>Ga0129314_1000032_pt1 | contig 176116 bp, 157 predicted proteins | sample O1111metagenome_FD_94431 | JGI IMG/M metagenome (GOLD analysis project Ga0129314, IMG submission 94431) | Orangutan individual fecal microbial communities from fecal samples from Wisconsin, USA - O1111 metagenome | ecosystem: Host-associated > Mammals > Digestive system > Large intestine >...
CCCATACCGACCAATGCGGAAATACGTGAAAGGCGTGCCGCATCCATTTATTTTGAAGATGAACATAAGGCGATACGTAAGTCACACGAAAATCCGGAAATAGCAAGGCTATATAAGGATTTTCTCAATGAACCCCTGGGTGAGAAGTCACATCATCTCTTGCATACGCACTATGTGGAAAGAGGATATTAAAAATTTATTGAATTTAATTACTGAAAAATTTCTTTAATCTAAGGAAAATGTTTTACTTTGTGAAATGTAGCGGGGAATTGTTTTAATTATCTAATAATCAAATTATTAAAAAGATGTCTTTTGCTCCGCAATATTACTTTTACGAGGTTGTTTCTGATAAAATAGTAGTAATATGATATAAATAGTTGCGAAATAACACTTTCAGGAAACATAAGGATAGCTGTTTTCGTACATTGTTTGAAACAAAAAATGAATTTACACCAGGTAAACGAAATTATTAACGGTACAATTCAACTCGATTGTAATACATTCCACGATTACACAAATGTTTTCGCTTCAGATCTGATGAGCGATGTACTGCGTTATTATATGGAAAACACGCTCCTGATAACAGGATTGTGCACTCTGCAGGCGATCCGTACTGCGGAGATATCCAATATTTCCTGTATTATTTTCGCTCGCGGTAAACGGATATCGGACGAGATGCTTCAACTGGCGAAAGAAAACAATATAGCGATCATTGAATCCGGATTGACTGTGTTTGAAATTGCCGGCAGGCTTTATCAAAACGGATTGAAACCGGTTCGGGAATGAAATGGGTATAAAAGTCGATTTAATGATCCCGACTAGTCGGGACAACTTGTCCCGATTTATCGGGAAGTAGTGATGATGTACTGATTTTGACAATTGACAATGGATAATTGAAAGATCAATTGAAAATAGAGCACCACATAGAGGGGAGTAATTTCAGTGCCGCAGGTAGTGCGAGTTCGGAAGTGAAGAAAACGTTGAAACAGTTCAATATTTCCCCGCTTTTGTTGCGAAGGATCGCGATAGCGCTTTATGAGGCAGAGATGAACGTAGTAGCTCATGCTTGCCGGGGTGTCATGAGTGTGGATATTCAACCGTTCTGTATCCATGTTGTGGTTGAAGATGAAGGTCCCGGTATTGAAGATATTGAAAAAGCCATGGAAGAGGGGTTTTCTACGGCCACGGAAGAGGTTCGCCAGATGGGATTCGGAGCGGGAATGGGACTGCCCAACATCAAAAAGAACAGTGACGAGATGACGCTTACTTCCATCCCCGGCGTGGGAACACGGCTGGAATTTATAGTTAATATTTGATGAGGTACTGTTATGAAAGACAGGAACTACACACATTCCATACAGATCGATCCTGACAGGTGTACCGGATGTTCCCATTGTATGCGTGTGTGTTCCACACAGGCTATCCGGATCATGGGCGGATATGCGCGTATACAACCCGAAAGATGTGTCGATTGCGGTGAGTGTTTCCGTGTCTGTCCGCAGCGGGCCATCTATGCCAAGGATGATGGTCTTGGCACCCTTCCGCCGGAAAACTATAAGATCGCGCTTGTACCCTCCGTTTTTATCGGCCAGTTCCCTTCGGAATATTCAGCTACCCAGGTTTTGAGTGCCGTGAAACAGGTTGGGTTTGATGAGGTATTCGAAGTAGAGCAGGCCGTGGATTTCATGAAGGAAGCTTATCAGGCCGTGGCGCAACAAAATCCTTCGCATCCGCTTATCAGTTCCTATTGTCCTGCGGTTGTACGACTTATCCAGGTGCAGTATCCTTCACTCACCGGGCAGATTATGCGGTTGAAAGCGCCTCATGATATTGCCGCACTTTATCTCCGGAGATCAAAAGAGAAAGAAGGCCTCTACCCGGAAAAGTTATCCATTTATTATGTTACTCCCTGTGCTGCGAAAACTGTGGCTGCCCGTGCACCGGTAGGAGAAGAGAAATCACCTATCAACGGGACTGTCAATATGACGGCAGTTTACAATAAAGCATCCAAGATATTGTACGGCTTTAAAAAACCGGGATTACATAAAACCTTCGCCAATATGAGACCCGATTCCGTCAACTGGTCGTTATCGGGAACCGAAAAAAAATATTTCCCCGGAAGAGGGCTTGCCATCGACGGGATGGATAATGTGATCGAGTTTCTGGAAAAACTTGAATCGGGACATGTTTCCGATATCGATTTTCTGGAGATGCGTGCCTGCGACCAAGGTTGTGCGGGTGGTATTCTCTGTCCCGGGAACCGGTTTCTGGCAGTGGAGCGGTTGGAACATCGGCAGAAGAGATTGCAAAAACTGAAAGATGCCGATAACGGAAGGGTGAGAAACCCTCTGATGGAATACGAGAAGATACTTCATACAATGTCGGGTGTCGATCCCGTTTATCCGCGCGACGGCCTGCTGCTGGATGAGGATATGGAAAAAGCCCTTATCAAACTGCAACGCATAGAGAGGCTGAGGACCTATTTCCCCGGTTTCGATTGCGGTGCCTGTGGCGCACCCGGTTGTAGAAACCTTGCGGAGGACATTGTGCAAGGGAAGGCCAGTATCTCGCACTGTGTGTTTGTGCAGCGTGTGATGGAGAAGAATTATAAACTGAGTCCCGACCAGGCCTTTGTAGTTATAGAGAAAATATGGGGGAAGGGACGGCTCGATAAATATGTGGATAAGGTGTAGAAAGACTGGGAGGACTGGGAGAGTGGGGAGTAGGAAGGTGAAAAATAAATTATGAATTATGAGTTATGAAAATAAGCCTAAATAACCTGAAAGAAAAATTGAATTATGAGTGCCTGTCCGGTGAAATATGGCTCGACAGGGTTGTGGACGGCGCTTATGTCTCCGATTTGCTAAGTGATGTGATGGGCAAGGCGCAGTCCGGTATGCTCTGGATTACCTCACAGGTGCACAAAAATATCGTAGCGGTTGCTTCGTTGAAGGAGTTGAGTGCCATCATCGTGGTGAACGAACGGAAAGTGGATCTGGATGTGCTGGAGCAGGCCGAATTGGAAGAGGTGGTCATCCTTGCATCGAAGAAGCCTGCCTTCGAAACGGCGGGAGAACTGTTTCGGGTTATTCAGTAGTTGTTCGGTTTTTGTTCATTACTAACACGGAGTAAGCAAATATGAACGCCGATTTACATATACATACCTGTCTTTCTCCCTGCGGGGATCTGGATATGAGTCCTCGTAATATTATCCGTATTGCGAAGGAGAAAGGGTTGCAGATAATCGGCATTACCGATCATAACAGCACAAGGAATGTACGGGTATGTATGGAATTGGGTGAAAAGGCAGGGCTATATGTTATTCCCGGATGTGAGGTGAATACACGGGAAGAAGTGCATGCACTCTGTTATTTTCCCCATCTGCAGGCGGTGGAAGTGTTTCAGTCTTATCTGGATGGACGGATGACAAAGATGAAAAACGATCCTGTTCGCTTTGGATATCAGGTCGCAGTGGATGAAAACGACCGGGTCGTCTATGAAGAAGAGCGATCGTTGTTTATGAGTATAGAGGATGGTATAGAGGATGTGGCAGAACAGGTGCACCGGTTGGGTGGTGTTTTTGTGCCGGCGCATATCGACCGGCCGAAGAACAGCCTGATCAGTCAACTCGGCTTTGTTCCTTTTGACCTGAAATATGAAGCGCTGGAGATTTCGAAGGCGACAACCCCGGACGCATTTCTCAGGAGTCATCCCGAACTGGTGGGAAAGCGTTTTCTGCAAAGTTCAGATGCTCATTATCCGGAGGATATTGCCTGTGCCTATACATGGTTTGATATGAAGGAGCCGACTTGGGAGAGTTTTACAGATGCATTTTCTCATTTGCGTTATGGTTGATCTGGCGATGCATATGATGGATATCGTACAGAATTCCCTGCGTGCCGGTGCGCAGAGAATCGAGATCGGCCTGATGGTGAATAGTCGCGATCACACGTTGCTGTTCCGCATAAAAGATGATGGTGCCGGTATGGATGCGGAGACGGTGAAGAAACTGGACGATCCTTTCTTTACCACCCGTACCACCCGAAAAGTCGGTTTGGGAGTTCCCTTTTTGAAAATGACCTGTGAACAGACAGACGGAAGACTGAAAGTGTTTTCGGAAAAAGGCCGAGGCAGTGAGATGGAAGCGATCTACCATACCGATCATCCCGACTGTCTGCCGTTGGGCGATATGGGAGGATATCTTGCTCTTTTATTGAGAGCAAATCCCCATGTCTGCTTCCGGTTTACCTGTCGAATTGATGAAGCAGAATTTATACTGGATTCCGATGAGTTGAAGAAACAGGGAATTGAATTACAACATCCCCGGATGCTGGGTGCGGTAAGGGAATATATCCGGGAGAATTTGAGAGAAATTTATAAAAAACGGTCGTCGCACAACTTTTTATGCTTATAAGTAAGAATAAAGAGCAAAGAATAAAGATGATGTGGTTAGGTAAGATACTGAGACTGGGAGACTGGGGAAATTGGGAGAGAGGGTGATGTGGAACCTTGAACCTGGGATCTGAATTGTAAATCGACGTAGTCAGGTCTGAAATCTTGAATCTTGAACGAAGAAAGTATAAACAATTAACTTTAAATAATATGACAGAAATCAAAACACTTGCCGACCTGAAAAAGAGACAGGAAGAAGTAATGTCCCGCATGAGCCTGAGGGATAGGGCGGAGGATCCCGAATCGCTGGTTCAGGTGAAAGTGGCAATGGCCACCTGCGGTATTGCTTCCGGTGCCAAAGAGGTGATGGAGTTCTTTGTGGAGGAACTCGATAAAAGAAGGGTCGATGCGGTTGTCACACAGACAGGATGTATGGGGTACTGCTTCGCAGAACCTACCGTAGAGATTACCTTGCCGGGTAAGGAACCAATGGTATTCGGTTATGTGGATAGAGAAAAAGCCGACGAGATTATCGAGCGTTATATCAAAGAAGGAGAATTGGTGGATGGCATCATCCCGCAAAATTATAATACCATTTAAATCGATGCTTATGAGCCAATACAAAATGCACTTGCTTGTTTGTGGAGGTACCGGTTGCCATTCATCCGAAAGCAATCTGGTATATGAGATGCTTCGTGACGAAGTGGAACGAAAAGGGATGGAGAAGGAGGTGCAAATCATTCGCACCGGATGTTTTGGCTTTTGTGAAAAAGGCCCTATCCTGAAGATACTGCCTGATAACACTTTTTACACGCAGGTCAAACCGGTTGACGCCAAAGAGATCATCGACGAGCATATTATCAAGGGGCGGCGGGTATACCGGCTGCTTTATACCGATCCCGAGACGGAAGAGCATGTTCCTGATTCGAAACATATGGGGTTCTATAAAAAGCAATTACGCATAGCACTTCGTAATTGTGGTACCGTCGATCCGGAGAATATCGATGAGTCGATCGCGCGAGATGCTTACCAGGCGTTGGGAAAAGTGCTCACCGAATATACTCCTCAGCAAACTATCGATCTGGTCAAACGATCGGGACTACGCGGCCGCGGTGGTGCCGGTTTCCCAACCGGACTGAAATGGGATATCGCTGCCCGGAATGACGCCAATCAGAAGTATGTGGTCTGCAATGCCGATGAAGGGGATCCCGGAGCATTTATGGATCGTTCCATCCTGGAAGGTGACCCGCACTCTATCCTTGAGGCGATGGCTATCTGTGGTTATTGTATTGGTGCTACAAAAGGGGTGATCTATATCCGGGCGGAATACCCATTGGCCATTAAGCGGTTGAAAATTGCCATCGCTCAGGCGCGTGAATATGGATTGCTGGGAGATCAGATCTTTGGTACCGGTTTCAGCTTCGATATCCAATTAAGATATGGTGCCGGTGCGTTTGTCTGCGGTGAAGAAACAGCGCTTATCCATTCCATGGAAGGGAAACGGGGCGAACCGTCCAACAAGCCGCCCTTCCCTGCGCAGAGCGGATACATGGGGAAACCGACCAATGTGAACAATGTGGAGACACTGGCCAATATACCGGTGATTATACTAAAAGGAGCTGACTGGTTTTCCTCTATCGGCACGGAGCGGTCGAAAGGAACAAAAGTATTTGCCCTGGCGGGTAAGATCAATAATGTGGGGTTGATAGAGGTACCCATGGGTATTACACTCCGGGAGATTATTTATGAGATCGGAGGAGGTATCAAGAATGGGAAGAAATTCAAAGCGGTGCAGACCGGAGGGCCGTCGGGAGGCTGTCTTACCGAAAAGCATCTCGACACGCCTATTGACTATGAAAGCCTGACTGCAGCCGGCTCCATGATGGGATCGGGGGGGATGATCGTGTTGGATGAGGATGATTGTATGGTATCGGTGGCAAAATTCTACCTTGGTTTCATTGTGGAGGAATCCTGCGGAAAATGCGCTCCTTGCCGCATCGGTAATAAGCGGTTGCATGAAACTCTCGGTAGGATCACCGATGGGAAAGGAATGCAGGAAGATATCGAGAAACTCAGAAATTTGGGTAGTGTCATCAAAGATACTTCATTATGCGGGCTGGGGCAAACATCCCCCAATCCGGTACTCTCCACTCTCGATAATTTTATGGATGAGTACCTGGAACATGTGCATGATAAGAAATGCCGTTCAGGTCAATGTAGAGACTTGCTCTACTATGTGATATCGGAGAAGGATTGTATCGGATGTATGGCCTGTAAGAGGGTGTGCCCCACACATGCCATCAGCGGTGAAAAGAAAGAGGTACATGTTATTAATCAGGAGATTTGTATCAAATGCGGCGCCTGTATGGAGAAATGCCAGTTTGATGCCATCAGCCTGATGAATGATTACCCGAGAGCGAGTGTTGAAATTAGTAATTACTAATGACTAATTACCAATGACTAATTACTAATTACTAATGACTAATGAATCAGTAGGGCATAAATCATGAAATTGTGAATTGCAAATCGACGTAGTCAAATCATGAAATCGTATAATTATAAATTAAAAATCAGCAAAGCTAAATCTTGAATCTTGAATTTGAAATTATGATTGAACTGACAATAGATAATAAAAAGGTACAGGTAGAAGAGGGTACTACCATCCTGAAAGCAGCCCGGGAAGCGGGTGTAGAAATACCTACGCTATGTCACTTTGAACTGTGCGACATGGGTATCGAGAATAAACCGGGCGGATGCCGCATTTGTGTGGTGGAGGTGGAAGGACGCCGTAATCTGGCGCCTTCATGTATGACTGAAGCACAAAACGGAATGGTGATCCATACCCACAATATAAGGGTGTTGAATGCGAGGACGACAGTGCTCAAACTGATCATCTCCGACCATCCTTTCGATTGCCTGGTCTGCGCCAAATCGGGACAATGCGAACTGCAAAGTCTAGCCATACAGTTCGGTATCAGAAGCCAGCCGTATGAAGGTGAGCAATCCCGGTACCGGAAAGATACTTCTCCTTCCATCATTCGCGATGTGGACAAATGTATCATGTGCCGCAGGTGCGAGATGATGTGCAATGAAGTGCAGACTGTAGGTGCGCTCTCAGCCGTGAACCGTGGGTTCATGTCGGTGGTGGCACCTGCTTTTGAGATGAACCTCGAAGACTCTCCCTGCACCTACTGTGGACAGTGCGTGTCGGTCTGCCCCACCGGCGCCCTGACGGAAGTGGATCATACGAACGATATCATCCGCGCCCTGAGCGATCCCGCCAAAACGGTTGTGGTGCAGACGGCTCCTGCCGTACGCGCCGCCTTGGGAGAGGAATTCGGCCTGCCACCCGGTACGCTGGTCACCGGAAAAATGGTCTCTGCCCTTCGTGAACTGGGATTCGATTACATATTCGATACCGACTTCAGTGCCGACCTGACCATCATGGAGGAGGGGACAGAGTTGCTGCAACGCCTTCAGCAGTATCTGGCAGGAGATACGGAAGTGCGACTGCCGATCCTCACATCATGCTGTCCGGGATGGGTGAACTTCTTTGAACATAATTTCCCCGATCTGCTGGATGTACCCTCTACGGCAAAATCGCCACAACAGATGTTTGGTGCCATTGCCAAGTCTTATTTCGCCGAAAAGACAGGAGTGAACCGGAAAGATATGATCGTGGTCTCCATTATGCCTTGTCTGGCAAAGAAATATGAGTGCCAGCGCGATGAGTTCAAGGTAGATGGTAACCCCGACGTGGATTATTCCATCTCTACCCGTGAACTGGCTGCATTTATCAAGCAGGCCAATATAGATTTCCTCAATCTTCCCGATGGGGATTTTGACGACCCGCTGGGAGAATCATCCGGTGCAGGTGTGATCTTCGGTAATACCGGAGGAGTGATTGAGGCGGCTTGCCGTACGGCATACGAGCTCTATACCGGCAAGACATTGGAAAAAGTCGATTTTCATGCGCTGCGGGGCATGGAAGGTATCCGTTCCGCGACAGTCGATTTCGACGGATTGCAACTTAATATAGGTATAGCGCATGGTCTGGGGAATGCCCGTAAGCTGCTGAATGATGTAAAGGCCGGCAAGTCGCAGTACCATGCGATTGAAATCATGGCCTGCCCGGGAGGATGTATTGGTGGCGGGGGACAGCCTTATCATCATGGTAACAGTGAGATACTTAGTAAACGGATTGCGGCCATCTACACTGAAGATGAGCGTAAAGTGATCCGGAAATCACATGAAAACCCATCCATCATCAGGCTTTATAAAGAGTATCTGGGTAAGCCCGGCAGCCATAAAGCGCACCAACTGCTCCATACCGAGTATTTCCCGAAGAGTAACGAGGTTACTATCCATTTGCATGGTTAAAGAAAGTGGAAAGGAGGATAAGGGGGAGGGGGAAGACTAGGAGGGATGAAATGTATCATCCAAATCTTGAATCTTGAATTTTAAACCTGAAATAGTTATGAATCAGAAAATAAATATAGCGCCTGCGGTGTTTGAGTATATGGAGAAGGTGGCCGGTACCGACGGTGTAGAGGTGAGAGTGAATCTTCCGAAGGAGAAGATCGGAAAGATCAATGAGATTTGCGATGCATTCAACAATGATCCCGGAGAATTGATTAATGTATTGCACGAAATACAACATACGTTCGGTTACATACCTGCAGAAGTGCAGGATGTGGTGGCTCACAATCTGCACCTGCCTGTTGCACAGGTATATGGTGTAGTTACTTTCTACACTTTTTTCTCGATGATCCCCAAAGGAGAGCATCCTGTCTCTGTCTGTACCGGTACAGCCTGTTATGTCCGTGGAGCCGAGAGGGTGCTGGAGGAGTTCAGGAAAGAACTGGGAGTGGAGGTAGGAGAGACTACCTCTGATGGGAAATTCTCCATCAATTGCCTCCGTTGTGTGGGTGCTTGCGGCCTGGCGCCGGTAGTGTTGGTAGGTGAGAAAGTGTACGGACGGGTGTCACCCGATGGAGTGAAGGCGATCATTGCGGAGTATAAAAAGTAATATGGTTTCTCTTGATAAGGTCTTTTGTAAAAGAAACGACTATCCTGAGCATTGTCTTTTTTATGTGCTGTTTCAGTTGTCGGGAAACAGGGGCAGGTTCACTGGTTCCTTTTCGAGCATCTTGGTCGCCCTCCTGAAAATCCCATGGATATATGCCAGCACCATCCCGTAATTGGTTACCGGTACACCCTGTTGAATAAAGGGGTGGAGCCGGTTGAGCAACTGCTTGCGGGTGATCATGCAGCCGCCGCATTGGATGACGAGGGAAAAATTCCGTATATTCGAGGGAAGTTCTGAGAGCCCCGAAACGACCGTGAAATGGAGTCGTTTTCCGGTGAATTGCTGTAGCAACTTCGGGATTTTCACCCTGCCTATATCGTCACAACTGGTCTGATGTGTACAACTTTCCAGTAAAAGGATATGGTCGCCGTCTTTGAGCCGGGAGATATGTGGCGTACCTTCCAAAAATGCCGTGAAATTACCTTTCATACGGGCGAAGAGAATGCTGAAACTGGTTAGAGGGATTTCTTCCGGGAGTGCTTCAGCCACAATCCCGAACACCGAACTGTCGGTAATTGCCAATGCAGGCTTGATGCCTAATTGTAGAAAGTCGGGGATCTCGCTCTCCCTTACTACTACTGTCACACACTGGTTGTCGAGTGCATCACGGATTGTTTGATTTTGTGGTAGGATCATTCGCCCTTCCGGTGCTTCGCTATCGATGGGTGTGACGAGTAGTACCACATCTTTTGGGCGTACCAGGTCGCCGATCAATGAACTCCTTTGAAAAGCCGTTGCAGGAATGATCCGTTTTAATGCGGTGATTAACCTGTCTTTATCGGCCGGATTGATAGTACTGAAATCGATGATCTCTGCATTGGAGTGCTGTTTAATGGCGGTTACGGTGATAGCGGCGATTTTGTCGATATCGTTTTTGTTATGCGCGAAAAGATAAGGCACCTCATTCTTTTTAAATTGTTCGATCAATTGTACCTCATAATCGCCGAACTGGTTGCCGGCAATCAAGAGGATGGCACAATCGACTTTCCGGATCACTTCCTGTGATTTCTGGATTTTTTTATTTCCGATCTCTCCCAGATCATCTATTCCGGCAGTATCGATCAGTATGGCCGGCCCGATATCGAAGATCTCCACTGATTTTTTTACTGGATCGGTCGTCGTTCCCGGGAAGTTAGACACAATGGAGATATCTTGTCCGGTGAGCATATTGATCAATGAACTTTTGCCCGTATTTCTACGGCCGAATATGCCGATATGTAGACTGTTAATGCTCAATTTGTTTCATATTATTGCTGAATAACAACTGAATAACTACCGATACAAATCTCTTTCTCCCTGTTTGATTCTGCTGATTTTATCCCTCACCTCATTCTGCATTTTTTCATTCAGTTCATCCATATTTTTCTCTATCACTTTCCATCCCTTTTGTGCAGTTGCTTCGGGTGCATAGTCTTCCAGATATTCTGCCAGTGTGAGTATCGCATTGGGTGTGCAGAACCGTTTGATAAAACCCGGGACGGAAAACTCCATGAAGTGTTCACCGGTTCTACCGAGGCGATAGCAGGCAGTACAGAACGAAGGGAGCATTCCCTGTTGCAGCAATTCTTCGATGATCTCATTGAGTGAACGGTCATCGTTGATATGGAATTGACTCCTGTTCAGGTCGAGATTCTTCTGTTGGGACACATAACTGCCCAGTTCTATTTTCGTTCCGCCGTCAATTTGCGATACGCCATATTGTATGAGTTCGTTCCGCAGCGCTGCAGGTTCGCGGGCAGTAAGGATCATGCCGGTATAAGGCACAGCCAGACGCAGGATTGCTACCAGACGGGTAAATTCTTCATCGGAAGCGAAATAACGCTTCCCTATCCTGAGCATTGAAGCATCTTTAATTCTGGGAAAAGAGATGGTATGCGGCCCTACGTTATAGCATGCCTCCAAATGATTGGTATGGCGTACCAGTCCCATCACTTCGAAGCGCCAGTCATAAAGGCCAATCAATGCGCCGATGCCTACATCATCCAGGCCGGCTTCCTGTGCCCGGTCGAGGGAAGTGAGCCGGTAGTCATAATCGGCTTTTTTTCCCCATAGATGATAATTTTTATATGCTTCCCGGTGATAGGTCTCCTGAAATACCTGATAAGTACCGATACCCGCCTCTTTCACCGCGCGGAATCCTTCTATATCGAGCGGTGCTGCATTGATATTCACCCGCCGGATTTCACCGCGCCCCTTTTTTATGCTATAGGCTGTTCTTACCGTTTTCGCGATGAATCCGGGATTGTATTCGGCATGCTCCCCAAAGACCAGTATCAACCTTTTCTGTCCACTCTCCTCCAGGGCTTCGATCTCTTTTATCAATTCATCCATGGAAAGCGTTTTCCTCACCTGTTCTCTGTTTGATACCCTGAAACCACAATAAATGCAGTCATTAGCACATTTATTGCCTATGTAGAGAGGCGCAAACAGTACGATACGGTTGCCGTATATCTTTGTCTTGAGCGCTTTTGCTCCTTCTTTGATAAGTCTTATTGATTCTTCATCGTTCGCATTGATAAGAGCCGCTGTATCCTTCAGGTTCAGGCGATTCTTTGCCAGCGACTTATCGATAATCTGTCGCACTTTTTCGGGTGAGGAAGGAGTATTATTCAGATAATCCCATATCTCAGCCGTGTCGATAAACGGCTGCATAGGGATATCCGGCATGCGGTATATTTCAGGGTTAAATTGCATACGATTACTATTTACTCACTTCACCGCAAAGATAACATTATCAGAACGATTTTACCCTATCGCCGTGAATAAAATTTCTGACTTAATTAAAAATATATACCTTTGTGATTCGGAATCATTTTGTTCTTAAAATGAGTGTTCCGGGAATAAACTGCTGGAAAAAATATACCTTTCATGTCAAAATTTGATCTCAGAGGCTTGGGGGTGGCCCTAATCACCCCTTTCAAAGAGGATAATTCCATAGATTATGAAGCGCTTTCCCGATTAGTGCAATTTCATCTGGAGAGCGGTACAGACTATATTGTGGCTTTGGGTACCACGGCCGAGACTCCCACACTTTCAAAGAAGGAGAAGCACAAAGTGGTACGTTTTATAGTAGAACAGGTGAACGGTAAAATTCCGGTAGTGATGGGGATAGGTGGTAACAATACCGCCGACTTGGTAAATGACTTGGAAAGTACTGATTTTTCAGGGATAAGCGCCATTCTCTCCGTCACACCTTATTATAATAAGCCTACACAGGAAGGTCTCTATCAACATTACTGTGCTTTGTCGCAGGTATCCCCACTACCTGTCATACTTTATAATGTGCCCGGAAGGACGGGTGTGAATATGACGGCCGAGACTACGTTACGTTTGGCGAGAGACTGTAGCAATATTGTAGCGGTGAAAGAGGCTTCGGGTGATCTCAGTCAGATTCAGGAGATCATAGATAAGGCTCCTGAAGGGTTTCACGTTATTTCAGGGGATGATGCCATTACTACCGATGTGATTGCACTTGGTGGGATAGGAGTGATCTCGGTATTTGCCAATGCTTTTCCCGTTGAAATGGTGTGGTTGGTGAAAAATGCCCTGGAAGGTAATGCTGCTGATGCCCGCCGTAAGATGAATACCGATTTTGAGACATTGTTCCATCTTATGTTTGTAGAAGGCAATCCGGCGGGGGTAAAATGTCTGCTCTGTTTGAAAGGCATGATCCATAACAAACTTCGCCTGCCGTTGGTTCCCGTGAGCGAAAAAACACTTCAGGAGATAAAAAAGGAACTTGTCAGGTTGGGGTGAATTGTGGGCGTTTTCAGAAGTATAGTTGCATAACGTGCTAAAGTCTGCTCACTTTTCTCTCATTTGCCTTTCCAATATGTTAAAAAACGATTTTTCATAAAATAAAATTGTGAAATTAAAATAGAATGATATAAATTTGTGACAAATTATTTGAAAAAGTAGAGACAGATGAGATTAAAGTTAGAAAATAATACAATATTCCTCTTTTTGTTAACAAACCTTAACGGGGGGGGGGGCAAATCGCTTTATAACCTCTTAAAGTCTTTCCGATCTCTTTTTCTTAAAAGGTTATCATCCCATTTTATTTGTTTTTTTAGTTTCATGTCGAAGTCTGTTTTCGGCGTGCGATATCTTTTTTTGCTGGTCTTGAACAAGGTCGGTATATCTATGTCTGCCTTGTCAGGGCGGCAATCCCTTTTGTGTTTTCTGGAAACAATATCAGCAAATATTACCCCAGTCTTTTTGCCTTACTTTGAAACTTTACATTTCCCGACAAACCACAACAACATAATACAGGGTATGATGCGTCTTCACGAATCAGAGAAGCCGTATATACCCTCACTTTTTGTAATAAAACCAGAATTTTATTTCGAATGAATTATTAATTAAAAAAGTAGTAGAGTATGAAAAGAAAGCTAATGATGTTTTTAGCCCTGTTCTTTATTGGGATAGGGATTGTAACGGCTCAGACACAGGTACGGGGTACCGTGGTGGATGAAACGGGCGAACCTGTGATTGGTGCTACCATCCAAATCAAAGGAACGTCGCAGGGAACCGTTTCCGATATCGACGGGAATTTTAACCTCTCGGCCCCTGCGGGTGGTACGTTGGTTATTTCCTATGTGGGGATGCAAACTCAGGAAGTACCGGTAAGTGCGAGTGTACGGGTAGTAATGGTTTCAGATGCACAATTACTAAGCGAAGTGGTTATTGTGGGAGCCATGGGTATAACACGTCCGCCGCGTGCTGCAGGCTATGGACAGACGATTGTTGATCCGGCTGAAGCTATTCAGAAAGCGGAGCCAGACCTTTTCCGTTCGTTAGATGGTAAAATCCCCGGTGTACATGTGGGAGCCTCTTCGGCTACGCCCGGTAGTGCCACAAAAGTACTGATCAGGGGAAACTCTTCATTTTTAGGAAACAATGACCCGTTATATGTTGTGGATGGTCTTCCTTACAGTAATTCAGAGGTAACTACAGGGAATAGGTTAACCACCGCAGGTGCATATGGAACTGGTCTTGCCACCCTCGATCCCAACGATATCGAGAGTATGACCGTATTGAAAGGTGCCGCCGCTGCAGCCCTTTATGGTAGCCGTGCCGCCAATGGTGTTATTCTGATCACCACAAAAGCAGGAAGTAAAAGAGTACGTCCATCCCAAAAAGGATTTGAAGTAACATTAACCTCTTCCTATACTACAGAATCGATTGCTTCACTTCCCGAGTATCAGAATACTTATGGACAAGGATCTAATTTCACCTATTCCAATGCGAACGGTTCTTGGGGGCCGGCTTTTGGTTCTCCAGGAAATGAAACCATACCTTTGTACTCGACCATTAATGCTGTTTATCCAGAATTGGGACCAAGAATCCCCTATCAGGCATATCCGAATAATGTGAAGGATCTGTTCAGGAATGGTAGTGTTTTGGATAATTCTGTGAATATCATGAGTTACAATGATAAAGGTAATTTCAGTATTACGGTCTCCAATCTTGCTCAGGATGGTTATGTGCCTTATTCCGAATTCGATCGTACCTCATTCAGTGTAGGGGGAAATCAAAAACTGGATAATGGCCTTACCGTCGGAGGAACTGTATCCTATTCGAGGACAGTCCAGAATGGACCTTTCTTTGGTGCCGGAAATTACGGTGGCTCGGTGAGTTCTTTTGCTCGTGCCATGTTGGTGCCGCGAAATGTGGATCTCCCGAATTTGCCCTACGAAACGCCTGACGGAAGAAACTTAATGGCTTTCGGTGGTGTTGACAATCCATTATGGTCTTGGAAATACAATACTATCAACAGTGTGATGGATCGTACTGTCAGTACGGTAAATGCCGCTTATGACTTTACCGATTGGTTGTCGGCAGGTTATCAATTCGGATGGAATCAATATGAGATGGATCGTAAGCAGGTAATCAATATTGGATCAGTAGGCCCTTCTGGTTTTGCAGGGCAAGGTCAGATTACCAATGACAGCTATAGTACACAGGAGATCGAGTCGAATTTTAATCTAACCTTCAAACATAAGTTTAATGAGGATTATAATGTAAGAGTTACTGTTGGACATAATGTCAATCAACGGACGACTCACAGGGCTGACCAGGAGGGTAATATAATGATATTCAAAGGTATATATAATGTGGGTAATACGCAGGAACAAACAGCGGGAGAGTCTACAAGCAAAAGAAGGTTATGGGCGATATATGCTGATGCTTTGTTGGATTATAAAAACTTTGCTTTCTTAAACCTCACATTGCGAAACGACCACTCCTCTACTTTGCCGGTAAAACATAACAGTTACTATTATCCGGCAGTTACCGGTTCGTTTGTGTTTAGTGATGCTTTTGAACTCAATTCCGATATCCTGGACTTTGGTAAAGTGCGTTTAGCCTGGGGACGTGTGGGTAACGATGCATCCCCGTATTATGTAAATGGAACCTATCTTCAGGATACTCCATTTGGGGGCAATCCTATTATGTTGTTGCCCACAACTTCTTATGATCCTGAATTAAAACCTGAGTTTACTACTGAGGTTGAGTTGGGAGCAGAATTGCGGTTTTTCCAGAATCGTATTGGTATAGATTTCACATGGTACAACAGATCAACGACTGACCAGATAGCTCCGTTAAGTTTACCCTCTTCCACAGGATCAAGGACCTATTACACCAACTTCGGCGAATTGAATAACAAAGGGGTAGAGATAGGGGTCAACTTTGTGCCGGTGAATTTAAGAAACTCATTCAAATGGGATATAACCGGTACTTTTACAAAGAACATCAGTAAAGTTGTTTCGTTGGTTGATGGCGTAGAACAAATCACCCTATCCACGGGTTCTACTTCCGAACCGCAACCTACTTTGAAACCAGGTCTTCCATATGGATTTCTCCGTGGTACAGTGATTGCCCGGGATGATGAAGGGAATATGCTTGTGAATCCCAATAGTGGAGCTTATATAGCGGAAACCGAACTGGGTGACTTGGGAGATCCTTATCCCGATTTCAGGCTGTCGGTTAACAATACATTTAGCTACAAAAGATTCTCTTTGGGCGTAGTTTTTGACGCCAGGGTTGGTGGTGTCTTGTCTTCAGGGCCTGCTTCCGACCTTCTGGGGCGTGGTTTGACTAAGGATACCGAAGATCGTTTGGGTACGCGTATTCTACCCGGTGTGTTGGGTGACCCAAATACAAGGGAGCCTTTGAAGGACGCAAATGGAAATAAAATACCAAATACGATTCAGTTGTCGGAAAACGATTTGTGGTTTTCTCCATCAGAAGGGAATACATTCTCTATCAATAGTGTCCATGAATTCAATACTTTTGATGCAACCGTATTTCGTCTGAGCGAAGTATCGTTTGGATATGATCTTCCTGAAAAGTGGCTACGGAACACCTTCCTCGGTTCAGTAAATCTGTCAGTGGTGGGAAGGAACCTTTGGTATTTTGCTCCCGGATTTCCGAAATATACCAATTATGACCCGGGATCCAATGCTTTTGGTAGCGGAAACGTACAGGGTATTGACCGTGAAAGTGCCCCTTCCACAAGAAGGATAGCATTCAATGCGAGATTGACATTCTGATAACGAATTTTTAAATGATTATAAAGATGAAAAATATAGTAAAACTTTTTTTGGCTTTATCCATTGTTATATATCTGGGAGGCTGTACAAAAGACTACCTTGATATAAACAAAAGCCCTAACAGCCCAACGACCCCTGAATTGAATCAGCTTCTTTCGGGCAGCCAATATTTTATGGTGCAGGCATTAAGTCAGGGGAATTTTATCGGTTATGGTTTGAGTTCGTATGTACACTATTTGAATCCCCGTGAAGATTCGAATTATGGAATGGGGCCTACGGCGAATAATCCGTTCAATTCATGGAATTATTTTTATACTTATGTTTTGAATGATTATGAGGCAATTATAGAATATGCAGAACCGGATGAAAATCTGATTTATGCCGGTATTGCCAAAACTTTGAAAGCATATGCTTTTTCGGTGATGGTAGACGTTTGGGGTGATATCCCTTTCTCAGAGTTTAATGTTCCCGGACTCACAGCGCCAGCGCCGGATAGCAGCAAGGATATTTATAATGCACTTATTGCACTGTTGGAAGAGGGGCGTGGAGATTTGCAAAATACCAGTGCAGCCAACGCTTTAAAGCCGGGCAAAGACGATTTCTTTTATGGCGGAGATGTGGCTAAATGGGTTAGATTGAATAACACCATTAAATTGAGACTATTATTGCATTCGCGTAAAGCGAAATCTGATATCACAGACTGGCAAGGTAAATTTAACGCCTTGATCTCAGAAAATGCATTTATTGGAAAAAATGAAGATTTTCAGTTCTGGTATAGCAATAACACCAGTCCCAGAGATGAACGCCATCCGGCTTTTCCATCTTATACCGGACAACATACTGCTTTTGTCAGTCCATTCTTCTATGAAACGATGATGGGTCAGACCTATAATACTACGGACAATCCTTTCGCGGGGATAAAAGACCCGCGGGTTCCCTACTATTTTTATAATCAAATGAAGGACAGTGATGTGCCTACCAATAATTATGAGTATCGGAACGGAAACTTTTTGTCAATATTTTTTGCCACCATGGGGCCTAACGCAGGTGCAGATAATCGTAACCAAATGACCAAATATGGAGTATATCCTATTGGTGGTAAGTATGATGATGGTAACGGAGGTAGTGTTACTCTTGCAAATGCTACAGGTATTGCTCCACATAAAATGATAACTTATGCTGCTCTTAAATTTATGTTGACGGAGCTTGTTCTCGCCGGTGAAACCACGGGTGATGCCAGAACTCTTTTGAGTGAAGGTATAAGTGAAGCCATCGATCACATCCATAGTGTGGTTGACGAAAATGAAAAAGCTAATAACTCTGCCCCTAAGATTTCGGCTGAAGATAGAGCGGAATATATTGATGCGATACTGGCAAAGTATGATGCGGCTAATGCGGGAGGAAAAATGAGGATCGTGATGACCCAGAAATGGATCCATAACTTTATGAATCCAATAGACGCATATACCGATTATCGTCGTACAGGTTACCCGGTATTGTTTAATCCCAATAACACACAAGAGCCGGGATATGGCGTTAACCCAAGTGGTGATACTGAGAAATCGGATGCGAGAGTGGAACTTTCCACCCCGGCATCTTACCCGCGTTCGCTTTACTATCCGACCAATTCGGAAACTGAGTTAAATCCGAATATGCCGCAAAAGAATGACGTATCAGTACCCCTTGTGTTCTGGGATAAATAATAATTTAAAAACAAAGAAAATATGAAAAAAATATATTTGATATTATTCATACTGCCCTTGCTTTTTGCGGCACAAAGTTGTGACAAGGAATTGCCTTATCCCATTGATGATGTAAAAAGAGGAGTAGCAATAGATATAGTGCGCTCTGAAGGTACGGATGGTGTGTTATATAGAGGCCAGACCGATGGGAATTTTAAAGTAATGCTGTCTATACCTGAACAGCAGGGCGATTATTCTTTCTTGAAACATGGACAGTTGTTTGCTGTATTGGAAAGAGTTCTTCCAGACCCTACCGAAGATAATCCGGATAGGACCAAGACTGTAAGAGATGCTAAAGTTGTTGTAGACAATATCACTACTTTTCCTACAGAGATTACTATCGATATGGCCGATGTTTATAGCAAATTTGGACTTACTACACCGGATATTGGTGAAACACTTTACTTTACTACCAATGCGGTATTGAAGGATGATTATGTTGTTCCCGGTTGGACTGAACATACCGGATTTAATAATAGAATATTAACCGGTTGGAGGGTTAACGGTAGAGCATATTCATACAATGTACGTTATTCTGTAGTGTGTGAGTTGGTCTTAGACGATTTCGTCGGAACCTGTATCGTCACTGAGGATACCTGGTGGGAAGAAGTCCCTCACGAAGTGGAAGTGACAAAAATATCAGATACTGAATTGAGCATTGCGGGTTTGTTTAATGGGGAAGCAACTAATCCTTTGATTATTACAATTAATCCGATGGATTACTCTATATCCTTTGGTAGACAAATCCTGGTGCCAAATTCAGGTGTTTGGTGGGGCAATCCCGCTTATAATAACTTCGCTTTTGGAAATGGTACGGGAATAGTGGATGCCTGTGATACAAAGATTTCCTTTGAAGCAACAGCTCACGTGGATGCCGGAAATTTCTCAGGTACCTGGACAATTGTGTTGGGTAAATAAGGATTATAATTACACGAAATATAGATACCCTTTCAATTAATATAAACTCTACGTTAAATTAAACACTATTGAAAGGACGGACAGGGCCAGGAGTGATTCCCCGCCCTGTTTTTTTATGGTAACCCGGAGCCAGAGACACAGGTAAAGGGTAGCGATGGAGAAGCAAAATTTTCTTATTACCCTCCGAAAAGTTAATGTTAAAAAATATCCTTTTAACACATTAAATGGATATTATTTGATTAATATGATTTATTTTTGTACTCTAAAGTGTTAAAAAGGTAGATTGTTTAGGTTTTATAAAGAAAAAAGGTATTATATATCTTTTGAATCATTTAATTTAAAAAAGTAGAGTATGAAAAGAAAGCTAATTATGTTTTTGACCCTGTTCTTTATTGGGGTGGGGCTTGTTACTGCTCAGACACAGGTGCGTGGTACTGTCGTGGATGAAGCAGGGGAGCCGGTGATCGGTGCCACTGTTCAGGTGAAGGGAACTTCACAGGGAACCGTCACTGATATAGATGGAAATTTCAACCTGTCTGCACCTGCCGGTAGTGCTTTGGTAATCTCTTACGTGGGAATGCAAACACAAGAGGTGCCGGTCAGTGCAAATGTACGAGTGGTGTTGGTCTCGGATACGGAGCTTCTTGAAGAGGTCATTGTAACTGCCCTGGGTATTACAAGAGAGAAAAAATCGCTTGGCTCGGCTGTCCAGGACGTAAATGCGGATGAGCTGGTAAAAGCGGCATCTCCTAACGTTATTTCGTCTTTGAGTGGAAAAGTTGCAGGTATGCAGGTGAATCAGGCTGGTGGGCAATTAGGGGCTTCATCGCGTATCGTATTAAGAGGTAATAGTTCGTTGGGGGATAACCAGCCTCTTGTTGTAATAGATGGGGTGCCGGTTTCCAATAGTACCACCCGTCAAAACAGTGTCGATTTTGGTAGTGGATTGAACGATGTGAATCCGCAGGATATAGAATCTGTTTCTGTATTGAAAGGTGGAGCTGCCGCTGCTCTTTACGGTATGCGTGCCGGGCATGGTGTAATTTTAATTACCACAAAATCGGGAGCAAGAGCCAAACAGGGAATTTCTGTGGACTATGATGCAAACTTTAACGCTGATCAGATCTATGGCATTCAACGGATGCAAAATAAGTACGGGCAGGGTTATCTTGGTGATGAATGGTTTTATAAGGAAGCCCAGGCAGACGGTTATACCGGGAGTTACCAGGAATTTGCACTGGGAAGTTACGATCCCGGCTATGGATTTAAGTATGTAAATGGTTTAGGGGGAGGTGTGAATGATGGTGTAGATGAGAGCTGGGGTCCCCGCCTTGATATCGGTTTAATGATACCGCAGTTCAATAGTCCTGTAGATGGAAATGGGGTTTATCAGCCTACTCCTTGGGTTTCCAATCCGAATAATGTGAAAGACCTTTATCGGACAGGTTACTCCATGAGCCATAATATTTCGCTGACTTCAAATACCGAGAGGGCTACCACGCGTTTATCGTTAGGATTTCGGGATCAAAAAGGGACATTGCCGAATACCGACCTGAAAAGGTACAATGCAAATGTGAACTCGATGATGAAGATTCATGAAATGGTGGATTTTGATCTTGTGTTGAATTATGCCCGTACGGAAAGCGATAATTTGCCGGTCACCGAGTATAATGCCAGCAATCCGATGCAGTCTCTCGGTCAGTGGACAGGCCGTCAGATAGATATGAAAGATTTGAAGGCGCATTGGCAGGAGGATATGCCAAATGGCTATCCGTACAACTGGAACAGTAACTATCACAACAATCCTTATTGGAGTTTGTATAAGAACACCAATGCTGTCCAGAAGAACAGGGTATTCGGCAAAACCTCATTATTTATTAAGCCGACAGAATATTTGAAATTCGAAGGCCGATTGGGTTTAGATTATTACGATTCGAAAATGAATCCGATTACCACTTACCGATCAAACGAAGTATTAGCGGGAGCAGGTCAGTGGGATGGAGGCTGGTTCCGACTGATCAATGAAAAGAATACGGAGGTGAACCTGGACTTTATTGCGTACTTCAATAAATATTTTGGAGAATTGTCTGTAAATGCTTTTGTCGGTGCAAATTACAGAAATTTAGACTGGTCAAGAAACATCCTTGGAGCTAACTCGCTGACGGTTCCCGACTTGTTCACGATAAGCAATGCCAAGGGCTCTCCATATACCTTAATGGATAATTCACGGATTCGCACCAATAGTGTGTATGCCTCTCTCTCTTTAGGGTATCAAAATTTTATTTATATGGACGGTACTTTCAGGAAAGACTGGTCTTCCACTTTGCGAACGCCGTTTTCCTATCCTTCGGTCAGTATGAGTTTTTTACCCCTGGATGCCTTTCATCTTGATTCTGATGTTTTCACATTCCTGAAATTAAGAGCATCCTGGGCGCAGGTAGGTTCAGCTACAGGCGCCTATATGATTGATCCTTATTTTACAGCAGAAGCGTCGACTATTTATGGTATTACCCAATATTATCAGGCGAGAACTTTTCCTCCCGCCACTTTGGAGCCGGAAAAAGTTGAAACTTCAGAAGTAGGTTTGGAGGCCAGTATGTTTAAAGGGAGGTTTGGATTTGATATTGCTTTATATAATAAAACGACCACCAATCAGATACTTTCGGTTACCGTGTCCAAGGCAACAGGGTATGATGCGATGTTGGTAAATGCCGGTAACTTCAATAATAAAGGAATAGAAGTACAATTGACGGGAACTCCTGTGAGAACCAGAGATTTCGAATGGAATATAACGCTCAACTGGGCGAAGGACAAAAGCAGGATCAATGAATTATATACAGATCCTAACACCGGTGAAGAACTCGCATCTTATGAGATCGGTAACCAGTGGAGCACCTTTGTTCAGGCCAGGCCCGGAGCTCCCTGGGGGGAAATCTATGGCACCGGGATGCTTCGCAGGGAATCGGATAATGCTATCATTGTAAATGACGCCGGTCGCCCGCGTACGCAAACCAACATGAAACTGGGGAACGTTACTCCTGACTGGTTGGGTGGATTGCGCAATGATTTCACCTATAAAAACTTCGGTTTTGGCTTTTTGCTCGATATGAGAAAGGGCGGTGACATCTTCAGTGTATCCAATATGTTTGGCGCCTATTCCGGTATCCTTGAATTTACCGCAAGAGATGATTTTCGTGAAAATGGATTGATTCTGGGAAGAGATTTCCTGACCGATCAGAAATTTGTGAAAATTACCCAATTGGACGGAAACAATATTCAAAATTCTGAATTTGCCGACAACGATATCGTGACGGGTGCCCAGGATTTCTTTGAATCCTATTACTCCAACAGGGAGTTGTCTGTTTACGACGGTTCTTACCTGAAATTGAGAGAGGCTTATCTGTCATACCAGTTACCGAAAAAAATATTTTCAGAAAGCGGGTTCTTAAAAGGAGGTACAGTCTCTTTGGTTGGCACTAATCTGGCTATTTTGTGGTTGCATAAATCCAATATGGCAGGCTTAGATCCGGAAAATACGGTAACTGCAGAAAATAATGGGGTCGGATTGGAAACAACGAGTTATCCCCCATCACGCAGTATCGGAATAAAGTTAAATTTAAAGTTCTAATGTAATATATGATGAATATGAAACGAGCATGAGAACCGTTCTCACCCGGGAACATGATTATAGCGAGTTCCATACACATTAATGTAAACAAATAAAATAATCGTATGAAAAAATATATAACAAGATTTGGGCTGTTATTTCTTGCAATACTTTTTCTGGCCGGATGTACCGACAGCTTTCAAGAAATTAATGAAGACCTGGATAGAGCAAAAGATGCACCTGCAACCAATGTGTTGGCCTTTGTGCTCACCAACTGGCCCGATAACCTGAATGATGTCTGGGCGGATATGAACGAGCCTTCGACCTATGCGGGTCATCTGGCCAAGATCCAGTATATCGATGAGGCAAAATATAATTTTAGGCCGGGAATCGTTGAAGCTAAATGGTATGATGTATATCTGACATTAAACAATGTAAATGAGATCATGGCAAAAGCAGAAGTGGATGATAATCAGAATCTGCTCGCTGTTGCCAAAATATTGAGGGTTTTTATCTTCCAAACGGCAACCGATACATGGAGAGATATACCATACACCGATGCTTTGAAGATAAGAGAGGGTACTCTGTTGCCTAAATATGACAAACAGGAGGATATTTATCCTGCGCTGTTAGGTGAGTTGAAGGAAGCCGCGGATATTTTTGCCAATAACAGCCGCGGATCATTGGGTGAGGGTGATATTCTTTTTGAAGGTGATATAGAAAAGTGGCAAAAGTTCGCGAATTCCCTCCGGTTAAGATTGGCGATGAGGATTTCTTCCGTAGACCAAAATCTGGCAAGCTCCACTGTCTCAGAGGTGTTGGGCGATCCGGACACATATCCCGTGATGGAAAGTAATGATGATAATGCTTTCTTCTGGTGGCCGGGGAGCGATCCTTATGAAGAGCCCTGGTATACCGATTACAAAGGTCGCGACGACCATGCAGTAAGTGATGTGTTGGTCAATGCGCTGATCGAACTGGATGACCCACGGCTTCCCGTATATGCTATTCCGGCAGAGTCTGATGGTGCATACAGGGGATTCACTATTGGAGCTGCTGCTCAGCCTAATTTAACGACTGTCTCGAGAATTGGAGAACGTTTCAGGCTTGATCCGGCAGGTTTTACCCCCTATATGAGGTACGCTGAAGTAATGTTCCATGTGGCAGAAGCAGCTTTAAAAGGTTTCAATACCGGGGGCATCACTGCAGAAGATGCTTATAATGAGGCTGTAGAGGCATCATTGGCCGAGAATGGAGTTGCCGCCTCTGATATCGCAACATATCTCGCAGGAAACGGGAAGTTTGATGGTACTTTAGAACAGGTCTATTTACAGGAGTGGATCGCTTTGTTCAAACAAGGCATGGAGGCATGGTCTCTCTACAGGCGTACAGGAATTCCTGAAACGCATTATGTGGCTCCTGCATCCGTCTATCCGGGACACAACAGCCCCCCGTTTCGTTATCCTTATCCTCAAAATGAACTTACGCTCAATGGCGCAAATTCAAAACCATTTGACGATGAGGTGACTGACGCTTTCTGGGGTAAGAAAATGTGGTGGGATACCCGTAGCGGAGTAAATTAAATCCTTTCAATAAATTTATTATAAACTCTATCTAAAACTAAGCACTATTGAAAGGATAACGGACAGGGCCGGGAGCGATTCCCCGCCCTGTCTTTTTAGTGTGTCGGCAGCACTGACCCATAGGTGCTGCCTGTTTCCTACCCATGACATAAAAGGATACCTTTGCAACTCTCCCCGAATTCCTATCCAAAAGCATGCCAGTTGAATATTTTTAGTGATGTTTTTATTTTATTTATAATGTGATAAAATGTTAAATAATTGCTTTTCTTTGTTTAATAGTTGCAAATAATAATGATACATTATATTTTTGCCTGAAATTATATCAAAAATAAATAAAATATGGTTTTTAAGTCAAGCGGATGTATTGCCTCTTTTTTTATTAATAAAAGTTAAGGAGGGGTATTCCATCTTATTTCTTCGACAACCTTATTCCCGTCTTAAAAATCCATCATTCCTATTTATCTTTTTTTCCCATCTTATTTACTTATCCTCTTTCAGCGGAGGCTTATCCTTTTTGCTGTTCCCTTTCTTATTATGGAACGGTCCGACTGCGTCTTCCCTATTTAAGAATATTTGGCGTACGAACGCTCTCTGTTACGGCGGGGAGAGGATCTCGTGTGCGGTTTTCAGAACCTTTTGCTGTCGACCGAAAAAAACCACATACTTCAATCGGATCCGGTATCATAAAACTAATATACCGTATATCAGACTTACTATGGTTCCATCAGGTCTGTAAATAATATAATAAATGAGTGTAGTACAGTGAATTATTAATCTAAAAAAAGTAGAGTATGAAAAGAAAATTACTGTTGTTTTTAGCCCTGTTTTTTGTGGGAGTAGGTTTTATTGCTGCTCAGACACAGGTACGTGGTATTGTAGTGGATGAAACGGGTGAACCGGTAATCGGAGCTACGGTCCAGATTAAAGGAACTTCTCAGGGCACAGTGACCGATGCAGACGGAAATTTCAACCTGTCTGCCTCTGTCGGCGGTACATTAGTGGTCTCCTATGTGGGGATGCAAACACAGGAAGTGCCGGTAAGCGCTAATCCGAGGATTGTATTGCTTTCTGATACAGAGCTATTGGAGGAGATAATTGTGGTGGGATATGGTACACAGTTGAAAAGAGATGTGACCAGTTCTATCTCAAAAGTAAGCGGCAGTACAATCTCAGATAAGGCAACCCCGAGTTTTGTGCAGCAATTGGCAGGTCGGGCTGCAGGTGTACAGATTACGCAAAGTTCGGGAGACTTGAGTACGCCTCCTAATATTGTAATCAGAGGGGTTAATACGATTTCTTCGGGATCACAACCTCTGGTGGTCATAAACGGTGTTCCTTCCACTTCGGGAAATATTGGCGGCTCATATACGAACAATAACCCTCTTGCTGACATCAACCCGGCTGATATTGAGTCTATTGAAATTCTGAAGGATGGGGCGGCTACGGCCATTTATGGATCGCGTGCATCAAATGGGGTTATTTTAGTAACCACGAAAAAGGGATCGGCCCAAAAGGCCAAAGTTTCTTACGATACATGGCTTGCTGCATCATCTGCGTCGAAAGTGTACGATCTTTTGAATGCCCGACAGTTTGTGGAGATCGCGAATGAGAAGTACAAAAACATAGGCTCTTCCAACCAACCGGCGGTTATGGATGCCGAAAACACCGATACAAAATGGAGCGACCATGTTTTCCGTACCGGATTCCAGCATAGTCACAACATTGCTGTTTCGGGAGGGACGGATGAAACGCTGTATTATGTATCGGCGGGTTACAGTGATCAGAAGGGAATTGTAGTGAATAACAGTTTCAGCCGGTATACCTTTAATGCAAGTGTCGACCAGAAGTTATTTAGTTGGTTGAAGACCGGTTTCTCACTAAACGGTTCCTATCAGAACAATACCGGCCCGGTTAAAGGAACCAACAGCCTTTCCGATAATATGTATGCGAGTACGCGTATGCTTCCGAACGTGAAAGTGTATGACGATACACATCCTACAGGATTCAATATTGATGTGGCAAGTCCGAAGAGCCTGGGAAGGGGAGCCAATACAATACCTATTGAGCTAACCGTGCCCAACATAATGTGGGTTTTAAAAACAAACGTACAAAAAAATGAATCCTATAGGTTAATGCCTAACGTTTTCTTTGAACTGAATCCTGTAAAAGGTTTAACGTTGCGTACATTAATGGGGGCAGATATTTCATTACTGAACAATCTCTATGCATGGTATCCAGAGAGTGGCGACGGAAGTGGATATAATGGACTGATCAGTGACTCTAACTATACGCGTAAAAGATGGACTTTGCAGAATATTGCAGCCTATAGGGAAACCTTTGGCGATGTACATAATCTTGACCTTACGGCAGTTACCGAGTGGTCTAAATACCAATATCGTTATGTAAATGCCGGTGCACGGGATATGTCGAGTTCATTCTTCCTGCCCTATATTATCTCTAATACCTATAACACGCAATCATCAGGAGGAGATTTCTCGCACAACGGGATTGCTTCCTATCTGTTCAGGGCGAATTACAACTATGCCGGCACCTATTATATTGGTGGTTCTGTAAGAAGGGACGGTCTGAGTAAATTACCTGTTGACAATCGATGGGGTACATTCTACGGTGCATCTTTCGCTGTCCGTTTGTCTGAGCTTGGTTTTTGGGAAGGAATAAAGGAGACAGTGCATGATTTCCGGTTAAGGGGAAGTTTGGCGCAGGTAGGTAATGATGCAATTGGTGATTTCACCTATCTTGATACTTTTACTTCGCAATTGTACGGTTCACAGACAGGTATTTCCTATTATCAAACCGGAAATCCGAATCTGGAATGGGAAAAACAAAGTATTACCGATTTTGGATTTGATATGGGGTTATTCCACAGGATAAACCTGTCGTTTGCGTACTGGCGTAAAGTAAATACCGATATTGTACTTAATGCTCCCACTCCTCCCTCTTTAGGTATCCCCTGGAACGTTATCAGCCAGAATGTCGGATCTGTGGAGAATAAAGGAATGGAATTCGAGATCAGCGGAAATGTTGTCAAAACACAAGACTTTAGCTACGATGCTTCGTTCAATTTTTCTACCCAATACAATAAGGTGACAAAACTGCTCGATGATATGATATATGAGCATTATATTATTCGGGAAGGAGAATCCATGCGCTCATTGTATGGGTATGTATATGAGGGTGTTAATCTTGCAAATGGTTTCCCGTTATATAGGAAAGCGGATGGAAAGATAATACAGGGTAACCCGAATGACAGTAAATATTACGAGTATAATGAGAGTAATCCGGAAACATTGGGTGCGGCTTCAAGCTTAACCGCCGCCGATAAAGTCGTATTGGGTAATACTATACCGAAGTGGTTCGGGGGATTCGACAATAATTTCAAGTATAAAAATTTCGACTTGAATATATTCTTCAGATTCTCCGGTGGGAACAAGGTGGCAAATGTTACCAGAAGGGATTTGATGAACATGTATTTCCAAAATAATGGTACTGAAATTCTGGATCGCTGGCAAAGTACTTCCAATCCGGGTAACGGAAATGTGCCCATTATTATGCACGGGAAAGGAAGTTTCCTTAATCTTGAATCCGACGGATCTTCCCGCTGGATGGAAAAAGGCGATTTCTTGAAATTGCAGAATGTGGCAGTGGGTTATAATTTCCCGCAGGATATTGTCAAAAGGCTTACGCTCAGTCAACTCAGGGTTTATGTGCAAGGGCAGAACCTTGCCACTTTTACAAAGTATAGCGGACTTGACCCGGAAGTGTATACCAGTGCAATGGGTATCGACTGGAATGGGAATCCGCAACAGCGAAGCATAACTTTTGGAGTGAATGTTGTTTTTTAAATTAATAAAGCTATAGAATATGAAAAAAATAGATATTAAATATGCGGGATTAGGAATTATTTTTGCATTGTTTTTCCTGATTTCCTGTAACGAAGAGACCCTCGAGTTAATGCCCCGCAACTCTGTAGGATATAGTGTTGCATTCAGTACTCCTGCAATGTGTGAACTCTCGATGGTGGGTTGTTATGATGCCGCTCAAAGCGGTTATTATCCCGGAAATAATCAAAGGCGCGGTTATCCTTTCGGTGCTGCTTCTATTGAACAAGGTGATATGAGGGGTGAGGATATGTTGAATGTGCAGGCTTTCTTTGCCGTAACATATGGCAGCACTTACAATACGTCAGCGCCAAATGGACAAGCCATGTGGGAATGTACTTATCAGATGATCAACAAAATCAATATCTGTATCGAGGGTTTCAAGCTTGCTGTCTCAGACGGGGTAATTGATGATGCGAAAGCCAAAGATTATGAAGGTGAAGCCCGCTTCTTAAGGGCATTGGGATATCATGAACTTCTGATCCATTTTGCCCGTCCCTATGCAGATACGCCAGACGCCTCTCATATGGGTGTCCCGTTAAGTACTGCCCCTATCAATTCTATCGACAAAGTGGAAGAAGCGAAGAGTGCAGGTAGAGCTACGGTGAAACAGGTGTATGATCAGATTATTGAAGATTTGAATTTTGCTGAAGCCAATTTGCCCGCAACGAGAGCAGGTGGATTGAAAATTTCAAGGGCTACCAAAGGGGCTGCGATTGCACTGAAAGTAAGAATCTATCAGCACATGGGAGATATGTCCCAGGTTATGGCTGAGTCACAGAAAATAGTAAATACCTCTTTTGAAAGTCCAATAGGAGGATACAAACTCACAGCAGAACCAAATGGCCCGTTTTTAAATAATGCCGGAAACTCTGAATCCATATTCTCAATTGAAAATAATGAATTGGACAATGCAACGAATAACGGCTCGCTTTCACAGTTTTACAGTCATGTGCGATCACTGGTTTGTATCAGTCCTGTTATGTATAATGCAGATTTCTGGTTAGCGGATGATAAAAGACGCACACAGCTTGTGGCCTATAGTGAGGCATATTCTAAAAACCATCTATATTGGGTTGATAAGTATAAAACGTATGAAAAAATGGCAGACTGGACACCCATTATCCGTTATGCCGAAGTAATCCTGAATTATGCCGAGGCAGAAGCCAGACAAAATGGAGTGACCCAGTTAGCTGTCAATTTATTGAACCAGATAAGGAACAGGGCTGTGGTAGATGAGGCTGACCGATTCACTTTGGCGTCTTTTCCCAATGCACAAAGTTTGATCGAGGCCATTTTAAAAGAGAGAAGAATTGAATTTCTTGGAGAAGGACGCCGCTGGCCCGATATTCATAGGCTTGCAAAGGATCCTGTCTATTTTGTAGAAGGTAATCCCGGAGTATCGGGAGTTCCGGCAAAAGTGGCCCCTGCAAACGTAACGCCTGCATCATGGAATGCGGCAAGCGGTATTCTGGATCCTGATATGTTTAAGATCGGGGCATATGATTATTCCGATAGACGGTTTTTGTTCCCAATACCGGATTCGGAAACATCAACCAATCCGAAGTTGAAAGAACAACAAAATCCGGGATGGTAAAACTATCTTGAGAAAATGATTCAATTTTATTGAACAATAAAACCCTTTCAATGCATCTGTAAACTCTACGAAAATTAAACACTATTGAAAGGATAGCGGACAGGGCCGGGAGCGATCCATGCCCTGTCTATTTTTGTATCCGGCTGTACAATCCGATATGCTTGGTCCGTCGAACTTTTCGAAAGAAAAGCCGATAGAAGAGATTTTGAGAGAAAGAAAAAAGAGGGGTGTGAAACATATTTTGAACAGTGTATTTATGGTATTTTTTTCCGGTTCTCCATATTGTTATTATTTATGCCCCGAGTACGATGCCCGGATCAATATTGAGTTGTTTGCTTATAGCCCGGGCTACTTTCAGCGTGGGTTCGGTTTTTCCCGTGAGGTAGTCGCTTATGCGCGATTGGCTCAATCCGAGCATTTCGGCGAGTTTTTCCTGCGTAAGGTTCATTTCGTACATTCGCAGTTTGATGACATCGGGCAAAGAGGGAGTCCCGATAGGGTAATGTTCTAATTCATATTCCTCTACCAGGTCAGACAGCATTTCTAATTCGATTATCTCCTTGCTGTCTATCGGTGTATTGTCATCCGTAACAAGCAGCAGTTCCTCTATTCGCTGCATGATAACTTCATACTGTTTCTCGCTTTTTATCTGAGCCATAACTGTCTATATATTTTTAATGTCATTAATCTTATTGTTGTCATCATGAGTACCCACAAAACGAATGTAAACGCGCTGAATACTAAAACGAATAATAACAATAAAGGTAAATTAATCAAACAACCCACTCCGTATCACTCGAGATTATACAACCTGATACCGGTAGCTTTTTGATAAATCTCATTTCTTATAATGAAATCGGCTATCTTGTTTTCATTGTTCGATATTGTAAATGTACACCGAACAAATTATTTTTGTACTTTTGTATGAGAATATAAGAAACTGTTTAAATTTTATTGCTCTTTATTCTTTACTCCAAACATTCAATTTTATGAAACGGATTCTATATCCTATTATCGTTTTAGCTGTTATGATCACCACAAGCTGCACACAACAGAAAACAGGGCAGCCGCAGGAACGGCTCGACCTCTCTAATCTCGACACTACGGCCTCGCCCGGGATAAGTTTCTACCAATATGCTACCGGAGGATGGCAAAAGGCCAACCCTATCCCCGATGAATATGCGCGATACGGTTCTTTCGATCAATTACGCGAAAATAACCAGGTGCAGATACAGTCCCTGATAGAGGAACTCGGAAAACAGGAAAATCCTGTAGGCTCCAATGCGCAAAAGGTGGGCGACCTCTATAAAATGGGTATAGACAGTGTGAAGTTGAATGCCGATGGTGCTGAACCTATCCGTGCACAATTGGAAGAAATTGCGACGGTATCCGACAAGAAAGATATCATACGGCTGACGGCTAAGGTAAGTCGTTATGCTTCTAACCCGTTTTTCGGATTTTATGTAGGGCCCGATGACATGAATAGCTCCATGAATATTGCGCACCTTTACCAATCAGGCATAGGCATGGGCGACAGGGATTATTACCTGTTACAGGATGAGCATACCAGAATGATTCGGGGAGAGTATGAAAAGCTGATAAAGACACAGTTCCGGAACGCAGGTTATGATGAAGCCGGTGCAGAAAAAGCAGCCGTGAATGTGTTGAATATAGAGACCAAACTGGCTGGAGCGCATTTCACCCGGGAGATGCAACGCCAACCGGAACTCAATTATCATAAACTGGCAGTAGCCGACCTGAACAAGGAGGTCGCTCCTTTCGAGTGGTCGTACTATTTGGAAGGGACGGGCGCTGCCGGTATCGATAGCCTGAATGTTGCGCAGATTGAACCGGTAAAAACGGCCATCGCCATTATCGACAAAGAGCCAGTAGAGGTGTTACGTGACTATCTGGGCTGGAAGGTGATCAATTCTGCCGCCGGCTATCTCAGCGATGATTTTGTCAATGCCAACTTCAAATTTTATGGCAAGGCATTGAGCGGAAGTAAAGAACTTCGTCCTCGCTGGCGGAGAAGTATCGATGCCGTGAACGGAGCAATGGGTGAAGCAGTCGGACAGCTTTATGTGCAGAAATACTTCCCCCCGGAAGCCAAAGAACGGATGCTCGGACTGGTGGATAACCTGAAGACAGGTTTGGGTGAACGGATTGCCAATCTGGAATGGATGAGCGATGCCACGAAAGCAAAAGCACAGGAGAAATTGGGTACGTTTATCGTGAAGATAGGATATCCTGATAAGTGGAAAGACTATTCTTCACTTGAGATAAAGGGTGATTCTTACTGGCAGAATATGGTGCGTGCTTCTGAATTTGCCTATGCCGAGATGATTGATGAACTGGGCAAGCCGGTCGATAAAGCGAAATGGTATATGTCGCCCCAGACGGTCAATGCCTATTACAATCCATCATCCAACGAAATTTGTTTCCCTGCCGGGATCCTTCAGCCTCCGTTCTTCTATATGGATGGCGATGATGCGATCAATTATGGCGGCATCGGCGTGGTAATCGGCCATGAGATGACACACGGCTTCGACGACCAGGGGCGTAAATTCGATAAAGCGGGAAATCTGGCTGAATGGTGGACTACCGAAGATGCGAAACGGTTTGAAGAGAGAGCCAAAGTGCTGGTCGATTATTTTGACAATATTGTGGTGCTTGATACCGTACATGCCAACGGCAGCTTTACTCTCGGAGAAAATATTGCCGATCATGGCGGGTTGCAGGTCTCTTATCATGCATTCCTGAAAACGCAGCAGGCAAAAGCAGGAGAATTTCTCGATGGTTTTACTCCGGCGCAGCGTTTCTTCCTGAGCTATGCCGCTCTTTGGGCCGGCAATGTACGTGATGCTGAAATCCTTCGCCTCACGAAGGTCGATCCGCATTCGCTCGGCAGATGGCGTGTGGACGGAGCGTTACCCCATATCGCTGCATGGTATGAAGCATTTGATATCCGGCCATCCGACCCGATGTATCTGCCGGTTGAGAAACGCGCATCTATTTGGTAATTGATTGTAGTAAATTACAAATTACAAATTACAAATTACAAATTACAAATTACAAATTACAAATTACAAATTACTAATTACAAATTACTAATTACTAATTACCAATTATTAAATCGTGAAATTTTGAAATCATCAAATCAGTAAATCAACAAATCAAAATATATGTTTTCAGGAATTGTAGAAGAAGCGGCAACAGTAGTAGCACTTAAAAAGGATAAAGGGAACCTGCATATAACCCTGAGGTGTTCCTTTACCGGAGAACTGAAGATCGATCAAAGTGTGTCACACAACGGTGTGTGTCTTACTGTGGTATCCATCGACGGTGACACCTATACTGTAACAGCTATCCGGGAGACCCTCGACCGGTCGAACCTCGGCCTGTTAGAGGTCGGCAGTAAGGTGAACCTTGAGCGCAGTATGTTGATGAATGGTCGTCTCGACGGGCATATCGTACAGGGACATGTGGATCAGACCGCCGTGTGTACTGATGTTACGGAAGCTGACGGTAGCTGGTACTTTACATTTGAATATGCGTTCGACCGTGAGATGGCAAAAAAAGGATATCTGACAGTTGACAAAGGTTCTGTTACCGTGAATGGTGTCAGCCTGACAGTAGTGGAACCCACCGACAATAGTTTTAAGGTAGCTATTATTCCTTACACCTATGAATATACCAATTTCCATCAGATCCAAAAAGGGACGGTGGTAAATATCGAATTTGATATTATTGGCAAGTATATCAGCCGGATAGCCACACTGAATGCTTTATAGAAAACCGAAGATATGGATTTTTTGGAATTTGTTTCTACCCGCCAGAGTGACCGCGCCTTTGACCCGGCACGCCCGGTGGAGAAAGAGAAAATTGAACGTATCGTAGAAGCGGCACGATTGGCTCCTTCGGCCTGTAACGCACAGCCATGGCACATGATTGTAGTGGATGATCCGGAACTGAGAAACAGGGTTGCCGACGCCACCTCTGCCCGTGCGTTAGGGATGAACCATTTCACCAAACAAGCGCCGGTACATATCGTGCTGGTAGAAGAGAAAGTGAACCTTGCTTCCGGAATGGGTGGATGGGTGAAACAGAAGGATTATGCCCAGATGGATCTCGGGGTAATTGCCGCGCATATTGCGTTGGCAGCTCACGCCGAAGGTTTGGGTTCTTGTATCCTTGGCTGGTTCAATGAATCCAAGATGCGGGATATTTTGTCCATTCCCGACTCAAAGAGGGTATGGCTCGATATTGCCATAGGGTACAGTGCGCAACCGTTAAGGCCTAAAAAACGAAAACCATTGGGGGAGGTGGTCTCCTATAACGGCTATAGAAGTAGTATAAAAAAATAGGAATGAAAAATATAGCTTGCCGCCGTTGAATATATTTAAATCGTTTATAAACATTAAACTTTAATCTTTTTAACACGATGTTTGTCCCGATTTTTGGTGACATCGCAAAAATATGTCATCTTTGTACACGCTAAAAAAAATATGAAACAAGGCGGCTATGAGCTGGTTATATATCCCAAACAGATGAATATTAGGAAAAAACGTTTCTCTTTATTGATCGCTTTTCTCTCGATTACCACAGTTATTCTCGCACAACAGGTAGGGTCTAATTCGCCCTATAGCAGGTATGGATACGGACTTTTAATGAATCCGGTATCGGGTGCGTCGGAAGCTATGGGAGGAATCAGTTATGGAGTGCGAAGGAGTCAAGAGGTGAATTGGACCAATCCTGCATCCTATTCGAAGCTGGATACACTTACCTTTATCTTCGATTTCGGTATTTCCGGACATCTTGCCCGGATGAAAGATGGCGTGAGCGACCCGAGAGATTTCTATAACGGCAATCTTGATTATGTGGCCATGCAGTTTCCTTTGTTCAAAAAAGTAGGTGCCAGTATCGGCTTGCTTCCCTATTCCAAGATGGGATATAATTTCGAAGCGGTTCGCTCCCTGTCAAATATCCAGTATCGGGAGACATACAGGGGTACCGGTGGTTTGAACCAGATATATGGCGGGATCGCGTGGGAGCCTGTTAAAAATATTTCCATAGGAGCCAATCTTTCTTACCTGTTCGGCAATTTTTCGCGCAGCAGTGTGGTTGCTCCCGCATCAGGGTTGATAGGGGAGACTAAATATGGTTATTCTTTCCGTGAATTGAAGTACGATTTCGGGTTACAGTTTACTTATCCTATTGATAAGGTCCGTTCGGTAACCTTTGGTGCGGTTTATTCACCACAATTGAATGCCAGGGCGGACGTGAATCCTACCGAGATGTTATATGCCAGCGACCCGTATAACACTCCCGGATTGGCACCCTCACAGATATTAAAGACCGATACGTTGAGAAATGCTTCTTTCCAACTGCCTCATACGTTTGGTGCAGGTATCACTTATAGTACCAACCGGTTCCTGGTTGGACTCGATGGGACTTACCAGATGTGGAAGAATCTGGAATATCCCGACTTGCTGGATAACCTTTCATCTGAAAACCGGTTTAATAACCTGTTCCGTGTTAATGCAGGGATGGAGTATGTCATCGATCCGATGAGCCAGAACTTTTTTCAGCGTATACGTTTCAGGGGTGGACTTTCCTATTCGAACTCTTACAGCAATTTCAGCGTGAACGATCCAAATGATCCGGTGAACGGTGTCGGAAAGTATATCGGCACCTTCAACGAATACGGAATTAATGTGGGATTAGGATTGCCGTTCAGGGATTATATGTCGGGACATGTCTCGATGCTTAATATCGGGTTTGGTTATACAAGGCAGCAACCCAACACTGACTATATGATCAGCCAGGATATGTTCAAAATATCTGTCAATATGAATATAAATGAGTTCTGGTTCTTTAAACGACAGTTTAACTAGTGTTTTGTATAGAAAAAAATAAAGTCAAAAAAGAAATCAATTCGGGGCAGATGTTTAAACTTTTTCTTTAACACTCTGTCCAATCCACAAAACAGACACTTAGTAAAGCAAGTAAGTAGAAAAACAATTTTATAAAAATATCAAGGAGTATGAGAAAGTTATTATTATCGGGTTTGGTAGCTATTGTGGTAGTGGTTACCGCCTCAGCGCAAAAACCGGGATATGATCCTGTGAAAGCGCCTTACGGCCATGGAGAGGATAGTGTGAACTGCCGGCTGAACTTAAGTCTTATGCAAACATCTGCCAAGGCGGAAGATTATAAAGGTGCATTGCAACCGTGGGTTTATACCTATGAGAATTGCCCCGCCTCAAGCAAGAATATCTATATCTATGGCCCCCGTATTTTCAAGGCGCTTCATGCTGCCGAAACAGATGCAGCCAAGAAAAAAGAGCATCTCGACAAAGTGATGGAGATATATGATACCCGTCTCAAATACTACGGTCAGGATGATGCCAAAGGAACAATCCTTGCTTATAAAGCTTACGATTATATGGAGCTGATGGGTGAGCAGGCTGACCAGTCGGTTATTTATGACATGTTGAATGAGGCTATCGAAGATCTGAAAGATCACATGAACCCGCTCGATGCTTATTCTTATTTTATGGTTGCCTCTTTGAATGAATATCTGAGTGATAATTCCAAAAAAGACCGGTATATCTCTGATTATTTTAGACTGGTAGGCTATGTAGATCAGGCTATTGCCAACGCCCGCACCGCGAATGACGAAGCCAGCGCCGACTATCTGGGACAGGTGAAAGAGGGTATTGTGAAGGGATTTGTCAATAGTGGTGCCGGTGATTGCAAGACACTCACTGATTACTATGCCGACCAGGTGGAGCCTAATAAGAGTGATAAGGCATTCCTGAATGAAGTGCTGGATGCATTGGCTTCAGTAGGTTGTTCTGATACCGATCTCTACTTTACCGCTGCAGAGTATCTCTACCAACTTGAACCATCGGCGAGCGCCGCACTCGGATTGGCCAACAAGAGCCTGCGCGATAAGGATTATGAAACAGCTGTGAAGTATTATAGTGATGCTGCAAAAATGGAGACCGATAAAAATAAAGCATCCGATTATATGATGCAGCTTGCAGGTATCTTCTCTAACCAGCGCAATTTTGCAAGGGCAAGACAAGCCGCTTACGATGCGTTGGAGTATAACCCGAACAACGGAGAAGCCTATATCCTGATTGCCCAGCTCTATGCCAGCTCGGCAGCCAATATCTTCCCTGAACCGGAAAAAGCGGGATTGGTATACCTCGCGGCAGTAGATAAACTGCAAAAAGCAAGATCGGTAGACCCAAGTGTGGCAAGTAAGGCAAATAATCTTATCAATCGTTATTCTGCTGCCTTTATGGATACCGAAACAGCTTTTATGATGGGGATTAAAGCCGGTGAGACGGTAACTATTCCCGGTTGGATCGGAGAAACGACCACTGTTCGTTTGAGATAATACGTACAGTCTTATTCATTGGACAAATGTTACGAAGACATCGTTACATAAAATATTTATGGCGAATAACAATCACTGTTTCAGTGGTTGTTATGTCGCTTTTTTCATGTAAGGATAAGAACGATAATCTGATACCTTTTACATACGACCCGGACTCGGTGCCGACTATGGTCACGATTGCTGCTTCGCAGCTTATTTCAGACTCCGGCATTACCCGTTATAGGATAGTGTCCGATCTGTGGATGGTTTTCGAACAGGCGAAGGAACCCTATTGGTATTTTCCGGAAGGGATTTATTTCGAACAATTCACGCCCGATTTTGAGATTGAGGCTACCATTGAAGCTGATACTGCGTGGTATTATAATGTGAAAGACCTGTGGAGGTTGAAAAAGAATGTCCATGTGGAAAACAGGAAAGGGGAGCAGTTCGACAGTGAAGAACTCTTCTGGGACGGGAAGAATGGAAAAGTGTTTTCAGAGGCTTATATTGAGATCAAGAGCGGTCATACAGAGCTCAAAGGATATGGTTTTGAGTCGAACCAGACGATGACCGATTACCGTATTTTCCGACCCCATGATGGAAAACTTCCTTTTTCGGAAGCTGCGCCTGCCGACTCTTTACAACCGGACTCCGGAGAAGTAAATGAAGCGGAAAACCTGATGCCTGTGAATGATAATTGACAATTGATAGTTGACAATTGATAGTTGACAATTGATAGTTGACAATTGGTAATTGGTAATTGGTAATTGGTAATTGGTAATTGGTAATTTATAACTCATAACTAAAGTGTATACCCATGTAGAAATAGGGTGGTGGGTTGGATTCCTGTTTCTCTCCCTTCTTTTTTCGGGGATGGAGTTGGCTTATATTTCTTCCGGTAAGTTGCAATATGTAGTCAACAGTAGTTCAACACGAGCTTACAGCTACATGCTGAATGCTATTTACAGCCGTTTTCACCGGTTTCAGGCAACAATGATGGTGGGAAGGATTATCCTGCTTCTTCTTTTTGTTTATTTTACCGGCCTGGTCATATGCCACTACCCGAGTGGTGCACCGGGCAACGATTTTCTCAGAATATCCCTGATCATCTTGATTGCTACCTTTTTCCTCTTGCTGACGAATGAGTTCCTGCCGCGTATCCTGTTTGGAAAAAAGCCCGATCTCTGGGTGAAACTGTTTCTCTTACCTGCTTTTTTATTTCATATATTGCTTTATCCTGTTGCCGGATTACTTGAAAGGTTCTCGAAATTTATACTTAGGCTCTCAGGTGTTAAATTGTCTGCCTCGGGACAAGACGATCTCTTTTACCGGGTTAATTTCGATGCCGTTATAGAGAATAATAGCAGTGATATGTCGAAAGAGGTGGAGATCGATTCTGAGGTTAAGATTTTTCGTAATGCCCTCGATTTTTCCTCCAAAAAAGTGAGGGATTGTATGGTGCCCCGTGCCGATATTGTGGCGGTGAGCCTCGATACCGACCTCGATAGGTTAAAAGAGTTGTTCATCGAATCCGGCATCTCCAGGATTTTGGTCTTTAAAGAAAATCTCGATAATATAGTCGGTTATATCCATATGTGGGAGATTTTCAATAATCCGCAGGACTGGACAAATAATCTCGCTTCTATCTCTTTCGTGCCTGAAAGCATGCAGGCTAACCGGTTAATGAGCGACCTGATGCAGCATCGTAAAAGTATTGCCGTGGTAGTGGACGAGTTTGGAAGTACTTCCGGGATTGTCACTATGGAGGATCTGGTGGAAGAGATATTCGGCGACATAGAGGATGAATATGACGTGGAGTCGAAATTTGTAAAAAGAGAGGGCGAAAACGAATTTGTAATGTCGGGACGTGTGGAAATAGACCATCTGAACGAAGTATACCACCTTGATATTCCCAGGTCGGATGAATATTCTACCATTGCCGGTTACCTGTTGTTTCACACACAACGTTTCCCAAAGACCTATGAAACTGTTATTATAGGGAAATATACCTTTAAAATACTAAAAGTGACTGCACGAAAAATAGAAGTTGTACAGCTTAGTACCGATAGCAAAACGGCAGAGTAGATGTTGTCCTGACCGGACATGCAGCTAAATCTGCACTTTTCCTTAAAAAAATAATGCTGTCTGCGTTATTTTTGCTAACTTCGTGCCCTTATTTGAATTATAACAATTTATCACGTTCTTAGTATAATAAAAAGATAGTTAAATGGCTACTTTACAAAAGATTAGAGATAAAGGTACGCTCCTAGTCATTATAATCGGCTTGGCGTTGCTTGCCTTTGTGTTGGGAGATTTACTCACTTCCGGGACCACATTATTTGGAAGGGCGCAAGACAAGGCGTTTGTAGTGAACCGCGAGGTAATTTCAACTCAGCAATATGCCGATAAGATTACACAGTTCGAAGAATTCCAGAAGATGGTAAGCGGACAGTCGTCCCTCGATGAGAACGTATCATCGCAGATACGCGAAGTGGTGTATCAGCAGATGGTACGCGATCGTTTGCTCGGTCATCAGACAGGAAAACTAGGCCTGACGGTGACCAAAGAAGAACTGAATGATCTGGTGCATGGACAATCGATTTCACCGGTGTTGCAACAACTTCCGTTTTTCCTCGACCCGCAAACCGGTATGTTTGACAGGAGAGCTCTGATAGAGTTTATCAATACGGTAAACATCCCAAGTCCTAATCCTCAGGAACAGGCATTGGTGAACCAATACAAGAGTTTGTGGTTGTTCATCGAGGAGATGATCAGGACACAACGTCTGGAAGAAAAATATATATCTCTTCTTTCTAATGCGGTTATTGTGAATGATGTGGAGGCGAAAACAGCGTTCGAACACTCACAACGGAATGCCGATATAGAGTATGCGATGAAGAGCTACTTCACCGTTCCTGATTCTGTGGTAAATGTAACCGATGAAGAAGTAAAAGCGTTTTATAACAGACATAAGTCATCTTTCAGGATGGAAGCCCCTCTGGTGAAGCTCTCCTACTTTACCAAAGGAATTACACCCAGTGAAGAGGATTACGCCGAAATGGAGGCCGAATCGCATAAAGCCTTTGAAGAGCTGGACAATACTGCCAATCCGGCGGCTATCGTAGCTGATTACTCCCAGACACCCTATCGTGACGTATTTGTAAGCGAACATATGCTGACTCCCACACAAGTGGAGTTCGTGCGCTCTGCGGCAATCAATGAGATGTATGGCCCAAAACGTGAAGGTGACTCATTTCATATTTACAAGTTGATCGATAAGACTGTCGCTCCCGACTCTGTACATCTGAGGATGATGGCTATTCCCGATGCTTCGATGGTGGGGCAGGATTCTGTCATCACCCATTTTGTGGACAGTATTTACGGGGCTATATCGGGAGGCACTCCTTTTGCGGAGGTTGCCAACAGCCTCAATCCCAACTCCAACGGTGGCGATATGGGATGGGCAAGGGAAATCGATCTTGCAGGATTCAGCACTGAACTGGTAAAAACCGCTTTTAATGCGCCTGTAGGTCAACCTGTTAAATTGTCTATCCCCGGACAGCAACTTATCCTTCAGGTGGAAGAGCGTACACGTCCGGTCAATAAATATAAACTGGCCATTGTGGATATGCCGGTGTTGCCGAGTGAAAAGACCTCGAACAATATCGATAACGAACTGAATCAGTTCGTATCCACCCCCGATGTGGAACAGAAATTTAATGAACTGGCTTCCGAAAAAGGATATATGGTGATGCCCGGCATCACTGTTTCTGCAAATGATTTCACATTAGCCCAGATTCCCGGTTCGCGTCAGGTAATCAGTTGGGCTGCCAATGAGAAGAAGGTAGGGGCCGTGAAGAAGTTCGACCTTACTAACTCACGTATCATCGCAAGGGTAGAAAGGGTGATACCGTCAGGTATGACACCTTTGTCGGAAGTCTCTTCCGGTATCCGTTCCCAACTGGTGAACGAGAAGAAGGCTGAAAAGATCATTAGCGATCTGAAGTCACAGAACCTCTCCTCTATCGATGCCTATGCAACAGCGATGAACGCCAATACCGATACCGTCCGTTTTGTGAATTTCAATACCCAGAATATTACCGGATTGGGATTTGAACCGGCTTTGAATGCTGTTTCTGCATTTGCCCCACTTAATAAGGTCGTAGGTCCGATGAAGGGGAATATGGGTGTGTATGTGGCTACAGTAGTCAATCGTACCGAAGGAACGGACGAATATGATGCCGACGAACAGAAAAACCATATACTGAATAACAATGCTTATCGCTTGCAGATGCAATCGGTAGAGGTTTTGAAAGATAAACTGGGAGTAGAAGACAATCGTTTCAGATTCTTCTGATTACATCCTTGGCAAAACAAAAAGAAGAGGTGGCTTCCACAACGGAGGCCACCTCTTTTACTATTCGTATAAAGTGAGTTATTACTCGATGTTGCCCTTCTGTTCTAATTGCAATGTTTTGCTTGGCTGGTCACATACTTCAGTCGGGCCAAAATACTGGATCGGGCCGGGATATACATAATCGGTTTCAACCGCCCACTGGTCACGTTGGCTTTCGAAATATTTGAACGGGGCTCCATCCAGTTCCACCAATGCTTTCTGAATTACCGGTTTCATCTCTCCGTGACGACGTTCCATGTTCATCATCATGGTGATGGGCACTCCGCCTGCGATCCATTCTGCGGCAGGAGCAGTGGTGTTGCGTACCGATGACATATATCCGGTCTTGCCTGCCGCAATCAGCATGGAGGCTGTATAGCCGAGTGAGTAGCAATAATCGGTATCATAGTTCGATGGAGCGGCGCAGCGGCCTTCATACCCGAAGAAATGGGTGATGCTGGAGAATTTACCTTTATAGCGACCCTCTTTTGTCCATGCGTCAAGGCGTTTTTTCACCATTTCAGCAAGCAGCTTCTCGGTCTCGATCAGCGATACCTGTACGTTGCCGTGCGGGTCACGGTCCAGCGTGAGCTGGCGTGCTACCGTTTCGGGAAGGCTGGCGTAAATATCGGCATTTTCTTTTGAGAGCTTGCTGATAATGTAATCGCGTTGTCCGGAACGACGTACCAAGTTGAACTCTTCCTGATTGTGTGCAAGAAAGTCGTTCAGTTCATGGATCAACTTCTTCATTGCCGGGATAAATTCGATCAATCCTTCGGGTATAATCACCGTACCGAAATTCAGTCCTTTTTCCGCCCGTTGGGTGATCACGCCGGCTATGTAGTCGATGATGTCGTCGAGCGACTGTTCTTTGACGGCCACCTCTTCCGAGATGAGGCATATATTGGGTTGTGTTTGTAATGCACATTCCAGTGCGATGTGTGATGCCGAACGACCCATTACCTTGATGAAATGCCAATATTTGCGCGCTGAATTGCAGTCGCGCTGGATATTGCCAATCAACTCCGAATATACTTTACAAGCCGTATCAAAACCGAATGAGGTCTCGATCTGCTCGTTCTTCAAGTCGCCATCGATGGTCTTGGGACAACCGATCACCTGTACACCTGCGTTGATTGATGCGTAATATTCGGCCAAAACGCAGGCGTTGGTATTGGAGTCGTCCCCCCCGATGATAACCAGCGCTTTGATATCCAGTTTTTTTAGTATCTCGAGCCCTTTGTCGAATTGCTCTTTTGTCTCCAGTTTTGTGCGTCCGGAGCCGATGATGTCAAATCCTCCCGTATTACGATACTCATCAATGATGTCGGCGGTAAGTTCCTTATATGTGTGCTTGACCAGCCCGTCAGGCCCCAGAATGAAACCATATAGCTTGCTGTCGCTGTGTAGCCTTTTAATGCCGTCGAATATTCCGGCAATCACATTGTGCCCTCCGGGAGCCTGTCCGCCTGAAAGGATCACTCCCACATTTACCGGTTCCGATACTCCGGGTTCACCGGCTGCTTGTATAAATTGAACAACCGGCATCCCATACGTATTGGGGAAGAGTTTTTGAATCTCTTCCTGATCAAGTACTGATTGTGTGGCAGCACCTTCCCTGATGTCCACATTACCCTTCAAACCTTCGGGCATTTTGGGCACATAACTTGCCCTTGCAATTTGTAAAGCACTTTTTGTCATTAGATCAATTTTTTTTATGATAAATTGTATTTGTCTCTTCTCGGATAGTTTGTGCCGGACTTTGCGATCAGCAAACGGGTAGAAGAAACTCCACCCGGATAATACGGCCGGGCAACGACTGGCAGTCGATGAAGTTCAACCTCAAAAGTACTATTTTTTCCTGAAATAATGAACAATTTTACTATCTTTACCATTCATACGATATAAGTGGAAAGGATATTCACTTTTCATTTATACGAATATTCAAAGATTGACCGATGAATGCCAAAGATGAGATGAATGCAGTGGATTTGGACGCCATAGAGGATTTATATAGAAGATATAAAGCAGATCCTGGGAGTGTGGATGAGAGTTTTCGTTATTTCTTTCAGGGATTTGACTTAGCCATCACCCGTTTTCCGGTAAAACCGGGAGAGAGTAGTACCTCAGTAGAGAACTCCCGGAAAGAGTTGGCCGTAATGAGACTAATTACCGGTTACAGGCGAAGAGGCCACCTTTTTACCAAGACCAATCCTGTACGTACACGTCGTAGCTATTCGCCGACACTTGCCATTGAGAATTTCGATCTAACCGAGGGTGACCTTGACCTGGAATTTGAAGCCGGGCACGAGGTAGGCCTGGGTAAAGCTACCCTGAGAGAGATCATAGCCCGCCTCGAGAAAACCTATTGTAAGTCGATCGGAGTGGAATACCGTTATATGACCAAGCCGGAGATCGTGCGATGGTTACAGGAAAAAATGGAACTCTCTGAAAACCAGGAGATGCTCCCCCGGGAGGCGAAGCTAAGGATACTTGACCGGCTTATCGAAGCTTCCGGTTTCGAGGACTATCTCCATAGAAAGTTTGTTGGGCAGAAGCGTTTTTCTTTAGAGGGATCAGAGTCCATCATTCCGGCGTTGGATGCCATCATGTCGCGTGGCGGTGTGTATGACGTGAATGAGATCGTAATAGGGATGGCACACCGGGGACGGTTGAACGTGCTCACCAACCTGATGAAAAAACCCTATGCACAGGTGTTTCGTGAATTCAATGCCCAGAATTATGCAGAGGAGATCAAGTATGGGGATGTGAAATACCATCTCGGCTATAACAGTACTATCGAATATGAAGGGCGTACTATTACACTCAGCCTTACTCCCAATCCTTCTCATCTTGAAACGGTAGGCCCTGTAGTGCAGGGTATTGCCAGGGCCATGCTGGAGAACGTGCATAATTATGACTACGACCAGGTACTGCCGATCCTTATCCATGGGGATGCGGCCATCGCCGGACAGGGTGTAGTGTATGAAACCATCCAGTTTTCAAAGCTCGAAGGTTACAAAACGGGTGGCACTATCCATATAGTGATTAACAACCAGGTAGGATTTACTACTAATTACTTGCAGGCACGGTCGAGTACCTACTGTACCGATGTGGCAAAGGTGACACATTCTCCCGTATTCCATGTGAACGGGGATGACATAGAGGCGATGGTATACGTTGCCAGACTGGCACTGGAATTCCGTCAGAAATTCAATACCGATGTCTTTATAGATCTGCTATCCTACAGGAAGTATGGCCATAACGAGGGAGATGAACCGCGTTTTACGCAACCTAAACTCTATGATATCATAGCCAAGCATAAAAACCCACGGGATATCTATGCGGAAAAACTGATTGCCGAAGATGTCATTACCCGCCAGGAGTTCGAGACAAAAGTATCCGGGTTTCACCGGCGATTAGAGGAGGCTTATGAAGAGTCGCTCAAATCGAATAAACTGAACCTTCAACCTTTTTTCCCGAACAGATACAAGAATATCCGTTATCCGGAAGCCTCCGATTTTGAGAAGAGTGTCGATACGGCCATTTCAAAAGAGTTATTCCTGGAGTTGGCAAAGGATATTACAAAATTACCGGAGGATAAAAAATTCTTCAACAAGACCCGGCGCCTGTTCGCACAGCGGTCAGCCATGATTGGGCAGGACGATTACGATTGGGCGATGGGTGAACTGATGGCATACGCTTCTTTAGCCAAGGAAGGGTATTCGGTAAGGCTGAGTGGCCAGGATTCCGAACGGGGAACCTTCTCACACCGCCATGCTGAGGTGATCACTGAAGACGGAGAAGAGAAATATTTCCCCCTGAAGACCCTGGGAGAAGGGCAGGCGCCTGTGCGGGTCTATAATTCGCCACTCAATGAATATGGTGTATTGGGATTTGAGTATGGTTATTCTTTGGCCCACCCCTATGGACTTACTATCTGGGAGGCACAATTTGGTGACTTCTACAATGTGGGACAGGTGATTGTGGACCAGTATATCTCCGCAGCACAGGAGAAATGGGGTATAAGGTCCGGGTTGGTGATGTTCCTTCCGCACGGCTATGAAGGGCAGGGGGCAGAGCATTCGAGTGGACGGATAGAACGTTTCCTGAGCCTCTGTGCCAACTATAATTTACAAGTGGTGAACTGTACCACGCCTGCCAACTTTTTCCATGTACTGCGCAGGCAGTTGCACCGTGATATCCGCCTTCCCCTGATCGTCTTTACGCCCAAGAGCCTGCTGCGTCATCCCGAGTGCACCTCTTCTCTTGCCGATTTCACTGAAGGACGGTTTCTGGAAGTGATAGAAGATAAATATATAGAAGATCCGTCGAAAGTGAAAAGGGTGTTGCTTTGTAGTGGTAAGATCTATTATGAACTCAATGCGGTAAGGAAGGAGAAAAAAATAGATGATATTTCCATATTACGTCTGGAACAGGTTTATCCCTTCCCGGAAAAACAGATCAAGGAGATATTACAGCGCTATCCCGAAAATGTGGAATTGGTGTGGGTGCAGGAAGAACCGCTCAATATGGGGGCGGCCCTTTTTGTAAAACAGCAAATCGGCTGTACCTTACGGGTTATCAGTCGCCTATCCAGCGGTGTTACAGCAGAAGGCCTTACGGCACAACATAAAGTGCATCAGGCGGTCATCATGGATAAAGCATTAAATTTGATTCAAGATTAAAAATTCAAGATTCAAGATTGGTAATTCGTTGATAATTAGTCGCATTGGTGCATTGATATATTGACTTATTAGCACATTAAATTTATGGCAATAATAGAAATAAAAATACCGAGTCCCGGAGAATCCATTACAAGCGTGGAACTTTCCCGTTGGTTGGTTGAAGAAGGTGCCGTCGTACAAAAAGATACTGAAATTGCGGAATTGGAGTCGGAAAAAGCTACGTTAATGCTGGTGGCGGAAGGGAGCGGGAAAATATCTCTCAAAGCGGCAGAAGGGGAATCGATAGAGGTAGGCGCCGTAGCCTGTACGATTGATACTTCTGTACAACCCGAAGTGCCTGCGGCTCCTCCTGTAGAAGAGGGATCCTCTTCAGCACAATCTTCTGCAGGTAATGAAACAGAAGGGAAAGTGCCGCAGACCATACAGGAAACATCTGTTTCGTCTGCAGGAAAGTCCGCCCCGACCGATACTCCTACTGCTAAAACAGCCGCTAAACCTTCTGAATCGGAAGCCGGTTACGACAAAATAAAAATCACCCCTTTGGCAAAAAAAGTGATGTTGGAGAACGGTTTGTCGGTAGAGGATGTGATCAACGGTTTGAGGAGATTGAAACGTGAAGATGTAGAAGCCGTGATGGGTGCATCGGACGGGATCAGTACAAATGGTTTGAAAAAACCGATCAGCCGTGAGTCGAAGAGTGAACGGATGAGTTCATTACGCCGGAAATTGAGTGAACGGTTGGTGTCGGTAAAGAACGAGACTGCTATGTTGACTACCTTCAACGAGGTGGACATGAAACCGATCATGGATCTGCGGAAGAAATACCAAACCCGGTTCGTGGAGAAACATGGCATTAAGTTGGGAATTATGTCTTTCTTCCTGAAGGCTTGTTCCATTGCCTTGCAAGAGTTTCCCAGTGTAAATGCCATGCTTGATGGCGAAAATATGATCACCTATGATTATGCCGATATATCAGTGGCGGTGAGTACACCCAAAGGATTGATGGTGCCTGTGATCCGAAATGTTGAAAGTCTGGGATTGGCAGAAATCGAAAAGGCTCTTGAAGAGCTGGCCGGGAAGGCCCGGAACGGTAAGATATCGATTCCCGAAATGAGCGGCGGTACGTTTACCGTGACCAATGGAGGTGTGTTCGGTTCTATGATGTCCACGCCGCTTATCAATCCGCCCCAGTCAGCAATACTGGGTATGCACAATATTCTGGAACGCCCGGTAGCTATAGACGGCCAGATAGTGATTCGCCCTATGATGTATATCGCGTTGTCGTATGACCATCGTGTGATCGATGGCCGTGAGTCTGTCGGATTCCTGGTCAGGGTTAAACAATTACTGGAAAAACCGACCGATATGTTGTTTGGGCCAACTAACGGGGAGAAAGCGTTACTGGGTATCTGATTTTACTCAACAATCGAGAACTTGGCGAATTTCAACAGGAGCTGTTTTTTACCGGCGGCTTCGAATTCTACAAAAGCGCGGCGGTCATTGCCGCTCATCTCGATGGAGGTAACAACCCCGCGGCCGAACCGTTCATGTTCTATCACATTCCCTACTTGCAGTTCCTGTGCTTCTTTGGATAGAGGGGCCGCAGATGGACCGACCCGTTGGATGGGTACTGCTCGTTTTGGGGTAATAGGGGTTCTTCCGTAACTGCCCCCTACTGTTTGTTGTTCTCTTTGCTCTCGCTGTTCCCGCATAGAACCCCAAAAATCATCGGAGGGTGACTGCCATGCGGTATTTTCATCCCCGCCTCCTTCAATAAACGCCGGATCGATATCTTTCAGAAAACGGCTTGGAGCGGCAGGATTGGTCTGTCCGTTCTTGAAACGGCTTTTTGCGTAGGTGATGGTACAACTTTTTTTTGCGCGGGTAATTGCCACATAGAAAAGGCGGCGTTCCTCTTCCATACCCCGTATTTCCGATTTTGCCATGGCAGAAGGGAAGAGGTCTTCTTCCATCCCGACCACAAATACATGGTCGAATTCCAGCCCCTTGGCGGAATGGACCGTCATAAGCGTTACCCTTTCGTTGTCGGCTTCATTATCGGTATCCTGGTCGGTGAGCAACGATACTTCAGAAAGGAAATCTGCCAGACGGATATTTTCTTCACCCTGTTCCTGCTGTGTTTCTACGAATTCGCTCATTGCATTGAGCAACTCCTGCATGTTCTGCGCACGGCTCATCCCTTCGGGTGTCATATCGTCATACGCCTCCTTGGCGATACCACTGCTTTTTATCACCTCCTGTGCCAGTTCAAAGGCATTCATCGCCATGTTTTTATCGATAAAATCCTGTATAAGGGAATAAAAACCTTCCAATTTTTTTGCCGTACCTGTGTTTATATCCAGATTATATTCCAGTGGAGCGGTAAGCACTTGCCAGAGACTGACGTTGTGCAGTTGTGCAGTTGAGGTGATTTTCGCGACGGTAACAGCGCCAATGCCCCGGGTCGGGTAGTTGATAATACGCCGGAACGCCTCTTCATCATTAGGGTTGACGATCAGGCGGAAATAGCTGATGATATCTTTGATCTCCTTACGTTGGTAGAATGATAATCCCCCATATATCTTGTAGGGGATATTGTTCTTTCTTAGCGCCTCTTCAAATGCCCGGGATTGGTAGTTTGTACGGTAGAGGATGGCAAAATCATTGTAACCGGCATACTTTTCGAGTCGCATCCGGGAGATTTTATTGGAGACGATCAGTGCTTCCTCAAAATCGGAAAAAGCACTCTTGATCCCGATTTTTTCTCCCTCTTCATTTTCAGAAAAGACATTCTTGAAGATCTGTTCACTGTTCTTCTTGATCAGGCTATTGGCCGCATTCACAATATTCCGGGTAGAGCGGTAGTTTTGCTCCAGTTTGAATATCTGTGTATTGGGGAAATTCGATTTGAATTTCAGGATATTGTCGATATTGGCGCCCCTGAAAGAATAGATACTTTGGGCATCATCACCTACCACACATACACGATGGTGTGCTTCAGCCAATTGTTTCACGATAAGGTGCTGGGCAAAGTTGGTGTCCTGGTATTCATCTACTAATATATACTGGAATTGGTTCCTGTATTTCTCCAGTACCTTCTTGTGGTCGCGGAACAAAATGTTGGTGTACATCAGCAGGTCGTCGAAATCCATGCTGTTGGCCGAACGGAGCCTGCTCTGGTAACGTTGGTATATTTCGAAGAGCTGCGGCCTTTTCGCCATCCGGTCATACTGGATGATCTCGGCGTTGGCAGCATACATGGCAGGGGTGATCAGGTTGTTCTTTGCCCTTGATATCTGCCCGTGTACAGCGCCCGGACGGTATTGCTTGTCATCGAGTTGCATCTCTTTGATGATCAGCCTGACAAGATTGCCGGAGTCTGATGAGTCGAAGATGGTGAAATTCGACTGAAAACCGACCGCTTCCGCTTCATTCCGTAATATCCGTGCAAAGATGGAGTGGAAAGTGCCCATCCAGAGCCGTCGTGCCCTTTTTTCTCCCACCAGATCCGCAATACGGGTTTTCATCTCACGTGCCGCCTTATTGGTGAAGGTGAGGGCCAGGATGTAGTAGGGAGGAAGCCCCTGCTCTAACAGGTAGGCGATCTTATAGGTGAGTACCCGTGTTTTACCCGATCCTGCTCCGGCGATCACGAGCGATGGGCCGTCGCAAAATGCTACGGCTGCCCGTTGTGCTTCGTTCAGGTGGCTAAGCAGTCTGGAATCACTATTTGTTTCGATTTTCTCCATAGCTGCAAAAGTACGAATTTTCGACGTAAAAGAATAAAAAAACCGCCCTCGTTTGAGAGCAGTTGTCAAAACCGATTCCCCGCCGTTTTCCCCCGTAAATTGTGGCCTATCCGTCACGATATCGCCCCGGACGGTACCGGTGGATTTTACTTTTCTTTTCTTTGGAGTTGACAATAAATAGCCGTAATTGAGGCCATATAATTTTACCATCCATTTGGTCGAAAAAAAAGGAAGTTGCCTTGTTAGAGACAACTCCCTCTCCAAAAAAGAACCTGATTTTTATCTGAACGTGTAGCGCAAACTGAGTGCAAATCCGCTAAACCAGTAGTCGTTATAGCTGTTGGTGAAGTTGAACGACGGCTTCCAATCCAGAGAGATATTAAAAGGTGCCGAGGGAAAAACATATTCGATACCCCCGATCAGGTCGGCTCCCAGCAGAAAAGAACTGCTGTAATGTTTCCTGTCTTTGTGTATTCCTCCGATATGCGCGCCAAGACCCACGTACCAATCTAAACCGGGCGCTCCGGGAATCGGTTGTTGGTATTCGTACAATCCGGTCAATTGGAAGTAATGAGGTGATGCCGCGAAGATAAACTCGCCAGCCGATGCGGGAGCAAAAAAATGTTTCAGCGTTACACCGCTGTCATAGCCCAATCTCACACCGAGGGCGGTATTGTACTGTTGTGCATTGAGTGTAGTTGCAAAAGCTGTCATTAGAAGAGCTGCGAAAAGTAGTTTTTTTAGTTTCATATGTAAAATATTTATTTTCACTAAAGTTAGATATTTGAACTCATTCTACTATTTCTGCACTCGACATAGCCAAAACTTGTTTTGTCTCTGTACTCGTTTAACGAAATAGTTGCTCGCCACGACATAATACAAGCAAGCTTGTCTTCTGCTCGTTTGGCTTAACGCAAATAATTCAAAGATATCATATGACAATTGAGCGAAGCGAAATCGCCGACTTCCATTAAAAATCTTAACTGGAGGCAACTCGCATCTAATCATTCACTTGGGTAGGAACGGTTATTCTGCTCGTTTCATACGTTTAGTTAGCTTTGTATAGGGAGATAACAAATAATCGTCCATTTTGTTTTCCACTCTTTTAAAAAATTATTTTTATTAAATTTCACTCGTCTTTGAGAGACAATATGCCTTCCCGGGTTTCACTTTCGCACTTCTAAATAGCATTTTCTGCAGAGGGGCTGGTATTCATCGGTCTCGCCTAACATCACTTGTTTATCGTTTTTCACCAACCGGTGTGAGTAACTCGCCAGATTGCCGCACTGTACACAGATTGCATGTACTTTTACCACATCGTCGGCAATGGAGCACAATGCCGGCATCGGGCCGAAGGGAACACGTTTGAAATCCATATCGAGCCCGGCCACGATCACCCTGATCCCCTGATCGGCCAGTTCCTGGCATACTTCCACCAATCCCATATCGAAGAACTGCGCCTCATCGACCCCGATCACTTCCGCTCCGGAGGAGAGCAGTAATATATTGCTGGAATGTTCCACCGGGGTGGAGAGGATCGTGTTTTTATCATGTGATACCACCTCCGCTTCAGAATAGCGGGTATCGATGGCGGGTTTAAAGATTTCTACCGTTTGCCGTGCGAACTGGGCGCGGCGTAATCTACGCAACAGTTCTTCGGTTTTACCGGAGAACATCGAGCCGCAAATGACCTCGATACGTCCGGTACGTGCTGTTTCGTTTAATTTGTTTTCGTTATACATCTTTTGTTCGGATGATTTTTCTTGATATGTTTCCGGAGAGCTCATCCGGTACGGCAGTCTGTAAGGAGATTTATTTCCCTTTGACAATTTTCTTGATTTCGTTCAGCTTGTTCAGTGCTTCGATGGGTGTTAAATTATTCACATCGAGGTTGATGATTTCGTCGCGCACCTGGCTGAGGATCGGATCATCCAATTGGAAGAAATTTAGTTGGTATCCTTCCCGTTTTTCCACAAAATCCTGAATAGGTTTCTTGATCATGTCTTTCCGGTTAGATGATTCCATTTGGGCGAGGATAGTATCCGCACGTTTGGTGATACTTTGTGGTATACCGGCCATTTTTGCCACATGAATACCGAAACTGTGTTCACTTCCTCCCGGCACGAGTTTACGCAGAAAGATGACTTTGTTATCGATTTCCTTCACCGCCACGTTGAAGTTTTTTATGCGTTTGAACGATTTTTCCATTTCATTCAGTTCGTGGTAATGTGTAGCGAAGAGTGTTTTAGCACGTGCTTTCGGATTTTCGTGTATATATTCCACTATTGCCCAGGCGATAGAGATGCCGTCGTAGGTGCTCGTGCCACGCCCCAGTTCGTCAAACAGGACAAGACTTCGGTCCGACAGGTTGTTAAGGATATTGGCAGCTTCGTTCATCTCCACCATAAAAGTAGATTCGCCGAGCGAGATATTGTCTGATGCACCCACTCTGGTAAATATCTTATCTACCAATCCTATTTTCGCCGAGTCGGCCGGAACAAAACAACCGATCTGAGCCATCAACGTGATATGTGCAACCTGGCGGAGGAGAGCAGATTTACCCGCCATATTAGGTCCTGTAATAATGATGATCTGCTGTGTTTCACTGTCTAAGTAGAGGTCGTTGGCGATAAACGGTTCTCCAGGAGGTAGTTGTTTTTCAATTACCGGATGGCGACCATTCTTTATGTCGATGATTTCGGAATCGTTAATCTCCGGCCGGATATATTTATTCTCCTGCGCCACATTGGCGAAAGAGAGCAGGCAGTCGACACGGGCAATTATATTGGCATTGGTCTGGATAACCGGGATATATTCAAGCAGGCTTTCTACCAATGAGGTGTAGATACGGTTCTCCAGTGAGGTGATTTTCTCTTCAGCTCCCAATATCTTCTCTTCATACTCCTTCAGTTCGGCCGTGATATATCGTTCTGCGTTCACCAGCGTCTGCTTGCGTATCCAGTCTGTCGGTACTTTGTCTTTGTGGGTGTTACGTACTTCAATGTAATAACCGAATACGTTGTTGAACGCCACTTTCAGTGAAGGGATTCCCGTTCTTTCGCTCTCTCGCAACTGGATTTGCATCAGGTAGTCTTTACCGGAATAGGCGATTTGCCGCAATTCGTCCAACTCTTTGTCCACACCTTTTCTGATGTATCCTCCCTTGCTCATTAAAACAGGCGGATCAGGCACAATCTCTTTCTCTATACGATCCCGGATCGTGAGACAAGGGGCGAGCTTTTCTCCCATCTCTGCGATACTTTGGTTGTCGGATGCCAGAAACGCTTCGCGGATCGGCTCTATAGCGGTGAGCGCTACTCGTAGTTGTGCCACTTCCCTGGGGTTGATCCTTCCCGTGGCGGCTTTGGATATGATCCGTTCCAAATCGCCTATCAGGGGAAGTTGTCGTTCAAGCAACTTTTTCAGTTCCGGTTCCCGGAAAAAATGCTCTACCACATTGAGCCGGACTTCGATCGGTTGGGCTTCTTTAAGGGGAAAGACTGTCCAGCGGCGCAGCAGGCGCGAGCCCATGGGAGAGATGGTTTTGTCGAGCACGTTAAGCAGGCTTTTCCCTCCTTCGTTGAGGGGATTAATCAATTCCAGATTACGGATGGTGAACCTGTCGAGCCGTACAAAACGTTCCTCTTCGATGCGTAACAGCGAAGTGATATGGCCGATATGCTTGTGCTGGGTGATATCCAGGTAATGGAGTATCGCGCCTGAGGCAATGATTCCCCGTATGAACTGGTCAACGCCGAACCCTTTCAGGTTTTTTGTCTGGAAATGGGAAAGTAGCCTGTCCCGTGCACTGTTTTCGGTAAAAATCCAATCGTCGAGTTCAAAAAGAAACCATTGGGAACCGAAGGCCTCTTCGAACTTTTTCTTGTTGCCCCGTTCGATGAGTATTTCTTTAGGGGAGAAGTTGGAAAGGAGTTTATCGATATCGTCGCCTGTTCCTTCGGCGGTAAGAAATTCACCCGTGGAGATATCGAGGAAAGAGACGCCGAACCGGTTGCCTTTCTCCATATGCATTGCACAGAGGAAATTATTCTCTTTGTGATTCAGTATGTTGTCATTGATGGATACGCCCGGTGTGACTAATTCGGTAATCCCGCGTTTCACCAGTTTTTTTGTCATCTTGGGGTCTTCCAACTGGTCGCAGATAGCCACACGTTTGCCGGCACGCACTAATTTTGGCAGATAGGTGTCTAAGGCATGGTGCGGAAAACCGGCCAGTTCCACGAATTGAGCCGTACCGTTTGCCCTGCGTGTAAGTGTGATACCCAGTATTTCAGCTGCCACGACGGCATCATCCGAAAATGTCTCATAAAAATCACCTACACGAAACAGTAAAATAGCGTCGGGATGTTTTGTTTTTATCTCGATATACTGCTTCATCATCGGTGTTTCTGCTATCTTTTTTCCCACAAATCTTTATTTAAAATTACTAATTACCAATTACCAATTATCGCCGAAGGCATTATCGAACGAAGCGTATTATCAGCGAAGCTAAATCTTGAATCTTGAATCTTGAATCTGAAATCTAAGAAGCGAAATTACAAAAAAAGCGTGACTATTGAAAAATAAAATTACTTTGCTCAAAGTAGAGGCATGGTTCTTGCACTTACAAATAAAATAAATAGATGTATCATGTATAATCGAAAATTCAAAAAGTACACAAATATAAATCAAATTGTACATAAAAACACAAAGACTGGGTTTTGGAAAAAATAAATATTCCGCCTCCATGAGCGAGAGACATAAAAAAGAATTAACTTTGTTTACTGTAACAGTATAGTCTAAATATCTTTATAAACCTATTCTTGAATGAAAATATATAAATATCAGCCTATCAATATTAACTTGTTAAACAGTTTAAGAACTCAAATGAATTGGTATTCTAAACTATCTTATTTAAATGATCCGCATGAATGCTTTTTCATTGATAACACTGGTACAAGAATTTATAAAGACTTTATTTCAACACTGTGTGTTTGTTGTTTTACAAAAAAGATGGATAATATTTTAATGTGGTCTCATTATGCTGACAGTCACAGAGGTGTTTGTTTAGAATGGGAAGTTGATGAGGAAAAGGTTAAAGGTCTATTGAATGAAATAAAATATGAGAATGATTTAGTAACTATAAATGAAGTTGAAAGACTTGAAACAGGACATTTATCATTGAATGCTAATACAAATGGAAAATTCTTAATTCAAAAATTCAAGATTTGGGAATATGAAGATGAGTTAAGGGTTTACAGATCATGCGAGAATATCCGTGAAAAGGGAGAATTGAACCCCTTTTTGGGTAATCTTACACGAATTTTTTTTGGTAAAAATGCAAATCCTTTAGATATTGAGTTAGTTAAACACAATGTCCAACATATATCTAATATTGAATATAAAAATGTCCACTTAGATATAGATACTATGAAAATGGTTTTTTGAAAGTCAATATAAAGAGAACATATATTCCCATCTAGTGTTGGCCATTTTGATTAGTATATACTTAAAAAGGCATTTAAGTGACGTTTGAAAGTCATTTAAATGCCTTTTAAATCAGTCTAAAAAAGGTTCAAATGGTCGTCTCAATAAGCTTCAGGCAAAACTCCTTTTACAATCCTATTCCTTACAGCGCCGCCATCATAATACTTTGCAATAATATAAATCGTTCCGTCTTTATATGCGAAGGCCTTCATATTATTATCCATGAAATTTTCAGGTGCTTTGAATGCGGCGTCAGTTTCGCGCCAAATCTCCCAGAATCTAACGCCGTCATAACTGATATGCACTAATCCGGATTGGTCAGGGGTTCCGATATTAGAGTATAATCCAACCATTGGGGAGCACACAATAACCGGATAAGCTGAATTATCATCCATGACCCTTGTCATATGTCCCATAATGTGAGTAATTGTCCGTTCGTGACCACTATAACCGGTGCTTGAGTTGGTTATTTGCAAATCATATCGTTTAGCTTCTTCAATGCAATCAGCTTGACTGCCTGAAATCATGTTACGATTAATTCGGTTGAATCTCCACATACCATTTGGCTGGCTGTCCGTTCCCATTAGAATACCTGTATCTAATGCATGAGCAGCGCAATATTTCATTGCCTGATAATTCCCGAGAGTAAGCATCTTTTCCATATATGTCGTAGAGAGATGGGTCCACGTCACACCTTCATCATCCGAATATGAAATTACTTGTTGATTGACAGCGCTTTCTCCGGGAAACACCCATAACCTGCTCCAATAAGGGTCTATGGTGCATCCGTGAATGTGTTGATAATTAGTTGCCGGAACGCGATTATTTGAATTTCCAAATTGAGTTTCAATGTCGAAAATAGCTGAAAATGTTTGTCCGAAATCTTTCGAATAATATACGTAACTATTCTCAAAAGTTGTACCTGAAACAGAATATTCTGAAACAAGAACTTGATTCCCAACTACGTGAAACCCCCAAGCATCCTGAGGTGCATTTCTTTTGCTTTGCCATGCCTGTTTTATTGTAAATGCTACTGGCGTATTGGTCATGCTTGCCGTTTTCCATCCTGCCGAAACATAAATGCCACACCGAGCATCTATTTCACCACCGGTTAAAGCATTTCCTCCCATAATAACTAATTCGCCATTTTGCATTTCTCTAACGCCGACAATACCTGCATAGATGTTACCAATACTTATTTTAATCGTATTGCCCGAAAGGAAATCGGCCCAATCATCCGCGACATATAAACCGCCGTAATCAGTGCCAGAACAATATATTTTTCCCGTGTATTTACCCACGTGATACACCTCGGGGGCATTTAGGAACGTATCAGTTACCTCCACCCTTCCAGACGGACGTCGCAAATCTCTGTTTATCGGCTCATAGTCTTTCAAATAGGTATTTACATTGTCAATCTTCACCGGATTGTCAACTATTTTTCTAACAGAAAAACTGCCAATATTTGCCACTTTTATAGACGGTTTATTTTTTTGAACCCATTCGACAGATTTAGTCGAGATGCCTTCATTTGCCACTTCATAGAACGAAGAAGTGCTGCCTTTTATCAATCTTAGATAAAAAGTTGAAATGTCAGCCGTCAAGAAACTCACTCTAATATGCGTTGCTTCTTTGAATGCTTCACGATAAACAATATAAGGCATTTTACGATGAAAAATAGGAGTTAATGTGTCCAGATACCCTGCAGTAGATGCATTTTTATAAAATAGAATCGGGCAATAGCCCGTTGCAAAGTTGGTGATCGACGCCCACATTTCTATCCTGTCAACTCCCCGAATATCTAAATAGTTGCTGGAAGTATAACCGGATACGTCAGCACTTCCTCCACCAAACTTGGAAATTGCTCTATCGGGAATATTAACTTGATCTTTTGAATCAGTAATTATTTCTATCCCGTCCAGCGAATTCTCTACTTTATCCAAATCTGTTGACACGGTTGATACCGATTGTATTGTTTCAGATAAAAGTGCAGGATTAGATATGACTTGGATTAAGCCCCTAAAATCATTAATCGCGACATCTGTTAAAACTACATCATTGAGATAAACCTTCGCCCCTGTTGACAATGCTGTCGAATTAATAGATACATTCAACTTGACCTGTTTAGTTGACGAATCATAAGCATTTACTATTGCTTTTATTCTTGAACCACTTTTAGGAATCGCTCCTATAACCTGATTTATCATCGCTGTTCCGGCTGAGTTATGAAATGTCAAAGTAATACTTGATTCATTACCAAAAACAGACGCTCCACGCATTGATATGTATTTACCTGCTTTCCATCGATTTGGGATATTTAAAGGAATAATTGCTATTTTATTGCCGCTCATTCCGTCTGCTTTTGTAAACACAAGGCTTCCATTCTCGATAGTGAATCCATCAGGCAATGTTGGGCTATTATTTGAAAAATCAACACGTTCAAAAACAGAATGCATAATATTTTCAGAACTCACCTTCTCGCCCGCTAATTGAACTATTTCGTCCTCGACTTCTTTAATGGTTTTTTCAGAGCCGCCCGTTTTGGCATACGCCGTCAGATCACCGAGTGCCCCGGACTTTTCCCATCCGGGTGATAACCATCGGTAAATACCATTTTCGTCCGGATCATCATCGTTGGCGACGGCTACCAGTTGGCCGGGCTTTAACGCTCTTCCTTCATCATCTACCGGACTATCATCGGCGGTCATGGCGGCATAGGATGTATAAGTTTTTTTGATGGACATTGAAGTGGCGTTCATGTCCACCCCTTTCAATTTGTCCAGCATTTCGTCCATGATCCCGAAGGTTTCTTCAGGCGAGATGGATGCGCGGCCGGTACGGGCTTTGAGTTCGTTTATCTTCTGTTCAAGTTCGTTGTATGTAGCCATAATTGTATTTAATTTTACGGTGTGTAATACGGTTCATTTGTCTGTACTTCCGAGATAATTAATCCCGCTTCCTGCGTTTCAACATGCGCGATAAAAGCAGCCAAGCGCGCCTGATACTGTTCTACGGGTATCAATGCCAATTGCTCTGCATCTATGGCCGGATAATCAATTCCGGCGTGTGAAAATGACAGCGTGCCTAAATAGGTTCGTGGATAACCGTCCACGGTCTCACCTGCCAATGTTTTTGTTATTTCTACGGTCAGGCTCCGTTTCTTTCCTGTTAATGCCATGTTTCTCCTCCATTTACTGTATATGTATAAAAATCATCCCTGTTCGGTATCACCGAAGCGGTGAATGAAATAACAGCGCCCGGCTCATCAGAGAGTGAAACCTGCCGCTCCTGTTCCTGCTCGTCAATTGCTAACGAAAGGGAAGCATCGCCGCCGTGGTGAATCATGCCGTTTGGTGGAATTCTGTAAACCACCGAAACCGAGATAAACAAATTGCTCTTTACCGGTTTATCCGCACGCGCCCTCACTGTCCATGCGTTATTATCAAAATTCTTAAGTAGCGAAATAGAAATTCGATTCACACCGTCCTCCTCGTTTACGTGCATCTTCCATTCGGCCGAATAGAGTTCGACAAGATCTTCATTGGCATAATTAATCCATAGTGCAGTGAAAGAGACATCACCGAGTTTAAAAATATAGGATTTACCCGCCAGTTTATACTGGTTGATAAATTCTTTTATGGCGTTTAAATCGGTTGAGCGGTCTATTTCCACAAGAAAATCATACGGCTTCCCATCCAATTCCGTGATCTCACACACACAGTCGAACATTTGTTTAACGGCATGGATCAGCGAGCACACCTGCGGTGTTATGGATGCTTCATACCTCGATTTCACACGCCATAAATGGAATTGCGAGAATAATTCCTGCAATGGCTTCGATACAAGTGTCCGGAGCAGGGAAAACAGTCTCGGGCGGCGTAGGAACGTCGGTAATAACAGTTCAATCAGTTTATTATAATCGATATTCATACCGTGTACGTAATTTGAGAGCCTTCGGGATTGAATACGAATGCGCCACCCGAGCTTTCGATATTTTGTGACGTTATAACCTCACCCCCGATCCGCACCTCGTTCAGAATCACGTCCGATACGCCGTCTGCCTGTTGAATGGCGTCGACCAGTTTTGTACGATTGAACACGCCACCATAGATAATCCCGTCCAGATAAGCCGATATTGCCTCTTCGACTGGTTTCCCTGAACCGGATAGCCGGTTCCCGGCCATGTCGATCACCATCGCGTTACGGACTACCTGAAGGGTAAATGCCAACGATGTCGGTGCTTGCGAGATGAATTCGTAATGTATCCCGGCGGCACCTATCTCGACGATGTATGCCCTGAACGCTTCCAGTTCTGCCGTTGACAGGGGCTGCTTGCCCGCTTTCGACACATAGATACGCATCTTTGTCACGCCCTCCACCTCCAGTTGACGGACGGCCGCAAATTTGATGATCCGTGAAGCTTCATCGACTTCGGGATATTCAAAGCGGTACGTTTCCGGATTGTACTCAACGAAATGACCCAACTGGAATTCCAAACAACGCTGATAATACCAGGGGATGGAACAAACGGCATTCTTCGTGATCGCTTCGTTAATATCCTTCCTGTGCTGATCCATCAGGCTTTCGAGTGTCCAGATCGCAACGGCGACTATAAACGTGAATATTGCCTCGATGCTTACTTTTGAAAATTGTTCATCAAAAGTTTTAGAAGTATCCAAGCCATACACCTCCTGAAGCGTTGAGTTCGACACAAAATCAGTGCGGATCGATTGTACTATTTCGTTAATTGTTCTCATGTGAATATTGGAGTAAAGATGTCTTCAAAGATTTGTCCCGGATCGGTTACCGCCGTGGCGGGTTTCACCGTATTTCTTTCGTAATATTCGGCAATCGACTTGTTTTGAACATCAGTAGTTCTCAACTCGGCGGGCTCAAGATCATCGGTAATGGAAATATCGTTCACCATCGCCATCTCGATTGCGGCTTCCACCGTTCCGGCCGTCTGAACTGCAACGTCCAGAACCGACTGACCTTCTAAAGTTTGAATATTCCTTTTAGCCATGATCGTAGGATTAATGACAAACCGGCACCGGTGATGAATGCAACAACATACGTCCAAATAGGCGGCCGTGTGGTTGTTTTTGTTGTTTCCCGATGCGATGCTTCCAGTTGCGTGCGAAGTGTCGAATTATCGGATGTAAGACGCTCAATTGTCTGGCTTTGCTCACTAATAATGCGTTCGTTCTCTTCGTTCAAAATTGCAATATCATTAAGCGTTTCAGTTGTACGTTCACGGGTGATGTGCTGCTGACCGGTTGAATCAGGTTCGGAGTACTCCGTTTCAGTAGTCCTGGTTATCGTCTTATCGGTTACATTGGTTTTCACCTCTTTAACCGCATCGGTATAGCTGCTTTGCGTGGTGTTTTCTTTTTCGCTTCTATCCACGTTCTCAACCGTATCCAGTTTCACATTTTCTTTCACGGCCGTTTTCTTCGAAATACTACATCCGGAAAGCGATACAACCAGTATAAAAAAAAGTATCTTTTTCATAATCAAATGTTTTTATATTCGTCTTTAGCATCGAAGCACGGACACGCCCTGGCTGCAAAATCCCTATGACCGTATATTTTTGCGCCCGGATAACGTTGTTTCAACTTCTTTAAGAGGTCGAACATCGCTGCCTTTTGAGCAGGTGTACGTGTATCTTCAATCCGTTTCATGTCGGCCGACTTTCCACCTACATACGCCACGCCGATACTATCAGCATTATGACCGGTCACATGTGCTCCTATTTCAGATTCAGGACGTCCGGCATGAACCGAACCATCAAGGTAGATCATCCAATGATACCCGATACACCTGAATCCCCTTTCCTTATGCCACCTGTCAATATCTGCAACCGTGTGAGGTCTGCCAGCAGGCGTGTCAGTGCAATGCACCACTATTTTATTTATCTTTCTCATATACTGAATCTTTTAAAATTTCGTCAATATCTACGTTCTTACTCACTTTTGAAGCGATTTCACCCTTTAATTGTCCTCGAAAGAGTTTCAGGAAAGGCATATCCGGCTTAATGATCAGCATGCTGGCGGACATGCTCCAAAATTCACAGACGGCCGCAAAAATGGCAATGGAACGTACGGCGATGAAACTACCTTCATTATGTGTGATCTTCTCGATGGCCAATGCTCCGACCAGGGCAAAGGAATAAATACCTATTTTCTTGACCGTTTCCCGTAATGCCAGTGATAGAATGAACTTCTTTAATTTAATGGCAGCAGCGACACCCCAAATGAGATCGGCGGCTATGGCTCCCGCAACCACATAGAAACTCCATGCCTCGGGCTGGATAAATGTAAATGCGGCAGTCATTAATGTCAGAAACCAGCCGTAGACACTATTAAAAGCATTCGATAAGTTCTCCAAAATTTTCACTATGAGTTTCATTTTAAATCAATTCCTTTCACTTTCATTTTCTGTTTTACAGAATCATAATCAACTCCACATCTTTGAAATCCAATCTTTATAGTCGATTTTATCCGTTCCTTATCCATTTTGCCCCGAATAAGCGATATCAGGTTGACACCGGCAATCGGGTCTTCTTTCAGGTCGCCCTGGTTGAGGGATAAAACCATATAAGCATCCTGCATTTGAGTTTCGGCGATAACGAGCCCGGATATGATCTTGCCATCATTATCCCGCTTGACAGTGATGCTCAAATCGTTGTCGTTATCAATCAAAATACCGTTCATCAGTGCGTTATTTTTTCATTTTCAATATCGCTTTGCTTCGTCTCTGTGATACTACTTCCCGCCCAACCGGCCGATGCTGTTTTGAGTGATGATCCGCCATCCTGTGGTACTGGTGTCCATGATTTAAATACATTTTTAATAGCATTTAAATCCTTTTCAATCACATTCAACTTTTTCACCAGTTCCGTGATCCTGACCATACCGGCATTCTCACCACCGTTAATATTTAATTGTTCGATATTGAGCTCCACATCTTCAACCTGGTCGGCATTGATCAGGAATGAATATGCCTCTTTACCTTCCAGTATGCCAATCAGGCAGAGTGATCCGGTTTTTGGTTTTATGTCGATAAATCCGAAACCAAGCATCACCCCGTAATAGGGCAACTCATCCGAAACTCCTTTAGCCTCCATCACGCGGTTATCCCAGTCAACCGATGTGCATATGGCAAACCGTAATTGTGCCATTTGGGGAATCGAAGCCGTGCGCTTGATCGCTTCTGCCAGTTTATCAATATCTCTGCTCATACCGCTTTATTTCCTAAAGTACAAACCTGACGATAACCGTCCCGGTCAAATTCCTTTTCTACTTTGTCGATAAAATACGTTCCGTTCATATTTTCGTAGAATATACTTTCCATCTGCATTTTCATCCCGTGCTCTACTCGCGGGATACCAAACAGGGTGACGGTACCGTCGAATCCTTCAACTTTATATCTTTTCAAATCCTGCTCAGCTTGTTTTTTCAGTTCCGCTTCCACTTCGATGCCGATATAAGTTCTCTGGATGGATGATCCACCCTTATCCCCGACCTCTACCTGTATCTTTTTCCCATTTTTCAGTAAAGAGATAGCGCGTATGGTAACTTTTTCACTTGCACTCGATTTTTTATTCAGGTTCTCGCTAACAGCATTCTTTTCGAGAATGATCTTTACCGGATCGGTATCACTTTGATCTGAATAAATTATACCGCTCCGGAGTGTTTTTCCATCAAAATATGTACTGATCCCCGCTTCCTTCTTTATATCTTCGAGTACTTTGATTGGAGCTACATTTGAATATCGAACGGCTCCGAGTTGTATATCCGGACAATCGATAGTATAACCCGGTGCAATAGCCTGGAGTAGTTCCTTCAGTGTTATCTTCGGTTTGGAAACCGATACCGAACCTCGTTTCAGATTGAACATCTCGTTTTCGGCTTTCAGTGTTACCGGGACACCCTCGGCAATATCAGACAGGTAACCCTCAAATTCTACCGGAAGATCACCTTCACCGTATCCTAACCGGATGATTACCGGATCACCCACTTGAAATACCTCTCCGATTTTATACTTCTGGAAATCTTTTATATTGCGTGGCAACACAATTTCAGCACGGTTGGTAAATTCTTTCCAACTGCTTTCAGTATGGATACTGGAAATACGCCTCATATCGAATGCCGGGCGGCCGTGTGCTGCTCCGAAAGTAATATGTGCTGCCATCGTTAATGTCATATCATCAATTCTATGGGTTCGTCACTTACAGCATCAATCTCAAACGGGATCACTCCCCAGCGCCCCTCTACCGGACGAATGGACATATCCTTGATGGCAATTCGATAAATATCTTTTTCATTGAATATCTTTCCGCTGATATCAATTGCATCACAAATTTCTCTCCATCCAAGGAGTATATTTATTTGTTCCTGAGCCGTCAAACCTGATCCCCAAGTAGAATTATCTAATGCAAGACCACGGATGCGGATATGCCAATCTTCCAGACCATATATTTCTTTTACACTTCCGGATGTTCCAAGCACATTAGTTTCCGTCATTACCATTGCCCGACTGAACTCAGCAACACAGGAATAAGGCATTACCATTCCTGTCATTTTTTTTGATACAATCCTTCCAGTACTTTTATCGTATGTATTATATGTTCCTTCCCTAAAGACAAATGTGCCATAAACAGGAACTCCGAAATTAGTAACTGTATCTGCCGGTTCCACATCGATAATCTCTACACTCGGAAAAGATTGAACCGAATATTCCGGGGATTTTCCCCACGGGAGGAATACTGGACTTGATATTCCGAAGATATCACCCAGAATACCGGCAACCGCAAATGCTTTGTTGCGGTCGGTCATGTTCTTTATGTCAGGAAGCTGTATCATATCGCTGTAAGGGCATCGCTCAGGCGGTCATGCAATTGACGTACTATCTTTTGCGCTTCATCTCCACCTTTGCCGTTAAAATTATTATTCATCGTGATGTTCATCGTGATGATTCTTCCACTACCTGATCCATTACCGGAAAGAGATAACCCTTTTTCTTTGGTGCCGGAACCCTTTCTACTACTACCTTTATTATTAGCATTATAATCGGGAATACCATTTCCATTTACAAGATTTTCATAAGTTAAAACTCCTCCTGATTTCCCTGCAGTACTTTCTTCCTCGTTATTTTCTTTATCGGCATTAAACGAGTCTATTCCTTTTTGCCTACCTTCCTGAAAAGCCCTGCCGATACTTTCACCGTATTCTACCGCCGCATTTCTTATTTTGTCGAAACCATCCGCAAACCTGTAGTTATCATTGAACCAGTTTTTCGGGTTGAATACACCTTTTATCAGGTGCCAAATGCCCTCGAATACTTCACCGATATAATTTCCGATTCCGGAAAAATATGTTTTCACAGCCTCCCATACACCTGTCAGGATACCCCTGAATTCGGCAGACGTATTCCATAAATATGTTACCAATGCAGCAACAGCAGCTATAACGGCGGCAATCCATCCCAGTACCGGAATATTCATAATTGCCACGCCAAGCCCTTTCGCACCAAGCGACATAAGATTGAAAGCCCCGGTAACCAATTTACCTACTACCGGCATTGTTTTAAGTGTTGATAATAGCAGGGCAACACCTTTTTGCGCATTAGCCAGGTTAGTCAGTACCATTACCGCACTTCCGAGGCCGTCAACAAACGGAAGGATATTTTGAGTTACACTGAAAATCGAGATCCCGAAGTCAGATATCCATGCTTTCCTCCGGTTCATCCGCTCGGCATAACTTTCCATGATGATTTCCGCACCTTCAACAGCCGCATTTGTACCGGTAATCTTTTCAACAAGTTCATCCTGGACGTTGATGTTATTCAATAGGATTTGTGCTGCCGCATCATTTTGAATGCCGAATATCTGCGCCATGATGGTTGCATCTCCCTGCGCCTTCCTCAGTTCACGTAACCGGTCGGTAAAGGGAATTGTCTTATCGGAGACAATGTCGTAGTTCACACCCAAAGCGGCCAGCTTCTCGGCAGCTTCTTTGGGTATCACATCAATACCTGCCATCTTGGATAGAACGTTTCTCAATTTCACTCCCGCCTCTGATCCGGTCACACCTCCCTGTGCCAATATCTGCAATGCGGCATTAGTCTCTTCAAAGGAAACATTCGCATTTTTGGCCTGCGTACCGGCCTGCTTCAATGCCTCGGATGTCATGTCAACCTCTGAGGCGCCCTCATTACCGGCTGCGGCCATGACGTTCATCATCCGTTCCATTTCCTTTGATGCAGCAATCGGATCACTCAAGTCCACCCCGAACTGCAACATGGCCGTTGTAAGGGCGTCCATTGCCCCCACCGCATCACCTCCCATCAATTTGCTGAGAGTGGCTACATTTGTTCCCATGATGGACATCGCTTCATCGCTTTCTGCAATGTCGGGACCAAATTTGGCGATAATCCCCTTGTAGCTATCCAGCATCGAAGCCGCATCCCCGCCAAATATTTTTGCGTTCCGGCGGGCACTCTGCCCCAGCTTGTCAAGTTCTTCTCCGGCAAGCCCGGTTATTGCCTGAACTTCCCTTAACTGGGAGTCGAAAGCAATACCCGGCGCCGATGCTTCATTCAGCATACGCGATAAATCTTCCACACTTCTTGAAATGGCATGCAGGTCGATGGCAGATAAGTCACGGAATGACTTATCCAGTTGATCCACATTTTCACGTGCATCATCAACCGTTTCATTGATACTATTCATCGGCGATGTAATATTATCAATGAGTTGCAATATCCACGATGTAGTAAATTTAGACATGCTGATCTGGAAACAATTTGTTTATTATTTCAATCAATGCGGCTTCAAAAGAGGCTTTTTGCTGTTTTGCCACCATCAACGTGGTGTGCTGGTATTCGGCATAGAGCCGGCACCATTCATCGTCCGTCAGCGTTCCGGGGTCTATGCCGTAATATCTTCGTATCGCTGCATTACCCTGGAATATCATATCATCCGGACAACTATGCTGCTCTATGCTTTGGATAAAAAACTGGAGCCCTGTTCGATGATTTTGGACGTTTCTTTCATCAGGCGGGCATATACCAACCCGTCATCGAACGCATCCTTATCCCCGGCAACAACCATATTTTTTATTATCAGGTCATTCGCCTTATCGATATCGTCTTTATATTTCGCCAGTGCGCTAAGTAAATCACGGGTAGGCCGACGGACAACAAACTGGTATATTTCATCTTCATCCAGTTTTATATCGATTACGTATAGTTTCCCGTATTTGGTTTTTAGTTGCTCGAACTCCGCAATGGGGATTTTCAGGTTTTCCACGTTAAGGGTGCCTATTGCCACGGCCGCCAAAGGTGCCGCGATCAACATGTCCATATTGCCATGAAAAACAGGATTGAAAGTTTCGGGAGAACCTCCCGCGACGATAACGCTACATACAAGCAGCGAAAGGAAAGCAAGTAAAATCTTTGTAAATGGTTTCATTTTGTTATTCTTTTATTGAAATTAGTTTTTGTCAAAGCACGTTCCAGTCTATATGGGTTACGATCAACTCATATTTTGTGGCGATCTGCTTGTCGTTTTGTTTCACGGCAACACTATTGCCGGTAAACTCCACGTTACGGATGCGATCCTTATAGATCAACCCGCCATATTCATAACTGGCAACGATGTCGAAGGGAGCGATATCCGTAAGTCTTTTGCCGGGCGGCAACGACTGTTGCAAGGCAATGGCCTCTTCCTTCAGCAGGGTGATGGATGCTTTCGCCTCGTAGTTGCCATGTCCGCGGCCTATGGGAAAAGCACCTGCACCATACACATTTTCTTTTGATACGGAATCGTCATATTCCAGTTCGGTTATACCTTCAAGGTCGCGACCGAGCATTGTTGTGGTAACGGAATTCCATCCGGCCACCTTCCCAAATTTATTTATCAGTACTCTTTCCATATCATTTAAATATTAGTAGTAAAACCCAAATCCACTTCGAATTCATGCACGATACCATGCGCAACCAGTCGCACCTTCACGTTAAATGGATTGGCACTGACCGCCGCCTGTTTAGGATTGATGTAGATATCGAAGTCGGAAACATTTCCTGCGGATACCATCACCTCAAGTGCCGACCTTACTCGTCCGTCCCAGTCAGAAATAGTGGTGTGCTTGATATATCCCGTTGACGGATCGGACTCGACTTTCGAGCGGACACGCGGGATCAGTATGTTCCGGATTATACGAGCCGACTTGTTCCAAGTCGCATTGCGCTCAATGCGGTTATAGTCGCTCGATATCTCCGTGCAAGTGTGTGAGTCGCTGAGAAACACACCCCCAAAGCCGGCGAATGATCCTGCATAGATGTACCCGAGTTCATCCAGTTTTTGCTGGTCGGCAAATGAAAGCGACGAAAACTTCTTACCGTTGCTCAATTGTGCCGACTGCCATTTTCCGAGCGTGGTACTCGACAGGGGATAGCTGTTCGCTCCCTTGCTTGCATTCGGTTTGTTTTCGATATCCACGCTACCGAGGTTTTCATGCACATAGCGCGCCATCAACATACCCAAAGCCGATCCAACGGCAGCATATCCGGCATACTCGGGCTGACGGGCAGCCACGGCCGAATCCTGTGCGATAATCACACTTACATTGGGTGATGCCATCTCCCGTAAATCCGGATACCCGGCAATTGTTTCGGCAGACAGGTAGCTACCAACACCTTCAATCATCACCGTATCAATGAGAATATGTTCTTCCGAGAATGCATCAACCAACAATTGAGCTCCCGTCACCGCGCCTTGCAACGTTTCGTCTGCCGTCAATCCTGCCACAGCAATGGTATTCAAGCCATCTATCCCACGCAATGCAGCTTTCAAATCCGTCAGGTTTTTCAAATCGCTCACCTTTGTTACCACCGGAACGGTAACCAGGTATACACGGGTTTCCGGTGAAAGGCGGAATACCTCGCTGAGATGCTCATAAACCAACAGTTTACCGTCATTGTCGGCCGCCTCGGTTATTCCCATCGCCTCTGCATCTTCAATTTGCAAAAGTTCGTACGCGGTATTGTTCAATACCTTTTCGGTCGCCCCCATCCCGAGAATGATCACGGCCGTGCGGTCAACGGATGAAGTGACCCCCAGGCCGCCCTCGTTCTTATTGATAATTGTTCCTTTGAAACTCATAGCTTATTGTGCGTTAAGTTCTTTCAATCGTTTTTCCGCGGTGGTGATCACTGTTTTACGCGCACCGTAGGGGAGGGCATTTTCAGCCTGAATAATTGCATTCACTTCATCGGCATTGGCGGTTTTTAAAGTTTCCGATAACTCTTTTACCGTTTTAACAGAATCGGGATTCTTACCGGTTTCTTTCACCTCGCGTTCAAACGACTCAAGTTTCAATACTTTTCCCGTTCTATTCCGTCGCGAATGGTTAATAGCATGGCTCCTGTCAAAAAAAGCCTGTCCATCTTCTGTAACGTGTACCCTGTCTTCATTCGGATAGCGTTTCAGTACATCGTTGGCAATTTCTTGTAAATTTTTACTCATCTTCGTTTCGTTTAAAAAAAGGCTCCTCCTCATTCCGGGAGGAGCCTTTTGAATCATTGGAATATTGAAATTAAGCAGATGGTGCCGAGATAATCGCACCAAAACCATAATCCACGATCCGGTCAACCAAACCGTAGGTCTGTGTGCGAAATTCGCTCTTAGGATCGGCCGATTTGGTATCGATCGTTTCCGGCTTGTACAGGATTTTCGTTTCATTCAGGTGATAGACCGCATTCGGTCCGTAGAAGAATGTCGACGCGGCAAAGTCACCGGCAACCATAGCTGCTCCAACGGCTTTTTTTGCTCCGGTGGAATCGTAGATGTTTGCCTGGTTGTTTTCAAATATTTTGAAACCGAGGAACGATTTCACTTTCCCTGAGATCGGATCAATGAAAAGACTCATTGCGAAATCCTTTGCACCGTCACGGTCAAGCAACAGGTCGGAAGAATGTTCCGGGCAAAGAACGAGGTAGAATTCATTTTCATTCGGCAGGTTCAGGGCTCGAATCTTTTCACGGAACGATACCAGATCGGCAAACGTTAACCGTTTTCTTGTGCCGACGGCATCACCGGAAGTACGGATCACCGGCATCTTGCCGTCCACATTCGCGTTTGGTGCAAGCTTATGCAGGATATGGTTACGAATCCCTATTTTGAAAGCTTCCGCATGTTTTACACGAACCTGCGATCTTTTGTCGTAAGCCAGCGAACGGATTTCGGCATCGTCCACTTCAGTGGGATCGGTGTCATATTTTTCCCAGTCAACCAATGTTTTTTCGCCGGTCATCTTTTTGGCCGTGAAATCATCTGCATTGTTTACATAGAAGCCCACATTGTTGATCAACTTGTTAAAACGGAGCCCGTCTGCCGTGATGGCGGCTTTCGGTGCACCGGGAATAACGCCTACAAAATCGTTTTTGTAGTTCTTGAACTCCTCAAGGAGTTGCGGCGCAACATATTGGTTGAGCCATTGTCCGGTTGAAGTTGTGCTCATTGTTCTTTCAGTTTATTACGTTTCAAATAATTTTCGTACAAAGCATCGTATGCTTCCGAATCGTCATCCATCAAAGCGGCCAGCACTTCGGGGTTTTCATCGCGCAACTCTTCAAAGGTTTTACCTTCGTGGGTTACGGTTCCGGTGGCGGCTGCCGGAGTTTTGCCAGAATGCATTCCGGCAGAGAGTTTCTGCACGGGCTGAATAGCTTCCAATGCTTTCATCCCTTTTTCAAAGTTGGCCTCCAGCATTTCTTCCCAATCGCCACATGCATCGGCCTTGATGCGCTTTTCCGCTACGGCTTTGGCCAAAGCGTCTTTAATTCTTTTTGTTTTCTCGGCCTTTTCCTTGTCGGCGATCTCTTTTCTCAATGCGGCCAGATCATCCTTTGCTTTCTTGCTTTCGGTGATAGCGGCATTAATTTGCTCCTCGGTAGCGTTTTCCGGCAATCCGAGCATTTGAGCGGTAGTTTTCAAAAAATCCATATTCAAATTATATTGGTTTGTTAATTCAGGTTGTTTCCCTCGTCCGGAACATGCGCGGATCATGGCTTCCGTGTTACGGTCGATTTTCACACGTTCGCGCACATCGGTAATAAATCCGGCTTCCTTTGCTTCCGTGGCAGTCATCCACCAGTCACCGGAATTCCACTTGGTGGTAAAGTTTGTTTTATCTTTCACCAAAGCGGATAATGTTTCGTAGTAGTCATCATCCACATCTTGCAGCAGCTTGAGATAGTTGGTCAGTTCCGAAACGGTACCATATACGCCACCTTTGGGTTTATGCACCATAAACTGCCCGTTTTCCGGCATGGAAAACGTTCTGCAGTGTGCAGCGATATAGGTTGCCGCACTGGCCACCAGCGCACCGCCTTCACCTGTAATATTTCCACCGAAAGCGGAAAGGATATTCACGATTTCCGCCGCGTCGAAACAGCTGCCCCCTGGACTGTTTATATAGATATGCGCCTCGGTGCAACCATCGGCCACAAGGTCATCAATCAGTTGCCGGAACGAATTCGAATCCGTATCCCAACCTATCTCGCCGACAATTCTTACCAAGGCGCGTTTACCCTCCTGTTTTGCGTTTATTTCAAACGGCGTTTTCTTCATTTGCGATTTCTTTGATGAATTAAATCTCCCGGCAAACTTCTATAATTGGCATACTATTACCAAAAATCGTATTAAGGGTTAATACAATCATTCCAACCCTTAATACACTTTTTCCTTTTCATACCTTAAAAATCCACTTTTGTAATAAAAAAGCGGATGAGATGAAAAAACGATCAAAGAAAAAATCAACCAGGGGTACACAGCAAAGGCAAACTAAAACCGATTACGGAAAGCTGCGCCAATCTGCATATGAATTGGTAGTCGTGCAGGGTTACACGCAAAAGGCCGCTGCCGAAATGTTGGGCGTGTCCGAGGTGACCATGTCCGATTGGGCAAAATCAGATAACTGGCGTGATATAAAGGCAGGCAGGCAATCGACCATCTCAACGTCCGTGCAAAATATCAAGCAGATCATAAAGCTGCTATCCGAACGGAGGCTCACGCTCGAAGAACTGATCACCGATGCGATTGCTACCGGCAATAAGGAACAGGAACTCGATCTGCGTAAGCAAGCCGGTGCGTTATCCGACGAGATATCAAAGCACAATAAAACCCTTCTCACGATCCAGAAAGAGAACCGTGTGACACTCGGGGTATATATAGATGTGATGGAAGATATATTCGAAACTATGCGGGTAGAAAATGAGAATCTTTGGAAACAGACTGTCGATTTTCAAACATACCTGATCCGAAAGAAAACCAATGAACTGGGATAATGGCAACGCAGAGGCAAAAAGATAAGGAAAAAGCGGAACTGTACCTCAAGAAACTGGAGATTACCCGTAATTCAACAGAGGTTAATGCTTTTGAAACGGAGGCCGAAAAGAAAGAACGTATCCGAATGGCCTTTCTTGATCCGCGGTTCATGGTTAAAACCTATCTTCCACATTATGCTACTGTCGAAAGCGCGAACTTTCAGATTGATTTCGCCAAAGAAGTGGCAGATGATCCGTTATTCAAGGGTTTTGCGGAATGGGGACGCGGGCTGGCTAAATCCGTGTGGTGTGATATTGTCATCCCGCTGTGGTTATGGATGCGCGATGAAGATGTTTTCCTTTGCCTGTGTTCAGACAATAAGGATAACGCCTCCCTTCTCCTCGATGATATACAGGCTGAACTGGAAGCAAACCCTCTTATCATTAACGATTTCGGCAGACAAAAAGGTAGCAGCAACTGGGAAAGTGGCAATTTCCAGACGATGGATCAGCGCTTCATCGGTATGGCTTTTGGTATCAAACAGAAAAAACGTGGTACCCGTGTAAAGCAACGCCGCCCGACCTTGTGGGTTGTCGATGACTTGGAAACGCCCGATACAATCAAGAACCCGAAACGGATGTATGAACAAGCGAATAACATCGAGCGGGAGATGATACCTTCCATGACGGGTAAAAAAAGGAGGCTGTTGTATGCAAACAACCGGTTTGCCCGTGTCATGACACAAACCATTCTTCAAGAGCGTCACCCGGAATGGAAGATACATCAGGTCAAGGCATATAACAAGATCACCTATAAACCCGCATGGCCTGCCATGTACGATGCCGAGTATTACCGACAGCAGGAATCCGACATGGGAATATCGGCAGCTTATGCGGAATACCTACATGAATCAAAAATTGAGGGGAAGAACTTCAGTGAGGACGATATCCAGTGGTGTGAACTTCCGGACTTACACGATATGCAGATGATCGTAGTCCATTGGGATATCGCATACACTGACAATGACACATCAGACTATAACTCCGTAAAAGCATGGGGAACAAAAGACCGTAAGTTCTATAAGATCGATGTTTTTCTGAAACAGGTAAAAATGAAGCTGGCATGCAACTGGATGTGCGAGTTTAAAAAATCATTACCCAAAGGCGTTAATGTTATTTTTCAATACGAATCCCAGTTTTGGAACGAAGAGGTTCAGCGTAATATTCAGGAAGCGGAAGATGCCTACGGCATTTACCTGAACATTATGAAAGTGGATACGCCACGTGTAAACAAACTCGGTCGGCTGCTCACCATGCAACCGTATTATCAGAATTCCCGTATTTATTACAATCAGGAACTGAAATCGAAATCGGATGCACAGGTGGACGTCATGCAGCTCTGTGCGGTCGAAGAAGGGAGCACGGAGCACGATGATGGTCCCGATGCGGATCAGCAGGCAATCGCGACACTCGAACGGTACACGACGTCATCACGGCGCAATAATGGCGAAAAGTCCTACCGAACCGGAAAAATGAAACGTAAATATAACTTATGATATGAAGTACATTACACGTGAAGACCTGATCGATGTTATCCAGGAACGGATGCTCGACGACTCCATCCAACTCGATGGTGCAACTGTCGACAGGATTGAAAAGAAAGCCATCGCCTTTGTAGTATCCTATATTTCCGGACGCTATAAAACCGGTGAAATATTCAATGAGGAATCTCCGATGCGCCATCCCATTTTGACGCAGGTTATCTCGATGATTGTCACATATAGGATTGTACGACGGAATGCTGCCCGGAAAGTTCCTGAAGATTATAAACTGGTATATGATGAGGCAATCTCCATTCTCAAAAATATTCAATCCGGATCGCAAAAACTGGACACGTTGCCCGAAGTACCTGAAAGGGATGACAGCGGCAACCCGGTAAACATTATGTGGGGCAATACAACCAATAAAGACTATTTCATTTAACGACTATGGATATCATTCAAAAAGTAGCAACATTTTTTGTAAACAAAGCCGATTATAAAACAATAATCCAGGCTTATTACAAGGGAAAAAACAGCGGCAAGGGTATTGACTGGAAACGCCAATCACAGGCAATGCGTGCAAAGGAAATAAAGGACTGGAAGATGGCACTCATGACTGCAACCGACCCCGACAACCCGCGTCGTGGTGACCTGATGCGATTTTATGAAAATCTGCTCACTGACCTGCATCTCTCCGCCTGTATAGAAAACCGTATCCTTCCGGTGCAATGTGCACCGTTCAAACTTGTCGATGATAACGACAACGAAGACGAGGTATCCAAAAAATTACTGGAGCGACCCTGGTATATTGAACTGGTCAAACTTATATGCGGCCATACGTTCGAGGGCACCAAGCTGCTTGAGATGTTCGAACTCAATGAAAATATGGAGCTCAAGGAAATTACCGAAGTGCCACAATCGAATTTTATTCCGCAAAAGGGAATAGTCCTCAAACGTGAATATGACAATGACGGGATAAGTTACAAGGAAGGGGCGTATAAAGACTATTATGTCCAGATCGGTGGGGATTGGAACCTCGGAATGCTCAATCGGGTAGCGATTATTGTCATTGCCAAAAAATTGGGACTTGGTTCATGGATGTCATATATTGAAAAATACGGTGTTCCTCCCATATTTGCTATCACCAACCGGATGGATACGAACCGTAGGGATGAACTGTTCGAGATGTTGGAAAACTTCCGGATGAATCATTTCGCGGTTCTACAGGGCGACGAAAGAATAGAAACCCCTCAAGGGTATAATGTCGATGCCCATAACACGTTCAAGGCGTTGATGGATGATGTGGCCAATAAGGAAATGAGTAAATATCTGAATGGGGGTACGGGAACAACAGACGAGAAGGCATTTGTCGGGACAGCGGAAGTGCATGAGAGGCTTCTTAAATTACGTAACCAGGTCGATAAACTGATCTTCAAATTCTATTTTAATCAGGAGATAAAACCACGATTGGTAAAACTGTCTCCCGTATATGCACCACTGGCAAAACTTCGCTTCGAATACGATGAATCCGAAAGTCTGTCAGTTAAAGAAATAGTAGATAGCATCTCCAAGTTGTCGGCCTATTACGAATTCGATATAGAGGAACTCGAACGCATCACCGGCCTGCCATTTACAAGTATCAAGAATATTTTTGGAAATACCCCTTCAGGAGGTGAGCCCGGAGTAAAAAAAAAATCCCAACCGGGAACCTTAGTCCGTTCGTCGGCTAAATCCGGACAACTGGATGCAGGGTTGATCTATGCACGTGCATGGGATGCGGCGGCCGAACGGGTTGCCGAAAAGCTATTCAAGGGAGATATAAAGCCCGGCGATCTTGACCGTGATTTCGTATTGAAGACATACAATGCCCTGAATAAATCGGCAGAAAACGGTTACGGTAATGAGTATTACAACGATGCAACCGGACGGAAGCTGCGTGAGAATATCCTGCGGTTTTCAGGAGCGAAAACACATCGTGTTCTCAGCGATATGGCAGCGGCCAAAGGTGCGGGTTTAGGTGAAAAGGAATTCAAGGAATATGCCCGGAAGGTTACCGAACTACAAATGGATGCATGGCTCACAACTGAACGGCGGGATACTGCCCGGTCAGCGCAAATGGCGGCTGAATGGCAGGATTTTGAGCGTGATAAGGATGTCTACCCGAACCTGAAAAACAGGACCATGCTCGATGACGCAGTGCGTGATACACATGCCGCGAACGAGGGGATAGTGAAACCGGTCGATGAATGGACGGAATCCCCACCATATGACCATAACTGCAGATGCTGGTTGGAACAGACAACCGATCCGCCTACTGTAGTCAAACAACTGGTGAATGTAAACCCGTCATTTGCGAACAATCCAGGGCGCAATGGTGAAATATACAGCAGGGATCACAGCTATTTTGACATGTCTCCAAAAACATCTCAAATAGTACTCCAAAATACTGAAATGATGAAAAGGTTCATGCCTTACAACCGGGTAATTGAATCCGGGGATCATAAAATTTTTATCAGCGATTTTTCCGATACCGGTTATCTTGAAGAGAATGTCAATGCCGCGAAACTGATTGCTGCCGAATTGGGTAAAAATATCTATATCCGGCCGCATATAAATGCGAAAGGATATAAGAATCCGGAACTGGGTATCGGATCGGCAAAAGAGTATGCCGACCTTAAAACATATTCGTCAAAAAGCAATACCCTGCAGGGATTTTTGAAGAACTCAATAGAGTCTGCATCAAAACAAGGTGCAAAAACTGTTGTACTCGATATTTCATCAGTCGCTGAAACTGAAATCACGACAATAATTCGTAGGAGATTAAAAGGATCGCTCAACAACAGGAACCGGAATATTCAGAACGTAGTGATGATCCGGGAAGGGAAAGTGATACGGTTATCCCGCAAACAGATAGAGAAAGGTCAATTCGATGCATTGGACGGGATATCCGGTTAGAATCGGAAAAGGCAACAACCGGAGTTATTGCCTTTTCTTGGGGCGGATCGGCTGTAGCCTGTCCGCAATTGGACTACAAACATACAAATTAAAATGGATAAAACAAACAAAACTCCTGATTTTTTGTCCTTTGCAACAAAAATAAAAGGAAATGCAGCTCGGTATGCTGCCGGTGAAGCAAAGAAATTCTTCAAGGAGTGCTTTGTGAAAGGTGGATGGACGGGAGCATCATTTCAGGCATGGAAAGCCCGAAAAAGCCCTGTCGGGCGTAAACTCATGTACAACGAAGGCAGCCTGATGAATTCGATACGTACCTTCCGGCAAACTGATGATCTGGTAGAGACAGGAACGACAGCCGTCCAGTCGGAGATACATAACGATGGTGGAGTAATTACGGTCACACCGAGAATGAAAAAATTCTTCTGGGCAAAATATTACGAGATTGCCGGAACCAGGAAAAAGAATGCCGGTACGATAGCTGAATTTTATCGGCGTATGGCCTTAATGCCGGTAGGAAGGCAAATAAAGATACCGAAACGGCAATTCATCGGAGAAAGTGAAACTTTCATGCAGCAACTTGATATGTGGCTTCAAAGCACTATTGAAACATCATCTAAAAACGATTTAAACACCGATTAAATTATGAATTACTGGACAGAACCCTACAAAGAAATAGCAGCCCGCATCCGGGCAAACATTCCGGCCATAAACCACATAGACCTATGGCATGAACAGGTCAGTTATCTTACCGAAGAACTACCATTCTCCACACCCGCCATATTTGTGGCTTTCAGCACAATTGAAACGCAGGATCGCGGCTTACTCATTCAGGATGTCATTACCCAGATAGATATGTACCTGTTCTACGAAACATTTTCAGATACATATGACGATAGTATGAACCAGGATAATGCGCTTGAATACCTCGAACAACTTTCCGAATTGCATGCCCTTTTTCACGGTAAGCCCGGTAATTCATTTTCAGAAATGAGACGCGTTGATATGCGGCGTGAAGACAGTGGTGGAGCAGGTAATCTCTATCGTATTTCGTTTCAATGTCTCATCAACGATACGTCTGCCGCAGTTCTGTTTACTGAAACGGAGAATCCTGCCGCGGAATTAGATATAAAAAACGAAGCGCCACCCAGTTGGGTAGCGCCTGATAAGATTTTCGATGTGTAAGTTTTAATTGTCGAATCGCCTTATTTCCCATTGGGTGCCGGTATTCTTCAAAACAAACCGGCTCCCCTCAATTTCCACCTCATCCTTTTCACGGTTGGACGTTGTAATCAATTCAGCATCCGGATTGATATGACACTTCCAAAATGAGAACAGGTCAAGAAACTTGCCTGATACACGCTCAAATCTATATTCCGGTGTACCTCCAATTTCCAAAGCTTCATTCCGCCCAACCATCTTAATCCAGAATGCTACAACCATCCGATTCTCATCATTTCCTTTTTCAGTGTAAAGTACAATATAGTGATTGGCGCTGTTGAGTGCTTTCCCTTCTTTTTGAAAAACAAAATCCTGTTTTGCATTTAACGCAATGCTATCGGCAAGTTGGCGAACATCACTCAAGTCACTCGATATAAATTTAACCTGGGCATTGATCGTAAATGCCGAAAAAGCAAAAAAGGTAACTAATAATTTTTTTTTCATAATAAAAACAAGTATGATCTATGATTCAATTTCCTTTCTATAAGAATAATATATTTTCCTGATGTCCTCAATTTTCTGTAAATACCCATTGTCCGGTAGGTCAAATTCCTTAAACATATACTTGGCGATATATCCCTTATTTATAATATCTTCGCGCCTCCTTTCCTTAGCTGCATTTGTTTTCAGCCTGGATATCTCCTCATTTTGCTGTTCAACGTATCGAGCATAGCACGTAAGGATACAATCAGAATACAATTGTTCCATCATTTGTATATTTGGTTTTAGCAGGAGAACCGTTTGAACACTTGTCAAAATTTTATCATAATATATCGTTTTATACCTGTCAATTGATTTCTGTACATCCATAGTATATCTATGCAAAGAGGAATAGGACAATAAGGAAGGATATATTTGATTGATAAATATCATCCGGCCTCTCAATATGTCCAGATTCTTAGTATTCGTAATAATATGGATACTTTCAAGGAGTTGTAATCCTTTTCCTTCAATTTCTTTCCAATGAAAATCAGGTAATTTCTTTTGAACAATTTGAGTTTCTGTCTGTTTTTTACCATATTTTTTTTTGACTGAAGCGGTTATTCCTTTGTAGAAGATAATACCTAATAAGGCAACTACTAAAGACATAAAAATCCTATTTTCATGTATAAAGAAAAATGATAGTAACAGAAAAATAATTAAGGTTATTATTGCCACTATTTTATAAAATTTCATTGCATTGTTTTTTTAACTTATCTGTTTTTCACAAAATTACAAATCAATTTCTTAATTAACAAAAACCGCCCCTATTTTCTCAAACAGAGGCGGTCAATAATTAAAAAAAGTCGTTTATCATCAAAATAAGCCCGGTATAAAATGGGCTGTTCCCATACTCATGAATACCTTGCAGATATAGTCCAGATCAGAGAAATGGGATTTCAATCCCAAACTCTCACTCTCTCCGTAAACTTGAATCTCACCTTTTTCAAAACAAAAGAATCCCGCACTTATAGGCTTTGCCCGGTCTATCTTTACTTGAGCGTGTGTGGTGTGATCGCCAAATATAACCGGCTGTAATAGTCCGGATACTTCATCCTCGAAAATTATATACTTCATTCCTTATTGGTTATTATCGGTTGATCTTACCTTGTCTAAAAGCCTGAAAATACGTAAAAATTCACCTTTGGCCTGTTGGTGATCCCATGATTCAACCATTATGAAATAACGGCTGATTTTGCCCATAAAGCTACACATTTCGTTATGCAGCATGTCCTTGTCAATCTTATGTACTTCCGGTGGAAACGGATAGGTAAATCCGTACTTCTTGGCGAGTACTTTCATTAGCCGGTTCTCCATGATCCTATATACGAAGAACCACTTCTTTATAGGTGATGCGACATCGTGAAGGTAAGCCTCCGCACAATCGTGCATAAGGCACTCAAGGGGATATTCCTGCGACAATTCATAACAGTAGCAGGAATGTTGCGCTACCGAGTAAAACTCGCGTGTATGGCCGGAAAAACGGCACTGCATTGATAACGCATGTGCGATATCCTCTATGTGTATCTGTTCCGGATCGATATTAAACACGTTTACCAGTTCTCCGGTATAAGTTCTGATGTATGCCTTCGGGGCAATCCTGCTTAAAATTTGCTTTATCATTTTTCTTTCTTTTTGAATTTGGTACAATATCCAGTCTCAGAAACATTAAAGGAACATAGATTGCTAAAACTGCAGTAATAACCTGTGCCGGTCATTGGGTCGAAGTCCCTTCTAATGTAAGCGCAATTAGCACATATGTCAGGCGTGGGAGTGTATCCCATAGCCTCTTTTGTTAGTTTGATAAATTCTTTACTCATCATAACCTTTCCATCCTATTTTTTTTGAAATTTCGGGTGTAAAACCTCCGAAATGACTGAACAAACGATCGAGGAAATAACCTGAAGCCTTATGATTCACGTCAAACCATTCCTTTCTTCCGCCGCCAAATCTCCAAATTCGGCATATTTCTTCGTGCGAAAGTGCATCAATTTTACTCTTATGATCTTTTAGTGTCATACCTAATATCTTAAATCTGTCCAATGAATAATTTTACCAGAGAAATCCTTACTGAACCACTTGAAAAAATCAGACACTGAATCAAACCCATCATTCCTGGCAAGAGTTTCCAGATTTCCCCAATATCTTTTTATGTCACCGATATCACTATAATAGGCTGTACCAACAAACACATCATCAATAGTCACAGCTACCGCATTGTAACCATATATAATTTGTATTTTTTGAGTGCTAATGCATTTCTTGTGACAAAAACAATTGTATTGCTTTGTGCGAATACCGGTTGCCATGTGCATAAGACATCCAGGGCGCCATCGGTTTGACTTATCTTCCCGGATGGTATGTTTCTTCGATCCTGATAGGATCGCATCCTTGAATCGATCTTTAAATCCAATTATCATGGCTCAATTCCTTTCATTTGATTCCACATTCTCACTGTGTATCCATCTCCAACTGATAGCAGATCGTTCACATGGTTAATTCCCGACTGGATCGTAGCGTAACTACGTTCACATAACTTGGATATAAGTGTTATGGAAAAGCACTTCTTTTCCAATATCAATTTGTAATACAACTCGCGGACAATCGCAACTTCACGTGTACGGGTTCTTCCAAGAATATTGTCAACGGAGATGCCTGTTCTGGCTGAAACTTCAATGATCATATATATCTTGTTTAGATTTTCCCAAATTCCTGACTCACTGACATAACGATGTGCTTCTTGATAAACTGCCTGATGAAGGCCTTTACCCTATTTAGTCTTAGACATCTCATGGCAATGTGTTTAAGAGTTCCATGTCATCCCGGAAGATGTTTTTACGTAGCTGTTCGATATTCCGGCTACTTTCTTCCATATACATCTCCCGCGCCCGGTGAAGATCATTCTTTAAATCTTCAATATCAGCCTTCTGGAATAAGCAAATTAAAGCGAATGCCAACACCAGAATACTTAATCCGGTTATAATAAATACTGTAATCATGTGAAATAAAATGTTTTACCGCTTCCTGATCCGAAGCGTTGTTGTTTAATTGTCGTTATAAAAGGGAAATTACCACTGGGTATCTGGTCGAGTGCCTCCTTGATCGGAGCGGCATTCGTGAAGAACTTCCGTTCAACTCCTTCGTGCTTTACCTTCACGATGTACCTGCCGTCACCATGCCGGGTTTTCACGTTTGGCTCAAAATCCAATATCTCTATCTCGCAGTTTGTCACTTCTTCAATAGAGATTACAGGAACGGCGAAAATGTGCTTGTCTTCAAGCGTGTTTATTCCAAAATCAGCAAACCTCTTCATAATATCTATTTAATACTATTTTGAGCAAATGTTTAGAATTGCAGTGTTTTGCCCATCCCGTCCATGGTGCGATCCTCCGCTTGTATTCCTTTGCTGTCAAATTCTTTTTATTCAGCCTTGCCGCTTTCCGGCAAAAACGTTTCTTAATCGATTTACGCATCAGGATGTGCGTATGATAGAATTTATAGCCGACAAAGTCAATACCTCTATCTGAGACCGGGAATATCTGATAATTACTTTTTAACTGTAAATTAAGTTCGGATACCAGATAATGATTAATATCGACTAATAACCCGTGTAAAGAAGCTTTATCTGCAGCCAGTATCACAATATCATCAGCGTACCGGTGATAATACTTTATCTTCCTGTCCTCTTTCAACCAATGGTCGAAGTACGTAAGGTACAAGTTCGCGAAAAAACTGACTCAAATAATTACCGATGGGTATTCCTCGGGGTGTGCTATAGATTATTTCATCAAGAAGCTGCAATAATCTGGCATCCTTGATCTTTCTCCGGACAATAACCTTCAGGAGGTCTCTATCAATACTCGGATAGAACTTCTTGATATCCAACTTCAAGCAATATTGTGTATTCTCCACATCCTTCAGATCACCTTTCAAATGCCTCAGTGCATCGTGTATACCCCTACCTTTTATACAGGAATAGGTATTCCGGATAAAGATCTTCCGCCATACAGGTTCAAGTATATTCATGATGGCGTGTTGTACGACTCTGTCCCTGAATGGCAAACAGGATATTTCCCTTTCTTTGGGATCATAAATCGTAAACACCTTGTATTCTGATGTCCGGTAAGTCCCACTCATCAACTCCTGATGAAGCTGATTCAAATTCCCTTCTACATCTTTTTCGAAGAGTTTTACGCCATATTGCCCTCCCTTTCCTCTCCGGGCTATTTCATAAGCCCGGTAGAGGTTAGAAAGGTCACATATTTTGTCAAATAAATTTCCAATACGTTTCATATTTTCATTTTTACTTTGCTTGTCTACTTGGAGCGTTCTGCCGTCAGACGGATACTAACACCTTTCAAGCTTGTTGTCTTTTGCCGAGAGGCAAGGTCTCCATTTTCTAAAGAAACAATTGCGAGCCGCGTGACCTGCATTCGCATTCGAGTAGTTGTAATTCGAATCGTTGAAGCGGGCACCCGACGAGGAAAAACCCCTAAAATGGACAACCTTATCATACATTAGCCGTTGATGGCTATTTCGTAAAGTTCAACCAATTCTTTTCCGGCCGCGTCCGAAGTCGCTTCGTCTTTGAAGCAAAGGCGAGCCGCGTGACCTGCAAACGCATTCGAGCAGTAGTCATTCGAAACGATGAAGCGGGCACCCGACGAGGAAAAAACAAACCACGGAATCCATTTCTTCTGATTAGGATCGTTATAGTCAGCTTTCCAACCGTCATTTCTCGCTTCCGCGATTACCTTCAGCATATATTCTGCCATCGCCTGGTCTCTCATGCTTTCAGGCATGCTTGACAAATCAATTTTTTCCGGATGACGGGTTTTCTTGCAGGCATCCTTGAACGCCTTTTCTACTTTTTTGCTTAATTTCAACATGATGTAATTTTTTAATTGTTTATAAATCTCACGTACAGTTCAGTAAATTTCTTTCCGGCCGCGTCCGAAGTCGCTTCGTCTTTGAAGCAAAGGCGAGCCGCGCGACCCGCATACGCACGCGAGAAGTTGCAAAACGAAGCGTAGAAGCGGGCACCCGACGAGGAAAAGTCAAAATACGGCATCCACTTTTTCTGATTCGGATTGTTATAGTCAGCCACCCACCCGTCGTTATAGACTTTTGTAATTGTTTTCAGTTTCCTGTAATCGATCTCATCTTGTGTGAAACCGAGCCTTTTCAATTCCTCTTCATCGATCGGGATTTCCCCGATGAAGTGGCAAACCTCTTCGTAGGTTTCACAATCCGTTACTTTCTTTAAGGAAAAGTCCTTACCAAAAGCACCCTCTAATTTCGATTTGAATTCCGGCGTTGCATCTGGGTATAACTTCCGTCCATACGCTTCTGTAATCTGTAATGTTTTCATTTGTACCTATTTGTTAGTTGTTAGAATACGGTAAGGGCTTAATTCAAATCCGGATACAGGTTTTTCTCCGTCAAGTTGTGCCAGTTGAATGTTCAGCGCGTTGTACTCTCTCACATACTTTGTCCATTCAGGATGCGTTGAAGGAAATGAAATAAGCCAGAATTCGACGTCCATAATCCTTTGCTCGACCTTTACCCGTCGTTCCCGGCGCCTGTCCACCATTGCCTGATCCGGATTTGAAATACTCCTTTTGCCCATCACTTAGTCATTTTTCGCATAAGGGAATACATCCATAATCGGCGTTTCGGTGATCGCAACTATAGAATAGTCGATCATTCCTTTGCTCATTTCTGATTTTACTATTTTCAAAGCACCCTCAATGTCCGACGCCTGCACAAGCATGTGAACAGTTGTCCGTTTCTCGCTTCCGCTTTTTTCATCGAGTGTGATGAAATTCAATTTCGCATCATAGTAGCGATCACCCGTCTCATTAAAAAATGATTCCGTGAATTTCCTGCGACGTATGTTCGATACAGAGAATTCACCGTTGATAAACGGCTTAATCTCCTCGACAATCCGGGATTCCGCTTCGGTAAACGACAATGCGTCGACCAAATACGGCTCAGAAACATTCCTCTGCATGCCTGTTTCCAGCACCTTTTCGTAATTAATCTTACACTCAAACCAGTTGTACATAATTGTTAATATTAAGATTTATACTTCCATCCATTCAGCTTGTACACGATAAACCTGGCATCTTCCTGCTCGATACAGGTACACATCTTTTCACCGACATAACCATTTCCTTTCCTATTCTTACGCCAGCGGATAATAGTCCATATCCCGCCATCCCGTTCATACGTGTATTCAGGCTGTTTTTTCATGCGTCTTGCACCTCTTTCTTCAATTCGATAAAGAATGTTTCGTCCTGGACAACAGTGATGCCGCACTTAGCCAAATTTTCCGCCACTTTTTTCACTTCACGATCCGCGAGTAACTTATCCTTTGCCGGCTCTTCTTGTACACGAACATATTTGGGAAGAAACTCCTTCAACAGGTTCTTTACGGCTTCCCAGGTGAAACCTTTCAGCGTTTTCAGCTTCGGGGTACCGGTACGGAATCCATATGTCCCATGCGCCGCATCGAGTGATTTCTTCTTTGCAAACAATACATCTCTGTTTTCCTGTGCATATGCCTGTACTATTTCAAAGGCATTGTCTTTTGTAGAAGTCAACTGTGCAATGTCATCCGAGTATTTCTCGCGTATGCGAGTAATCTGTTCATCCATCGTGGCGTTTATCTTCGCCAGTCTGGCATCCGCCGCTGCATATTCCGCGAATGCCGTTTCCATTTGTTCTGATCTGATCCCGCTGTGGATCACTTTTTTTACTCTCTTTGCCATAAATAATAGTTTTAATGTGGTTATCAATTAAATTAATCTATCTTCTAATTTTTGAGGACATTAAGCCCCTGTATCTTTCCTTTTTCAAATCCGTCCTTATAACCTTTTTCATAAATCTCAGCGATATAGTTTTCTAAATCCAGTATTGCACGGAGCTGTTGGATCATTGGCAGTTCGCTAATTTGTTTTATCGTATTCATCAACTCATTAAATAATTCTTGCCTTTCAACTGTATTTAAAATTTCACCTTTCATAATCTTCATTGTTGTTATATTTTTCCAGTTCCCGTTTAGCGGGAATACTCATATAGTTGTTAAATGTTGAGTAGGAGATATGATATTCATCCCGCACATACAACCGGTAGATGTTGATCATGGTAATACCCGGATGTTTGTGTTGATTTTCCAACACAATATCCTGTATCTTTACCACTCTTTCAAGAAAATTCTTCCGGTTGTATGCCATCTCTTCAATTAGTTAATCCATGTCTTAAAATCTATTTCCTCGGCTGTCATCTTTTCCACGAATTGTAAATCTTTCGTTTTCTTTGTAAAAGCGTAGTATATTGACCGCAACCGTTCGAGAGGAATAGCGTTAAAATATTCCACATCAGCAGCCCGGCATGCAATAGCTTTTACTTCATTCATGTTCGTTTCATTACCCATCACTTTGCGCCATCCGAATATGGCTGCAATCACCCGTTTACGCCACTTGTCTGTCTCTGCGGCCGCTTTATTGATCGTGCGGTCAATCGTATCACAAAGGTCAAGCAATTCACGCGCTGTGAGGTCACGAGAACTGGAGACTCCATATGCCGCAATCATCTCCCGCTTTTGTTCTTCTTTTATGCCTGCCTTTCCGCACATGGTGTGGAATTTTTTAAGTAGCAAGGTTTTTGTTTTATCCATTATTGTTTGCATGAGTATAATTCTTTAGTGTGTTTGATCTAATCCCCAATACTGGGAAGCAAGTTCTTTGCTTATTTCTATAAATTCTCCACCGCCATATCTCCCAACCGGAAATGCTCTAAAACCTTCAATTCGAAAAGAGACATTTGCGTCTCGCCATATTCTTTTGGCGACTTGTCCGTCCGGTTGCTTGCCATCCACATGGCTGATGTAGATAAAAAGACAATTAGGAAAATCCTCTTTCATTGATTTGTATTGAGCGAATGTCATTTGGGCAAACTGGATACTGTCAATTATCACGAACCAGTTACCCCGACGCTTCTTAAGCCATTTTCTCAGTTCCGGGATTTCCACTTTATCCAAAAGGACTAACCTTCCTCCAACTTCAGACATCCTTGTACGCTCCATTGCCATTTTAATGGAAAGGCTCAACCCCTCTTCAACACTATCATATGCGCCCTTTACAAAATTGGTAAGATACTTTGCCAGCATCATGGCAAAACTCGTTTTCCCATTTTTAGGAGGCCCATAAATAAACCATGATCCGGCAAGTTCAGGGCATCCGACAGCATTTCGCCACATACCCTCGAATTCAAGCGTATTGAATTTCGCATCATATACATTACTTACCGATATCGCCCGTTTCATCAGTTTGCTTTTGCCAATTCTTTATAAATCCGTCGCAGGCTTGGAACGCTATCCTCGCCAAGAGTCTCACGCAATATTTTATTCACGTTTGCCCCGTCAGTTGTGTTTGCCTTGATAATCATCAGAGCCGTGGCCTGCAATATTTTTTTACCTTCATCACCTTCCGGTATGGCTTTGCCAAAACGCTTGCCAAAGCGAGAAAACAGCTCCGTATAACCCACTTTACTGTTTTCCATCGCACGGCGCATTTTTTTCTGTAATCCATCGGCACCCATCATATAATAGCCACAAGACATTTCGGTAGCATTCCAAAGTGCTTTTACTTCAAGGAAGGCGTCATATTGAAGATCACCGGCTTCATCCAGGATGATCAAAGGGGTGGGCAATGTTTTAAGATAAAACACCAAATCTTCATAAACATCGGCATACCTGCCGTTTATGCCCACCCCGAATTCTTTTGCTATTTGCCTGATAAGTTTCTGTTTGGTCTTTACCTGGCTGCAATCGATATAAGCCACATTCTTATGCGTCCTGGCATAGTGTTTTGCCGTAAATGTTTTACCGATATCGCTCAGGTCACAAATCATTGCCGACATGCTTTGCAGTTGGCACATCTCCAATTGCACTGTTATAAATTGGAAAACCGGAGTATTAGCGACTTTCCATACAGGTTGATCATTCAATTTTACATCCAGCCTTCGTGCGATGGTGATCCAGTTGGCATCACTCAATACCCGTTCAGTTTCACCGTTTTTTATCCGGCTATACTGGGCGTTGTTAATTCCAAGAGAAACGGCATACTTTGCGTCCGAACCGGAAAAATTTGACCGGTCACGCACCATTTCCTCAATGATCCGTTTTTTTAATTCAGTTGTAATCATAATATGGTGTTTTAAAAATGTTTATAAACTCATTCTTGCACGGGAACCCCAGTCCATGTTTTCCAATTCACTAAATTCATCCTCCTCATACCCGTCCGGTTGCTCTGTCTCCACGATTTCCGTCTTGATATCATTCAATACCCTTGCATCAGATGCCGTCATCATACCCACGTTTGGAATTTCCGACCGGTGTTGCTTTATGAACTTGTCAAATTTGGCAATACGCTTATTCTGATGTAGAATGTTTGCCTCGTCAATGTCGGATCGCTCAATCCTGTTTTCATTATATTCAAACTGCGATTTGTTGATCGCCTCTCCGATGTATGTGTCGCCCTGGTATAGATATACCTTGTTTATTGATCCGTCCGGTTCAGGTAGCCAGTAAGCCGATACAGTTACATTATTTGGCTTTAACCGTTTCAGGCTCGCATAATCCGTCAGTTCAAAATTTTCTCCCTGAACCGGGCAATAATCATTGTTATAAATTGATGTTTCCGTTTCGTTACCAATGTACCGGTACAGATACCAATGATCTATCGGTTTTAATCCGGGGAAAACATTTGACAGGAACACTTCTTTCCTTGTCATGCCAGGATATGTTTTTTGCAATGGGTGTAATTCGTTATTATGTTTTTCAATGTCCGCCAAATCATCGGCAACAATTGCTTGGGGTTGATATTCCGGTTCTACATAATCTCCGTTAACTTTATTACGCACACTCTTATATGCCTCATGCCTTGCATACCATCTACCGCGCGTATGCCCGTTATCTTTCGATACTCCATATTTGAATTCCCTTATTTTGTGTTCCGCTCTCTTTTCAGTAGGTGATGTACAGAAGCGGACAAATGGAAAAACATCCTTCAACCAGGGAATATCTTTCATGAGGTGGTTTTCTACTTCCAATTCGCCTGGCATCGGTAACCCGAATTCAATCAACTCGCAGAACATGTTCCTGAACGATTCTATAATGGTATTTATGCTCGGTTTTCCAACAACATACGCCGGGCGGAACCAATATCCGGACACAACGTCCACAGAAATATATTTATAAACAAAACCCCGTACACTTTTACGACTCAACGCCACATCATCCATCGATATCTTACTGAGTGAGTACCGGCCGATATGCCGTTGATGTTTCGGACGCTTTCGATTTACATAGTCGAAATTACCGTTCCTGTCCATGTAAGTAGCAGTCTCGTTGACTACATCTTTCAAGTAATTTCTAATTGTCGCTTCCGATATCTCCTGGGCGCGACCCTTATATCTAAATTCTTCAGGTTTGAACACTTCCCCGGTAGAACGGTCATACAATTCACGTGATCCGGATACAAAATCGAGATACAATTCATGCACCCTGCTAATAAAGGGCTTGTCATTCATCCTGTATATTGACTGGATCAACCTGTCCGCTCTTGCCGATACTAACCTTGCCGCATCATTACCCACATTCCCATGCACAATTGAACTATAACCATCTTTTAAATACTGTTTAAATACTCTTTCAAGGGCACGCCAATTTGAAATAGGATCACATGGAAACTCACTCAACTGATCGAGGTACCAATCACAAGCCAGTTTCCAGAATTCACCCATTTTTAACCTCTGTCCTGCTTTTGCCCTCGCAATCCTTTGTTTCTCTAATCCGCGTTTAATGCCTTCGAGTATTGAAGACCTGTTTGTATATTTTGTTATTTGATCCGGGTCAAGGGGTGATCCGTCCGGCTTACGGCATTTCGTTATAAAAAATTCACGTGCATTTGTGTCTAACTCCACGGTGAAGATTGATTTAACGCCCTCGGACTCTATCTTACCGTACGCGTTTTCAATTACACGTAATCTTTCCGGACGCCTGATGCTCTTCACGTCAATCAACGTGTTACCATGCACCCCACGCCGGAAGATATATAAGTAACCACGCTTGCTGTCATTCTGAAATTGATTCTCAGTCAATCCAGCCCGGCACCAGTCGTTTACCGTTATTACCAATGTTCCGTCTATTGTTTGATACATCGCTTAAAACTTTTTCGTTGTTCCTATGCGGGGAATCGAACCCCGCCGTGAACCATTTAGGAATTAGAGTCGGATTGCAGCCTATCTATTTCTGCAGCGATTAATGCTCCCGCTTTAGCCAGTTCCTTAATCCGGTTGTCCGGAGATGGTTTCCACCACTTCATGTCGAAGGGAAAAAGGTTTCTCGGTGAAAACTCATAGTTTCTGTTATCTTCTGGAATTGCATAGCTTACAGCCGCCCATACCAGTTCTTCTGATGTATTAGCGATTTTGTCATGTTCCAAATCCCAACCTTCAACCCCTATTTGTCTCAATCTTTCATCGGTAATAATTTCAGCACCATTTTTCAGGGATTTGGTTATTCCAAATTCAGGTACTTCATCACCGAAAAATTCGGGAAATGCTTTTACAAGTTTGCGTTTATTCCGTGCATCAGCCAGATAAAACAATTTTTGTAAACCCACATTAAATGAACCTTCATCGGTTCGGTCACCATTGCGCATCTGCATGAACACACTCTCTTTTTTAGTTTCCATAGCTTATTGGTTAATTACGTTTTCCACATATTCCACCACACTCTCAATATCAGATACAGCGTAATCAAGATTATCGATGTTCTCCTGAAATCTTTCACCTTTTTCCGAATCCTGTATCCCCTCGGGAAGATTGTCGTATTTTTCTTCCTCCTCTTCTTTCACGGCAGAAATGATTTCCGCGGCCTTATTAATAAGGTCTAATGCCTCTTGTAGGTCTTTCCTGTTTTGCTTATTCATAGTTTACCAATGTTAAATCGTTTTTCAATCTCTTTAAAATCACCCCTCCGGGCTGACCGTAAAAACAGCGTACCCGAAACGAGAAACCATGCAACCGCCATGAGCGATGCCCACAGCGGTGAATATTCCGTATCAATAGCCAGTCCGAACCAGGAGGCAATAAAATTTACAAGGATCAGTTTTGCTTTCATGATCCGACCTCCTGTTTTTCACCGTATTTAGCGGCAGCCGCACGAACAATTTTTTCATACATATCGCCTTTACCAGCCTTTAAATTACGCTTGACGGTATCAGGGTGTACGCCCAGTACTTGTGCAACCTCCTTTTTCCAGCCGTGGGGAAGGAATGATGGAAGAACTGGTTTCGTTAAAAATTTTGTTTCCATATTATCTGCTTTAAAAAATATACCTACCTTTATAGCCTGCTTGTTATCAAGCACGATGCAAATATATAGAGTATTTTCAAAATATACAAATAAAATGTAGATTATTTTCATAATAAAATGAGCGTTATTGATAGAATAAAGCAAATAAACCAATATAAAGGTATTAGCGTACGTCAATTCTGTATTGAAGTAGGTATAGCAAATGGCTATTTAGACAAAGTTAAGGACGTTGGCTCTGAAAAACTTTTGAAAATACTCAATAGATATCCAGAGATTTCTCCTGAGTGGCTCCTCACCGGTAAAGGATCAATGTTGAAAAATGATCAGAAAAGCGACAGCGGATGTGATGATAGTGGAAATAAGGACTTAACCCGGGAATTAATTAAAGAAATTGGAGACCTGCGGCAGCAACTGGGTGAACAGATCAATGAAAACACGCATCTACACGACAGAAACATGCAACTACAAGCTGAGATAAATGAATTAAAAAAGAAAGAACAAAACAAAAGTATACAGCGGCATCCTGTTCATCGTAGTACAGATATTGCCGCCGAATCTGAAGAGCAGTATAAATAAAAGAATATCGCGCGGGTAAAAGAAAAACCAAGGCTATGTTTTATGTAAATTAGAGTGAAAGCCGTATAAATAAAGGGTTTTATCCGGTTTAAATATATCCACTTTAACCATTAAAGGGTATCTGAAATAATGTCTTTAACAATATTTACATCGTTATTAACCATTAAATGGTATAAATATAGGTCATTTTGACCGTAGTTTTGACCGTAGTTTGACCGCAACTCATGTACTTTTCGTTTTTTGTCAATATTTTCGGCTCTCCTTTTTTCTCAAAAACGGCACAAAAAAAAACGGGATTTCCCGTCTTATTTTCACCTCTAATATGGATCGTCGTTATGGCCTAAAAGTCGTTTCTAAGCCATTTTACACCCTTTTTTATGCTTTTCTATGTGCAGGTTAAACCAATTAAAGTGGATAGCCTCGTTTGTCTTGTGTATATTAAACCTGAATTAAAGTGAATTTAAGCGTTTGTACAATTTGATTTTTTTGGGCCCGTGTGGATAGCGGGGTTTATTTACCGTTATATCAGATATTTAAGATAGTTCCTATTCAGCTGGTAGTTGTATGTTTTGTTTTTACCCCCTTACATGTCATTGAGCCACGCGTTTAAATTTTATAACCTGTTCAGGCAGGATCACGATTTCCGGAAAGCCTGTTATGCCTGCAAATCGTGGGAGGAGTGGCTGCTTTTCCTGAAAGACAGGGGTCTGGAGTTTTCCGTCGATGAGTTCGAGGAAGTAATATCCAGTTCACTTTTCAAGTGCCGGACCGAGGATGAGGCCTTGGAGGTGAGGCAGATCGAACAGACCTATAAGGTGATCACAACGTTCAACAGCCAATAAGCCTCCATACACTACATTCAATCGCCGGCAAACAGCCCTATACGTAATATTCCACATCCTACACCTACATCCTACATCTTAAATCCTAAATCCTAAATCCTATATCCTACATCCACATGCCTACACATGCGTATTTTATCTTCTCGAAAGGATACAAAAATGTAGGTTTCTTGAAGGAGTAGTAGAACCATCCAATTATAATTTATTGAAACGGGAGGGTTTACCGTCGTTGGCATGATTTATGTATTCCCAAAATAGTAGCAAAGAAAAATAGACAGTCTAATTATAAAAATATTTCGGTAAAATTTAAACAGTTTCTAAGATGCATAAAGTGTTCAGGATCGCGGGGGATATCGCGATTGAAAAAAACGGGAAACTGTTCCTTGACAAAAAAAGGGTTGCACTTTTACGTTTGATCCACTCTACCGGTTCCATCCTTTCCGCATCGAAAAAAATGAATATTTCGTATCAGTTGGCATGGACTTATATCAAAGAGATCAACAGCATATCACCGTTGCCCGTTGTGATACGGCAGAGGGGTGGAGTAAACGGAGGGGGCGCCAGGATAACGAGCTACGGATTGACGCTTATCAGGAATTTTTTGATGATGGAAGATAAGCATAAAGCCTGCATTGCTGATCTGGAAAATGATATGAAATCGTGCTTTTTCTGATTTTTTTATTTCCCGTTATCTTCTGGTCTCCATAACGCTGAGAAGAGGGAGCTTTGGGTTATACTATTTGAGATTATACAATTCAACAATTCAACAATCATACACCTATGGACATTATGAAGAAAATAATTATCGTTTTTGCATTATGCCTTTCAGGGATGATGATTCCGGCAGAGGCCCAGAAAGTGAAAGTTGCGGCTGCCGCCAATCTCCGTTATGTGCTGGAATCGATAAAAGAAACTTATGAAGCCGGACACGAAGGCGTTCAGATAGAAATAACATACGGGTCGTCGGGGACGTTGACACAACAGATCGCCCACGGCGCACCCTTTGATTTCTTTATGGCTGCCGACATGGATTTCCCGGTGAAAGTGAAAGAAATGGGATTTGCATCCGGCGATGTGAAAAAGTATGCTTACGGCCAGCTGGCTATGTGGAGTTTATCGGTTGACCTGACCGAAGGTGTTCAGGCCGTAACGGCGCCATCGGTAAGGAGGATCGCGATTGCCGATCCCAGGAAAGCGCCATACGGAGAGAAAGCTGTAGAGGTGTTGAAGAATAGGGGGTTATATGATAAAATCGAGAAAAAGATCGTGTGGGGAGAGAACATCAGCCAGACGGCACAATACGCTTTTTCAGGCAATGCGGAAATAGGGTTTATCGCGCTTTCACTGGCGCTGGCGCCTGAAATGCAGGGTAAAGGCATTTTGTACCTGTTCCCCCCGGAGATTTGTTCCCCGGTTGAACAAGCCTGCGTGTTATTGAAACAGGGCGGGACAAACCCGGCTGCCCGGGACTTTATGGATTTCGTGCTAAGTCCTGCCTGCGATGACGAGTGGACAAGGTTTGGATATGGTCTGGTTGAGAAAGAATGATGGATACCGATTTTATAACGACGCTGGCCTTAACGGGCAAACTGGCCGTGTTGACGACGATCATATTGTTGGTGATCGGCTTGCCGGTTGCCTACTGGTTGGCTTATACACATTGCCGGGTAAAGGTTGTCTTTGAAGCGCTGGTTTGTATGCCGATGGTGTTGCCGCCTACGGTAATGGGTTATTATTTGCTGTTGGCGTTCAACCCCCAGAAAGGGTTCGGTGGTTTTCTGGATCGCTTTTTCGATGTGAGGCTGGCTTTCACCTTCGAAGGCATACTTATCGCGAGTGTGCTCGCCGGACTTCCATTCATGATCCAGCCGCTACAGAACGGGTTGCAGGGTTTGCCGGTAAGTTACCGCGAAGCGGCCTATACATTGGGTAAATCGAAGACAAAGACTTTTTTCAGCGTGTTGTTGCCCAATATAAGGCCTTCCGTGATCACGGGGATTGCGCTCACTTTCGCGCATACGATCGGCGAATTCGGGATTGTCCTGATGGTGGGCGGGAGCATTCCCGGTGAAACGCGTATCGCCTCGATCGCCATTTATGATGAGGTACAGACGCTGAATTACAGGCAGGCTGACAGATACTCGCTTATTTTATTTCTTTTGTCGTTCGTGCTGCTGGTAATTATTTACAGTATCAATCGGGGGCCAAACAATTATTTTACAAACAATAAACATTTGGGATGATAGAACTGGACATCAGGAAGCAAATGTTGACGGCCGATGGGTTGCGGAGCCTGGAGGTGAGTGTGGAAATTCCCAGGCACTCCCTGACCTGCATTTGGGGGCCATCGGGATCGGGGAAAACAACCCTTTTGCGGATGATCGCGGGATTGGTGAAGCCCGATAAGGGTACGATCTCGATCAACTCCATCCCGGTTTACGATTCCGGCAAGAAAATCAATCTCGTTCCGCAACGGAGGCACGTGGGGTACATGTTCCAGGATTACGCCCTTTTTCCCAACATGACGGTAGAAAAGAATATCCGGTTTGCTCAGGGACGCGATAAAGACAAGGAGTTGGTGGAAACCCTGATCCGTGAGTTCGGCCTGGATAATTTGCGCCGGCAGAAACCCGATAAATTATCGGGTGGACAAAAACAACGCGTGGCGCTGGCAAGGGCCATCGCCGCGAAACCGCACCTGTTACTGCTCGACGAGCCATTATCGGCCGTCGATGAGGAGATGCGGTTAAGCCTTCAGGACGAGATTGTCAAGGCGCATACGCTCTTCTCCATGACTACGCTGATGGTAAGCCATGACCGGGCTGAAATTGCACGTCTTTCCACGCACCTTCTACCCATAGGACAGGGAAAAACGGTTGGATTGGAAAAAGCTTCATTTTTGTAGGAAATCCTCTCTTTTATTACATTTTCGAGTATAACGGTAGAGTGTTATAAAGTTCCGCTTTATAACGCTCTCTTTTTTTATATATCACATATACAGTCGTTTGTGTTTGATATTGCCGGCTGTTTTTTTATTTGGCATGTACTTTGAATAAGGTATGAAGAGAAATAAATTCAATATACTAATTCACTAAACAAATTAGGTTATGAGAAAGATCGCTATTTATGGTAAGGGGGGTATCGGAAAATCCACGACTACTCAAAATACCGTTGCCGGTTTGGCCGAGATGGGGCGCAAAGTGATGGTCGTGGGATGTGATCCCAAAGCCGATTCAACACGTTTATTGTTACACGGACTGGCCCAGAAGACAGTACTGGATACCCTTCGCGATGAAGGAGAGGATGTGGAGTTGGACGATGTAATGAAAACCGGTTTTAAAAATACCAGTTGCGTGGAGTCGGGCGGTCCCGAACCGGGCGTGGGTTGTGCCGGGCGCGGTATTATTACTTCGATCAACCTGTTGGAACAGCTTGGTGCCTACGATGATGACAAAGGACTGGATTACGTGTTCTATGATGTGTTGGGTGACGTGGTTTGCGGGGGATTTGCCATGCCGATCCGCGACGGGAAAGCACAAGAGGTCTATATAGTCTGTTCGGGAGAAATGATGGCCATGTATGCCGCCAATAATATCTGCAAGTCGATCTCCAAATTCGGGAAAGTCGGAGATGTGCGTCTGGGCGGCTTGATATGCAATTCCCGTAAAGTGGACAACGAATCGAACATGATCCAGGAGTTTGCTAAAAAACTCGGGACGCAGATGATCCATTTTGTGCCGCGCGACAACATGGTGCAACATGCCGAGATCAACCGTCAGACAGTGATCGACTATGCTCCTGAACATTCGCAGGCACACGAATACCGTGAACTGGCAAAAAAAATCGATGACAACAAGATGCAGGTCATACCGACCCCGCTATCGATCAACGAGCTGGAGGAATTACTGGTTAGTTTCGGTATTATGAACTAACCCCGGGAACGCTAATCATTAAACCCAACGAAGATATGTTATTACTAAGAGCAATTGTACGTCCGGAGAAATCGCCCGTAGTTATGAAAAGCTTGTTCAATGCCGGGTTCCCGGCAGTCACGAAACTGTCGGTTTTCGGCAGGGGCAAACAACGGGGACTGAAAGTAGGAAACGTGACTTATGATGAATTGCCGAAAGACTTGCTGATGATTGTCATTCAGGACAAGGACAAAGAATTTGTGGTGGAAACGATCATGCTTTCCGCCCGGTCGGGAGAAAAGGGGCAGGCCGGCGACGGTAAAATATTCATCACCCCGGTAGAGGAGGTGTATACTATTTCGAGCGGTAGAAAAGAATAAAATCCAACGGAACAGAACAAGTGTGCAGAAGGTCGACAGGCATCGGGGCGTTTGTTCATTAAAGATTACAAGCATGAAGTTAATTTTAGCAATAATAAGAATTGCCAAAATGGGCGAGACAAAAGCGGCGTTGGCCGAGTCGGGACTACCTTCTTTTACGGCAATGCAGGTTCTGGGACGCGGTAGAGGGAACGGCGACCTGGAAAAATTGCAACAATCGAAGGCGGAGGAAGAATGTTCCTTTATCGTGGAAGATGCTTTGAATTTTATTCCCGAAGAGCCCCGGTTGAAGTCAAAACGGATGATTACGCTGGTTGTTGCCGATGAGAAAAAGGACTTGGCAGTCGAGACGCTGATCAAAGTCAACCAGACCGGGAAATCGGGCGACGGGAAGATATTCGTGTTAAATACATTGGATTCGTTCAGCATCCGTTCAGGACAATCGGGCGATACGACACTGGATTAATAATCAGGGCTGGTTCCAACATTTAAAATTCAACATTATGGTAAACGAGACAGACAGGACAAAGCAAACAGAAGAGTTGATCGCCGGACTGCAGGAATTCAGGGACGAAGTGATTACGAAATATCCGAAGAAGGTCGCGAGAAAAAGGGAGAAATCCATCGTCTTGAGCGATGCGGCCGAACCCCCGAAGATTCAGGCCAACGTGCGCACCATCCCGGGGATCATTACCCAGCGGGGATGTACTTATGCCGGTTGTAAAGGGGTGGTACTGGGGCCGACCCGAGACATTGTGAATATTACGCACGGCCCTATCGGCTGCGGATTTTATTCATGGCTCACGCGCCGGAACCAGACTAAACCGGAAGGTGACCGGGAAGAGAACTTTATCACTTATTGTTTTTCGACCGACATGCAGGATTCCAATATTGTATTCGGCGGGGAAGAGAAACTGAAACAGGCCATCCGTGAAGCATACGAGTTGTTCCATCCCAAGGCGATCGCTGTTTTCTCCACATGCCCGGTAGGGCTTATCGGGGACGATGTGCACCGCGTGGCCCGTCAGATGAAAGAAGAGATCGGCAATGGCATTAATATTTTCGGGTTCTCCTGCGAGGGATACCGGGGCGTGTCGCAATCGGCGGGACACCATATTGCCAATAACGGCCTGTTCAAGAACCTTATCGGCCGCGACGACGAAGTAAGGGGAAGTCTGAAGTACAGGGTGAACCTGCTGGGTGAATACAATATCGGGGGTGATGCTTTTGAACTCGAACGGGTATTCGAGAAATGCGGCATCCATCTAATTTCCACCTTCAGCGGGAATTCTACCGTGCAGGGATTCGAGAACGCGCACACGGCCGATTTGAATATGGTCATGTGCCACCGCTCCATCAACTATGTGGCCGAGATGATGGAAACCGCGTTTGGAATCCCCTGGATCAAGGTCCAGCCCATCGGCGCCCGCTCCACAGCCAAGATGCTTCGCAAGATCGCCCAATATTTCGGGGAACAGGAGTTGATCGACCGCGTGGAAGAGGTCATCGCCGAAGAGATGAAAGAGGTGGAAGCCGTGAGGGAGAAGATCCATCCCAAGACTACGGGTAAGAAAGCCATGCTTTTCGTCGGAGGTTCGCGTGCCCATCATTATCAGGACCTGTTCGAAGAGTTGGGAATGATTACCATTGCTGCCGGTTATGAATTTGGCCATCGCGACGATTATGAAGGACGCCGTGTAATTCCAACCATACAGATCGATGCCGACAGCCGGAATATAGAAGAAATCACCGTATCGAAAGACGAGACGCGTTACAACCCGCGTAAGAGCGAAGAAGAATTAAAAAAACTGGAAGCCGAAGGGATGGAATTCAACGAATATCACGGCTTGATGAGGCAGATGGAAAAAGGAGCGCTCGTGATTGACGATCTGAGCCATTACGAAATGGAAAAACTGGTCGAGAAATACAAGCCCGATGTGTTCTGCGCCGGCATCAAGGAGAAATTCGTCGTGCAGAAAATGGGTATCCCGTTAAAACAGTTGCACAACTACGATTCCGGCGGCCCTTATGCCGGTTTTAAAGGAGCGGTCAATTTTTATAAAGATATCGAACAGATGGTTTGCGCTGCTGTCTGGCAGGAAATTAAAGCCCCGTGGGAAAGTGAAGCCTATGTGGAAGCGCAATTTGTATATTAATCAAAAAGAAAGAGTGCATTATGTTATTACGTCATACAACAGCGGAAGAGATTGATCGGAAAGCGTTGACCATTAATCCGGCCAAAACGTGCCAGCCGGTGGGCGCCATGTATGCTGCTTTGGGTATCCACGGGTGTCTGCCGCACAGTCACGGTTCGCAAGGCTGCTGCTCCTATCACCGGAGTGCGCTGACCCGTCATTTCAAAGAGCCCGTGATGGCCGCGACCAGTTCTTTTTCCGAAGGGTCATCGGTATTCGGGGGATCGTCGAACCTCGTGCAGGCCATCGAAACCATGTTTACCGTCTATGAACCGGACGTGATCGCCGTACACACGACCTGTTTATCGGAAACCATCGGCGACGATTTGACCCAGATCGTTTCAAAAGCAGATGAAGACGGTAAAATCCCCGAAGGAAAGAGAGTGATCTATTGCAACACGCCAAGTTATGTAGGCACACATATTACCGGGTATTCCAACCAGTTGGCATCGTTTATCAAGTTTTTTTCCACGGCCACACCGAAAAAAAAGAATGTGGTCAACCTGGCCGCCGGATGGATGGAGCCGTCCGATATGCGTGAGATCAAGCGCCTGGCATCGGTGCTTGAGGCCCGCACCATCCTCTTCCCCGATATGACAGGCGTGCTGGATGCGCCCTTGACGGGAAAATACAAGATGTATCCCGACGGCGGGACATCTATTGCTGATATGATCGCCACCGGCGACAGTAAATTTACCATCGGTCTGGGTGCCTATTCCACCGAAGATGCCTGCGTGAAACTGGAATCGAAATGCAAAGTGAAGTTCGAAGTGATTGAAATCCCCATCGGGTTGAAAGCAACCGATCGGTTTATCACCTCGCTGAGCCGCGCTGCCAACGTGCCTGTGCCCGATTCACTGACCGAAGAGCGGGGACGTTTGATCGATTTTATTGCCGATAACTCCAAATATTTCTGGGGAAAAAGGGTCGCGATTTATGGCGACCCCGATACCCTTATCCCGACGGTAGAATTTCTACTGACGCTCGATATGAAACCGGTTTATATCGTAACCGGGACTGCCGGGAAGCATTTCGACCTGCAAATGGAGCGCATGCTGAAGGAAAAAGTCCCTGAAGCCCGCTACAAAAGCGGCGAACGGGCCGATATGTTCCAGTTGCACCAGTGGATCAAACAGGAGCCCGTGGATTTGCTGATGGGCAATACCTACGGGAAGTATATCGCGCGCGACGAAGACCTGCCGTTTGTCCGTATCGGTTTCCCGGTAGTGGATCGTCCGGGTAATAATTTTTTCCCGCATACAGGCTATATCGGAGGGGTAAATCTTGCCAACAAGATACTCGAAAGCCTGCTCGATCATTACGACAGGACTTGTCCGGAAGAGAGTGTGGAATTGCAGATGTAACAGGGCCGGTAATATGACCGGTCAGTACGAAAACCGGTAGTACGATACTACAACAGACAGTGCGATGCGACTCATCATCGAAAACAGATTATGGCAAATTTTTTAAAAGAACGGGAAGACCAGATCCTCACCAAAGGTAAAGAGGCGAAGGAACTTATTGGCGGGCGGCCCAGTATAGCGGGTTCGGTCAGCCAGAGGGCCTGCGTGTTTTGCGGTTCCCGTGTTGTCCTCTATCCCATAGCCGATGCCTTGCATCTGGTGCATGGCCCCATTGGCTGCGCCTCTTACACATGGGACATAAGGGGAGCCCTCTCTTCGGGACCCGAGTTGCATCGAAGCAGCTTCTCCACCGATTTACGGGAAAAGCATGTCATCTTCGGGGGAGAGCAACAGCTTTATAATGCCTTGCACGAGTTGATTGACAAGCATAAGCCCAAGGCTGCGTTTGTCTATTCGACCTGCATCGTGGGTGTCATTGGCGATGATGTCCAGTCGGTTTGTAGGCGGGTTACAAAAGAGAAAGGTATTTCGGTGATCCCGGTGCAGGCCGAAGGTTTTCAGGGTTCGAAAAAGGATGGTTACAAAATAGCCTGCGATGCCATGGCCTCACTTATCGGCACCGACGATTCGAAAGAGGTCTCCCCGTACAGCATCAACATCCTGGGCGATTTCAATCTTGCCGGTGAATTGTGGATCCTCGCGGAATATTACAAGCGGATAGGGATCGGAATTCTTGCTTCGATCACCGGTGACGGACGGGTACAGGACATCCGGAATGCGCATCGTGCGTCGCTCAACGTGGTGCAATGCTCCGGTTCCATGATGCATCTGGCAAAGCAAATGAAGGAACAATACGGCATACCGTTCATCAAGGTTTCCTATTTCGGGATCGAGGATATGTCGGACGCGTTGTATGAAGTGGCCCGTTTTTTCGGTGACGGCGAAGTGATGGATAAAGCGCGTGATCTGGTAAAAGAGGAACTGACGAGGTTGCTGCCTGCCCTCGAACCGTACAAACGGGTTTTGCAGGGTAAAAAGGCGGCTATTTACGTGGGTGGAGCCTTCAAAGCGATCTCTTTGGTCAAAGCATTACGCCTGATCGGGATGAAAACGGTGATTGCCGGCACACAAACGGGGAATACGGAAGATTACAGGCTCCTGAGCACGATTTGCGATGACGGGTGTATTTTGGTGGACGATTCGAATCCGAACGAGTTGTCCGAATTTGTAAAACAAACCGGTGCCAACCTCTTTATCGGAGGAGTAAAGGAACGTCCCATCGCCTATAAACTGGGTATCGGTTTTTGCGACCACAACCACGAACGCAAACTGGCGTTGGCCGGCTATGAAGGAATGCTCAACTTTGCGAAGGAAGTATATGAAACGGTCACAAGCCCGGTTTGGCGGTTTGTCAGTCGGGAGATTTAGTTGCATACATAACGACATTACTTGCGAAACTTGAATAAAAGAGCCCCCTTTAAAAAGTACACTTTCTTACATCTACTCCTCCTCAGAACTATCTGTAAGGCGTTAATTTTTGGCAAAAAAGACTTTTTCAAGTAGACTCAATAAAATAAAGAATGATGGATTTCGGTACACCTCTTTATCCCGCGAGGGAATTGACCGCGGGCGAAAGATTCTCCTCCTCCTGCAATGCCTGTAAGCAATGCACCCCCTTGGGCGCCTGCGTAGCGTTCAAAGGCATCGAGGGCGTTTTGCCGATGCTGCACGGTTCGCAAGGTTGCGCTACTTACATCCGGCGTTACCTTATCAGCCATTTCCGCGAGCCGATGGATATTGCTTCGTCCAACTTCAGTGAAGAAACAACGATCTTCGGCGGAAATAAAAATTTCAACACGGGGATCGACAATATCATCAGCCAGTACCACCCGAAAATGATCGCGATAGCAAGCACCTGCCTGAGTGAGACCATCGGTGAAGATGTGCAACGGCTTATTAACGAATACAAAGAGATCCATTCGGGAGAGGAGGGGTTGCCTGAGATGATCTTCGCTTCCACCCCCAGTTACATGGGGACGCATTACGAAGGATTCCATCAGTCCGTTTTAGCTGCCGTGAAGGCATTGGCCGCTTCGGGTGGTAAACCGGGCAGGCACATCAACCTGTTCAGCAATTTTATCTCGCCCGAAGATATCCGTCACCTGAAAGAGATACTCCTCGATTTTGAAATGGACGCCATTCTTTTTCCCGATTATTCCGATACGCTCGACGGCACTTCGTGGGATAAATACCAGCGGATACCGGAAGGGGGTACGAAACTTGAAGATATCCGCCGGACGGGATCAGCCCTGATGTCGATAGAACTGGGATATATCCTCAATTCGGGCGCGAAAAACCGGTTGTCGGCGGGAGAATACCTGCAACAGGCTTTTGATGTGGTGAACAGCCGCACCGGGTTGCCGGTCGGTATCAACGAATCGGATAAATTCTTCAACCTCTTATCGGCTGTTTCGGGAAATCCCGTGCCGGAAAAATACCGGAAGCAACGCGGACGCCTTGTCGACCTCTATATCGACGGGCACAAATACCTCTCCGGGAAACGCGCGGTGATTTACGGTGAAGAGGATATGGTGGTGGCACTGGCCGCTTTTGCCGTGGAAATCGGCCTTATCCCGGTGCTTTGCGTGTCAGGCGGGGAGAGCGGGAAGCTGAAGGATACGCTGAAAGCCGTGCTGGGAGACCTGTACTACGAAGAGATGGTGACCGGGCAGGGGGTCAGCTTCGAGCGGATGGAAGAAGCGATGAAGGAGTTGCAGCCCGATCTGATGATCGGGAACAGCAAGGGCTATTATATCGCACGCAGGATGGAGATACCGCTTGTGCGCACCGGTTTCCCGATCCACGACCGTATCGGCGCGCAACATAGCCGCAACCTTGGTTATGAGGGTACCACCATTTTGTTTGAACAGATCACGAACACCTTGTTGGAAGAGGTGCAACGCAAATCGCCTGTAGGGTATAAATATATGTAAATCATGTTTATCAGGTCGAATATATGCAACTAAAGCGTTCGTCTGACGATATTTTGTGACCCATTATGGCTCTCACTCGCTAAAAGAGTAGAACTATTTCGTTAAGCTAAATGTGCAGAAAACAAGCTTGCTTGGATTATGCCATAGCGAGAATTGAAAATCGAGGAGCGAAGGCGACTCAAATAGTCTAACTTGTGAACTCGCTTCGCTCGGACAGTTACTCTTTTAACGCTCATTGCGAGCTATGGGTCCCCAAAAAATATCTAAATGTCTCCGCTTTCGTTGCATACAACCTGAAAGTTGAATATATAACTTAAAAAAGAAAATGATGAAGGATTTGAGTAAACACCCCTGTTTCAACATCGAAGCAAGACATAAATACGCGAGGGCACACCTGCCGGTTGCGCCCAAATGCAATATCCAATGTAACTATTGCAACCGTCAATACGATTGTTGCAACGAAAGTCGTCCGGGTGTTACCAGTACGGTACTCTCCCCGATGCAGGCGGTGCATTATCTGAAAGCGTTGGCCGAAAAGATCCCGAACATGAGTGTCGCGGGTATTGCCGGGCCTGGTGACCCGTTCGCCAACGCCACGGAAACCATCGCGACAATGAAAACCATCAAACAGCAATTTCCCGATATGATCTTTTGTTTATCTTCCAATGGACTCGACCTTGCGCCCTATATCGATGAAATCGCGGAGATAGGGGTTTCACACGTGACGGTTACCATCAATTCACTGAATCCCGAAACACTTGGCAAAATGTACCGTTGGGTCCGTTACAACCGGCGTGTATACAGGGGTGTAGAAGGAGGGAAAGTGCTTCTCGAACAACAACTGAAATGTGTTGAATTGCTGAAAGCTAAAGGAATTATTGTAAAGATAAACACGGTTGTTTGTCCGGGGATCAATGACCATGAAGTGGAAGAAGTAGCGGCGAAAGTGGCGGAACTGGGTGCGGACACGATGAATTGCATCCCGATGTATCCTACGGAAAATACGGAGTTCGAGGTATTGGGAGAGCCGTCGAAAGAGATGATGAAGTCGATCAGGAAAAAAATAGCGAAATATATAAAACCGATGACCCATTGTGCCCGTTGCCGGGCAGATGCCGCGGGATTGCTGGGGCATGACGACCAGGAGGCAATGAATATGATCGGGCAATTCTCGGGTATGGTGGTCAATCGCGGCGAAGGGCGTAAACGGGTTGCCGTCGCCACGAACGAGGGTATACTTGTCAACCTTCACTTGGGCGAAGCCCGGAAAGTATATGTCTATGAGAAATCCAGAAACGGTTACCATTTTGTGGAGATGCGGAATACTCCGGCCGAAGGTGGGGGATTGTCGAGGTGGAAGGAATTGGCTTCCAGAACATTGGTGGATTGTCAGGCCATATTGGTCGGAGGTATCGGGGAAACACCCATGAAGGTTTTGCAGGAAAACGGGATCAGGGTTATCCAGATGAGCGGGTTGATCGATGCCGGGCTGGATGCCGTCTACTTGAATCTACCCCTCAAGACACTCTGCCGGAGCGAATACACAAGGTGTGGTGAAGCGTGCAGGGGTACCGGGGCAGGGTGCGGGTAGTACGCTTCGCGTGATAGTGCCTTCGGCGATAGTGCACTTCGAGCGATAATGCCTTCGGCGATAAACTTTTAGCGAGATAAATTAATTACGAACAATATATAACATTGAGATGAAGAAACCGGCGTATATGATATTGGTCTGCAATTCCTACAGGGTTGCCGGCGACGCTCAGGGAGCATGCAATAAGCAAGGGGCTACATCCCTTGTAGGGTATATAACAGAGGAATGTGCCGATCGGGGTATTGACGCGGTTGTCACGACCACCGCCTGCTTGAGCGTGTGCAGTCAGGGCCCCGTTGTGGTGATCCAACCCAATAATTACTGGTATGGAGGCGTTACGGGTGAAGATAAGATAGACGAAATCTTGGATGCGCTGGAAAGCGACAGTGCAGTGGAAGAGTACCTTATCGCCCAATAGAACGCCTTTGGCGATAATACACTTCGAGTGATAATGGCTTCGCCGATAATGCACTTCGTGCGATAATGGCTTCGCCGATAGTGTGCTTCGCACGATAGTACCTTCGGCGATAAATGTTCTGGAAAGATGGCGGGAAATGAAAATTTATGGATCATCGACTCCACGTTACGTGATGGAGAACAGGCACCCGGTGTGATTTTTTCCCGGAAGGAGAAGCTCCGCCTGGCCGGGTTGCTCGACGATGTAGGGGTAGACGAGATCGAAGCTGGTACCCCTGCCATGGGCGAGGAGACCATCGGAACAATCCGACGTATTGTCCGTTTAGGGCTGGTTGCGCGTATTCTGGTATGGAGCCGTGCCTTGCGGAAAGATATTGATCTTGCTGCCAGGACTGATGCCGATGCAATCCATATCGCTTTTCCCTTGTCCGATATCCAACTCTCGGCGATGGGGAAAGAGTGGGATTGGATAAAAGAGAATGTGCCGGCCATGGTGGAATATGCTTCGCGCTATTTCAGATACGTAAGCGTGGGGGCACAGGATGCTTCGCGTTGCGGTAACCAACGATTGGCCGATTTTATGGGTATGGTGGTAGGAACGAATGCCTGCCGCCTGCGCATCGCAGATACCGTTGGTTTCCTGACGCCGGTGGCTACTATGGATATGATACACACCATCCGTGGCTTTTGCCCTTCTCTCGATATTGATTTCCATGCCCATAACGATTTGGGGATGGCAACCGCCAACAGCGTTACCGCCTGGCAATCCGGGGCAAAAAGTATCAGCGTGACGGTGAACGGACTGGGTGAACGGGCCGGGAATGCTTCTCTCGAAGAGTTCCTGATGGCCGTTTCACTGCATGGTGGAGTCAGCAAGTATAATATTTCAAAACTCTATTCTTTGTGCCGCTATGTTTCGGAGATTTCGGGACGTCCCATCCCTCCCGGCAAGGCCGTCTGCGGCCAAATGGCTTTCAGCCACGAATCGGGAATTCATGCCAAGGCTACCTGCAAAAATCCGTTAGCATTTCAATTGTATAATGGTGAAGAAGTAGGGCGTGAAACCTTCAACACGCTGTTCGGCACCCATTCCGGAACAGGTGCCTTGAAATATTTGCTGGAGCAGCATCATATTTTTGTATGTGATACGGTTATATCCCTGTTAAAGAGAGAGATATGCAGGTTGTCCCGGGAAAGGCACGCAACCCTCTCTCCTTCCGAAGTTTTACGGGTGCATGGTCATCTGTTTGGGGAATATCGATGTAAGTCATAATGATTTTAAATAACGGCATATTATGTTAAAATGATATCTATTTATTAATATATGCTTCTTTTTGATTATTTTTACGGCAAGAAAGGGGATTTTAGGTTATGTTCTGCGAAAAATATAAAAGAGATTGCTATGCCGAAACGGATTTGACATTTTTGGTGGAGATCAGCAACAACATCGCGCATAGTAAGGATATTTACAAAGATCTGGAATCGATCGCTAAAAAAATATGTGAATACCTCCATGCCCGGTATTGTATCTTTACATTGGTGGATCATTTCCAAAACCGGATCATGGTCGATTCGGCATACGGGCTTACTGATGAAGAAAAGCAAAAAGGGATTTACAAGATTGGTGAGGGGATTATTGGCGAAGTGGTCAGTACGGAGAGGCCTGTCGTTATACCGGATATCTCTCAAAGTGAAAAATTCCTGAATAAAATAGGAATTGTACCCCAAAAAGATCCGATAATGGCGTTCCTTTGTGTGCCGATCGTAGTGAAGAACGAGATCAAAGCAACCCTTAGCATCCATAAGTTACACAGGGGATTAGATGACTTCTCGGCGGAATTGAAATTCCTGAACATTATCGGTATGTTGATCGGTCGCAACATATCGATCCGTCAGAAAGAGATAGAGGAGTTGGATGAACTCCGCAAAGAGAACAAACGCCTCAAGGGGGCCAAGACTTACAAACCGGAAAATATCATCGGGAACAGCTCCCTGATGAACGATCTGTATGAACTGATCGACCGTGTCGCCCAGACAAATTCGACGGTAATGATCCGGGGTGAAAGCGGCGTAGGGAAGGAGCTGATCGCCGAGGCTATCCACGATGCCAGCCTGAGAGCAGACAAACCGTTCATCAAGGTGAACTGTTCGGCATTGCCCGAGAGTCTGATCGAAAGCGAACTGTTCGGGCATGAAAAAGGATCCTTTACCGGTGCGAATGCGACCCATATCGGCCGTTTTGAAATGGCCAACGGTGGCACGATCTTTCTGGATGAGATCGGCGATATACCGCTGACCATACAGGTCAAGTTGTTAAGGACCATCCAGCAACGGCAGATAGAACGGGTTGGTGGAAACAAGACCATCGATATCGACGTGCGTATCATCACCGCCACGAACAAGGATCTTGAGAAACTGATCGAAGAGGGTACATTCAGGGACGATTTTTATTACCGCATCAATGTCTTTCCGATTTACGTGCCTGCTTTGCGCGAGAGAAGAGCCGATATCCCCTTGTTGATCGACCATTTTATCGATAAACTCAACAAACGGAACAACACGAAAATCAAACGCATTACCAGTGGGGCGTTGGATATGTTGATGCTCTACTCGTGGCCGGGGAATATACGGGAACTGGAAAATGTGATCGAGCGGGCGATGATATTGAGCACCGATGATGTGATCCATTCCTATTGCCTGCCGCCCACGCTGCAGACCGGTTTTTCATCGGGTACCATCGACAAGGGAACGCTGACGAATGTGTTGGAGAAAGTGGAAAAACAGATGATCATGGATGCTTTGATTCTCACTCGGGGAAACATGTCGAAAGCCGCCGCACAATTAGGGATTACGGAACGGATCATGGGATTGAGGATCGATAAGTACGAAATAGTGACACAACGTTATAAACAATTGTCGAATGAATGATCATACGCCTGTGAATATACATGAATGCGACTTTACCAATGAGGCAGACCTGAAAGCGGTCGGCACATTGATGAACGCTTATATCAAGGATCAATACGGAGGAGGAGAATTGTTGGACATGTCCCGGCAATTGCATCTGGTAGACGCGCTCAACGAACATCCGAAAGCCATTGTGGTATTAGCCGAGATTGATCATGTACGGTGCGGCATGGTGGTGGCGTTCGAGAATTTTTCCACCTTCAGCGTCCGTCCGATGATCAACATCCATGATGTGATCGTGCTGGAGGAATACCGCGGGAAAGGTGTCGGCAAACGGCTGATGGAGGCGGTAGAAACGATCGCGAGAGAACGTCAGTGCAGCCGGATAACGCTTGAAGTGCGGAAAGACAATGTAGTGGCACAGCGTTTGTATAAAAAGATGGGTTTTGGAGAAACAGCGCCGCCAATGCTTTACTGGCGGAAATATTTGGAATGATGGGAGAGGTGTAAAAATGGAAAAGAGGATGCATGATATGGCCCGGATGCTGGTTGCCAACGGGTATGGTTTCGGGAAATACTGGAGTGGTTATATTTTCGGAAAGACCGCCAGAGACGACCATTTCATCTACCTGTCCGACAATAGGATGGCCATCTTGTCTGCCGGGATTGATGAAGACGGTGAGAAAAGCATACTTGAAGCGGCAGATACATTGTCGCACGAACAACTGGACCGTTTCTTCATGATAGGTGATTATGATAAGGCAACACCCATAGAATGGCTGGAGAAAGAGGTCAATTTTATCCTTTTGTGTGATAAACCCGAATTGGTGAGAAACAATACCGCCTACTTTATGTGGCCCGCCGTAAAACTGAGTTTTACCGATGAGTTAAAAGAAAACAGCATTGTGGTCTACGACCGTTTTGCTCCCGCCGCGAAGATCGAAGCATTGAAGACGGAAGCGCGGGAGAAAGGAATAAGCCATCAGGTAGAATTCTGGCCCATGGTAAAGCATCTCGCGTTGACCGACCGGTTTGGCGAATTTGCCCCCAGAGTCTGCATGGAAGCTGTCGTGCAGTTTGCGAAGAAAGGGTAGTATTGTAATTCCATTCTTAATGCTATTGTGTATATTTGTGTGTTGTAGGTAAGCCTGAGAGACCAACTGCAAATAATAGATAGATGAAAAATAAAAAAGTATTACTGTTTCTTTCACAAGGATTCGAAGAATATGAAGCCGGGGTATTCACCGATATAATAGGTTGGAGTAGGGAGTTAGGAATTGAACCCGTTGATATGATCAGCACCGGACTTAGACCTGAGATTAAATGCAAATGGAATTTAATCGTTCGTCCCGAGATTGAATTTGACAAAATCAATATCGAAGATTATGACGCATTGGCAATTCCAGGTGGTTTTAAAGATTCAGGATATTATGAAGATGCCTTTGATGAGCGATTTCAGCACCTGATACGGGAGTTTGATAAAGATAAGAAAATAATTGCGGCTGTTTGTGCGGCTGCAATACCGGTTGGAAAATCTGGTGTTTTAAAGGATAGAAACGCAACCACATACGATTTATCCGACATATATGGAAGAAAATATCTTGCAGAGTTGGGAGCAAATGTGCAAGATAGAGATATAGTGATTGATAAGAATATTATAACATCAACAGGGCCGGCAACAGGTTTAGATGTTGCATTTAAATTGTTGGAAATGCTGACTTCGACAAGAAATGTAGAGGAAGTAAAAAAATATATGAGATTTACTTACAAATGACAAAAGGCCGGACCACAACACGTAATAGAGGCAAAGCAACTAATTGATAACAATCGAAAAATTATATGAAACGAGCATGAACATCATTACACCCAAGAACATGACTAAAAGCGAGTTCCATACGACACCATTGAACTTTTTCGATAAGTGAACACAGAGGAAAAACTTGTTTTTACTATGTTGAGCGTAGAAAAAGTCTAATGAAATTGAAAATAAATAATTTTAGTCGTATGAAATACACAACAATTTTACTATTAGTCGGATTTATTATGACGGCATCTTCCTGCTCTGTAAAAGATAAAAAGCAGACTATTGATATGGAAAAGATTTACGCGTGGTGTATTGTTCCTTTTGATAGTGTGAAACGATCGCCGATGGAAAGGATTAATATGCTCAAGAAGCTGGGAATAAAAAAGTATGCTTATGATTGGCGGGAGGATCACCTTGCCACGATGGCTGAAGAATTAACGCTCGCTAAACAAAACGATATAGAGGTAATTGCAGTCTGGTTATGGATAGATGAAAACTGGGATTCTGTGGGTGAGTTGAACCGGCCGAATGAAAAGGTTTTTAATATATTGGAAGAAGTCGGGTACCGGGGACAAATATGGGTAAGCTTCAATTCAAACTATTTTGCAGACATGCCCGATTCTTTAGCTGTAAAAAAAGGTGCTGAAATGATCGCTTATCTGAGTGACAGAGCAAAAGGGTTAGGTTGTAAAATAGCTTTGTACAATCATGGCGATTGGTTCGGCGAACCAGTCAATCAGGTGAAGATAATTGAGGATTTGCCTGATAAAGAGTTAGGCATAGTATATAATTTCCATCATGCCCATGATCAAATCGACGCTTTTCCTGAAATAGTGAAAACCATGATGCCATATCTCTGGTATGTCAACTTAAGCGGCCTAAGGAAAGAGGGTCCCAAGATACTCACCATAGGAGAAGGAGATCATGAAATGGGAATGATTGATTTATTAGAGGAAAATGGGTATAAAGGAGATTTTGGTATTTTAGGCCATATCGAAGATGCTGATGTAGAAACTGTACTGATGGACAATTTATCAGGTCTAAAAAAATGAATAGCACAATATAATAGCATTTTCACACGATAAACTCACTTTTATTTTCCAATTTATTATCTTTGCACTCGTTTTATTGAAAAATTGACAGAGAAATGAAGGGAAAAAACAGGGCGGTTTTGCTTATCCATTGTCCCGATCGCCCGGGAATTTTAGCGGCAGTTACAGATTTTATCAATCAGCACCGGGGTAATATACTCTATCTCGACCAATATGTAAACCATGAAGAAAGTACTTTCTTTATGCGCGTGGAATGGGATTTGACGGACTTTCAAATTCCCAGGGAGAAAGTAGAAGATTATTTCCACACGTTGTTGGCGATTCGTTTCGATATGAATTTCCGGTTATATTTTTCTGACGTAAAACCTCGCATGGCGATTTTTGTCTCGAAAATGTCGCACTGCATTTACGATTTGCTGGCTCGCTACGCTTCCGGCGAATGGAACGTGGAGATTCCATTGATTATCAGTAACCATACCGATATGAAAACTGTAGCCAAACGTTTCGGGATAGATTACCACGTCTTCCCGATAACGGAAGAGAACAAGGCTGAACAGGAAGCGAGGGAGATAGAACTGCTGAAAAAGCACAAGGTTACTTTCTGCGTGCTTGCCCGTTATATGCAAGTGCTTTCCACCGATTTCATCAGGCACTACCCCGACCGGATTATCAATATCCACCATTCTTTTCTACCCGCTTTCGCGGGGGCAAGACCTTACCACGCGGCGCACGCGCGGGGCGTAAAAATTATCGGGGCCACCAGCCATTACGTTACCGGTGATTTGGATGCGGGCCCCATTATCGAGCAGGACGTAGCCCGCATATCACACAAAGATACCATTGATGAGTTGATAAAAAAAGGACGCGATTTGGAAAAAATTGTTCTTTCGCGGGCGGTTGAAAAACATATCGACCGAAAAATTCTTTCATACAAAAACCGGACGGTAGTTTTTCAGTAGGAAATCGACCCGAAAACAACGCGTATGCCTACCTTGAACTGCCTGCCGAATTCGGGATAAATCGGGGAGACGGTGCTATAGCGGACATCGAAGATATTTTGTATCGACCCGGTCAATTCGAGATTATGTTTCGGAAAACGATATACCGCGTTGAAATCCCAGTTGAAATAATTTCCAATAGGTACCTCCTCCTTCAAAAAACGGTCGGTTTTATATTCCGAAACATATTTACCAAGCAGGTTGGCATTGCCCCTTTTTCCGGCATACCACAATCCTATATTACCAATAAATGGTGGTTGTTTGGCATATTTGTGATAGCGTGACACATCTGTTTGGTATATTAATTTATAGGACAAATTGAGGAAGGCAGACCAATACCCTTTCCATACAGGGCTGTGCCAATTCATTTCGGCGCCATAGGTTCGCAGCGAAATATTCTTCTGGTAATAACGAACCTGTCCGTCGTCATCGTAATAAGCCCGATTCGTGAAATCGGAAGTGTTGGCCTGGTCGAGCAAAAACAGCGTGAAACTGTTATTTCCCCACGCTTGGGAATCGTATTTCCACCCGAGGTCGATTCCCGTCCGGCGTTCTTTTTTTAACATAGAGGTAGTTCCGTCGTCCAGGAGTTGCAAAGCGGTCTGATCGATGGGAAACAGGCCACTGTTCACCACTAAATTGAATTTCATCTCCGGAAGAAAATGATAGGAGGCTCCTCCACTGAAATTCGGCATAAGGGGTTGCCATTCATTTTGCACGGCTCGTGACTCGTCGCCAAAACCCTGGTTCGGGACGTAATAGTTGTAAAATTCCCTGATAAGTTTTGCTCCCGCGTGCAGGTCGAGTTTTGAAAAACTATGCTGGTCCAGCAGCGCGAGTGAGTAAATGGTCTTTTTCGCCTTTCCGTGCGCGTAGTTGGCCGATTGCCCGTACATTGCCGCCACCCGGATAGTGTTCTCCGGAATGATGCGGAAAGCCTGGAAAAGGCCTATGCTTAAGGCAGAATCGGGTTCGTTCAGCATCCGTGCGCGGATGATGGAGTCGCCTACGACCGGCTTTCTCGTCTCCGGGTCCACGCTGTATTCATAGGCATCCGGATATAAATCCATCCGGTTTAATATATAGGCGAATTGTAGTTCCGTCGTAGCCCTTTCGGAAGCATTCATCTTTAACCGTGTCGAAAAGATGTTATACCGCATCGGATCGTATTCCCATATTTCCGAGAGTTGCCGTTCCGGAAGTGCCAATCCTTTGTAATCCAGCGCCTGCGTAACGAACCGCTTGCCGTAAGTATAAAAATTCTCAATGTCAAGTTCTATCAGTTTTTTATATTGGTAATTGATTTTCCCATACAGGTTCCATAGGTTTTCGTAACTATGTCGTCCTTCAGGGCCATCGGTACGGTCGTTATATAAAGAAAAAGCGTAGTTGAGATCACCGAACTTTCCCCCTGTCAGTATGCCCGCGCGCAAGCTGTTGAAAGTGCCGTATTGCAGCTCTCCCTGTAGGGTGAAATCATCGAAACGCTTCGTTTTCAGGTTGACTACGCCGTTTAACCCGCTGTACCCGAGCAGGAGTGAGTTTCCGGAACGGACCACTTCGATGGACTCGATCATGTTTGCCGGAAGCATCGATGGAGCCTCGATCCATTGTGCCATCGGGCCGGCGCCGTTCGTCAACAACGAAACGCCATTGATGGCATAGTCGGCGGCCACATTCTGTCCGCGGATCATATAGTAATATTTTTTTCGTCGCCCTTGTTGTGCGGGAAGGCCGTTGACGGAATATTTCAAAGCGTCCCAGACGGTCGTGGCATCTATCTTTTCAATTTCCTTGCTCGTGATAGTGGTAATGGACGTTTTCCATGCTTCGGGTTCTACAGTAATATCCCTCAGCGGGGAGACTTTTCTTTTCGACTCTATGATTACTTCGTCGATCAGGATATTCTTTAATGAGTCGTTTTGCGTTAATGGGACGTCTTGTGCCAAAAGGCACTGTAGATGCAGGGCAAGGAGAAACAGAAAAGAGCACCCCCGTTGTATGTTGAATCGGTATCGTCCCATCTTTTTATTCCCCTGATAAAATTTGACGCAATTGCGTGGGTGTTATCTCCGTATGGTAGAACAATCTGAAATATTCGGTCAATGCCTGGTCCGAATCAAAAGAAACCAGCTCCGGATAAAGGATTTTGGCTGTCCAGATAACACCCGCGATGCAATTGGAACCGGGCGGACGGTCGAACCAACCGAAAGGCAATGCCGGAATTTGATAAACCTGTTTTCTTTTCAACGCATTGATCGTCCTCCAATGTGGATTGGAGAGGATATTATCCATGGTACTCCCTTCGGCAGGCTGACTTGTTCCCGTTTTTATTCCGGACGGTATTCCCGTCCAGACCAAAACAACATCGGGATTCCATTTCATGATTTGCTCGAGCGATACCGGTGCCATGCCATGCATTCCATTTATCTGTACTTTTGCCACGTTTTCTGTTGCAGGTAATCCAGAACCTGGCTGTGGATAGATCCTTTCGGTTCGGTATTGAGCCCTTTCAATCCTTCTGCATAATATACGCGTGGACGCCTGCCAGGTGGTAACGCCGACGTCGACTTTTGCAATGGAAGAATATAACGCTTCAAAAAATCCACTATTTGTTCCGATTTTTCCGGCAAATTCAGCACGTCGCCAAGGAACCGGAAGGTTTCGGGATAGTCTTCCAGACGGAATGTGATGACGATCACCGGAATTTTTAGTTTTTTCTGCAGTTCGTCGGGGTTGAGGTTGCTTCCCGTCATATCGCCCAATATGATGATGTCGGGATGCTGTTTCAATATCTCCTCTATCGAACTTTCGGCGAATACTTTATTGGTGTAATAAGCGGGTGAAATGAATTTCCCTGCCGCTCCATTGACCGTAAAGGTGTAGTTGCAAGAGATAGTGGCATCCAGTGCAAACACGGGAAGCGAGGCAAACCGGTCGGTAAAAACACGGTTGATTTCTGCCGGGATGGTTACCGTTCGCCCGGTCATGTCGGTCATTTCGCGGGATCCCTTGTTTTCGGCACGAGCTGTGGGTAGCGACAATAGAAAGATGAAAATCCAACCTGTTGCAATATGGAATGGTTTCCTGTTCATTTCTCTTATATAAACTGAATTAAAAGTCTTGTCATTCCTCCATAGACCATACGTGCAGATCGTGTATCCGCAGGCTTCTGTTGCTCAACACACCGTCGTTCACGCCGGTTCCCTTGTCGCTGAGCGCCGGTGTGAATTTAAGCTGTACATTTTTTTCGTTTAATGTGACGGTGAATAATTCTCCTTCGAGGGGATCGGCAGGCCGGTAATCCCCGATACGGGTAAAGGAGGATTGGCCTTGCGTTTTCTTCCATAGCGTAATGCCGCCCACGTATTCCACGTTACCCCCATATGATATGCTGAAGGCTATTTTCGACACCGACGGCAATTCGGACAAGACCAGTTCGGCTTCGGAATCGTGTCCGCCGCATTCGTAAAAAATCAATCCTTGCAAGGCGATATATCCGGTGCTGATTTCCGAATCATCGGTAGATGTACCCGCCTTATTCCCGCACACCGGGTTGACGGCATAATCCTTCATCGAGTATTTCACCTGGAAACCATCATATGTCTTTGTGACCGGCACATCCGGTTGGTACATGATGATGGCGGTGGTCATCTGGTCGGTCTCGCAATCACGCAATTGCTGGTTGATATAGCCCTCCCTTTTCCATGACTGAAAATTTTCATGGAAAGCCAAAGAGCCGTCGTCGGGATAGCCCCCCGTTTCGGGGGTTGTCCCATTTTCATCTGATGCTTCGTCCCTGAACCGGTAGTTGCTGTCCGCCTCGCAAGCGTGAAAGAGCAGGGAGACGATAACCAGCAATAACGTGAAGAAAATCCTGTTCATTGTATTTAGGGTTTGCCGTTGCTCCAGATCCTTACGCCATACACTTTGGGAGTGCCCGTGAATCCGGACTTGGGTGTAATCCTGAGCGATACGTTGGTGTCGTTTATCCAGAAGCGGAAATATTTGCCGATACCGGCATACCGGGTCAGTATTGTTTCGTTGAACAATGTCCATGTTTCCCCTCCATCGGTCGATTTATAAAAATTGTATTGTCCCGACATTCCCGTGGCGGCTATCCAACATTCGAACAGCGACACGGAAGGAACAGCCGATATGGTGAGCGATGCATCCTCCTCGTCGAATGTTCTCGAGGCCGGTGGCAATTCAACGTACCCTTCTGTCAATCCATATACCAGTGAAATATCGCGGTGGTGATTGTATCCTTCAGGATAGACCGCCCCGTTTTTGATGCTGAAGGTTACCGGGAGTCCCGTGTAGTAGGTTTTTGTCACGTCGAATGCCAACGATTCTATCGTGGCTGTAGGCACGAGGTTGGTTCCGTTCTGGCTGATCGGATCAGGATAGGGTTGTTGGTATCCCGTCATTGTCCAAGTATTAAAATATTCATCTACATATAGTACCGAGTTTTCGGGTACGCCATCGGTGTAAACCTTCAGGTCATGCAGCCGAATCAGGCCATTTGCCGCATCTTCCGAAGCAAATTTCAGCGACAGGTCTTCACCTTCGACGGCGATCGAATAGAACTCACCGTTTGCCGCAGGCTTTAAAGTGCCCACTGCCTTGTAGGCTGCCCCGCCTGCCGATTGGTAAAGCGTAATACCGGCACCTTGGCTTTCTTCGGCCGTCAAGGTAAATTGTACCACCGTGGCCGTGGGGATCCCTTTCAGTTCCACGGTAGGCTGCACGTTACCGCTCCGGCTCGATTTGGGTGCGAAGACGATAAATCCTTTCGAAATGGTATGTCCGCCCGGTAAGGGACCCGCTCCCGTTTCACAGGTTGTCGATAACGCCACATCGGTATACTCGATGAAGACCGAATCATTGTTCACGCCGTTCAAATAAGCCTCCTCCCAAGTAATTGGCTCTGTCGCGGCGATCATCCCTGATACTGCACATTCGTCGGCATCTTCTGCAAAACCATACGACAAGTCGGATATGTTCGGGAAAGCGCCTCCCGAAGTCTGAAAATCCTTATCCACAATAAGGGTGGCTCCGGGTGGCACTGCCACATCGGTTGCCAACGTTTCTTCAGGCTCCTCGATAACGGGATCCGATTTTTCACAAGCGGTTAAAAAGCTTACCGCGAAAATGATCAGTGGGAGATAGAGATAAAATTTTCTCATAGCGAATAATGTATAAATGCATGATTTGAATGATAACCTTAAAATAGATGGCTTTAAACCGTTATAAAGTCAATATGATATAGACATAAATTGTGCCAAACTCAATCGGTTGATTTTAAGTTATAGATAATGAGAGGTATATGGTCGTGTCCGAACTAAAATCAAGCCAATTCGAATATACATTTTTGAAGTCCAAATCCGAATTTTATACAAGAATGTAGGATATCATTGTCTATAATACTTCTGATGGTAAGTATTAAGTCTTTTTATATGGAAAATAGGAGTTCGTATATGATCGGTCGACAGAAAATCAGATTATTCCTGATGAATACTGTCAGATTCTTTATCCTTCTTTGCAGTACAAATTATTTTTCTTAATTTTGAGCAAGTAAAAGCGATAACCGGCATTCGGGCCACAACTGTTAAGAATGAGAAAGAACAATAAAAATAAAGCATCTCTCTTTTCTCCCAATCTTTTTTGGGATGTAAATCCTGATGACCTGGATATGGAACAGCACAAAACTTTTATAGTCAACCGTGTGCTCGACTATGGACAATGGGATGATTGGAAGGCCATACTCGACTATTACGGGTTGGAACAAATCGCTTCCATAGCCACAGGTTTAAGGAACCTGTTCCCAAAGTCATTAGCTTTTATATCGACAGTAACCCGTATTCCTGAAAATCAATTCCGATGCTACGAACATTTACAGTCGAAAGACAAACTCTGGCACTTCTGAAACAACTACAGCAAATGCCCCTGCTGCAAACCTCGAGGCTTGTCGGAGGTACTGCGCTTGCATTGCAATTGGGGCACAGGAGTTCTATAAATCTCGATCTTTTCGGTGAATTCAAGAATTCGTATGTCGATTTTCTGGATGTGTTTAATAACGAAGGGCTTACAGTCAATTCTTTACAAAACACAAAATCCATTCATATTTTTGAAATAGAAGGGGTGAAAGTAGATATAGTAAATTACCCTTACAAATGGTTGGAAGATCCAATAGAAGATGATGGGATAAAGCTTTTGGGATTGAAAGATATCGCTGCGATGAAACTTGCAGCCATCACCAATAGGGGGACAAAAAAAGATTTTATTGACATGTATTTCCTGTTGCACCATTTCTCTTTGAACGAAATGTTGGAATTCTACAATACAAAATACAATACAAATTCCATTTACAGTGTAATCCGTAGTGTAGTCTATTTTGCCGATGCCGAAAACGATCCCATGCCTAAAATGCATATCTTTGCTACCTGGGATGAAGTAAAAGCATTCATCAAAGAATCTGTAGAAAAAATTTCCGTATAAAATAGTACCTTAACCACTATCCACACCATTTAGGCCCTTGAATAAGGACAGCACCTTTACCAGCTAACTTCCGAATAAGTAGTCTATCTATAATTCTTTTCTTATAGTGCTCCATAGGGTTGTATTTCTTTGAATTAAGGATATAAAGATAGTTATATTTTTTAAATTCGGCAGTTTGAACTTTTTTTATTCGGCAGTTTGAACTTTTTCGAGAGCAACAACACACACCAAAACAAACACAAACACAAACTACGATAATGTCGGACACCCGTATCCATGAAAATAGTAAAACGCTGAATAAAAATACATTACATATTTTGGCTTAGTTTTTGTATGGATATTCTTACATTCATCCTACAAGAAAATGAAACTAATCACCTTTTCGGGGCCCCCTTCATCCGGGAAGACATCAGTCCTGTTGAAGCTTATCCAGACGATAAAGGCCCAATCGCATACGGCTGGCGTAATAAAATTCGATTGCTTATATGCCAATGAAGCGGAACAGTTCAGCAAGATTGGCGTACCGGTGCAAGTGGGTTTGTCGGGAAATCTCTGTCCCGACCATTTTTTCGTGAGTAACATCCAGGAAGGTGTCATCTGGGGACATGGGGAGAAATTCGACTACCTGTTTACCGAAAGCGCCGGTTTATGCAACCGCTGCTCACCCCACATAAAAAACGTGCAGGCGGTGTGTGTCATCGACAACCTGATGGGAATAGATACGCCACGGAAAATCGGCCCGATGTTACGGATGGCCGACATTGTAATCATCACGAAAGGGGATATTGTGTCGCAAGCCGAACGCGAAGTGTTCGCATTCCGGGTAAGGCAGGCCAATGCAAAGGCGAAAATCATGTTTGTCAACGGGATTAACGGTCAGGGAATTTATGAGCTCTCCATGCTGATTTCCGCTGCTCCACCTACGCTGATGCTGGCAAACGAACGACTTCGCTTCTCGATGCCTGCCGCGCTTTGTTCCTATTGCCTGGGTGAAACCCAGATCGGCTCGGAGTTCCAGGTCGGAAACCTGAGGAAGATGAATTTTTAAGATTAAAAACAGCGTTATGTGCAATTCCAATACAAAATTTGATTTCTCCTCGGTCATGCCGGTATTCGGTGACTCCTCTTACCTGTCACCCCATGCCATCAACATGCATGTATCCATGCCGTGCCCGTTGAAGGTGCCTTTCAACCAGTTTTTTACTCCTTACGTGGAGGAATACAATGCTTCGCACGCGACACCTATCTATTGCCCGAACATTATGGATTGTTCGTCCGAAGACATCGAATGGATGCTGCGTACGGCAAAGAGTGAAAGTGATTTGCCGGATATTATCGTCACGAGTAACTACAGTATCCTGTTTTCCGGGGCTTTTTACGATACATTCATGAAAACGGGCAGATATAAAGGACTCATCAAGGACGATTACAAGCGGAAGATGCCGGCTGATTTGGCCGGCAACTTAGAGAGAAGTAATCTCGGGGTGCTGTGCTTCAGTTCATGGAGCTTCGCGCGGGATTTGACGGTGGATGGTATTCCCGAGGATATCGAATCATGGGAACAGATTATTTCGCCTGAAAGAAAGGGGCAGATCACTGTCCACGGACACATTGACAAAGCCACTTTCGGGCTGGCTTATTTTATCGTGAAACATTGGGGGAAGGAGGGATTGGCCCGTTATGCACAGAACATCACGGACATAAAACATTTTTCCAATATCATCAAAAGGATGGGGTCGGGCGATCCGGAAAAGACAGCCCTCAACCTGTTACCGGATGTTGCCGCGTCAAAAATACCCTCTTCCAAAAGAATAAAAAAACTGAACCTGAAAGAAGGCAAAGTGCTTGCACCGATGGTGCTGATGGTCAAGGCATCAAAAATAGAAGCATGCTCCGAGATCCTGGAAAAAATGGGAAGCCGGGGGTTCTCCGACCTACTCAAAAATGGCGGATGCATCATGCCCGATGCGCTGGATCCGGAGATAACTTATTCCATTCCCGATTTTTGGGAGATCGCTGATCGTTATGAAACGCTGGAACAGGAATTGGATGAGATATACCTGGGCAATCTCCCGATGAAAGAAATAGAGGGAAAGATAAAGGTCGGCAGTTTATGTAAATAATAGTGCGCGGGAAGGTAGAAAGGAGATATGCAATATGATGACAAAGGAGATATACACCCCGGAACAGTGGGAGGAGGAACAGGAAGCTGCCTGGATGGAGGATACCGGAGTAGCGAGGATAGAGGAGCCCGACAGTGTGAATACAATCACCATCCTTGGGGGAACCGACAAATCGGGACAACCAGAAAATATCGAGCTGACGCTTTCCGCCGGAAGCATCACGGGTATCGTGGGACCTACCGGCTCAGGCAAGAGCCGTTTGCTGGCTGACATCGAATGGCTGGCCAACCGCGACACGCCCACCCGTCGGAAAATATTGATTAACGGGAAAGAACCGGACAGCAAAAATCGTTTTGCACTCGAAAGCAAACTGGTGGCACAGCTTTCGCAGAATATGAATTTCGTGATGGACGCTACCGTCCACGAATTTATCGGCATGCATGCCGATAGCCGCCTTGTGAAAGAAGCAAAACCGGTGATCACCGAAATTGTAGCGCAGGCCAACGAACTCGCCGGGGAACGCTTTACAGGCGACACCCCTCTGACAAGCCTTTCCGGGGGACAGTCACGTGCGCTGATGATCGCGGACACGGCTTTTCTGAGCAGATCGCCCATTGTGCTGATCGACGAAATCGAAAACGCGGGAATAGATCGAAAAAAGGCGTTAAGCCTTTTGGTACGAAAAGAAAAAGTCGTTTTGCTTGCCACGCACGACCCGATTCTGGCATTGCTTGCCGACCAACGTATCATTATCAGGAACGGGGGAATTATCAAAATAATAAAGACGGAAGAAGCAGAAAAAAAGATGCTGGCGAAATTGGAAAAATTCGATAACAAGATGCAAAATCTACGTGACAGGCTCCGGCGGGGAGAAATGATCGTAAAATAATAAAACAGCACAGGAATTATGGAACCAATCAACCTTTATCCGATAGGAATTATCCATACACCGCATGTCGATGTAAAAAACATGCCGATCCAACCCATTGCTGCTGAAGGCATCAGGGGCTGGATCGAACTATTCCCGGAATATGTGGCTGGATTGAAGGACCTGGAAGGCTTTTCCCACATCACATTGCTTTACCGTTTCCACAAAATAGAAGGGTACAAACTGACCGTCATCCCCTTTATGGATACACAAGAGAGAGGCATATTCTCCTGCAAGGCACCCAAACGGCCCAACGCCATTGGCGTTTCCACGGTGAAGCTGATTGGCATTGAGGGAAACCTGGTACATATCGAACAAGTAGATATGCTCGACCGCACACCACTGATCGACATCAAACCGTTCTATCCGCGATATGACAACCGGATTGAAGGGGTGAAAATCGGATGGCTGGAAAAAAACAAAGATCTCCCCCTGGAGGCCTTACGTTCGGATGAAAGATTCAAATAGGGAGTGACCGGACAAGTCAACCGGTAGCATCATTTACCGACCAGGACTTCTGTCGATTTGATGATCGCATGTGCTTCATCACCCACCTTCAAATCCAACTCTTCGACACTGTCTACCGTTATCACTGAAACAATGTGTTGCCCGTTGCCCAAATCAATAGTAACTTTCGCCATCACTGCCCCTAATTTAATGTCAGTGATCTTTCCTTTCAAATCATTTCTAACGCTTTGGTGCGAAGGTGCGGTTCGTGAAGAAACGGAAGGTTTCATCCCATACATTTTTGTCTGTTTTAACTTTGGATCCGTACATTTTTGTAATACCATATTGGCTTTTATTTGTGTAATCGTCTTATTGTCAGCAAGTAATATCTTTGGCCTCGTTTTTGAATAGAGACAGGTAGCAACTGACCTGGTATACATGGTTCAATCGGGCCGTATCATTCCGGGATCAGGAAAGAAAGAGGAAAGATATGGTGCAGGACAAAAAGATCGCGAGAGAAGGGTGGGTATTATTGGCTTTGTTTTTAGGCTTGTTGTCGGTGATACTGGTTTCGTTTTCCATCGGCCGGTATTCCCTGCCTGTTCCCGATATCCTGCATTACATTTTTACCGGGAAATACAACGACAATAATCTTCCCATTTTAATCAACGATATCCGTTTGCCGCGTATTCTTGCCGCCGTCATTGCAGGGAGAGGATTATCGGTGGCGGGCGCCGCGTACCAGGGGTTGTTCAGGAATCCCATGGTCAGCCCCGATATATTAGGGGTCAGCCAGGGAGCCGGGTTTGGGGCGGCACTGGCGATTTTGCTCTCTTTCGGTTTCGCCGGCATACAATTGATGGCTTTTGTTTTCGGGTTGGTTTCCGTGTTTTTGGCGTTATCTTTCACGAAGATAATGCGGCGGGGAAGAGATCCTATACTCATGCTGGTTTTATCCGGAATGATTGTCGGCTCGTTGTTCAACGCGCTGATTTCACTGGCAAAATTCGTCGCTGATTCGGAATACAAATTACCCGACATCACTTTCTGGTTGATGGGTAGCCTGTCAAGTATCACCATCGACAGGGTAAAGTTCGTGTTCCCCATCGTGATCATACTGCTCTTGTTGATGTATATGCTTTCCTGGCGGTTGAATATTCTTTCTTTCGGTGAAGAGGAGGCCCAATCGTTGGGAATAAACACCGGTAGGCTGAGAGTAACCATCATTGCCTGCGCTTCGTTACTGACGGCGACCATCGTGTCGATTACGGGATTGATAGGCTGGGTGGGGTTAATTATTCCTCATGCCGCGCGGTTTCTTATCGGCCCAAACCACCGGGCTTTGATCCCGGCATCGTTTTTATTGGGCGCTGCTTTTTTATTGTTGGTCGATGATCTGGCCCGTTCCGTCTCTTCGTTGGAGATCCCGTTGGGCATCATCACCTCCATTATCGGGGCGCCTCTGTTCTTCGTGATACTTATCGTCTCTTCGAAAAAAACGTGGTAAAAAACAGGATACTCCATGCAAATTGAAATAGCACATGCCAATTTAGGATACGGGAAAAGGGTTATTCTTCACGATGTCTCGCTGACAGCGGAAACCGGCCAAACAATATGCCTGTTAGGAAAAAACGGGGCCGGGAAAACTACCCTTTTTAAGTCATTGCTGGGCATTTTGCCCGTCATAGCGGGAAAAGTGCAGCTGGATGGAAGCGACATCTCGAAGCTGGGACGCGTGGAGTTTGCAAGGTTGGTAGCCTATGTTCCCCAAGCCCGCATGCTCCCCTTTCCGTTCTCGGTGCGTGAGGTGGTGCTATTCGGCAGAACACCGCATCTGTCCCCATTTTCCGTTCCCGGGAAAGAAGATAAAAGAATTGTGGAAGAGTGCCTTGAAATGCTGCATATCGCGCATCTGGGCAATCGCACTTTTACCCGGTTGAGCGGCGGTGAGCAGCAAATGGTGATCATTGCAAGGGCGCTTGCGCAACAACCGGCATTCATCATCATGGACGAGCCTACTTCGAGTTTGGATTTTGGCAACCAGACTCAGGTTATCTCCAAAGTGAATGAATTGAAAAATCAATCGTTGGGAATTATCATGGCCACCCATTCACCCGACCAGGTTTTCATGTGTGATGCCGACGTGGCCATTGTTCACCACGGCAAGTTGTGGAAACAGGGATATTGCAACGAGGTCATCACGGAAGAGGTATTGCGTGAAGTCTACAGCGTGGATGTGACTATTTCGGATGTCGGCCGGGATTCCGGGCAATCCCGCCGGATTTGCGTGCCCAATATCCGATAATTTTTTTGTAAATCGTTATCCAATCGATTTTATATCGATCCTTTTTATGGAACGTTTTCGTTAAGCAAGAGCAGAACGAGTTTACTCGTTTTGCCGAGCGCAGAAAACGCCTAATGAAATTGAACGTTTTCGTTAAGCAATACGAGCAGAAGGCAAACTTGTTTAGATTTTGGTGAGGTGCGAAGGAAGAAGACAAAGTTAAATTCATTTGTTCTGCCGAGCGCAGAAAATGTCTAACGTTAGTGAATATAATTGTCAATTAAATAGTTTTTAGGTTATGGAAAAATGTAAAGTATCTATTGTAGGGACAGGACCGGGCGACGTGAGCCTGTTGACCGTGCAAGCGGTGGATTGCCTTCGGGATGCCGACGTGGTTTTATACGATTGCTTGCCAGCAACGAATGTACTGAAAGAGGTGCGCCCCGGCGCGGAGATTATCTTCGCGGATAAGTTCCCGGAGAATGGGGAAGAGGCGAAGGATGTCATTCAACTCATCGAATATTATTATCATCAAGGACTGAAAGTGGTACGTCTACGGGCCGGCGATGGCATGATGTTCAACGGTGCCGATGTGGATGCGCGGAGGCTGACGGCATTAGGGATTCCTTTCCGGATAGTGCCGGGTATTACCGCCGCATGCGCCGCTTCCAATATTTTCGCGATCCCGACCACGGAGATCCATAAAAGCAATGCCATCGTCCACCTTATTGCATATGAAATGGACGAGAGACACATCAGGCATATAGCAGGGTTGTTCCGGTACGGGACTACGGTGGCGCTTTATATGGCTTACGACAATCTGGAAAAGATTTTCGAACTATTCAAAGAAGAGGGTGTAAAGGGGGATATGCCGGTCGTGGTTGCCTCCATGATTTCGCTGATAGATGAAGATTGCGCGGTCACAACGCTCGACGAAACCTTTGAAACAATAGAAAAACGTGAAATGGTTTCACCGTTCGTCTTTTTCATTGGTTGCCACGTGACGGCGTACCTGAAGCCGGGAAATAAGATGGAGCGTTTCGCGGAACAGAAAATGGCATCCTGGCCGACGGGTGGATACCGCGTACGGGATATAAAGTTGAAAACTGATGTAAGTGTTTAAAAATAAAAATTTATAGGTTATGAAAAAGATTGTTTTTAGTGTATCGATTACCGTCATCTGCACCGTGATGACGGCTACGGCGCAGGCCACCGAGCCCAATGATTCTGTCTCCGGCGTGTATGAACTCGGCACCGTGGAGGTATGGGGCAACCAGAGTTACAACCTGACAACCGACAAGATCGGCAGCAGTGAATTGCAGCGGTTCAACCGGGAGAACCTGCAACAGGCATTGAGCCTGTTACCCGGGATAAGCCTGTCTGAAGCGGGAGGACGCAATGAGGGCTCCTTTTACTTACGCGGGTTCAACATGCTCCAGACACCCATCTTTTATGACGGTGTCCCGATCTATGTTCCTTACGACGGGAACGTGGATATCAATCGATTCCTGACGTTCGATTTATCCCGGATCAGTGTCTCAAAAGGGTTTACTTCCATTCTCTACGGCCCGAATACATTGTCGGGAGCCATCAATATGGTTTCGCGAAAACCGGTTGAGAAGTTTGAGATCAGGGGCACTTCCGGGATAGGATACAGCAAGGAAGGGATGAACGGCTATCATAGCGTTGTCAACATCGGCACAAAAGCCGAGAAGTATTACTTTTTGGGAAGTCTCTCTTTCATGGACACCCGCTTTACCAATCTTTCGGCCGATATGGAACCAGGTGACAATGAAGACGGTGGAAAAAGAGAACAATCCGCGATGAAGGATTTCAAATTCAGCGTGAAAGGAGGTTATACTCCCAATGCCACCGACGAGTATTCGTTCAACTTCATCATTCAAGACGCAAGTAAAAACATTCCGCCTCCCACCAACGGTACGGTGCGCTTTTGGGATTACCCGGTGTATGACAAGAAAAGCCTCTATTACCGGTCGAGAACCAAACTTGGCAATAAGGTCTTCATGAACGCGGTCGTCTTTTATGACAGTTATTACAATATCCTGGATTCATACGACGACAACACATACACCCTGCAAAACCTGAGGAGGGCTTTCCACAGTATTTACGATGATTATTCGTTGGGTGGTTCGGTGAACATTGCCACGGAATTTATTCCAAGACATAAGTTGAGCTTCGTGTTATACGAAAAGTACGATTCCCACAAGGAGCAAAACGGTGAAATTCCTGAAAACAGTGAAACCGGCCAGCAACTGGTGGAAGGTGAGCCGATCCAGAGATACCTGGATAATACTTTCTCGGTCGGCGTGGAGGATATTTTTCACTTGAATGAAAAAATGAATCTTATCGGTGGTTTGAGTTATAATTATCGGGAAAATATCCAGGCACAGGAATATGGGACACACTATTTAACGGGCGAAGAAGATGTGCTCTACGACTTCCCGACGGGAAGCGACGGGGCATTCAATTATCAGTTGGCGGTTGAATACATGCCCCTGCCTGATCACAAAATTACCCTTTCCGCTTCCCGGAAGTCCCGTTTCGCATCGCAGAAAGAGCGTTATTCCAGTGCTTTCGGTTCACAGGTCCCAAACCCCGGCCTTCAGTCGGAATTTACCTGGGCATTCGATCTGAACTATTCCGCCCGGATAGCGTCCGTGCTTCAAATGGACATATCGCTCTACAGGAATAATATCGATAATGCCATTTACCGTGTCACGCAAGGGATGCTGGACGATGGAACACCGGTGTCCCAGAACCAGAATGTGGGGAAATCCGTCTTTCAGGGCTTTGAAACGGCTTTTGGCGTCCAGCCGGTAAGATGGTTCAATTTCGGCATTCACTATAGTTATCTTCACATGGAGAACAAGGACGACAAAGAGTTGAAGTTTACGAACGTGCCCAGTCATACAATGATCGCCTATACTGAATTCCGGTTGACGGGTTGGGACGCCTACCTGCATATCGACATGGAAACGAACGGTAAACGCTATATCACGAGCGATGGCGAAACGCTCCCCGGTTTCACATTGGTGAATGCGAAAGTAAGTTCCAAAATCATCCAGGGGATTAATATGGAAGTGGGTGTGAGGAACCTGTTCGATAAGAACTACTTCCTTGTTTCCACAAGCTACCCGAGGGAAGGGCGAAGTTTCTTCACTTCATTGGTGTATAATTTCTGAAATAGCTTTCTATTATGATCAATAGACATGATTCCATCTTTATTGTACTGCTCGCGGGACTGTTTCTTGCAGCCTGCGGCAGTGGCAGTAAGGAAAACAAGACCCCTGATGGGCTTCGTATCATCACTGATATGGCAGGACGGGAAGTGAAGATTCCGAATGAAATTGGCTCGGTGTTTATCGACCGTCATTCCGTCTTCCTCCTCTATGCGCTCGATACGGTGATTTCTGTCAACAATGTGTTCCAATACAACGAAAGTGAAAAGAAATACCTGAAAAAATCGTTTTATGAAAACAAACCTTACGTCATCGAGGATACGCGTGAAGAAATTCTGCGGCTGAACCCCGACATCGTGCTTTATTCCCAACCGATAACCGATGACGAAATAGAAAAGGTCGACCTTTTACAGGAAACGATCAATATTCCGGTGTTATTGATGGATGTACGCATCGACAAATATAAAGATGCGCTGACTTTTCTGGGCGAAGTGCTGCATAAAAGCGATAAGGCATCCGAACTGCGGGAATTTATCGAGACAAAAATAGAGCCGGTGGTGGAGAAATCCGGATCGATTCCGTCCGGACAGAAAAAGAGGATCTATTATGCCGAAGGTATGAACGGTCTGCAAACCGATCCCTCGGGTTCCATCCACAGCTATCTATTCGATTTGCTTGGAGCAGTCAATGTGGCCGAAGCGGGTATCCTTCCGGGCAAGGGAATGACCGGAGTCTCGATGGAACAGGTCTATCGGTGGAATCCCGATATGATCATAGTCTGGTCGGGAAATTTCGACGGGCTGGATTCCTATAAATATATCAGGACACATAAAACGTGGAGTCAACTCGATGCGGTCAAGAAAAGCGAAGTATATCAGGTTCCGTGGCGGCCGTTCGGCTGGATCGACCGTCCTCCGGGCCTGAACCGGCTGATAGGCATCGTTTGGCTGTCAAAGATATTGTACCCCGATATTTTTACCGATAACATCGTTCCCGTTGTACAGGAGTTTTTTGAGAAATTTTATCATTACTCGTTGACGGAAGAGGAAGCGGAAGATATTATGGATCCGTTTCCCTCGATTGCTAACTGACCCCGGGAGTGTCTCTTTTTCTTCGATTGGGTGAGATATATTATTTTTCGATATTTTACAACAACAATCGCTTCAACTCTTTGACTCCTTCCGACGCTCCTTTTTGAATATGATGGATATCATAGCGACTGGTATACACATCTTTCGGATCAATTAAATATACCGGCACATTTTTTCTCACGTCATGGAGTAGTCCCGCTGCCGGATACACGTTCATGGAGGTGCCGATGATGACGAATATATCGGCCCGGTTACAAATTTTTTCAGCTTCAGGGATCATGGGAACCGCTTCGCCAAACCAGACGATATGTGGTCGTAACTGGAACCCTTTCTCGCAAGTGTCTCCCAAATGGATGTCTATATATTCCGGATCTATGTCGTAGATGAGCGAATCATCTCCGGTGGAACGAGCTTTCATCAGCTCGCCGTGCAGATGCAATACTCTTGTGCTGCCGGCCTGTTCATGAAGGTTGTCGATGTTTTGGGTGATGATGTGCAGGTCAAAGTCCTTTTCCATCCCTGCCAGTTCATAATGCCCTGCGTTGGGTTTGGCTTTCATTAGTTCACGACGACGCATATTGTAGAAGTTCAGGACTAATTCGGGATTCGCTTCAAATCCTTCGGGTGTGGCCACTTCTTCTACCGGGTATTGTTCCCATAAACCTCCCGAATCGCGGAAAGTGGCAATGCCGCTTTCCGCACTCATACCGGCTCCTGTAAGTACGACCAGTTTTTTCTTCATACGATTTCTTTTTGGTTCAAATATAGCTTTTTTCACCTTAAAACTAGCGTTGTTTCATATTAAAATCGTACTTTTGTGAGTTTAAATCAAAAGAAAAAGTTAAATGGACAAATTAAGTTACGCGTTAGGGATGAGTATGGCTTCGAATCTGATGAATTCAGGGTTAAAGCAAATTGATGTGGAATCATTTGTGAAAGCCTTCACTGAGATTATGACCAATGCTACCCCCTCTATGAGCCCTCAGGAGGCAAACCAGGTTATTCAGGGCTATTTTAGCAAGATGCAGGACGAGATGCTGGAGAACAACCTTAGGGAAGGTCAGGCGTTTTTAGAAGAGAATAGTAAAAAAGAGGGTGTCGTTACGCTTCCCAGCGGATTGCAGTATGAGGTGCTTCAGGAAGGAGAAGGAGCTAAGCCTAAAGCTACCGACAAAGTAAAATGTCACTACCATGGAACATTATTAAACGGTCAGGTTTTTGATAGTTCAGTGCAGAGAGGCCAGCCAGCTGTTTTTGGTGTAGATCAGGTAATCAAAGGATGGGTAGAAGCGCTTCAGTTGATGTCAGTGGGCTCCAAGTGGAGGCTCTATATTCCGTCTGGACTTGCTTATGGTGCACAGGGAGCGGGAAATTCCATTGAACCCAATTCCACTCTTATTTTTGATGTCGAGTTATTGGGTATAGAGTAAGAAAGATTACAAATACATTATTTAATATATAGAAGAAAATGAAGAAAACAATTTTAGGCACATTTTGTGCCATGACTATGCTTACAGTGTTGATGGTCTCCTGTGGAGGAGCCTCTACGCCGAAGACATCCCTGAAAAATTCTGTGGACAGTGTTTCTTACGCTTATGGCGTGAGTATGGCTGAGCAGGGATTGGTGCAATTTCTTGAGCAGAGCGGAGTATTACAAAGTACTTCCAATATCGAGTATGATTACCAGATGAGGATTGCTGCAGCCGATTCTATTCAGAAAGGAGCATTACAAAAAGAGATGGCCGCAAAGATTGATTCGTTGAATAAAGTCAATGCCCCCCGTCTCAATGAATTTATCAAAGGGATGCAGGCAGCGATGAATCTGGAGGAAAAGTCTCCTTATGCCCAGGGGTTGAATATTGGTGTGCAATTTTCACAGCAGATGTTGCCGCAAGTCAACTCTATGCTTTACGGGGAAGAATCCACCCAGAAAGTGAATAATGATCAGGTTATGGCGGGGTTGATCTCTGTATTGAAAAATCAGCCGTTGGCCATCAGTGCTATGGATGCCAATGCAATGGTGCAGGGAGAGATTGAAAAGGCACAGGAAACACAGCAGGCCCGCCAGGAAGAAACGCTGAAGGAGCAGTACGCAGATGCCATTGCCGAAGGTGATGCTTATATGGCTGAAAATGCAAAGAGGGAAGGAGTGGTAACTCTTCCCAGTGGCCTGCAATACGAGATACTTCGTGAAGGTAACGGGCCTATACCCACCGATACCGATAGGGTAAAAGTACACTATCATGGTACTTTGATCGACGGTAAAGAGTTCGATAGTAGTCTGGGAGGAGATCCCGCTACATTTGGCGTGACCCAGGTGATCTCCGGTTGGACGGAAGCATTAAAACTGATGCCCGTAGGATCAAAATGGAAATTGTACGTGCCTTATAATATGGCTTACGGTTCGCAGGATCGCGGTACTATCAAACCATTTTCTAATCTCATTTTCGACGTAGAACTGCTGGGAATAGAGTAATAAACTTTTTTTCAGGATAAGTAGGAAAGGGCGGCCATAAAGGTTGCTCTTTTTTTATTTTGTCATTTTTTAAAAGGCCTGTTGTTTTTGTCTTTTTTATATTGATTTCTTCAATATTAGATGAAAAGTAAAGTAATTTTTAGTTTTTACTTGCATAGTGTTTTTTTAAGGTGTATATTTGCACTATTATAGATTGTAGGGTTATAATATTGGTATTTGTTAAAATTCCGCGAATGTTTTTGTAGTTAGGTTTCAGTGGAATTTTTAATGAAATGTATAGAAAACGAGAAAAGAAATTTCAGTCTGATGTTTTTTTTAAAAAAAAAGTACAAAAAACCACGTAATTAAAATAAATGATTTATATTTGCGAAACGTATAGATAACCACAAAAATGTTAAAATAATGTAGAGTGTGGCACTGTAGAGTATAGTAGAGTTGTAGAGTCTCTGCTGAATGGAAGGTGTTAGTATGTTAATTATTTTGATAATTAATCTATTGTTATTAGTTAAAACCCTTTCCGGCTATTGAGGAGTATTAAGGAATATGATATTATAATAGTGTTTAATTTAAAAGTAGAGTTTATGAAAAGAAAGCTAACTATGTTTTTAGCCCTGTTCTTTATTGGGATAGGGCTTGCTGTGGCTCAAACCCAGGTACGGGGTACCGTGGTGGATGAAGCGGGCGAACCGGTGATTGGGGCTACTATCCAAATCAAAGGAACGTCACAGGGAACCGTCTCCGATATCGACGGTAATTTCACCCTGTCTGCCCCTGCCGGTGGCACACTTGTAATTTCCTATGTGGGATATCAAACACAGGAAGTGCCGGTGAGTACGAATGTGAGAGTCGCATTGCAAACAGATACGGAGTTGCTTGATGAGGTGATTGTCGTTGCATATGGTACATCTACCAAAGGTACATTTACAGGATCTGCGGGAGTAGTTAATACCGATAGGATAGAAATGAGGCAAATATCGAATGTCTCTAACGCATTGTCAGGAAACGTAGCTGGGGTCCAGATTTTGAATAATGATGGACAACCTGGTACTGCAGCTACCGTCCGCATTCGTGGTGTTGGCTCTATTAATGCCGAAATGGATCCCTTGTATGTAGTTGACGGAATCCCTTTTGATGGAGAGTTATCCTCGCTGAACCCGGCGGATATCGCTTCAATGACTGTGTTAAAAGATGCTGCCTCAACAGCGTTGTACGGAGCGCGGGGCGCCAACGGAATTATCATGATCACAACCAAGAAAGGAGCCGCGGGTAAATCAACGGTATCGGTAGATGCAAGATACGGTGTTAACTCGAGGTCAATAAGAAACTACGATGTATTGACCAGCCCCAAGAATTATCTGGAGACTTCTTACCAAGCCATCTATAATGCCGGAATCTATAATCTGGGATATGATCCAATAAGAGCAAACAGGTATGCCAATCAAACGATTGTCAGTGACGGCGAAGGAGGATCGGGATATACTATATATACAGTACCAGAAGGACAACTGTTGATAGGTACCAATGGCAGACTGAATCCCAATGCTACTCTCGGTTATAGTGACGGAGAATACTATTATACTCCCGATAATTGGGCCGATGAGACTTTCAGTAATAATGCCCGTCAGGAGTACAACATTTCTATCGCCGGAGGTAGCGAACGCGGGCATCATTATATTTCTTTTGGTTATCTGAATGACCAGGGTGTAGTTTCCAATTCCGCCTTTGAAAGATATTCAACTCGGTTCAATGGAGATTTTCAGGTAAAGGAGTGGTTTAAAGTGGGTGCAAACCTAAATTACAACTATTCAGACAGTCAATTTTCCGATGAAAATATAGCTACTAGTTCATCAGGGAATGCCTTCTTTATTGCAAACTATATCGCTCCTATTTATCCGATATACGTTCGGGATGCCGAGAATCAGCAGATTATGTCGATTCAGGGCAGGAAAGTGTATGATTATGGAGATGGTAATAGTACCAATTTTTCAAGGAGATTTATGTCGATAGCCAATCCGGCAGGTGATTTGGTTTATGGTAAGACAAATTATGCCATGGATATATTTAATGGCAGTTGGTTTGCTGAATTTACACCGGTTGAAGGATTGGTGCTCACGGCAAGGTACGGATTAAACGTGAACAACCGTAAATATAATGATCTGGGGAATGCTTATATGGGGCAGAGCGCCTCTTATGGCGGTACCGCTTATCAGCAATTGAACAGGTACTACGGCTTTAACCAGCAATATATAGCCAATTATAATTACTCTTTGGATCTTTGGAATCATTTTGATATTACTCTCGGGTATGATGAATACACTTACAGCGATCAGATGATGTTCGCTTCCGGGCAGAATCTATATAATCCCGAGAGTTATTATGTAAGCAATGCCATTGATAACCTACGTGGGGGCGGAACGCTGAATGAGTATGCAACTCGAGGGATTATCAGTCGTTTAAATTATTCGCACGACGATAAATATTTTGGCAATATTTCGTATCGTAGAGATGCTTCCTCCCGTTTCCATCCCGATAAAAGATGGGGGAATTTCTGGTCTGCCAGTGGTGCATGGATAATGAATAAAGAGTCATTTCTGGAGTCAGTTTCCTGGTTGAATCTATTGAAATTCAAAGCCTCTTTCGGACAACAGGGTAATGATGATATAGGGAACGATTATGCATGGTTAGATCAATTCAGAATGACCGGCGCTGATGGTGTTTTTGCGGACGGGGCACTCAGATATAAAGGTAATCCCGACCTCACTTGGGAAACCTCTACCTCTTATAATATTGGTTTTGACTATGCTATGTTCAATAATACTTTGAGTGGTAGTCTTGAATATTTTGGAAGAAGGTCAGGGGATATGCTTTATAACAAACCTACCGCGGGTAGCCTTGGATATACTTCTATCCCTATGAATATCGGTTCAATGACCAATTCCGGATTAGAGATCGATTTGAATTGGAATGCTGTTAAGAACAGGAATATTGATTGGAATATTTATGCCAATGCCACTTTTATCAAAAACAGGATCAATGAACTCCATCCCGATCTTGATGGCCGGATGATTGCCGAAGACCGTATTTATGAAGAGGGAGAATCAATGTACCGTATGTATCTGGTAGAGTACGCCGGCGTAAATCCGGAGACCGGTCTTGCGGAATACTGGGCTGAAGATGAAGATGGTGTCAGATATAGAACGGATGACCATGTTGTTGCGCAAAACTATAAAGTAGGAACTGATGATTTGTTACCCACGGTTTACGGAGGGTTCGGGACTTCCATCACGGCTTTTGGATTCGATGCAGGTATTCAGTTTGCCTACCAGTTAGGGGGACAAATCTATGATAGCGGATATGCGAGATTGATGCACGGAGGTACCAGTACCAACGGTGGTATGAACTGGCATAAAGATATTTATAACGCTTGGACCCCTGAAAATACAAATACTGATGTGCCTCGTCTTAATGCGAACGACAGGTATGCCAATTCTACTTCGACCCGCTTCTTAACCAGTTCCAACTATCTTAGTTTGAATAATATCACGGTAGGTTATACTGTGCCGGTTCAGAAGTTGACCGGCCTTGGACTCAGTAAACTGAGGATTTACGCGTCAGCTGATAATGTGGGCATCTTGACAAGTCGTAAAGGATTAGACCCGCGTCAGAGTTTTACATCTGCTACTACTGCAAGATATACGCCTATCCGTTCGATATCGGGCGGTGTTAGCTTAACTTTTTAATCGCATAAATATATATAATTATGAAAATAAAATATTTACTTATATCGGTTACGATATTGGGTCTCTTATTAATCGGATGTAATGATTTGGATACATTGCCTGAAGGTAATGATGTTACATCTAAGCAAAAAGAGGAAATATATGGTAAAGATCCTTCCAAACCGGAAGCCGGGGTGAATGCTATTTTCGCTCAGTTCAACCAGTACACGCCTAATTATTCTGCTTTGGGTCATGTGACGCGTCACAACGACTTTGGCTACCCTTCGATCATGATATTTACCGATGCAAATGGTATGGACGTCGTTACCGACGATAACGGTTATAACTGGACCGGTAGTAATTTGGATTTTGAAGATCGTCCAAGTACTTCCCGTGAAGCGCAGATTGTATGGAACGATTTGTATGCAATTATCTACACGGCCAATAATGTAATTGCGCCTATTGATCCTGAGACCGAAGATCCCCAGACTCAATATTATCTGGCTCAGGGATTGGCCGCGAGAGCTTTTAGTTATTTTAATCTGGCTCAGTTATATCAGTTCAACTATGTAGGTAATGAAAGTAAACCGTGTGTGCCTATCATTACTAATGAAAATTCAAATGAAGCGGCCTTGGATGGAGCTCCAAGATCTACAGTGGAGGAAGTTTATACGTTGATTCAAAGCGATATATCCACAGCTATTGATCTTTTAAAAGATGCAAAAGATGCCGGTATTGATCGTAACGACAGGCGCTATATAAGTCTCGCGGTAGCCTATGGCCTTCGTGCACGTATTAACCTCACCATGCAGAAGTGGTCTGAAGCTGCTTCTGACGCTTCCAATGCTATCAGTAATTCAGATGCTGTTCCGGCGGGCCTGACAGATGTGAACAAGCCGGCATTCATGGATGTCTCTGAGAAAAACTGGATGTGGGGAATTATTATCGCGGAAACCGATCGGGTGGTTACTTCCGGTATTGTGAATTGGATTTCACACATGGGTTCCCTGAACTATGGATATGCTAACTTCTCGGGAGGCCGTCAGATTAATAAAGCGTTGTACGGCACTATTTCTGCATCTGATGTACGTAAAGGTTGGTGGATAGATGAAAATAAAGAATCACCTAATCTATCACCTGCGTTTCAGGCTGCTGTAAATGACTATGGTTATGTCGCATATACGCAGGTTAAATTTGCACCGTATCAGAACGTGGCGAAAACTTCGACCAATGCCAATGATATTCCGCTGATGCGCATTGAAGAGATGTACCTGATTAAAGCTGAAGCTGAAGCTATGAGCGGAGGATCCGGTACAACTACTCTGGTGAATTTTGTAAAAACCTATCGCGATCCTGCCTATTCGTTTTCATCAACAAATCCGGCAGAAGTACAGGAGGAAGTATACCGTCAGAGAAGGATCGAGTTATGGGGTGAAGGTCTGAACTGGTATGATATCATGCGATTGAATAAATCGGTTGACCGTCGTGGAGCCGGATTCCCGAATGCAAGCATGGTATTTAATATTCCCGCCGGTGATCCTATTCTGTTATGGAGAATTCCTGAAAAAGAGATCTTAGCTAATCCGGCTATGAGTGAAGGAGACAATAACCCGGCTGCACCTGCACCGACTCCTGTAGCAGATTTATAATGTTTTACCTTTTTTATCGATATGAATAATATGAAAATATATAAATTATTAGTACTTCTACTTGCTGTTCTCATGACAGCGTGTAGTGATTACGTGGATGTTGAAGATCCGAGCCCGGCTCCGGCTGCAGGAAACCTGGGAGTATATTTCCCCACGCCGGCTATATCTTCATTTGAGTTAGAGCCGACAGATCCAACTGAGATTACATTGACGGTTGCCCGTACGACATCTTCAGGGGCGGCTGATGTAGCTATTATTGTTGAGACGAATGATAACGATGTATTTAATGTGCCGCAAACTGCAAGTTTCGCAAGTGGTGAAACAGAAGCAACCATTAAAGTTACTTTTCCTACTGCCGCTGAAGGTACAACATATACCTTGAAATTGGCCGTAGCAGGTGACGAAAATGTGAACCCATATGGTGAATACCTTCCTTATGTAACTGTAGAGGTTACCCGCATTAAATGGGAGGCTGTTGAGGAGCCTATGGTGTATGTGGATGGAACATTCGCAACTCTGTTTGGAGTGAATTTTTTGCCCATGTATGTTAATGCGGAAAAAGCCCAGCTTGGAGAGTCGGTACGTTATCGGTTTAAAAATGCATATCGAGTACCGACCAATGACAATCCTGATGAAGATGGTATCTATGATGGATATCCTTATAATGACCCGGGGGATTTTGATGAAAGTAAGGATTATTATACCGTTATAGAGATTTACGATCCGAAAGGTGTATCTGGAGATGTATTCATGTTTGCCAATGAAATAGGTGTGGATTGGACCTACGGAATGATCTCAATAGGCTCTCATGAAGACAACCTTGGGTCTCTTTCAGACAATGTGATTACTTTCCCTGCCGATGCGTTATTCTTCAGCATGGCAAACTATAATTCCGGGAATATGTATCCTGCTGATAATCCTACCCTTATCTACTTGACAAAAGAGGCCTTTATCGCAGCGAATTTAAAAATTGATGACTTTAATGATGTCGAGTATGAGGTTATTGAAGGCGAAGTCGGAGTGTTTGAGTCCGCAGCATATAGCGATACCTGGAACAAGACTTTGTCAAAAGCGATTGATATTGACGAGGAAAATGAAGAAAGCGAATATAAAGATCTTTATTATTTTTCAGATTTATACGCTGAAGGCTACGGTGTTGCATTCTACTATGCGAACGACAGGGTGAGAATTCCCGAGAACCAGCCGATTGGTACCAAGGTGTTTGGTCAAGATCTCTTTGTTTCTCAAAGTAGTGATATTAGTTCATCCGTAGAGGTTACTGACAAAGGGGTAACAATATATACCCTGGGTTTAATCTTCCATTTTGAAGATGGGACTATTGTTGGGGATTTTGCAGAGAAGTTCTACTACTCTGAGGAGGCTATGGAGTATACCAAAGAAGATTTCATTGGTAATTTCTTAATGACCGGACAGAGTCAATTTGCAGGCGGAGCCCCTGCCGAGATGGAAGTAGCAATAGCGGCAGGAGCTGATAATAACAGTCTCGTTATTACCGGGATTGACTATGCCGAAGAGGTGATAGCTTCTTTCGATCCGTCGACAAGCACTATGTCCATCAAACCTCAGGTATTGGCAGATATTGTCTCTGGTGATGAAACATTGGATGCAACGCTATACACAAGAACTGCTGCTGGTGCAATAGGTCAGACTGCTACTATTGATTTTTCATTCCATTTAAGAGGCGATTTGGTGATTACCTCCACTAGTGAGGCCAATGGTTATCTGATCCGAAGTGAGGATGCAGGCGGTTGGTTAGATGGTTATCGTAACATTGTCTTCTCGCCAACGGAAGCCAGTGCAGTAGATGCTGGTGCACAAAGTGTAGCTTCGCTATCACTTCGTTCCGCAACGAATCTCATCCAAAGCAATGAGAACGGAAATGAAAGTAATTTCAGAATCCAGGGTAAGAAATCTACTGAAAAACTTGTCCGTAAAGTAATCAGGTAGCAGAGTTTTCCAAGGAACAATAAAAATTGACCTATAATTATTTAAGAGGATGTCATGTTGGCATCCTCTTTTTCATGGTGTACCCTCATGATCGGCAACTTGGTGATACAAGTCCACTACGGAGGAGATTGGTGGTGATCCAACCGTTAGCCAAAGGCAATATCCCAGTCAGGATATAAGGTCACAAACAAGCATAATACTGAAATCAAATAAACCGGGTAGCCTAATAAGGTAAAGGAAAAAGAAAGAGGCTAAGTTTTACATCTCACGTTCCAACAGCATGGGTAATGCTCCTACATAATAAAAAGGGATATTGAGTAATTTGAACGATTTCCCTTTTGGAGTCCGTACTGTGTCCACGGAATATTTTTCACTCCATATACGAACGGCAGTATTCCCTTTTGACAAATCCATAAAAGATTGTATGGAACGTAAATGAGCATTAGTTCCTGATTTTACCTCTATGGGAATAATATGGGCGCCCTGTTGCCAAATAAAATCGACTTCGGCATTGGATCCTTTTTTGTTACGTACCCAGAAGTTAAGATGCCCAATATGTGTATTGTTTAAAAGTACGCGCAATTCTTGCGCTACAATATGTTCGGCAATGGCTCCTTTCCAAGATTCAAGTATATCTTTTTTTCCTACTAATTCAACTTGAAGATTAGCTGCAAAATTGACAAGTCCGGTATCCACCCAACACAATTTTGGAGCACGTCGATAAGATACTTCAATAGGAGCCTGCACACTGGTTGCCGGATATACTAATTCCAACAGAAAGGCTCTCTCCATAATTGTAAATGCTTCCCGCACATCTTTAGAAAGATAGTTGGAGCCTCCGAAATTACTCAATGTTATGGTCTGTCCTGCTTTATTCCATCCCGTATTCAATATGTGGTGTATGATGTGAGTTTGTTTTTGTGTGGATGCATACTTCTCCACATCTTCGCTGTAGCCTTTTAACAATGTATTATAGAGACCTCTCAAACGTGTCAGGTCCCTGTATTCCGCATAATTTGCCACAACTTCCGGCATTCCTCCGATAATGGTATAGAGATTAAAACGCTTTAGAATTTCAGTATGTAGAGCGCCGGGCAATGCTGCTTTTTCAATGACGCTTTTATATTGTCCTTCACCGATTGCTCCTAAAAATTCGCTGAACGAACACGGAGTCAATTGCATGTATTCGACACGCCCCACAGGAAAGGAAATACGCTCTTTAAGGAGTGATTGTAGCACTGACCCCGCCGCGATGACGTAAAGATGCGGCATCTCTTCATAAAAATAACGCAATAGTGCTACCGCTTTCGGTTCGGTTTGTATTTCGTCGATAAATAGCAATGTCCTACCTTTTTCTATAGATATATTTTGACGAAAACTAAGTACCTGCATTATTTCCGACACCGTATCCGATTCGGTAAACAAACGTGCATCTTCCGGTCTTTCAAGATTTAGATGGATGTAATTGTCGAATTCCCGGCTAAACCCTTCTACAATGGTTGTTTTTCCTACTTGTCTGGCACCTCGTAAAATAAGTGGTTTGCGATATGGAGTTGACATCCATTCTTTTAATCTTTGATATATATCTCTGTAAAACATATTGATAACATTGAATGACAGCGCTAAGATAATAATTTAATTAAAAACATAGGCAAATTTTAGGGAAAATACACCAAAAACATAGTCAACTTTCAGGGAAAATATACTAAAAACATAGGCAACTTTTTAAAACGCTCAACAAAGCATGATTGATCTATCACGGAAATTAGGAGCATTTCGCGTTTCTAAGGATGTTACTATTGTCAGATGGACGGCTTTGCGTTTTTTGCAAATTACTCCTGCCGGTCGAGTCGCATGGCGGCAGGAGTAAAGAAAGCGGCGATCCCTATTAGACAGATGATGATTCCTGACAGGATAAAAGATGTGGTGAGACCTAACCCGTCGGCAAGGAAGCCGATCCCTATCAACCCCAGCATTGCCGGTATAAGGCTGATAGTAAAAAACATGGAGAAAACCCTGCCAAGGGCTGTCGGATCTATTTTGGTCTGTACTAAACCTGTGAAGGCCGAGTTGTAAACGGCGCCCGAAACACCTCCGATAGCAGTCAGTACGGCAAACCAGACAAAACCGTCGGGAGATAGAATTCCGGACAAGAAAAAGGTGAGCCCGCACAAAAGGTACATCCAGTTGACCAAAGCTACGCGATTGACCTTATAAACCTTTGCTCCCATGATCGCGCCTCCCGCCAGTGCGCCCACACTCCATATCGCTTCTATGATTCCGGCCTGGAACTCTGTCCCTTTGAAATATTCCAGCGTCATCAGGGGAAACAGTACACTAATAGGAACCAGAAAGAATACTACCAATATGGAATATAGAAAAACAAGGCTTAATCCTCTGTTCCTGAGTATGATCATGGCTCCCTCTTTCATCTCCTTTAAAATGTCCCTTTCTATACCCTCTTCCTTTTCCGGATTGGGTATATGTACGAAAAAAAGTGATGTGACCGCCAGTAGCGCTCCGATTACGTCAAACAGAAGCACATATTCTATATCCCATATCGTTATCAGCATAGCCCCAAGAGCAGGTCCGGCAATCTGGCTGACCGAGGCGATAATCTGGTTCACTCCCGCAATGCGGGTTAACTGGTCTGTCGGAGCAAGTAATGGAACTGAAGCTTGCATGGCCGGCATATGGAATGCCGAACCTATCGAGCGTAATCCCAATAAACCGAATATATGCCATACCTGTGCTATATCACGCCAAAAAAGAATTGCCAGTATCAAGGTGCACAACGCGATAAAGGAGTCGGCAAACATCATGATCCGTTTACGATCCCAACGGTCTATCAATGCTCCGGTAAAAGGGCCAATCAACGTTTGAGGTAATATGCCGGCAATAGCTGCCCATGCCAGCATTTCGGCTGAACCTGTTTCAAGGCTGAGCCATATAATGATGGCGAAATTAACAAGGCTGCTGGTCAAGATGGAGAAGAATTGTCCACCCCAGATTATTGCAAAGGTTCTCTTCCAATTATTATTCATTCTGTTTAATGCTAAAAGACCGTTGATATAATAAACGGTAGTGCTATAACGGCACAAAAGTAATAACAGTTTACTGATTGACAGAATTTAGGATAATAATATCGGTTAATGGGTGTACTCAAAATTGTAAAATTCGGACATCGCAGAAAAAAAATACTATATTTGTACTCTTTTTCATTTGAGATTATAACAAATGCGGCGCTTATTCTTTTTTTTACTGTCACTGGTTTGTCTTGTTATATGTAATTCATGTAACGACAAGGCTGATGAGCATGTATATCAACGCTTATCGCAATGGGATAGTATGATCGACGCTATGCCGCAACTTGTGTCGGATAGCCTTCAGCAGTTGGATCCTGACGATCTGGACCGTCCCAACAGGGAATATTATGGCCTGTTAAAGGTAATCTCTGATGATAAAACCTATGTCAATTTCACCAGTGACTCCCTGATCAATTCTGTCACAGACTATTATCGTATTTATGATCCTAAAAGTAGTAACTATATCCGTGCCCTGGCTTATCAGGGTATTGTCCGTACCCGATTGGGAGTGAGGGATAGTACCGTGTATGAGCCTCTTAGAGAGGCCGGCAGGCTATTATTATCTATGCAAAACCAGAATCCATCGCTGGGCTATCTGATTAATTATTTTCTAGGTAATGTCAACTATAATAACCGAAACTATGCGTCGGCAGATGAGTACTTCCGTAGAACACTTGATTATGCACGTGAAGAACGTGACTCCATTCATTTATTCGATACCTATTTGGCGCTCTATTGGAATGAAATGATACAACAGAAACTGGATAAAGGTAAGTTGTATTTGGATACTCTTTCAAGTTTTTATAACCGCTTGCCGGGAAAAAACTATTTTATCCTGAATGCACAGTCGATATACTACGATATGACTGATGAACCGGAAAAGGCCATCGAAAGCGAAAAAGAGTTCCTTCGAATTACATATGGGCAGGACGAAAATATTGATAAGTCAAGATTATACTACAATATTTCAGATAGATATATTGGGCTTGAAAAATTGGACAGCGCCATGTTATATGCTCAAATGGCTATTGAATTCATCAATGACACAACATATAGACAAAATTACCTTTTTTATCAGAATGTCGCCAATATTGCCGAAAAACAGGGTAATTATGCGTTGTCTAACGAATATTTGAGAAAAGCTTTCGATTTACATAATCAATCGATTAGTGACCGTTTAGATACCCGTATAGTGGAACTGGAAAAAAAGTACGATCTGACAGAAGCAGAGAATGAGGTACTTAAGGCTCGACAACAGAACCTGCTTATAGTTATCGGAGCACTGGTTCTGCTGATTGTGCTTGTGTTTATCCTGATGTACGCATGGAAAGTAAGAAGAACTACTAAATTGAAGCTGATGCAGGCTGAATATAAGATGGAGCAGCAGGAATTACAGGCTAGAATTTTGAGAGAAGAGGCAAGCAAGCGCAAATGGTTGCTGCAACTCTATAGCCATATATCGGGTAGGCTTGCCTTCCTACAAGGGGAATTTGAGACACTTACCCAGCGATATATCTCTTCAAATCCGAAAGTATACCAGGAGATGGAGAAGATATTGAAAAATACCGACACCGATTTGCGCGATATCACTAAAACCATTGCCACTGACGACGAGACTTTTTATGCCTATACCCGTTTGAGAGATGAAGAGGGTGTATTTAATGCCACTGAAAAGATGCTGCTCATGTTATTGGCTTGTAACGCAGATAACCGGCAATTGGCCACTTTTATGAATACCAGCCTGAAAAGTATCCGGGCAAGAAAATCACAACTTAAAAGAAAAATGCAGGAGAAAAACATGGATATGTCTCTTTTTCATGAATAAAGAGGGGTAGGCTACCGTTAAATTCGATTTTTGTAATTATTTGATATTTAGTGTTGTGTATATTATGCATCCGTTAAAAAACAGAGAAGGTGTTGTTTTCTCTGTCATTCCTCTGTTACTTTGTGTCAGTAATTCATAATTGATTGTAAGCAAAAAATCATCGTTTGAGTTACATTTGATTTAGCAGTTATAGTAACATTTTAATAAAGGATCATATGGACACTACTACTACAATAAACAAAGAAGACGTCCGCAAATATTTGCTGACCGATGTGGCATCATGTACATTTACTTTTTCAGACGGTTTGAAGAGCCGGGTAAATCCATCGCCCGAGAGTGAAATTGTGCTGGTGAAGTTTATTCCGCGTGCATCAAGGTCAAAACGGTTTGAGGATAGCGTATTGAGTAACTATTCGAACGCCAGGAATATGAATGAACTTGCAAAATTGTGTAAATATGATTGCTTAAGGACATTTACGCGCCATTTCAAGAAATGTTTCGGACAGACACCCTATCAATGGATGCTCGATCGGAAAATGGAGGAGATACAATCCCTGGTCCTTAATTCAGATATCAGTATTACCGAGATATCCAGGATGTATGACTTTAAAAGCGTGTCGCATTTAGTGAATGCATATAGTAAGAGATTTGGTATTTCACCGCATAGAAGCAGATTATCGAATGCTATCTGACTCTACCCTTTGATTAATAAGATAGGCACAATCTTCGAATCGGTTTCGATTACTATTTCTTTGTGTGTCGGTGAAATTGAAAAAGCGCCACTCGTGAGAGGGCGCTTTTTTTATAAATAAAAGACATTTGTTCCCGTTAAACTAGTCTTATGTAATCATCTGATATATAATGATATAATTGTTTTTTTACCGTTAAAAAAACGAATGGGTATTGTTTTTACTGTCATTACTCCGTTACTTTGTGTCCATAATTCATAAAATTTACGAACAAATAATCATTTATTAATTTATAAAAAAAATTGGATATGAAAAAGACAATGTGGGTATTTCTTTTAGTGACAGTGTGTAGTGTTATTTCATTTTCACTCTCAGCCCAAAATCAGACACAAGACAAAATTGAACTGAGTAGAATAGGTGGTACTACCCGTTTAGCTTCTGCAGATAACAATTCTTATGGTATGCTATCGACAGGCCCGGTAGTGGAAGCTGTCAACGCCCAGGATGTGATCTCTATATCAGTACAGAACTACCGTGGTGGAGCATGGGTTGAAATTATTGGCCCGAGGGAAGCAAGACAGAGTTATATTGAAGTGTATGACATGGGTTTTGGAGTTGTGAATCTCTCCAATCTTCGCGCAGGACAATATACTATACGTATCACACTCGGTTCGGAAGTATATACAGGAACCTTTAGAAAAGGAGCTTATGGACGTTAACACAATAAACAAAGAAGACGTCCGCAAATATTTGCTGACTGATGTGGCATCATGTACATTTACTTTCTCCGATGGATTGAAGAGCCGGGTAAACCCATCGCCCGAGAGTGAGATTGTGCTGGTGAAGTTTATTCCGCGTGCATCAAAATCAAAACGGTTTGAGGATAGTGTGTTGAATAACTACTCGAAGGCCAGGAACATGAATCAACTTGCCAAGCTGTGTAAATATGATTGCATAAGGACTTTTGCACGCCATTTCAAGAAATGTTTCGGACAGACACCCTATCAATGGATGCTCGATCGGAAAATGGAGGAGATACAATCCCTGGTACTCAATTCAGATATCAGTATTACCGAGATATCCAGGATGTATGACTTCAGAAGCGTGTCGCATTTAGTGAATGCATATAGTAAGAGATTTGGTATTTCACCGTATAGAAGCCGGTTCTCGAATGCTATCTGACTTTATCCTTTAATAGTACAGGCACAATCTTCGAATAGGTTTTGATTACTATTTCTTTGTGTGTCGGTGAAATCAAAAAAGCGCCACTCGTCGTGAGAGGGCGCTTTTTCTTTTTGTGATACGGGTTGGTTATATCCAACGCATATATGCGAAATCCATTCTGTGGGGTAAATCGGCATTCTTGGGATATACCCGCAAGCCATACTGGTGCGTACCCGGATCATTCAACGCTTTGCGTGCTTCGAAATAAAGCAGTGATCCTTCGGTCTTGACAAGATCGAGCTCATATGACTGTACAAACTGAGGCTCATTATTCATCGTATCGTGGTCTACCACTACACATTCAACACCCAGATCACATTTCATATCTTTTCTGTCGATTACAACCTGTCCGTAGACTTCGTTGTGCCCATTGTTGAAATTGGCCTTCTGATTGGGATTGAATTCTAATTTGACTACCTCAAGGTGATCCCACTTCGATACTGTATCTATTTTCCATTTCACGATCTCTTTGGCTTTCGCGTAGCCGTTCTCCTGAAGCAGGTGCGAACGTTTAGCCAATTTGTTGTAGAAACGGTCGAAATAATCGTCCATCATACGTTTGGTAGTGAAGTGGGGCGCTATTTCTGCCATCGACTTCTTGATGTATTGTATCCACTCGTGCGAGTAGCCATTGCTGTTATGCGCATAATAGAGCGGAACGATTTCGTTTTCAAGCAGAGAGTAGATGGTAGAGGCATCCAGTTCATCCTGGTAATGTTGGTTGTCGTAAGTCCTTTCGTCGGTCAACGCCCAGCCGGCACCCTCTTTGTAACCTTCATACCACCATCCGTCGAGTACCGACAGGTTCAATACACCGTTCATTTCCGCTTTCTCGCCGGATGTTCCGGATGCTTCCTGTGCACGGGTAGGGGTATTCAGCCAGATATCCACACCGGAGACAAGACGTTTGGCCAAACGCATATCATAATTCTCAAGGAAGATGATCTTACCCAGGAACTCGGGACGACGTGATATCTCCACGATCTGTTTGATTAACCCTTGCCCGCCTCCATCGGCCGGATGCGCTTTACCGGCAAAAATGAACTGTACCGGGTATTTGGGGTTATTTACGATTTTCGACAAGCGGTCAAGATCGGTAAACAATAGATGTGCCCGCTTATAAGTGGCAAAACGTCTGGAGAACCCGATCAATAGTGCATTGGGATTGACCTCTTCCAGCATATTCATAATCCTTGAAGGAGCAGCCTGGTTTTTGAGCCATCCCTCTTTGAACTCTACCTGGATATAATCAACCAGTTTCTTTTTTAGATGCATGCGGAGCTTCCACAGTTCGTCGTCGCTCACATTATAAATATTTTTCCAGATGTCGGTATTTGACTGGTCTTTGTAAAACGATTCGCCGAAATACTTTTCGTAAAGCGCTTTTACCGAGGAAGTGGCCCAACTGGGCAGATGGACGCCGTTGGTCACATAACCTACGTGCAATTCCTCAGGGAAATAACCTTTCCATACCGGCTGGAACATCTTTTGTGAAACGCTTCCATGGAGTTTGCTTACTCCGTTGGCTTCTTGTGCGGTATTCAATGCAAATACGCTCATGGAGAATTTTTCATGTGATCCGGGATTGTCGCGTCCCATATCCATGAATTGCCGCCAGGGGATACCGATGCTTTGAATCATTGGCGACATATACTTGGTAATCAGCGGCTCGTCGAAATAGTCGTGCCCTGCCGGTACCGGCGTATGTACTGTGTAGAGTGAAGATGCACGTACCACTTCCAGTGCTTCCTGGAAGGAAAGGCCTTCTTCAATCACATAATCATGCAGACGCTGGATGTTGATGAAAGCTGCATGGCCCTCGTTCATGTGGTATACATCCTTGCGGATCCCCAATTTCTTTAATAACAATATACCGCCGACACCGAGTAAGAACTCCTGTTTCATACGGTTTTCCCAGTCACCGCCATATAACTGATGGGTGATAGGCCGGTCGTACTCACTGTTATATTCCAAATCGGTATCCATTAGGTAGAGATTGATGCGTCCTACCGCCACCTTCCATACATGTGAATAAATAGGGCGGTCATGGAAGGGTACTTCGAGGATCATGGGTGATCCATCTTCATTCATCACCTGGGTAATGGGGAGATTTCCGAAGTTTTGGGCTTCGTAATTGGCAATCTGCTGACCGTCTATAGAGAGGGTTTGCGTAAAATATCCATAGCGATAGAGAAATCCTACCGCAGTCATATTTACATTACTGTCGCTCGCCTCCTTTAGATAATCACCGGCCAGGATACCCAAACCGCCGGAATAGATTTTCAATACATGTGACAGGCCATATTCCATACTGAAGTAGGCCACGCTTGGTCGCTCATTGTCATGAGGGACACTCATATAATTTTTGAATGACCTATAGGCCCTTTGAATACGTTCTAAAAGTTCATTGTTGTTCAATGCTTTTTCAGTGGCCTCAGAACGTAGATTCTGTAATAATACCACCGGATTCTTTCCGCTCTTTTCCCACTCCTGCGGGTCTAATATCTCAAATATGGCTTTCGCCTCTTCATTCCATACCCACCACAAATTATGGGCGATCTCTTCCAGAGGACGCAACTGCTCAGGCAATTCTGCATGTACGTGGATATCTTTCCAAACGGGTGTGTTTGAATGACTTGATTGGATAATCATTGCTGTTATTTTTATTTTACTTTATTATTTTGACTAATAGATAGACAATTAGTGGCAAGTATAACACTTTTATTCTGTTTTAAGTTTATAAGGATACGATAATCTGACAAATGAGTTATGCAATGCTTTGCTATAAGCTTCCTTATAATAACGGATGAAGTGTCCCCAGTCTGCCATATCAGCCAGTGCAGCCGCACTTTGCTTTAATATTTTCACCTGCTCGTTGCTCTTTAGTGACAACTCGTGTACAAGTGCGGCTATCTCCTCTGCCACCTCCGTATAATTCCCATCATTGCGGTAAATTACTTCAATACCATCATTTATTCCCTCTTTCCTGTCACCCTCTTTTTTAGCCCAGACACCGAATCCTGCCAAGGTTGTGGTGATGGTAGGGACAGAAAAGGCGACACTTTCATGCGGTGTGTAACCCCATGGCTCGTAATAGGATGGAAAGACGGTCATATCGAGCCCGATCAACAGGTCGTAATAGGGAAGATTGAAAATCCCGTCATCACCATTCAGATAAGAAGGCACGAAGATGATCTTTACTCTCTCCCTCTCGTCATTACAGAATCCCAAACGCCTGATCTGGTTCATTACCATGTCGTGCTGTGGTTCTACCAGCTCATGGGTGATAAAGGGGCAATTTCCGGTTGATAACGGTTCCCCGGAGGAGAGGCGTTCCTGAAGATTTTTACGCGGCCCTTTTACCCATCCGGGTACCATGATAAAGGCAATAACATCCTTTGTCAGTTCCGGCATTTTCCGGAGCAGGTTCATTGCATCGATAAACACATCGATACCTTTGTTTTTGTATTCATACCTGCCACTGGTGGCAATCAGCAATGCGTCAGGATGGATGGTATGCCCCACCATCTTTTCGGCGACGTTGAGCAGTACCTTTCGTGCTTTCTTCCTTGCCCGGCTGTGATTAACCCCCTTGGGTATAAAATCTTTTTCAAATCCGTTGGGTGTGACTATGTCGGGTAATCGTTGCAACAGTTGTGCGCATTCCGCAGCGGTAATATCACTCACTGTAGTGAAACAATCGACATTATGTGCCGCCTTTTTCTCAATAGAATGCTTGGCAGCCATATTCAACTGGCGTGCCATCTGGTCCCCGTTGTATCTTTCAAGATGATCGTACAGTGGGAGGTTGTTGCCGGCAATGGAGCGACCGATGGAGGTAGCATGGGTGGTGAAGAGGGTGGCAATCTTGGGAACATGTTTCTTGATATAAAGGGCTGCCGCGCCTGTCATCCACTCATTGAAATGGGCGATCACATTCTCCGCCTCAAGGTGATGAAAGCGGTAAAAACTTTCAATAACCACTCCTGTAGCATAGGCAAACATGGTCGCTTCGTGATAGTCGCCATAAGCTGCTATCGAGTCAACGCCGTAATCCATCCACATTTCCGCGTAGATGTCATTCTGCTTTTCGAAGAATGCATCGAACTTTATTAAAAAAACAATAGGTTCTCCGGGTATCTTCCACCGCCCAATACGGATAGGTAAATGTTGGTTGCGTGATGCGTAATCGCACCATGACCCAAAGAGCTTCTTATCTTCCTTGAACCAGGGGCTTTCCTGTTCTCCCCACACATCGGGCCCAATGAAAAATACGTGGTCTTTATAAGTTTTCTGTAGAATATTGGCCCGTGTGGATAGGACGGTATAAATTCCGCCCACTTTGTTACACACTTCCCAACTGGCCTCGAAGAGGTAGTCAGGTGTGTGCCTGGCATCTATCTCCATATATGATTGTTTTCTTGTCTCCGGGGGGCAAAGATAATAAAAAAAATGGCTTATCTTTGTAACTTTCTTCTGAATGGTTGAAACAATTGACATTGGCCAATTACAACAGGTGATTGGAAAGCATCCCAACCTGGCGGCTGCAGGCTCACTGCTGAAAGAGATTCAAGTCTTATCAGTGACGGGTTTGCACGGTTCTTCCCGTGCTTTATTTGCAGGGGAATTATTCCACAAACAACCACAGACTTACCTTTATATTTTAAATGACGCGGAGACCGCAGGCTATTTCTATCATGACCTGACCCAAATGATGGGTTCGGTTGATGTGCTCTTTTTCCCTTCGGCCTACAAGCGGGCAGCTAAGTACGGGCAGATAGACCGTGCTAACGAGGTACTTCGTGCAGGTGTTTTAAGCCGCTTGCAGGATGGTTCCGGCCCATTGGTCATTGTCAGTTATCCTGACGCATTGGCGGAGAAAACGGTTTCCCGTAAACAACTGGTGGAAAATACGCTGAAAGTGTCGGTAGGAGACCGGGTCGACAGTGTTTTCGTGAGTGAAGTACTGGATAGCCAGGGTTTCCTGATCACCGATTATGTGTATGAGCCGGGACAGTATGCCGTGCGGGGTAGTATCCTCGATGTCTTCTCTTTTTCAAGTGAATATCCTTATCGTATCGATTTCTTCGGAGATGAGGTGGAGACCATTCGTAGCTTCGATGTTGAAACACAACTTTCGAAAGAAAAATTCAATGAGATTCGTATTGTTCCTGAATTCGGACGTGCTGATTCTAAAGGAGCGTCGCTGTTTAGCCTTCTTCCCGCTGGATCGGTGATCGGCACGGAAGATATGCGCTGGATTGCAAGCCGGGTAGAATCGATCAACGAAGATGAACTGCACATAGATCCCAAGGATGAGGAATTTGTGAAAGCAGAACTGCTCTTGAAAAAGGATTTTCTGGAGAGTATCCGCTCGTTCCGGCAGATACGTTTTGATACCAAGATGTTAGATACCCCCGATGCCGGTATCGAATTCAATACATCAATGCAGCCTCCCTATCACAAGAATTTCGATCTGCTGGGCGAATCGTTACACCGTTTTATGGATGAGGGATATACAATTTATATTTTGAGCGACAGCGAGAAGCAGCAGAAGAGGCTTTTCCATATTTTCGAGGATCGTAATGATCCCATCCCTTTTATACCGGTCAACAAAACGTTGCATGAAGGATTTTCTGATGATACATTAAAAATATGTTGCTTTACCGATCATCAGATTTTCGACCGCTTTCATAAATATAGCCTCAAGTCCGACAAGGCTCGTTCAGGTAAGATCGCCCTGACACTTAAGGAGATCAACCAACTTCAACAGGGTGATTACGTGGTGCATATGGACCACGGTATCGGCCGGTTTTCCGGGCTGGTACGCCTTCGCATCGGTGACAAGGTACAAGAGGTTATCAAACTTCTCTATAAGAATAATGACGCGGTATTCGTTTCCATTCATTCCCTGCATAAGATATCGAAGTACAAAGGTAAGGAGGGAGAGGAGCCGCAACTGAATAAACTGGGCTCCGGAGCATGGGAGCGGGTGAAAGAGAGGACTAAAAAGAAGATCAAAGATATTGCCCGCGACCTGATCAAACTGTATGCCCAACGTCAACAGGAGAAGGGGTTTGCTTTTTCGAAAGATACTTACGTGCAAACAGAGTTGGAAGCATCGTTTATGTATGAAGATACGCCCGACCAGGTAAAAGCAACCCGTGACGTGAAAGCCGATATGCAGAGCGGGCGACCTATGGATAGGCTGGTCTGTGGAGATGTGGGTTTCGGTAAGACCGAAATAGCTATCCGTGCTGCCTTTAAAGCGGCAACCGACGGGAAACAGACGGCTGTGTTGGTGCCAACCACGGTGTTGGCAACCCAGCATTACCATACTTTCAGCGAACGGCTAGCCGATTTCCCGGTAAAGGTGGATTACCTGAGCCGCGCCCGTTCGGCGAAAGAGCAAAAAGAAATCCTCCTCCGGTTAAAGGAGGGAAAGATTGATATCCTTATCGGTACGCACCGGTTGGTAGGAAAAGATGTGGAATTTAAAGACCTGGGGTTACTGATCATCGACGAGGAACAGAAGTTCGGAGTATCCGTCAAAGAAAAGCTCAAGCAATTGAAGGTGAATGTAGATACGCTCACCATGACGGCTACACCCATCCCCCGTACGCTGCAATTCTCACTGATGGGATCGCGCGACCTCTCTACCATCGGAACGCCGCCTCCTAACCGTTACCCTATACAGACGGAGGTACATACGTTCGATATGGAACTTGTCCGTGATGCTGTCAATTTTGAATTGAACCGGAATGGACAGTTGTTTATCGTGAACAACCGCATCAAAAATATTTATGAACTGGAGGCCCTGATCAAAAGGGAGATGCCGGGCGTCCGTGTAGCAGTGGGCCATGGACAGATGGATCCGAAGAAACTGGAAAGTGTTATTGCCGATTTCATCAACCATGAACAGGATGTGCTGATCGCTACCACTATCATAGAATCGGGTATCGATATGCCCAACGTGAATACAATTATAGTGATGGATGCCCAAAATTTTGGACTGAGTGACCTGCACCAGTTGCGTGGCAGGGTGGGACGAAGTAACCGTAAGGCATTCTGTTATCTGCTGGCGCCGCCGTTTTATATGTTAAGCAGTGATTCGCGGAGACGTTTGCAGGCAATTGAAAATTTTGCGGAATTGGGCAGTGGTCTCCATATTGCCATGCAGGATTTGGATATCCGTGGTGCCGGGAATCTTTTGGGAGCCGAGCAGAGCGGATTTATTGCCGACCTGGGATATGAAACATACCAGAAAATACTGGCGGAAGCTGTACAGGAACTGCGAAAAGACGAATTTGCAGAACTATACGATACGCCGCAGGCTGATGCAGAGACATATGATTTCGTGGATGACGTGTTGGTGGAGAGCGATCTGGAGTTGATGTTCCCGGTGGACTATATTCCGAACGATGCGGAACGTGTGGGCATCTATCGTGAAATGGATAATATCGAGTCTGAAACGGAGATCATGGACTTTATGAAACGACTCGAAGACCGCTTCGGAAGAATTCCGGCACAGGGCAGGGAGCTTATACGTATTGTCCGGCTTCGCCGTATTGCCAAGTCATTGGGTATAGAGAAGGTGGTGCTGAAAAACGGACAGATGACCCTCTTCCTGATCTCTAATCCCGAATCGCCCTATTACAGTTCGCCGGTATTCGACCAGTTGTTGGATTTCGTACAGAAACACCCACGCCGTTGCCGTTTACAGGAAAAAGGCAATAAGCGGTCGGTGGCGATCAGCCATGTTGAAACGGTGGAGACATCTGTCGCTTTGTTGGAAGAGATCGGAAAAGAAGAAACGATGCCGGTTTAGATGCTGTGAAGCCCGATCAAATGACAAAATCATAGGGACTGGAAAAATCTCTCACCATACGTATCTTTACATCTATCGAGTTGGAAACGAGTGAGTAGGGGACTACACTCCGGGTGAGCCATGCACCGCCGCCAATTACCGAGTCATGGCCGACCACCGTCTTTCCTCCCAGGATGGTTGCATTGGCGTATATCACCACATTATCCTCCACGGTTGGGTGCCGTTTTACATCCGACAACTTTTTCTCAACATATAAAGCTCCGAGCGTCACACCCTGGTATATCTTTACGTTATTGCCGATTTCAGCTGTTTCACCGATCACGATTCCGGTTCCGTGATCCAAAAAGAGATTCTTGCCTATCTTGGCAGCGGGATGAATATCAATGCCTACTTTTGAATGTGCATATTCAGAGAAAAGCCTGGCAATCAGGGGCACTCCCAGTCGATGGAGTTCATGGGCGACACGATGCACGCATAATGCATAAAATCCGGGGTAGGTGAGGATCACTTCTTCCAGGCTTTTGGCTGCAGGGTCGGCTTTCAAATAGCAGGCCGCATCTTTATAGAGCCGCTCTCTGAGCGAAGGGAATAGCCGGAAAAACGATTCGGAGATCTCTTCGGCTTTCTGTTTACCAGTGAGCGACGATATGTTGGAGTGAAGAGTCAGGGCTGCTTTCCTTAACTTCTCATGGACATCTACCGGTTCCGGACAGTCGCAGATAGGGAACATTTGTGAAATAAGCGTTTCTATCACCTCTTCCAGATCACATTTGTTTATGGGAATGCGTATGGGTTGCGGGTTGAACTGCCGGATGAGTTCCTCAATCTTGTCTGTCATAAAAATAGGATGTTTATTGTATATTTTTTATTCTTTCTATCAATTCGTCTCCCAATGCCCTTTTCTCTTCGATATGCTTTAATGTGGCTGTGACAAAAGGATTCTTGTCGAAAGCCCCACGTACATATTCGAAATCCATAGCCCGGTCCTGGATATTGCCGTCAGCACCAAAACCGGTTTTGAATGAGAGGGAGAACTCTTTTTTAGCGTCACTGTAAATCATCTCATCGAGGCCGATCACAGCCGCTTTCCACTTTTCAACAATGGAGATCACATCAGATGCCGTAATCTCATCGGCTTTGATACCGTAAAACGACTGGATCTTATCCCAGGCCCATGTCCACTCGTTATCGTAATAGTCTTGATGCAGTTGTTGGAATATATGGTTGATCTCCTTCAGTTTGGTGATCTCTCCCGATTCAATTTTGCAGAGCAGGTCGTCGATTTCCGATTTGGTAGCGATCAACCCCGAGACATCTACCCACTCTCCCAGTCCGGGTGCCCCTTGTGGGTCAAGTTGCTCCCTGATCTCTTCATTGCTTTTGAAACGGGTTTTTTCTAAACGCTTGATAAGCGAGTTCCCAAGGAATTTATGGATAATGATCTCATAGAGTTTCAATCCTCTCAATAGTGATGAATTGGATATAACGCAACTCTGGAAAGTATAAAATTCCGATGTCTCCCCGGCCACAGCCTGCAGGTTTTTCAGAATCTCTACACCGGCAAATACTTTCTGGATTGTGTAGGGGCTGAGCAGATTGAAATTAATACAATCGAGCCGGTCGGGATCTTTCCGTCGGTCTCTTTCGGGCCACTTCTTGGCATCGCGGATAGTACCTACGCTACGGAGGTTTACCCCCGGAGCGATATGGGTGCCATTATCTTTTTCTACGAGGTAGGAAAAGGGGAGATTCGATGTGTCGGTATGTTGATAATGGCGCCCCAGGATCAGTGAGAAGGGTCCCACCTTGGCAGGCCACAATACGTAAGAGTTACTGGTCGTCTTTGCTCCCCGCTCAATGATTCCCTGATGGATAGGTCCCAATTTATACATGTGGTTGCTCTGGTTAGAGCCCGATCCGGCATTCATAAAGGAAAACATCCCTGCAATAAGGAGTGTGGACTTATGGTGTGTGACGGTATAAGGCCCGGCAAAAAGCGCACACGCTTCACCGTTCTCACCCTGGCAATTACTGAAAAAGAGAGAATCGGAAGCGGAATATCCGTGATCAATATGGCAAGCCTGTCCGATGAAACAACGGGAGATAATAGAACCTCCGTCGATCGTGGAGCCGGAGCAGATAATAAAATCTTCGGCAATCACATTCCGCCCGATATAAACCGGATCATATTCATTGCTGTTGATGCTGCCGTTCTTGAGTTTCATCGCACCGGTGATCTTACAGAAAGAGCCTATCCGCACATTTTTGATATAGCCGACATTCACAATCTTGCAATCATGTTCTATAATCCCCCTGTCGGATGAGTGCTTATTGCAATAATAATCGATGATCGCCTTCATCCGTTCAACCAGTTTCGGGCGATGGCGATAAAGTGAGTAAATATAAGCAAAATGGGCTGAGAGCTTGTCGTTGATATGTACTTCCCGTCCTCCGGTTTCGTTTAGTACGTTGACCTGCACTCCGTTTCCGAAGGTCGTCATCCCGTCGACCAGGATCACGTCTATATTCTGAATGAAACAATTATCGCCGATAGTATAATTGGCGATATAATTTTGCACATTCTCGATCATTACATTATCGCCTATGGTGCAGTTATGGATCACGGCGCGATTGATACCGGCATGTTTCTGTAGTCCGCCGGGCAAAGAGAACGTTTTCTCAAAGATGCCAATCTCAACCTTGCCGGAGAAATGGCTTTCACGTACATAACGTGGGTCGAAGCCTTCTTTTACTGTAACCAACCCCCAGTCAGTACAACTGCATCCGTTTTTCTCCAACTGATCGATTTCGAACTGCGTTAAATTTCTGTGATCTTGCATAATTTAATGTGACAAACAACGTTCAACGGGACGAAGTGTAGTTAAATGTGCTAAATGAAAAAACGAGACCCCGGAAGGGATGTCTCGTTTTCCATGTCATTTGCTGTTCTCCTTGAGTGCGTCGAAAATAAGTTTTTCGAGCTCTTCGGCCAATTCGGGGTTGTCTTTGATAGCCGCCTTTGCCGCATCGCGCCCCTGACCCAGTTTGGTATCGTTATAGCTGTACCATGAACCGCTTTTTTTGATAATCCCCAGATCAGATCCCAGATCGATAATCTCACCCGTACGTGAAATGCCTTCTCCATACATGATATCGAATTCCGCCTTACGGAAGGGAGGTGCCAGTTTGTTTTTGACAACCCTTACGCGGGTGGGTTTCCCAATCTGCTCTTCACCATCTTTGATGGCTGTGCCGCTCCCACGGATATCCAAACGTACCGATGCGTAGAACTTCAAAGCATTCCCTCCGGTAGTTGTTTCCGGATTACCAAACATTACCCCGATCTTCTCACGTAACTGATTGATAAATATGCAAGTGGTGTTGGTTTTGCTGATGGCTGAGGTGAGTTTCCTGAGTGCCTGAGACATCAATCGTGCCTGCAGTCCCACGTTGGAGTCCCCCATCTCGCCTTCTATCTCTTTCTTGGGAGTGAGTGCTGCCACCGAGTCGATAACAATAATATCTACCGCAGAAGAACGAATCAACTGTTCGGCGATCTCCAATGCTTCTTCACCGCTGCTTGGTTGTGAAATAAGCAACTCATCGGTATTTACGCCCAGTTTCTCGGCATAAAAACGGTCGAAAGCGTGTTCAGCATCTATAAAGGCAGCCACGCCGCCCGCTTTTTGGGCTTCGGCAATGGCATGAATGGCGAGAGTGGTCTTTCCCGATGACTCCGGCCCGTAGATCTCGATGACACGTCCGCGCGGATAGCCACCCACACCCAAGGCCACATTCAGGGCAATAGAACCGGAGGAGATAACGGGTACTTCTTCCACTTTCTCATCGCCCATCTTCATAATGGAGCCTTTGCCGTAGGTCTTTTCAATCTTGTCCATCGCTGCACGCAGCGCTTTCAGCTTTTCACTGTTCTTGTTATCTTTTTCTTCTGCCATTTTTAGTTATGTTTAATTTTTTGTTCATTAAAATTAGTCGTTTTCTTGCTATGGCAGAAGACAAACTTGTTTGTCTTCTGCTCATTTAGCTTAACGAAAACGTTGCTTGTTTTCACTGCCGGCTCATCAGTCCCGGCCGGTTTTCATTTTCTCTAATATCTGCACGGCATGGTTTTTCGTATCCACGCCTCTTCCTTCTATTTTATCCCGGATGATCCCGTTTTCATCTACAAGGAATGTAGTGCGGACAGTACCCATGAATTTTTTCCCCATCATCGATTTTTCCTGCCATACTCCGAATTCCTCTACCAGTTTTTTATCGGTATCGGCAATCAACGGAAAGGGGAGTGAGAATTTATCGATGAATCTTTGGTGTGATTTCTCACTGTCGACACTTACACCTACGATTTCATATCCTGCTTTCCGGAGATCGTTGTAACCGTCGCGCAGGCTGCAGGCCTGAGCCGTACATCCCGGTGTATTGTCTTTCGGATAAAAGTAGAGAGCCAGTTTCTTACCTCTGAATTGCTCCGCTTTTATCGGTTCTCCATTTTGATCTGTGCCCAATGTTTCGGGTATTTTATCGCCTATCTGTAAAGCCATTGATCTTTTGTTAAGTGTGATTATTTTTTCAAAGATATAAAAAATAAAGAGAAGCGAGGGGGATAAACAGGTCAAATTTCACACTAATTGATACATTCCACCCGGAAGTGATGTCACAATGTTTTTTACTTCCAACTCCAGTAATGTCATAAACAATTCTGATACCGGAATGTTGAGTTCAACGGCCAATGTGTTTACATGCATGGATCCTGTTTTACTGAGCTTTTCGAATATTATCGACTCTTCTTCTGATAGATCGGGGAAAAGTTCCTGCTGTACCGGAAGAGGTTGTTTTTCTTCCGGTTCCCATCCCATGTGAGAGATAAAGCTGTCGATACTTTGAAAAAGTAGCGCTTTGTTGTCCGATATCAACCTGTTACAGCCAGCTGACATTTTATCGCTGATACGCCCCGGCAAGGCAAAAACTTCACGATAATAAGAGTTGGCGATATCGGCAGTGGTAAGTGATCCTCCTTTTTTGCCCGATTCAATCACTACTACCGCATCGGCCATACCTGCGACGATACGGTTGCGCTTCACGAAATTGTGTTTGTCCGGATTGGTGCCACTGGGAAATTCGGTGAGAAGAGCCCCGTTTTGTAACATTTCGACGGCTGTCTGCCTGTGTATCTGTGGATAGATACGATCTAATCCGTGTGCCAATACGGCTACAGTGGAAAGATTGTGCTTCAACGCGGCCCGGTGAGCGCAGATATCGATACCATATGCCAGGCCACTGATAATCTGTGCTTCAGGGATTCTGCGCGATAATTCTTCCATGAACTCTTTGCAGAAATCCTCTCCATATCTGGTGGAGTTGCGTGTGCCAATGACACTGATAGTTTTCTGATGATTGAAATAGGCGTTGCCTTTGGCATAAAGCAGTAAGGGAGCATCAATACATTGGGTAAGGCGTTGGGGGTAATCTTCATCGGTAAAGAAAATGAGCCGGAGCTTATTATCTGCCACAAATTCCAGTTCTTTTTCCGCTTTTTTTAGTACTTCGGGATTACGGATCTCTCCAATCAACCTTCTCGAAATGCGGGGAATAGCTTCCAGCTTACGGACATCCTCTTTGAAGATCGCCTCTTCGTCGCCAATCATCTGCATCAGGGTACGGGCATGCATCACCCCTACGCCGTTGATCTGTGTGAGCGCTATCCGGTATAGAGATTTATCTGTTTCCATAGAAATCTAATGTGCCAATTCCGATAAATCGGTACAACTTGTCCCGACTTGTGGGGAAGGAGTGGCTATAAGACTAATTATCAATGATTCAATTTATTCGTATTCCAAATCATGAAATCCGGAATCATGAATTGTAAATCGACGTAGTCAAATTTTCAAATCCCAAATCCTACATCCCAAACCCCAAATATGGTGCGAACGCTTCGTCGAATACTTCTGGTTGCGACAACTTACCATTCACCAAATTCACCACCTCTATTTTTGCTTTGGCGCATACTGTATTATCGGACAGGCGAATAATTTTCTGATGAAAGATATATTTTACTCCCGTCCTTTCGATACGTTGTACCGTACAATTGAACTCATCCATACCGACAAGGGGCACCTTGTAGCGTATCTCAACCTGTGAGACTACCGCATCTATCCCCTGTAAATGCAATTGGTGAAAGTTGAGTCCTGCTTTTTCCAGAAACTCATGCCTGGTTACTTCAAAATAGTGTTGATAGTTAGCGTTATTTACATGTCCTTGGGTATCACATTCATAATCACGCACTTTCATTTTGTATGCAAAAATCGGATCCATTGGTTATTTTTCTCCTTTTCTGATATGATGTATCCGTTTTTATTTTGTCTGATTTTTCTCTTTCAACCATTCCCTTGCATTGGCAAATGCTTCCATCCAGGGTGTTACCTCATGTTTGCGGTAAGCGTGCGGGTACCACGCGTTTTGCCATGGGAAGACAGAGCGTTCGGGGTGCGGCATCATCGCCAGGTGACGTCCATCGCGCGAACAGACAGCCGCAGTGGCATAATCGGAACCGTTAGGATTGCCGGGATATTCGTTGTGGAAATATTTTGCTGTAATATGATATGCTGATTCCGATTCCGGCAATAGGAAACGGCCTTCGCCATGCGCCACCCATACACCGAGTTTCGTGCCTTCGAGCGATTTGAGCATTACCGACTCATTCTTGGGTATTTCCAAACTTACGAAAATAGATTCGAACTTATGAGACAGGTTATGATGCATTTTAGGATGGTTATCTCCCATTTCAGGATAGATCAATCCTAATTCCATCAACAACTGGCAACCATTACAGATGCCGAGGCTTAATGTATCTTCGCGGGCAAAGAAGTTATTGAGTGCCGCCTTCGCTTTTTCGTTGTAGCGGAAGCCGCCGGCCCATCCTTTGGATGAACCCAGTACATCAGAATTGGAGAATCCTCCGCAGAAGACTGCAAACCGTACATCTTCCAGAGTCTCGCGACCGGAAGTAAGATCGGTCATATGTACATCTTTTACATCGAATCCTGCAAGCCAAAGTGTATAGGCCATCTCACGTTCGCCGTTGGTTCCTTTTTCGCGGATTATGGCGGCAGTGATTCCCGACCCTTCCTTCCTTTGGGGATTCAATCCCAGGTCTTCCATTTTACCTGTAAAGGAGGGATTGAAGCCGAACCGGAGCGGTTGGTTTTTATAGTTCCCAAATCGCTGTGCAGCACAGGTTTCTCCACTTTGTTTCCGGTCGAGGAGATAAGAGGTCTTATACCATACATCACGCAATTGGTCGATATCAAACTCTTTGCAGAAAGTATCTTTAGAGATCACCAGCTTCCGCTCTTCTATTGGCCGTGCCACAATAGCGGCTCCCACCCCGTAGTCCTGCAGGATCTTTTCTACTAAGTGGTGATGTTTCACCTGGATGATTACTCCCGGATTTTCGGAGAAGAGAATTTTTATCAGGTCTGTATGGCGGATTTTGTCGAATCGTGCTTCCAGTCCTCCTTGCGGATTGGCAAAGCACATCTCGAGCATGGTAGTGACCATCCCTCCGGCGGAGATATCGTGTCCGGCGAGGATCAATCCGCGGTTTACCAGTTCCTGTACAGCGGCGAATGTGTTCTTGAAGTATTCGGCATCGGTCACAGTGGGAGCCTCGTCTCCCATTTTGCTCATTGTCTGTGCAAATGCCGATCCCCCCAATTTGAAAGTGTCGAATGAAAAATCGATATAGTAAAGGTAAGTGCCTCTTATATAAGCCAGCACCGGGGATACGATCTTACGGATATTTTTCACTTCGGCAGCAGCGGAGATGATGACTGTTCCCGGTGAGTAGACTTTGTCGTCACCATATTTCTGCGTCATCGAGAGTGAGTCTTTTCCCGTGGGAATATTGATCCCCAGGTCGCAAGCAAAGTCGGAACAAGCTTCTACCGCTTTATAAAGGCGGGTATCTTCCCCCGGGTTGCGGCAGGGCCACATCCAGTTAGCACTCAGTGAGACGGATTGCAATCCCTCGGAAAGCGGTGCAAATACGAGGTTGGTAAGCGCTTCGGCAACCGCCATCACTGATCCGGCAACGGGATCTATCATAGCTGCCTGCGGGGCATGTCCCAACGAGGTTGCCATCCCGGTATAACCGTTATAGTCGAGTGCGATGGCGCCACAGTCGCTCAGAGGTAGCTGGATTTCACCCTGGCATTGCTGACGAGCGATTTTCCCGGTGACTGAGCGGTCTACCTTATTGGTAAGCCAATCTTTACAGGCGACAGCTTCTAATTTGAGAACATTTTCTATATAAGTTTCCAGCAATTCCTGATCATATTCCGGAGCACTATACTCTTCCGTGATAGTAGTATCCTCCATGATAGTGACGGGTGGTTTTCCGAAGAAATCCTCCAGTTCCATATCGATGGGACAGGAACCATCCGGCTGGCGGAAGGTGAATTTCATATCACCTGTGGTTTCGCCTACTATGTACATGGGTGACCGTTCGCGGGAAGCAATACGCTCTATCCGTCCTATATCCTTTTGTTCTACGAGCAATCCCATCCGTTCCTGGCTTTCGTTGCCTATGATTTCCCTGGCAGAAAGCGTTTCGTCACCAACAGGCAGTTTGTCCATTTCGATGACACCGCCTGTTTTTTCCACCAATTCCGAAAGACAGTTAAGATGACCGCCTGCACCGTGGTCGTGGATAGATACAATAGGGTTTTCGTCCGATTCGGCCAGTGCACGGATCACGTTGGCAACACGTTTCTGCATCTCCGGATTAGCACGCTGTACAGCATTCAGTTCGATCCCCGCGGAGTATTCGCCGGTGTTGACCGACGAGACGGCGCCACCACCCATACCGATGCGGTAGTTATCGCCACCCAGTACCACTACTTTTTCACCGCTCTGCGGTTCTCCTTTTTTTGCATCGCGCTTGTTGGCATATCCAATCCCTCCGGCAAGCATAATCACCTTGTCATATCCGAATTTTTTGTCGTTTTCGGCATGCTCTAAAGTAAGTACTGATCCGCAGATCAGCGGTTGACCGAATTTATTCCCGAAGTCTGATGCTCCGTTAGAGGCTTTGATAAGGATCTGTTCGGGTGTCTGGTAAAGCCATGGGCGAGGGGGCAGTGTTTGCTCCCAGGCACGGCCCTCTTCGAGACGAGGGTAGGAGGTCATGTAGATGGCTGTCCCCGCTACCGGAAGCGATCCCTTTCCTCCTGCCAACCGGTCGCGGATTTCACCACCCGTGCCCGTAGAAGCACCGTTGAATGGTTCTACGGTAGTGGGGAAGTTATGGGTTTCGGCTTTGAGCGAAAGTACGCTTTCTACTTCTTTAATCCGGAAGAAATCAGGCTTATCACCACTTGCCGGTGCAAACTGTTGTATGATGGGTCCCTGTACGAAAGCCACATTATCCTTGTAAGCCGATATGAGGCTATTGGGGTTAACGGTAGAGGTCTTCTTGATCAATTGGAATAAAGTCAGTTCTTTCTCCTCACCATCGATAACGAATTTGCCGTTAAATATCTTGTGTCGGCAATGTTCAGAATTCACTTGTGAGAATCCGAACACTTCACTGTCAGTCAGCTTACGCCCCATCTTGTTGCTGACAGCGTTGAGATAATCGATCTCCTCATTGCTCAGGGCAAGCCCTTCCGCCTGATTATAAGCGGTAATATCGTCGATATATATGATCGGTTCAGGTTGTTTGTCGATAGTGAAAACAGATTGATCCAGTTTGTTATATTTGCGTTGCAACATAGGATCGAATTCTGTCGTATCGTTATTGTTATATGATGTATATTCTTCGATACGTGTGATACCCTCTATACCCATGTTCTGGGTGATCTCTACGGCACAAGTACTCCATGGGGTGATCATCTCACGGCGCGGACCTATAAAGGATTGATCGATGCTCTCAGTGGGTAGTACTTCTGCTTCACCGAACAACCATATCAGTTTCTGGATCTCTTCCTGTGAGAATTCTCTATTGATTTGTACGGCAATCACACTCTGGGAAGGAGTCTTGAAAAATGTAATCATATCTCTTTTTTTAGATTGGGATTGGAACAGATTGATATAGATTGAAAGAGACTTTAATCAATCTGAATTAAGGCACAAAGTTAGTGAACTTTTTCGATAAGTGAATACAGAGGCAAAACTTGTTTTGTCTGTTTTGTATAATGGATGTACCTTTGCACCGGAAAAATTTAGAGTCATTTCTGTAAACGGCGGTACATGTTTGAAACAATCACCAAGGGATTTCTTATTGGTTTGCTGGTCTCTGCTCCTATGGGACCTATCAATATGCTGACTATTCAACGAACGCTTAACCGTGGTCGTTGGCACGGCTTTATGACAGGGTTGGGCGCCACTTTATCGGATCTGGTCTACGCCTTGATTACATTAGTGGGGCTAAGTTTTGTCGCAGATTTTTTTGATGAATATGAGCAGATTATACAGATACTGGGAAGTGTTATCCTTTTCTTTTTCGGTCTCAGGGTATTCCAATCGAATCCGTTGAGAGACTGGACGCCCAATAAATTACCTCAGGAGACGCGTTATCTCAAAGATTTTGTGTCGTCATTTTTGCTTACCTTTTCCAATGTAGCGATTATTTTAGTGTTGATAGGACTTTATGCCCGTTTCTCATTTAATCCTTTGGCGGATGGGAAAACTTTTTTTGTTGCCGGATTAATTGCATTTACTGCAGCCTTGTTCATTTGGTGGTTTCTTCTCACGACTATGGTTTCCCGGTTACGAAAACATTTTAACCGCAGAGGTCTGGTATTGCTTAACAGAAGCGTAGGAACCCTGTTGATGTTGCTGGGATTGGGAGGAATCATCCTGTTGCTGTTCCCCGGCTTCTTTTAATTTTTTATTTCAAAGAAAATTCACTTTAGTTTTTCACTTTCTCCGGCCTCTTCTTCCCCCACTCAGGCACATAGGCGCTTTTTACCATCCCACTTTCCCTCCTTTCCACTTTTAATTCATCCCTGTTTTCCTATCTCTATCACTTCAAGGTCCCTTATATTACCTTCGTCCAGTATAAAACGGAGAAGGGTACGTACTTGATGAAAGCCATATTTACCGGCAGCGCCGGGGTTCATATAGAGGCATTCCAGTTTCTTATCATACATTACTTTCAATATATGGGAGTGTCCGGTTATGAACAGCTTTGGAGGATTGGCTTTTAATTGGGACAGGACGGCAGGGTTATAACGGCCCGGATAACCACCTATATGGGTAATCATTACATCTACCTTCTCGAGCATGAAACGCAATGTGTGGGGATAGGCACTGCGAACGGCAGTATCATCGATATTGCCATAAACGGCCCTGAAGGGTTTTAGTACTTCGAATTGCCGGGCCAGGGCGAGTGAGCCGATATCGCCGGCATGCCATATCTCATCGCACGAAGCGAAATATGTTTCGAATTTTTCATCCCAATGGCCATGGGTATCTGAAAGTAGTCCTATTTTCTTCATTTTTTTTATTCGGTCAAAGTTATTATTTTTATACCATAATTCAAAAGGTATCGAATTCAAAATATGAAGCATTCCATATATAGGTATTTCAAGCGAGATATTAGCTGGTTATCATTTAATTACCGTGTTCTTTTGGAGGCAAAAGATGAACGGTTGCCAGTGTACGAACGCATTAAATTTCTCGCTATCTATTCTTCCAATCTGGAAGAGTTCTACAAGATCCGTGTCTCGGGATATCATAGCTCCCTTCTGGAGAGCATCAATCGCGATGAATCAGTGGAGGAAGCGATGAAGACTATTGTGCAGATCAACAAGGAGGTCACTGTTCAGGAAAAGGAGTATGATGATATCTTCAACAATATGATATTACCTGAATTGAAACGCAATGGTATCATACTTTATCAGACCGATAAGGTGGAGCCGTTCCATCAGGAATATGTGAAAAAGTATTTTAACGAAGAGGTATTTCCCTATCTGCAACCGATGATCATTCAGAAGGATGATATTCATTCGTTTATTCAGGATGCCCGCATCTACCAGGTGATCAGTCTGTTGAAAAAGAAGAAGAAATCGGATAGATTGGGATATACCTATGCCATCATGAAAATCCCTTACACCAAGATACCCCGTTTCATCGAACTTCCTTCGCACGATGGCAATCACTATATCATGTTTATTGACGATGTGATTAAGGCGAATATGCAGAGTGTATTCCCGGGATACCAAATTGTGGATTGTTTCAGCATTAAGATTTCACGTGATGCAGATTTCTCGTTAGAGGATGAAGATCAGAAAGATATTGCCGAGGAGATACTTCGCAAGGTGCGCAAGCGGAAGATAGGGGCTGTTACGCGGTTTCAGTATGATAAGAATATGCCGGATTATTTTCTTCAATACCTTTGTGAAGCCTATGAGATTGAAGAGGAGGAGCTACTTCCTTCAGGCCGTTATCTGAACAGGGCTGATCTGTCGAGCCTACCCAATCCGGTGGGTAATTCTTTGAAACAGCAACTCCCTCAACCGCTCAGGATCCCGGAACTGGAAACCAACAGCTCTATTTTGCGGGTACTACGGAAACAGGATGTATTGCTACACTTCCCCTACCAGTCATTTGATTATCTGCTGCGGTTCCTTCTGCAGGCAGCCTTCGATCCGAAGGTGCTGGAAATAAAGGTGACCCAGTATCGTGTGGCAGAGAATTCGGCCGTAATCAACAGTTTGATCAGTGCTGCGAAGAATGGTAAAAAGGTGACTGTCTTTGTCGAGTTAAAAGCCCGGTTCGATGAGATGAATAACTATTTAACCTCCGAGTTGATGCAACAGGCGGGAGTAAAAATTATTTACAGCCTGCCGGGGCTAAAGGTACACGCCAAACTGGCCTATGTGCGGAAGCGCAGTAACGACCCGGATGATCCTATAAAGGGTTATGCTTATCTGGGGACGGGTAACTTCAACGAGAAGACTGCCCGTATCTATTCCGATAAGGGACTGCTTACCTCCAATAAAGAAATCATCAGGGATATCGACGAGGTATTCAGGGTATTAGAGGGAAAACCCTATATGAATGACTTCAAGCACCTGTTGGTGACACAATTTAATATGCTCCCGGAGATTCATAGGATGATCGGACAGGAGATTAATCATGTGAAGAATGGTGGTATCGGTCATATCATATTAAAGATGAATAGCCTGGAAGACAGGGGAATGATCGATGCCCTTTATCGTGCCAGCGAGGCGGGGGTGAAGATCGACCTGATCATACGCGGAATCTGTTGTCTGGTTCCCGGACAGCCGTTCAGCCAGAACATCACTATTACCAGAATCGTGGATGCTTACCTGGAGCATTCGCGGGTTTGGTATTTCTTCAACGGCGGTGAAGAGGATATCTTCCTGACTTCGGCCGACTGGATGCAGCGCAACCTGCATCGCCGGATTGAAGTGGCTTTCCCCGTTTATATGGAATCATTGAAGCGGGAAATCATAGATATCCTCAAGATACAGCTTAAAGACAACCAGAGTGCGGTGTGGATCGATGAAAACCTGCAAAACGTCTTCAAACGGGATGCGGCTCCGGCTGATGCTCCTCCTGTGCGTGCCCAGCAAGCGATCTATGAGTATCTGAAGAAATTGACCGAACAGTAACAAAAACCCCGTATCGGGAATTCCGGCACGGGGTTTTAATATGATTGTTTCCGAAGAGGTGTTTATTCAGTAGCCTCCTGGAACAGATTTACACGTTTGTTGGCACTCAGTTTTTCGAAGTCTTCGCGTGAGCCGACTACCAGTTTGTCGAATTCCCTCTGGCCGGTTCCGGCAGGGATAAGATGTCCGCAGATCACGTTTTCCTTCAAACCATCGAGTGTATCGGTCTTGCCGTTGATGGCGGCGTCGTTCAATACCTTGGTAGTTTCCTGGAAGGATGCGGCCGACATGAAGCTGGTCGTCTGGAGTGCGGCGCGGGTAATTCCCTGCAACACCTGGTTGGCGGTAGCGGGAACGGCATCGCGTGCTTCCACAGGTTTCAGGTCGCGACGTTTCAGCGAGCTGTTTTCGTCACGCAGCTTGCGAGCTGTTACAATCTGTCCCGGTTCGAACAGTTGCGAGTCACCGGCGCTGACAATCACCTTCTTGCCCCAGATGCGGTCATTCTCTTCCATCATCTCGTTCTTGTCGACAAGTTGCTGTTCGAGGAAGCGGGTATCTCCCGGATCCACTACTTCTACCTTACGCATCATCTGGCGTACAATCACTTCAAAGTGCTTGTCGTTGATCTTCACACCTTGCAGACGGTAAACATCCTGAACTTCGTTCACGATATATTCCTGTACCGCAGTCGGCCCCTTGATAGCCAGAATGTCTGACGGGGTGATGGCTCCGTCGGAGAGCGGCATCCCTGCACGTACATAGTCGTTTTCCTGTACCAATATCTGTTTGGAGAGCGGTACCATGTATTTCTTCACTTCTCCTGTCTTGGAGGTGACGGAAATCTCCTGGTTACCACGTTTGATCTTGCCGAAAGATACTTCACCGTCGATCTCGGCAACTACCGCAGGATTCGACGGGTTACGGGCTTCAAACAGCTCGGTCACACGTGGAAGACCTCCCGTAATGTCACCTGCTTTACCTACGGCGCGCGGGATCTTCACCAGCACATCACCTGCTTTGATCTGGTCTCCCTCGTTCTTCACGATGTGGGATCCAAGCGGCAAGGTGTAGGTACGCAGGATATCGTCGTTTTCATCCACGATATGTGCCGATGGTGCCCTGGTCTTATCTCGCGATTCGATAATTACTTTCTCCTTCAAACCGGTCTGTTCATCAGACTCAACCTTATAGGTGATATTTTCGGTGAAACTTTCGAACCGGATCTTTCCGGACGCTTCGGAAACGATGACTGCATTGAACGGATCCCATTCGCAGATCAGATCACCTTTCGTCACTTTGTCACCCTGGTTGAAATAGAGTTTCGAACCGTAGGGGACGTTGTGGGCCAGCAGCACGATTTTGGTGTTGAGGTCTATAATACGCATTTCCACCAATCGGCTAACCACCACTTTGTAGGGCTTGCCTTCGGCATCAGTGGTCTCCACGTAACGGAGTTCGTCGAACTCGAGGGTACCGTCGTACTTGGTTACGACACTGTTTTCTGTAGCGATGTTAGAAGCGATACCTCCCACGTGGAACGTACGCAGCGTAAGCTGTGTTCCCGGTTCACCGATGGACTGGGCAGCGATAACTCCTACCGCTTCGCCTCTTTGTACCATTCTGCCTGTAGCAAGGTTTCTTCCGTAACACTTCGCGCAGACACCGTGCGATGATTCGCAGGTGAGTACCGAACGGATCTCTACCCGTTCAATAGGCGATTCTTCGATTTTCTTCGCTATATCTTCGGTGATCTCTTCCCCTGCGTTCACAATGATCTCCCCAGTGTTGGGGTGCTGCACATCGTGCACCGATACGCGTCCTAAAATACGCTCGTAGAGTGAGGCGATCACCTCGTCATTATTCTTGATAGCGGTAGCAACCAGGCCACGCAACGTACCACAATCTTCTTCGGTGATGATCACATCCTGCGACACGTCTACCAGACGACGGGTGAGGTACCCGGCATCGGCTGTCTTCAACGCAGTATCGGCAAGACCCTTACGGGCACCGTGGGTAGAGATGAAGTATTCGAGCACCGACAATCCCTCTTTGAAGTTCGCGAGGATGGGGTTCTCGATGATCTGTGCTCCTTCAGCGCCGCTCTTTTGCGGTTTTGCCATCAATCCACGCATACCCGACAGCTGGCGGATCTGTTCGCGCGAACCACGGGCGCCCGAGTCGAGCATCATATATACCGAGTTGAATCCCTGATCGTCTTCGGCAAGTTGTTTCATCAGGATATTCGAAAGCTTGGAGTTGATATGCGTCCAGGTGTCGATGATCTGGTTGTAACGTTCGTTATAGGTGATGAATCCCATATTGTAGTTCTCCATGATCTGCTCCACTTCGGCATATCCTTCTGCAATGAGCTTCTCTTTCTCTGCCGGGATGATCACATCTTCAAGGTTGAACGAGAGTCCCCCCTTGAATGCCATGTAATAACCGAGGTCTTTGATATCGTCGAGATACTGTGCCGTGCGGGCTACTCCACAGGTTTTGATCACCTTCCCGATGATATCGCGGAGCGATTTCTTGGAAAGCAGTTCGTTGATATATCCTACCTCTTTTGGAATAGCCTCGTTAGTGATTACACGTCCCACACTGGTTTCGTGCATCTTCCGGATGGGATTGCCTTCTTCGTCGATATCATCCACGACCACTTTCACCAAAGCATGTACATCTACTGCACCTTCGTTATAGGCGATAATGGCTTCTTCTTCGCCGTAGAAGGTCATGCCTTCCCCTTTTGCGCCGGGACGGATCTTGGTAATATAGTACAATCCGAGAACCATGTCCTGTGAAGGAACGGTGATAGGTGCCCCGTTGGCGGGGTTAAGGATGTTGTGTGATGCCAGCATCAGCAATTGTGCTTCGAGGATAGCCTCGTTGCCGAGTGGCAGGTGGACAGCCATCTGGTCGCCGTCAAAGTCGGCATTGAAGGCCGTACAGGCGAGCGGATGTAACTGGATGGCTTTACCCTCGATCAGCTTAGGCTGGAACGCCTGAATACCCAGACGGTGGAGGGTAGGGGCGCGATTCAGCAGTACCGGATGTCCTTTCATCACATACTCAAGGATATCATATACTACCGGTTCTTTCCTGTCCACAATCTTCTTGGCAGATTTTACCGTCTTGACGATACCTCTCTCAATGAGCTTACGGATGATAAATGGTTTATAGAGTTCGGCCGCCATATCTTTTGGCAGTCCGCATTCATGCATTTTGAGTTCGGGCCCTACGACGATTACCGAACGGGCCGAGTAATCCACACGCTTACCGAGCAGGTTCTGGCGGAAACGCCCCTGTTTCCCTTTCAGACTGTCGGAGAGTGATTTCAACGGACGGTTCGATTCGGTCTTGATGGCACTCGACTTACGTGAGTTGTCGAACAGCGAGTCGACCGCTTCCTGCAACATACGTTTTTCGTTACGCAGGATCACATCCGGCGCTTTGATGTCGATAAGACGTTTCAGTCGGTTGTTACGGATAATCACGCGACGATAGAGGTCGTTGAGGTCGGAAGTGGCGAAACGGCCGCCGTCCAGCGGCACCAACGGACGCAGGTCGGGCGGAATGACGGGAATCACTTTCATGATCATCCATTCCGGCTTGTTGATATTCTTCGATCCACGAAAAGCTTCTACCACCTGCAACTGTTTCAACGCTTCATTCTTGCGCTGTTGTGAGGTATCAGTGCTTGCACGGTGGCGGAGTTGGTGGGCCAGCTTATCGAGGTTGATCCTCTCCAACAACTCGAGAATGGCTTCTGCCCCCATCTTTGCGATGAATTTGTTAGGATCGCTATCCTCAAGCAATTGGTTTTCTTTGGGCAGCGTATCCAGCAACTGGAGGTATTCATCTTCGGTAAGGAGATCCCTCTCTGCTACCTGGTCTCCCAATGCACCGGGTTGAATCACCACATATCTTTCATAATAGATAATGGAATCCAGTTTCTTGGTCGGGATTCCCAGGAGATACCCTATTTTATTGGGTAATGACCTGAAATACCATATGTGAGCCACCGGAACCACCAGATGGATATGTCCTGTACGTTCGCGACGTACTTTTTTCTCGGTAACTTCCACGCCGCATCGGTCGCAGACAATACCTTTATAGCGGATACGTTTGTACTTTCCGCAGTGACATTCATAGTCTTTTACAGGCCCGAAAATCCGCTCACAGAACAGACCGTCGCGTTCGGGTTTATAGGTGCGGTAGTTGATGGTCTCGGGTTTTAACACTTCGCCGAAAGAATTCTCCAGAACCTGTTCAGGCGACGCCAGCCCAATAGTAATTTTTGAGAAGTTACTCTTTATTTTGTTCTCTTTTCTAAATGCCATATACTAATCAGTATAAAGAATTATTTTGTTTAATTTGCTAATAATTCAATCCCGATTTATCGGGATTAAATTATTGTCGATTAGTCGAGACTGACGTTAAGACCCAGTCCTCGCAACTCGTGGAGCAATACGTTCAACGATTCGGGGATTCCGGTCTGTGGCATCGGCTCACCTTTCACGATGGCTTCATACGCTTTGGAGCGGCCTACCACATCGTCTGATTTGACGGTGAGTATTTCCTGAAGGATATGTGCCGCACCGAATGCTTCGAGCGCCCAAACCTCCATCTCTCCGAAACGTTGACCCCCAAACTGTGCTTTACCGCCCAACGGCTGTTGTGTGATAAGCGAGTAGGGACCAATAGAACGGGCATGCATCTTGTCTTCCACCATGTGGCCGAGTTTGAGCATATAGATGATACCCACGGTTGCGGGTTGGTCGAAACGCTCACCGGTACCACCGTCGTAGAGATAGCTCTTACCGTATGCCGGTACCTTGGCCTTATCTGTCCAGGTGTTCAGGTCGTCGAGCGATGCTCCGTCGAAGATAGGAGTAGCAAATTTCACTCCCAGTTCCTGTCCGGCCCATCCAAGTACGGTCTCGAATATCTGTCCGAGGTTCATACGTGAAGGCACACCCAGCGGGTTCAGCACGATATCTACGGGTGTTCCGTCGGCAAGGAAAGGCATGTCTTCCTGACGTACGATCCTGGAAACGATACCCTTGTTACCGTGACGTCCTGCCATTTTGTCTCCTACCTGTATCTTCCGCTTTTTCGCTACATATACTTTGGCGATCTGCATGATTCCCGAAGGAAGCTCATCACCAATGGTAAAGTCGAAACGTTTCCGTTTCAATTCTGCATCCAGTTCCTTGTAACGGTGCAGGTAGTTGATTACCGTAGTACGGATCTGCTCATTCTTTTGAGCATCAGCCGTCCATTTGTTCAATTGGATCGATTGGTAATCGATCTCGGCGAGCACCTTGTGTGTGAATTTTGCCCCTTTGGGAACAATATCCATATTGGTATAGTCTTTCACTCCCACAGAGGTTCTGCCTTCGGTGAGTGCAAGTAACTTATTGATAAGCACTTTCTTCAACTCTTCCATTTTGAGTTCATACTCTTCGTCGAGTTTGGGAAGAAGCGCTTTGCTGGAAAGTTTGGTTTTTCCTTTCTTGGATGCTTTCGAGAAGAGGTTGGTATGAATAACTACACCTTTGAGCGAAGGAGATGCTTTCAGTGAGGCATCTTTCACATCACCCGCCTTGTCACCAAAGATAGCGCGGAGCAATTTTTCTTCGGGTGAGGGATCGGATTCACCTTTCGGGGTAATCTTACCGATCAGGATATCTCCCGGTTTGATGCGTGCTCCCACACGGACAATCCCCCTTTCATCAAGGTCTTTGGTAGCCTCTTCACTTACGTTGGGAATGTCGGAAGTAAGTTCTTCCATCCCACGCTTGGTTTCACGTACCTCAAGCGAGAATTCTTCCACATGGATAGAGGTGAAAATATCTTCACTTACCAGCCGTTCGTTCAATACAATGGCATCCTCGAAGTTGTAACCTTTCCACGGCATGAATGCCACTTTCAGGTTGCGGCCCAGTGCCAGTTCTCCGTTTTGCGTGGCGTATCCTTCGGTAAGGATTTCGCCTGCTCTCACCTTTTGTCCCACTTTACATATAGGACGAAGGTCGACAGTGGTATTCTGGTTGGTCTTCCGGAATTTTGGGATGTTGTAAATCTTTACGGCATCCTCGAAACTGGTGAATTCCTCTTCCTCAGTCCGGTCATATTTTATTTTGATGGTAGTGGCATCTACATAGAGGATTTCCCCACTTCCTTCGGACATGACCTGGGTACGCGAGTCTTTGATAACCTGACCCTCAATACCTGTACCTACGATAGGCGATTCGGTTCTCATCAACGGAACGGCCTGACGCATCATGTTCGATCCCATCAATGCACGGTTGGCATCGTCATGCTCAAGGAACGGAATCAACGATGCGGCAATAGAAGCAATCTGCATAGGCGATACATCCATCAGTTCCACCTCTTCCGGGGCGATCACGGGATAGTCGGCATCCTGTCTTGCTTTCACACGCGGGTTGATGAAGTGGCCCTTGTCGTCGAGTGGTGCATTTCCCTGCGCGATCAGCTTGTCTTCCTCCTCTTCGGCGGCAAGATAGATGACTTCGTCGTTGTTGATATTCACCACTGCGTTCTCTACCTTGCGGTAAGGCGTTTCTATAAATCCAAGATCGTTGATCTTTGCGTAGACACAGAGCGAGGAGATAAGCCCGATATTCGGTCCTTCAGGTGTTTCTATCGGACAAAGACGGCCGTAGTGGGTGAAGTGCACGTCGCGTACCTCAAATCCGGCACGCTCACGCGAAAGTCCACCCGGTCCGAGCGCCGAGAGACGGCGTTTATGGGTGATCTCAGCCAGCGGGTTGGTCTGGTCCATGAACTGCGACAATGCATTGGTCCCAAAAAATGTATTGATGACCGACGAAATGGTTTTCGCGTTGATCAGGTCGATCGGGGTGAAAACTTCGTTGTCACGCACATTCATTCTTTCACGGATGATACGTGCCATACGGTTCAGACCTACTCCAAACTGGGTATACAACTGTTCCCCTACCGTGCGTACACGCCGGTTACTGAGGTGGTCGATATCGTCCACCACGGCTTTGGAGTTGACAAGCTCGATAAGGTATTTGATGATCTCAATCATGTCTTCTTTGGTGAGGACACGTGTATCGACATCGATATCGAGATTCAGTTTTTTGTTGATCCTGTAGCGGCCTACGTCGCCCAGGTCATATCTTTTCTCCGAGAAAAAGAGATTGTTGATTACCTCCCGTGCACTGGCGTCATCGGCCGGTTCCGCACTTCTCAGCTGACGGTAGATGTGACGGATGGCATCGATCTCCGTATTACTCGGGTCTTTCTGTAATGTATTGTAAATAATGGAATAGTCGGAGGTGTTGGCCGTTTCTTTGTGCAAAAGGATAGAGGCGACACCCGATTCAAGGATATCGTCGATATGCTCCTGTTCCAGCACAGTTTCACGCTCAATGATCACCTCGTTCCTTTCGATGGAGGTTACCTCACCGGTATCTTCATCGACAAAATCTTCCATCCATGATTTCAGTACGCGGGCGGCTAACTTGCGCCCCAGCACTTTTTTGAGGTTTGCTTTATTCACTTTTACCTCTTCAGCCAGGTCAAAGATCTCAAGGATATCCTTGTCGCTTTCGAAGCCTATGGCACGTAGCAGTGTGGTGACCGGTAATTTCTTTTTCCGGTCGATATAGGCATACATCACATTATTGATGTCCGTGGCGAATTCAATCCATGATCCCTTGAACGGAATGATACGGGCAGAATAAAGCACTGTACCGTTCGCGTGGAGGCTCTGGCCGAAGAATACGCCGGGAGAGCGGTGCAATTGTGAAACAATTACGCGCTCGGCGCCGTTGATGACGAACGTACCTTTTTCGGTCATATAGGGAATAGTACCGAGATATACATCCTGGATGACAGGAGTAAAATCTTCGTGGTCGGGATCGGTACAATATAGATACAACTTTGCCTTCAGCGGGACACTGTAGGTGAGCCCTCTGTCTATACACTCGTCGATGGTATAGCGCGGAGGATCAACATAGTAATCTAAAAATTCAAGGACGAAGTTGTTTCGGGTATCTGCAATGGGGAAATTCTCCGTGAAAACCTTATACAATCCTTCATTCTTTCTACTTTCGGGGGGGGCGTCGAGTTGAAGGAAATCCTGAAACGATTTTAACTGTACCTCCAGAAAATCGGGAAAATCAAGCGGATTTTTAATCGACGCGAAATTGATTCTTTGATTGGCGTTATTTGAAGACATGGATGTGAGTTTTTGAACCTACTATATATTGACACAAAAGGTTAAGAATCTTCCGATAGAAGATTCCTAACCATATTAACCTAAATTAGGTAAATGTTATTTAAGTTCAACTTCTGCTCCAGCCTCTTCAAGTTGTTTTTTCAAAGCGTCTGCTTCGTCTTTTGTTACACCTTTTTTCAATTCGCTGGGAGCTCCGTCTACCAAGTCTTTGGCTTCTTTCAAACCAAGTCCGGTGAGTTCTTTAACTGCTTTAACTACAGCTAATTTTGCTGCACCTGCGCTCTTGAGGATTACATCGAATTCTGTTTTTTCCTCTACAGCGGCTTCACCAGCTGCGGCGGGGCCTGCAGCAACGGCAACAGCTGCGGCTGCCGGTTCAATACCGTATTCGGTTTTTAAAATTTCAGCCAGTTCATTAACCTCTTTTACAGTCAGGTTAACCAAGTCTTCAGCAAATTTTTTTAAGTCTGCCATTGTTGTATTTGTTTAATTGATTACTAATTCTGTTTGTTGTAAAATTAAATTCAACCATCTTCGTCGGGCATAAATAGCCTGACTGGACAGTTATCTTTCCGACAATGTTTTCAATACTCCGTGGATAGTGTTGCCACCGGATTGAAGTGCGGAAATAACGTTCTTTGCAGGTGATTGCAACAGTGCGATCACATCTCCGATCAACTCCGTCTTGCTCTTGATGTTCACCAAATTTTGCAAGGTATCTGCTCCAACGAAGAAGCTTTCTTGCACGTAAGCACCTTTCAAAGCCGGAATTTTATCGGCTTTGTATTTATCAATAAGCTTGGCCGGAGAATTCGCCACGTTGGAGAACATAATGGCTGTATTTCCCTTCAAAATAGGATACAGTTCACTATAATCCCTGTCGAGCGATTCGAATGCTTTCTGCAAAAGGGTATTCTTCACCACTACCAGCTTGATCCCCTGTTTGGAACACTCCCTTCTTAAGTTACTTGTCTTCGCTGCATTGAGTGTAGCGATGTCAGTAAGGTAGAAGTTTTCATACTCCTGGAGATTAGCGGCTATCTGCTCTATTATCTGTTTTTTATCTTCCTTTTTCATATGATTGAACTATTTTTTTCAGAGGTATCATATGGAACTCGCTTAAATCATCTATCTCTGAGAGAATAATTTATCTGCTC
>Ga0129314_1000038_pt1 | contig 167535 bp, 162 predicted proteins | sample O1111metagenome_FD_94431 | JGI IMG/M metagenome (GOLD analysis project Ga0129314, IMG submission 94431) | Orangutan individual fecal microbial communities from fecal samples from Wisconsin, USA - O1111 metagenome | ecosystem: Host-associated > Mammals > Digestive system > Large intestine >...
AGCGTGACAGGCTAGCGTTCTAACCAACTGAACTACCAGGCCATATGGTGGGAACTACAGGGCTCGAACCTGTGACCCTCTGCTTGTAAGGCAGATGCTCTCCCAGCTGAGCTAAGCTCCCACGTTTTTTGTTTCAGTCCCTCAGCGGCGTTTGCGTCGTTGTTGTCCTGACAACGTAGATTATTATACTATGAGAATTCAAAAATGTCAACACCTTTTTTGAAAAAAATCAAAAAATTCTGATTCTCAACTTTTGGCTTAACTACGCCATTTTTTCGTATTTCTTGCAAAATGCGGCAAAATTTTTCTGATTTTTTTTTTATTTTTGCTTTCTGCACCCTCCTGCAACCGGGCGATTTTCTTTCTCAAAATTGCTTCCGACAGAAAAAAGACCCCCGAAAAGATACGGGGGTCTCTCCAAACAGCTATTGATTCTGAATTGCCTTCATCATATTTCGGATGTCGTTTGGGGTAAAATGATATTTTTTATCGCAGAACTGACAGCCAACCTCAATCGGTTTGCCCTCCGCTTCGATTTCTGCCAGCTCCTTGGTTCCCAAGCTAATCAGAGCGCGCTCCACTCTGGCACGAGAACAGTCGCAGACATAGCCCATCTCGTACTCATCGATGATGTTCGGCTCAAAGCCGTCCAGCGCTGCAAACGCAATCTGCTCCGGGGTCATGCCCTGATGAATCATGGCAGAAACCGGCGGCAGCTTTGCGATGTTAGCTTCCACGTGAGAGATGGTCTCCTCGTCCGCACCCGGCAGCAACTGAAGCAGGTAGCCTCCTGCCGCGCTGACGCTCAAGTCCGGGTTGACCAGAACGCCCAAGCCGCAGACGGTCGGAATCTGCTCACTGGTTGCGTAGTAGTTGGTGATGTCCTCTGCAATCTCTCCGGAAACGATTGGAACCTGACCGACGTAAGGCTCCTTCATCCCCAAATCCTTGATGACATACAAAAAGCCGTCGGTACCCACTGCACCAGAGACGTCCAGCTTGCCGGAGGGCTTGAGCGGAATCTCCACCACCGGATTGCCGACATAGCCCTTGACGTTGCCGGTGCCGTCCGAAACGGCAATCAGCATCCCAACCGGGCCCTTGCCCTCCATCCGCAGTGTCACCGAGTCCTTGGTGTTTTTGAGCATCGTACCCATGATGGAAGCCGCTGTCAGCAGTCTTCCCTCCGCAGCGGTCACCACCGCCGAGGTCTGATGAATCTGTTCCATGCGGGCAACTGCGTCGGTGCTGTCCACTGCACAGCACATCACCATACCGTCCCGCGAAATTGTCCTTACGATTTTTCCCATAGATGTTCCTCTTTATCCTGATTTCTTGTTCGTTCTCTCCCCACCCGCAGGCAAGGGAGAGCGGACAGCAGCTGAACCACTGCTGTCCGCTCCTTATTTTTGTGCAACATAGATGATGCGCTGGGTATCCTCCTGCACCGGGTCAAAGCTGTCCTCCGCATAGGTGGCCAGCAGCTTCAAGCCGCTCTTTTGCAGAAAGGCGCGAATCTGCTCATCCGAATATGCGCGCTCACAGAAGCTCTCGCTGGTGCGCGTATAGCGGTCCGACTCCTCGTCGTACTCAAAAAAGTCCAAATCCATCTGAACCAGGGCTCCGTCCTCCTGACAGCTGTTCTGCCAGACGCAGTAGACGTCCTCCCGGTCAAAGACATAGACGTTGTTTCCCAGCACCTCCCGGTGCTTGTAGATGCTGTTGACATCAAAGACAAACACCGCTCCCGGGTTTAGAAACAGGCTGACCCGGTCAAAGACCTTCTGCACCACGGCAGGGTCGGTGATGTGATTGATGCTGTCCAGCGCGCACACGGCGGCATCAATGGTCCCGTACATGTCCAGCTCCTGCATGGGCTGGCACAGGAAGAGCAGCTTTTCCACCTGAGGGTCGGACGGCTCCTCCCGTTCAAAATCCTCTCCGTAGAGCACCTGTGCCTTCTTCTGCATCGCTTCGGAAAGCATCTGCTCCGAGGCGTCGGTGCCTACTACATCATAGCCCAGACGGGCCAGCTCGATGGACAGCGAGCCTGTACCGCACGCAAGGTCCAGCAGGATGGATGCCTGCGGACAAAAGCGGCGAATCACACTGTCGAAGTAGGCTGCCCTTGCCGGGTAGGAGATGTTGTCAGTCAGCTCATCATAAAAGCCTGCAAAGGTATTATAGCTCATCTTTTTTGTCTAACCTTTCAAAAACGACCCGGTAACCGTCACACCCGTAGTTGAGCGAACGGTTGACACGGCTGATGGTTGCGGTGCTGGCTCCGGTCTCCGCTACGATGTCGCTGTAGACCCGGTGTTCGTCAAGCATCTTGGCAACCAGCAAACGCTGCGAAAGCGCCTTGAGCTCCGGCATCGTGCACAGATCCTCGAAAAACTTGTAGCATTCGTCCACCGTTTCCAGCTTCAGGATTGCCTGAAACAGAAAATCCACATTGAGTTCTTTGAGTTTCGAATTCATTTTCCAATGTCCTCCTGCCTTTTTAATCGACCTTCATTTTAACATTTTATAGGAGTGAAGTAAAGGACGAAGTTCCACTTTTTACAGAACTTAAAAAATTATTATGTAGATAGCATGAGAACCTCATCCTTTTTTGTGCATTTAGCACTGTTAAACAAATTCTTTGCACCGTCGCCGATTTCTCGGGGCATTTTCCCCATTCGTGCTAGAGGTCGTTGCGAATCAAATCCTCCAGCGACTCTCTTTGAACGATGACACGGGGCTCCCCGTGGTTGACCATCACCACTGCCGGACGGCACAGGCGATTGTAGTTGGATGCCATCGAATAGTTGTAGGCTCCGGTAGACAGCACCGCTACAATGTCGCCGCTGCAAACCGGCTGGATGGGCATATTCTCGCCGAGCAGGTCGCCGCTTTCGCAGCATTTGCCTGCCAGTGTGACGGTCATCGTTTTCGGCTGGTCGGCACGATTTGCGACGACCGCCTCATATGCCGACTGGTACAAAGCATAGCGGGGGTTGTCGGTCATGCCGCCGTCCACCGCCACATAGGTGCGCACACCGGGGATTTCCTTGATGGCGCCTGCCGTATACAGGGTGATGCCGGAGGAGCCGACAATCGAGCGTCCCGGCTCAAGCATCACAAACGGCTGCGGGAAATCCAGACTCCGGCAAGTATCCCGAACCACCTGCGACACCTTTTCCATATAGCTGTCATAGCGCAGAGCGGCATCGCTCTCGGTGTAGCAGATGCCAAAACCTCCGCCCAAATCCAGCTCCTCGATGACAAACCCGGTCTCCTGACGCACCTGCGCCATGAACTCGACCATCCTCTGGGCTGCCAGCTCAAACGGCTCCAGCTCAAAAATCTGGGAACCGATGTGACAATGCACCCCTTTGAGGCGAACATGGTCCAGTGCAAGCGCCTCGCGGACAATCTCCATCGCCTCTCCCGTTTCCAGAGCGACGCCGAATTTGCTGTCAATTTGACCGGTGCGAACAAACTCGTGGGTGTGGGCATCCACACCCGGCTTGATACGGAAGGCAATCGACGGACATTTGCCGCGCTGTTCGGCAAAGCGGTTGAGCCGCTCCAACTCATAGCGGTTGTCCACGATAATCAGCCCGATGTCGCTGTCCAAGGCATAGCACAGCTCACGGTCGGTCTTGTTGTTTCCGTGGAAGCAGATGTGCTCCGCCGGGAAGCCGGCCGCCAGCGCAGTGTACAGCTCGCCCTCCGAAACCACATCCACCCCCATCTGCTCGCTGTCCATCAGCCGGTAAATCTCCTTGCAGCAGAACGCCTTGCTTGCATAGCAGACCATTCCTCTGCCCTGATAGAACCGCTCGATGGATTCGCGGTAGCTGCGGCAGGCCGCCCGAACTCCCGCCTCGTCCAAAAGATACAGCGGGGTTCCGTACTGCTCTGCCAGCTCGACGGTATCACAGCCGCCCAGCGTCAGGTGTCCCTGTTCATTGACCCCCAAACATTCCGATTGTTTCATATTTCGTTTCCTTTCCCTCGTTCGTCCTCGTGTCCGGCACCGAGCGCCGAACCCTTGGCGGTCATCCCAATTCGATGCCGCCGTCCATCCCGTTCGTCACACAACCCGAAGGGATGTTTTTTCTCTATTCTTCCTCTGTCTCTGCCTCGTCCTCTGCCTGCAAATCCTCCTGCGAAATCTCGTCGATAATCGCCCGCAGCTCCTCGACTCCGTCGCCGTTCATCGCGGAAAACGGAACCATGTGGATTTGGTCGGCACAGGGCAGCTCGGTCTGGAGCGCCCGCAGACGCTCCTCCTGCTGCTTTTTGGAGAGCTTGTCCTTTTTGGTCAGCACCACCACAAAGGGGAATTCATTTTCGATCAGAAAATCCACCATCATCAGGTCATCCTTGGTCGGTGCATGGCGCATATCAATCAGCTGAAAGACCAGTCCGATGCGTCTTTCGCTGTTGAAGTAGGTTTCGATTAAATCGCCCCAGCGCTCCTTTTCTCCGTGGGAGACCTTGGCGTAGCCGTAGCCCGGCAGGTCGGCAAAGCGGACATTTTCCAGACGGAAAAAGTTGATGGTTGCCGTTTTGCCCGGGACTGCGCTGACACGAGCCAGCGCACGGCGATTGAATATCTTGTTGATGAGGCTGGATTTGCCCACATTGGAGCGTCCCGCAAAGGCAATCTCCACCAAATCCGACTGGGTCAGCTGGCTTGACTTGCCAAACGATGTCTCAAAGACGACATTGTGATAATTCATTCCTGCCCGTTCCTTTCTCTTGCAGTCCTATGCGTTGATGCGCGAGCAGTCCGTTACCGGAGGCTCGGGCATTGTTCTTGCGTTTTTCTTGACCGGAGGATTGCTGTCCTTCGGACACAGCGGCAACATCGGCACCAGTGCCTTTTCCAGCACAGTCCCGATTTCCTTTGCTGTCACAAAGGTGATGTTCTCCTTGACCACCGGGTCCACCTCGTACAGGTCCGGCTCGTTTGCCTGCGGGATGACGACCGTCTTCATGCCGTTGCGGTAGGCTGCCATCGTCTTTTCCTTGAGTCCACCAATCGGCAGCACTCTGCCGCGCAGGGTGATTTCACCGGTCATGGCAACATCGTGGCGCACCGGGATGCCGCTCAGGGCAGACACCAGCGCCGTTGTGATGGTGACGCCTGCCGACGGGCCGTCCTTCGGCACAGCGCCCTCCGGGAAGTGGATATGAATATCCTTGGTCTTGTAGAAGTCCTTGTCAATGCCGTACCGGTCGCACAGGCTGCGGACACAGGTGATGGCTGCCTTTGCCGACTCCTTCATGACATCGCCCAGCGAGCCGGTCAGCTCCAGCTTGCCGGTGCCGTCCACCACTGCAACCTCTGCTTGCAGGATTTCTCCGCCCACCGCAGTCCATGCCAGACCGTTGACAACACCGACCAGATCTTCCTTCTGGATGTCGTCGTCCTTATACTTCTGCGGGCCCAGCAGCGATTCCAGCATCTTGGCGCTGATGTGGCAGCTCTTCTTCTCTCCCTCCACAATCATCTTGGCGCTCTTGCGGCACAGGGTTGCAATTTCCCGTTCCAGCGTTCTGACGCCGGCCTCACGAACGTAATGGTCAATCAGGGAGTAGAGCGCATCGTCATAGAAGCGGCAGGTGCGTCCGTTGAGTCCATGGCGCTTGACCTGCTTTGGAACCAGATGCCGCTTTGCAATCTGGAATTTTTCCTCGCGGGTATAGCTGGACAGGTTGATGATTTCCATACGGTCATACAGCGGCGCCGGGATGGTGGAGGCATCGTTTGCCGTCGCAAAGAACAGCACGTTGCTCAAATCCAGCGGAATCTCCAAGTAGTGGTCCCGGAAGGCAAAGTTCTGCTCCGAGTCCAAAACCTCCAGCAGAGCCGAGGACGGGTCGCCCTTAAAGTCGCTGCCCAGCTTGTCGATTTCGTCCAGCAGCATCAGCGGATTCATGCTGTCCGCCTGCTTGAGCGCAGACACCACCCTGCCGGGCATCGCGCCGATGTAGGTCTTGCGGTGGCCGCGAATATCTGCTTCGTCACGCACACCGCCCAAGCTCATCCGGACATACTTTCTGCCCATCGCTTCGGCAATCGACCTTGCAATCGAAGTCTTGCCCACACCGGGAGGGCCGACCAGACAGATGATCTGTCCCTTGATGTTCGGCTCCAGCTTGCGTACCGCCAGAATCTCTAAGATACGCTCCTTGACCTTTTGCAGGCCGTAGTGGTCTGCATCCAGCTTTTCCCGCGCTGCTGCGATGTCCAGCTTGTCCTCGGTCAGCTTGTTCCACGGCAGTGAAAAGACGGTGTCCAGATAGTTTCTGGAAACCATCGCCTCCTGGCTGTTGAACACCATCTTGGAGAGCTTGTTGATTTCCTCGGTCAGCTTCTTCTCGGTCTCCTCGTCCGGCTCAATCTCTCTGAGGCGGGTGCGGTATTTCTCGATTTCGGTGTCACCGTCCTCGTCCTCTCCCAGCTCGGCACGGATGGCCTTGATCTGCTCGCGCAGGTAGTACTCCTTCTGGTTGCGGTCCATCTGGTCCTTGACCCGCTCGGCGATGCTGTGCTCGATGGCAAGAATATCGTTCTCGCGGCGCAGCAGAGTAGACAGCATTTCCAAACGCTTGCGGATGCTTGACTCCTCCAAAATCATCTGTTTATCTTCCAGCGAGAAGCCCAGATTCTGGCTGAGATACTCGCTGACGAAAACCGGGTCCTCTGCGCCGATGATGTTGACCACCAAATCCTTGGGCATCTTGGGCGCATAGAAGCAGTATTCTTCAAACAAGTCCTTGACCACCCGCAGGTAGGCATCCACCGTCAGGTGCTTGCCCTCCTTCACCGGAAGTATCGGCATCTCCTCGCACATCGCCTCATAAAACGGCTCGGTGGAAATCAGCTCGCACATTCTGGCACGGTACTGGCCTTCCACAACCACGCGGACCGACTCGCTCTGTGCCTTGAGAATCTGCTTTACCTTTGCCACAACACCCACGGTGTACAAATCTTCCTTCGTTGGGTTTTCCACCCGGCTGTTTTTCTGTGTCACCAGAAAAATCTTCTGGTTTCCCTGCATGGCGCGGTTGAGCGCCAGAATCGATTTCTGACGCGCCACATCAAAATGCAGCACCATATTCGGGAACATCACCAGTCCCCGGATGGCGATAGTCGGCAGGCGCAGCGTCTGCACCTCGGTCATCTGGATCTGTTCTTGGGTCATGATGTCTCACCTTTCCTTTTCCCGTTCCCCCCAAAAGGGACGGTCCTCTATTTTCCAGCATTTCTATTTATTTCAGGGGAAGCAGTCCTTGTCCTGCAAAGCCTGCTCCATTCCAAATTAGCTCCGGCTGTCCTATCATTATATAACAAAGGAGCATCCCTGTAAATAGGGACGCCCCTTTGCCTTTTCTTTGAAAAGAAAGGGCAGAGAAAAAGAAATCTGTGCGTCTGGGTTTGCCTGCCGCAGACGCTTGTCAGCGTTTTGTGATACCCTGTTTTCACCGGGCTTTAAGCCTTGCGTCTTTTGGAGCCCTTGCCCTTTTCGGGAGACACCGGAATCATCATGCGGACCGGCTTTTTGAGCGGGTCATGCTCGTAGTCGAAGGTCTTTTTGTCCTCCACACCTTCCCGGGTCACAACGATTCGGGTAATGGTCTGGTCGGACGGCGACTCGAACATCAGATTGTCCAGCACCTCTTCCATGATGGCTCTCAAGCCACGGGCGCCGGTCTTGCGCTCGATGGCCTTTTCTGCAATCGCTTCCAGCGCATCCTGCTCAAATTCCAGCTGAACATCCTCCAGCTCAAACAGCTTCTTGTACTGCTTGACCAGCGAGTTTTTCGGCTCGGTCAGGATGCGAACCAGTGCGTCCTTGTCCAGACTGGTCAGGGTTGCGATAATCGGCAGACGGCCGACCAGCTCGGGAATCAGACCGAACTTCACCAAATCCTGAGGGGTAATCTGGGAGAGCAGGACATCCTGCTCCAGCAGGTTTTTGTCCTGAATCTGTGCGCCGAAGCCCAAAGAGGACTGGGCAACACGGCTTTCGATGGACTTCTGAATTCCGTCGAACGCTCCGCCGCAGATGAACAGAATCTTGGAGGTATCAATCTGCAAGAATTCCTGATTCGGGTGTTTTCTGCCGCCGTTGGGCGGTACATTGGCAATCGTGCCCTCCACGATTTTGAGCAGGGCCTGCTGAACACCCTCGCCGCTGACATCACGGGTAATCGAGGTGTTCTCCGATTTTCTGCCAATCTTGTCAATTTCATCGATGTAGATGATGCCGGTCTGCGCCCGTTCAATGTCCCAATCCGCTGCCTGAATCAGGCGCAGCAGGATATTTTCGACGTCCTCGCCGACATAGCCTGCCTCGGTCAGGGTGGTCGCATCCGCAATGGCAAACGGTACATTCATCGTTTTTGCCAGAGTCTGCGCCAGCATCGTTTTACCTACTCCGGTCGGGCCGACCAGCAGCACGTTGCTCTTGGTGATTTCCACGCTGTCGTCGGTGTCCCGAAGGAAAATTCGTTTGTAGTGGTTGTAGATTGCCACGCTCAAAGCACGCTTGGCTCGCTCCTGCCCGATGACATACTCATCCAGCACCTGCTTGATTTCCTGTGGCTTTGGCATCGGGACTGTATCGCCCGGTGCTTCCCGTTTGGACCGGGATTCCGAGGCGCGGGGCTTATCTCCGTCGAGCACCTCCTGACACAAATCGATGCACTCGTTACAGATGCACACCCCCGGACCGGCAATCATCCGCTCCACCTCGTCCTGATACTTTCCGCAGAACGAGCATCTTAACATTTTATCATCAATCTTTGGCATTGCCGCACACCAGTCCTTATCGTTTGTCTATAATTTTGTCAACCAGACCGTACTCCAGCGCCTGCTGAGCTGTCATAAAGTTGTCGCGCTCGGTATCGCGCTCGATGACCTCCAGAGGCTGGCCGGTCGCTTCGGAAAGCATCTTGTTGAGTTTTTTCTTCACATCCAGAATCCACTCGGTATGGATACGCATATCGGTCGCCTGACCCTGTGCGCCGCCGGATGGCTGGTGGATCATGATGGTGGAGTTTGGCAGAGCCAGTCTCTTGCCCTTGGTACCGGCAGACAGCAAGAAGGCGCCCATCGATGCTGCCATGCCCATGCAGATGGTGGATACATCGCACTTGATATACTTCATGGTATCATAAATGGCAAGTCCCGCAGTGACCGAACCGCCCGGGCTGTTGATATACAGGCTGATATCCTTGTCCGGGTCCTGACCCTCCAGATACAGCAGCTGGGCTACCACTAGGCTTGCGGTTGCATCGTTGACCTCATCGCAAAGCATGATGATACGGTCATTGAGCAGGCGGGAAAAAATATCATAAGAGCGTTCTCCGCGATTGGTTTGCTCTACAACATAAGGTACTAAAGCCATTTGAAAAACCTCTCTTTCTATAAAAAAACAACGAAGCCTCCGGATGGGCTGTCGGATTTATCCTTGACTTTGGACAAAGGGTTTAATCGCCCGCCGGAGAATCCTATGATTTTGATACACACAAAAAATGCGGCCGGCTTTTTTTGCCGGCCGCAAACGGCTGTTTCATCGTTTTCATTATACACGAAACCGTCTGGCAGTTATTGTATTTTTTATGAACGATTTCTTAAATCAAGCCATTGTGTGTTCTAAAAAGAGCTCCGGGAGAGGATTATTCTTCGTCAGCTGCTTCCTCTGCTTCGCTCTCAGCTTTTTTCTTGGATTTTGCAGCAGTCTTTTTTACCTTTTTCTCGGTAACGACTGCGGAATCTCTTACCAGGTCGATTGCCTTGTTAACGGTAACATCCTTTGCAATCTCTTTCTCTGGCAGCAGACCCTTTACCTTCTGTGCCTCGAGGCCGTAGTTCTTTGCAATCTTCTCGTACTCAGCTTCGATGTCCTCTGGGGTAGCGGTCAGGTTTTCTACTTCTGCAATCTTCTCGAGTGCAAGTCTGATCTTAACCTGTCTCTCAGCGGATTCCTGGAAGGTTGCGCGGAATGCTTCCATGGTGGAACCGGTGTAGTGCAGGTACAGGTCAAGGTTCATGCCCTGAGACTGGAGACGGTAGCTGAAGTCATTAACCATCTCGTTGATTTTGTTCTCGAACATGCACTGTGGAATTTCGCCTTCCATGTTCTCGATAACAGTTGCAATCAGGCCATTTTCCATGTCAACCTGAGCTTTGTTGTCTGCATCCTTCTGAAGTCTGTCTTTTACGTCCTTCTTCAGGTCTGCCAGAGTGTCAAATTCGCTGACATCTTTTGCGAATTCATCGTCCAGAGCCGGCAGCTCCTTCTCCTGAACTGCATTGAGTTTTACCTTGAATACAACCGGCTGGCCTTTCAGGTCCTCTGCATGGTAATCTTCTGGGAAGGTTACGTTTACTTCAAACTCTTCGCCTGCGCTGTGGCCAACAACCTGCTCCTCAAAGCCCGGGATAAACTGACCGGAGCCGAGAACCAGTGGGAAGTTTTCGCCTTTGCCGCCTTCAAAAGCAACGCCGTCTTTGAAGCCTTCAAAGTTGATCAGAGCGGTATCGCCGTTCTTTGCAGCGCGCTCTACGTTGGTCATGCGGGAGTTTCTCTCTCTCATTCTTTCGAGCTCAGCGTTGACGTCAGCAGCCATGATGGTTTCGATGGTCTTTTCAGCCTCGATGCCCTTGTAGTTTTTAACGGTAACTTCCGGTTTTACAGTAACGGTAGCTTTGAAGCTGAAGCCCTTGCCGTCCTCAACGGTCAGGTCAGAAACATTAGCGCGGTCAACCGGCTCGATGTTTGCTTCTTCTACTGCTGCTTCGTATGCGGTTGGGTAAACCATGTTGATGGCATCATCATAGAAAAACTCTTTGCCATACATTTTTTCGATCATTGCCTTTGGAGCTTTGCCCTTGCGGAAGCCCGGCAGAGCGATGGATTTTACCTTCTTTTTATACGCCTTTACCAGCGCATCCTGGAACTGCTCCTCGCTGACGTTGATCAGCAGCTCTACTGTGTTGTTTTCAAGTTTGTTTGCAGATGTCAAACTCATTTTATCTACATTCCTTTCTTTTTCTGTGCCGAATCAGATAACTGGGCTGTCACAGAACAGCTTCTTTGATTGTTACCAGGGTCCCATACACCGAGACCGTCGAACAGTCCGGGACCCAGCGATGCTCTTCGACATTCCCTGCGGTCATCCTTCGTCCGGAACAGACCCCACTCTCATCTTCAAAAAAGGACGGCACATTTTTAATTCATTGTAGAATGATCCAAACAATTATATCACATTCTTTTTGGAAATTCCACCGGTTAAGGGGAATATTTTACGATTTATCCAATCTTTTTCGGGCAAAATCTCAGGAAATCCGCCGAAACCATCTCCAGACGAACCCCTTCCCAGTCTCCCTGAAAGGCAAAACGGCACCCTTGGGAGTGGATATGACCGTAGTAGCAGCGGCGAACTCCGAACTCCTTCATCACTTCCAGAAACTCGGGGATGCTGTCCTGCATGAAAACCGGCGGGTAGTGCAGGAACAAAATCTTCTCCTGGTCGCCGAAGCGGTCGGCATCCTGAAGGGAAGCGCGGATTCGTCCGGCCTCTCGGGCAATCAGCTTTTTGTCGTGCTCCTGACCCTGCTCGAACATCCAGCCGCGCGAGCCGCACAGACTCACACCCTCGACGCTGACTGCGTTGTTGTGCAGGATGGACAGGGTATCAAAGCCGTTTTCGGCAAGGAATGCCTCCATCTTGGCCCGGGTGGTCCACCAGTAATCGTGGTTGCCCTTCATCAGGATTTTCTTTCCGGGCAGCGAGTGCAGGAAGGCAAAGTCCGCCCTTGCCTCCTCCATGCTCATGCCCCAGGAAACATCCCCCGGGATCACGACGGTGTCCTCCTGCCCGACCACTGCCCTCCAGTTTTCCTCCAGCCGCTGCATATAGTTTTTCCAGCCACCGAAAATATCCATCGGCTTGTTGACCGACAGCGACAGGTGGGTATCTCCAATCACAAAAAGAGCCATGCTTTCTTCCTTTCCAAGGCAACAAATCGATTCCTTCTCCGGGAAATGTGCAAACCTGCCCTAGCAGCTCACCTGTACCTCATCGCGCTTTTGCTGGCAAACGATGCGGTACTTCATCTTCCGAGCCCTTGTGCGGAACGGCGAACCGGTCGGCTCGTTCCAGCGGCTGAAGGTGAAGATGCGGTCGCTGGCGATATCCAGCATCTTGCCCAGCTCTGCAGGGTCCAGCCCCATCTCTGAAAAATAATCTCTGTTTCGCATCATCTCATATTTTCCTCGAAGAAGTGCTGGGCATTTCCGAACATAATTTTATCCGAGATGCGGCGGCTGATGCCGTTCTCTACCATATAATCCCCGAAGGAGGCAAACAGCACCGGGTTGTCCATCTGGCTTACGATGCCGCCGTCGAAGTCACTGCCGCAAGCGATGACATCCTCGCCGCCCAGCTCGAGCATCCGATAGACATGGCGGAACAGCTCTGCCTTGGAATCCTTCATCGGCTCGTCCGAAACAAAGTTGTGCAGCAGGTTGAGGCCGACCAGACCCTTGTGCTCAACAATATACCGGAACATTTCCTCGGTCAGGTTGCGCTTGTGGGAGCAGAGCGAACGCAGGTTGGAGTGGGTTGCGATGATTGGCTTGGTAGCCAGTCCGCCCATCAGCTCCTCCATGCCCTTGTCGTTGAGATGAGAAACATCGACGATGATCTTCTGTCTTTCCATCTCGCGGACGACCTCTCTGCCGAACTCGGTGAAGCCCATGCTTGGGTCCACATTACCGGAAGCCAGCTCATTCGGGCCGTTCCAGGTCAGGGTCATCATCTTAACTCCGTCCTTCGCAAGCTTTTCAACATTTTCCAGCTTGCCGGCCAGAACAGCTGCACCCTCGACCGAAAGGATTGCCGCACATTTTTTCTCTGCGGTGATGCGCTCGATGTCGCAAGGGCTCTGCACCATCTCCACGATGTCGCGGTGCTGGTCGAGCATCTTCAGGAAGTAAGCGTGGATGCGCTCATAAAATTCGACCGCTTCTGCTCCGCGGTATCTGTCCGGGATAAAGATTGCGAAGGTCTGACACCATTTTTCCAGCTCCGGCAGATAGCGCAGACTCAGCTGCGACTTGTCAGTCAGCATATTCTCGCCCAGTTCTTCCATGCGCTCAATCGTATCACAGTGTAAATCAAACAGTTTCATTTGTTCCATTCCTTTCGCATTTTATTCATTCCATCCCCATCGCTTCAAAGGCGTTGGGGTAATAGTCCAGTTGAACCACTCTGTTGTCCAGCATGGTCACACACGCCACATCAAAGCGCGGCTGGTAGCAGGCATAGCTGCTGTGGTCCAGCAGAAATTTCTGCGCTCCCAGCAGGATGCGCTTCTGCTTGGCAGGGGTGACTGCCAGCTGGGCACAAAAGGCAGAGGCTGTACCCTGCTTGCGGGTCTTGACCTCGACGAACAGCAGGTATCTGCCGTCGCAGGCAATCAAATCCAGCTCCTCGTGGCGGCCGGCAGGACGGTAGTTTTTCTCAACCACAAAGCAGCCCCGCTCAATCAGATATTGGGCGGTTGCTTCCTCTCCTGCCCGTCCCAAAGACTGCGTCGGCATCGGCCTAACCCTCCAGATGCAGCTTCTTTAAAAAGCTGCGGCGGTGTATCGGGCTGACCCCGTACTCCTCCAGCCGCTCATAGTGCAGCTTGGTGGGGTAGCCCTTGTGCTTTGCAAACGCATACTGCGGATACTCGCCATCTATCTCCACCATCTGACGGTCCCTTGTGACCTTTGCCAGAATCGAAGCGGCGGCGATGCAGGCGGAATTTGCGTCCCCCTTGATGACCGTGCGAGTGCAGGGATGAATCTTCGGGTCGCGGTTGCCGTCCACCAGCAGGATGTCCGGCGTCAGAGAGAAGTTTTGCTCCATCTGCTCCACCGCGCGGCGCATCGCCAGAAAGGTCGCCTGCAAGATATTGTATTCGTCGATTTCCTCCGGGCTTGCCTGACCGATTCCGTATGCCAGCGCATACTTCTGAATCGGCTCGAACAGAGCCTCCCGCTTCTTTTCCGAGAGCTTTTTAGAATCATTGAGACCCATCAGCTCCGGACACAGCTTTGCCAGCTCCTCCTCGGGCGGCAGGATGACCGCTGCCGCTACCACCGGACCAGCCAGCGGGCCGCGTCCTGCCTCGTCCACGCCGCAGACCCGTGCAAAGCCCTGCTCGCCAATCTGGCGGTCAAAGAGAAACAAATCCGGTTTTTCGCTCATCGGGCTTCCTCCGAATCCGGCTGGGCTGTCGCAGTGTGCGGACGCTCCAGCGAGATGCGTCCAATCTTTCCGGAGCGGAATTCGTCCAGAACGGTGATGGCGGCACGCTCGGTATTGACCACGCCGCCGGACATCATCATGCCCCTCTTTCTGCCGACCAGCTCCAACAGGTCGTATGGCTCCAAGTCAGCCGATTCCTCGGCAGTAACCTTGAAGCGTTCCTCCAACAGCTGCGGGTAGCGTTCCCGCAGCAGTGCAAGGAAGCGCATCGCAACCCACTCCAAATCATAGACGTCGTCCTTGATGGCTCCGGTGTATGCCAGACGCTCGCCCACCTGCTTATCGTCAAATTTCGGCCAGAGTACGCCGGGCATATCCAAAAGCTCGATGCCGTTTTCCAGACGCACCCACTGCTTGCCGCGGGTGACGCCGGGGCGGTCCTCCACCTTGACCTTTTTGCCTCCCGCCAAGCGGTTAATCAAGGAGGATTTGCCCACGTTCGGCACTCCCACAATCATCATGCGGATTGGGCGGCTTTCCATCCCGCGTGCGCGGCGCTTTGCCAACAGGTCTGCCAGTGTCTCCCGAACGGCAGGCACCAGCTCCTTGAGTCCCTTGCCCGAGCGGCAGTCCAGCGCCAAGGTGCGAACTCCATGGCTCTTATAATAGTCCTGCCACATTTTGGTGACAGCCGGGTCGGCAATATCCGCCTTGTTGAATACAACCAGACGGGGCTTGTCTCCCACGATTTTTTCAATCTCTGGGTTTCGGCTGCTTTTGGGGATTCTGGCATCCCGCAGCTCCACCACAATATCCACCAGCCCCAAGCTCTCCTTCATCACGCGGCGTGTCTTTGCCATGTGTCCCGGAAACCACTGGATGCTCGGTGTTTGGGTCAGATATTCCTGTTCCTCCTGACCCTGCTCCTGCCACTGTTCTTTTTCCATTGTGCGTCCTCTCCTTCCTTCCTATTTTTGTTGCCAGCCGGTTTTACTCGCTGGCGATATTCAATCTGCCGGTATCGCTGATTTTGCCAAAACGGTCAAAGGGATAAAAGCGGAACAGCACTCTGCCCACGATATATTCCTCGCGAATCGTTCCCACCGTATCCGAGCGGCTGTCGCGCGAACCGTTGCGGTTGTCGCCCATCACAAAGATTTCGCCCTCCGGCACGGTCAGCGGGAACTGGGTTCCCTCCTCCAGATGGGTGTCCTCCAAGATGTACGGCTCCGACAATTCCTCGCCGTTGATGGAAACCTTTCCGGCCTCAAAGTCGATGTCGACCGTTTCGCCGCCGGTTGCGATAATGCGCTTGATCAGATTTTTGCCTTCCTCGTGGTCTGCTTCTCCGCCGAGCACCACGATGTCTCCCCGCGTCGGCTCATAAAACAGATTGGAGATAATCAGCCGTTCCCCATGGCGAAGGGTCGGCAGCATCGATTCGCCGTCCACCGTAGCCGGGCGTGCAAGAAAGGTGAAAATCAGCAGCATCACCGCAAAGACCACCACCAGCGATTCGGCATATTCCAGCGCCTCCCCCACGCTTTTGCGGTGTCTCTGCTGAGCGGTTTGGGGCTGGGCGGTCTGGGAATCATTCATTTTTTCGTTATCCATCCGCGTTTTCCTCCTTATCCGGCAAGAGCCACAGCCGTGTGCCGGATGGTTTTTCCCTGTATAAAAACAAAAAGGGACAGAGAAACTGTCCCTTTTTTTGCGCGAACTTAGCGAATCTGTTCTTTAACTTTTGCAGCTTTGCCGACACGGTCACGCAGGTAGTACAGTTTGCTTCTGCGAACTTTACCGTTTCTGGTAACAACAACTTCCGCAACATTCGGAGAATGCATTGGGAATACTCTCTCTACGCCGCAGCCGTGGGATACACGACGAACGGTGAAGGTGGAGTTGATGCCGCCTTTTTTGATACCGATTACGGTGCCTTCAAAAGCCTGAAGTCTCTCTTTGTCGCCCTCTTTGATCTTAACCTGTACTCTTACGGTATCACCAACCTCGAAAGATGGCAGTTCGTTTTTCAGGCAAGATTCGGAAATTTTCTGTAATGCGTCCATTGATTTTTCCTCCTTAAATTTTCAGATATTCATGCAGCCGGACAGCGATGCAGAGGAATATCCACTTTGAATGTCGCAATCTTTTCAAACCGCATGGTTTTCATATTGCAGATTGTGCATCAACACTCATCGGTCTAATGCCCCTCAAACGGCATCGGACAGACGGCAACTGTTGCATACCCGAGTATTATACCATGACGAAAGCCCGATTGCAAGAAATTTTTATCCTTCGTTGGGACTTTCTGTTCTTTTCCCCACTATGCACAATCCCCGGCCGACCGATTGCCGCCGGTTTTGTTGCTTTAACAGAAGGGCTGAAGCTCCCGATTATAGACCATCACACGCTTGAGCGACTTGACCTCCAGCCGGAACGGTGCGTTGTCCAGCAGCAGGGTCGGGTTGATGTTCAGCTCGATGCCGGTTGCAAAGCGCATCTTCGCCCAGACGCCCTCTTCCTTCTGCTCCAGAGAAAGCACCGAGAAGCACGGGCGGATGTCGATTTCCTTCTCGCCCTTTTTGGTCTTTTTGATGACACGGATTTCCTGCTGTCCAAAGTAGCTCTGCAACTGTTCCAGCAGGTTTTCTTCTCCGGTCAGCAGCATCTCGTAATCTGCCCACGCAATCTCCTTCTGGTCCATCTGCTGCGGGCCGGCATGGAAAATCTGAATATCCGGCGGCAGGCAGGCATTGACCTTCTGTGCAACCGTGTCCAGCTCCACCTTGTGAGTGAGCTTGAGGTCCACGCACTCGTAGGTGCTTTCGCAACCGAGCGACAGCGGCAGTGGGAAGGTCAGGTACATATGCGGATTGAAGCCGCCGGTGTACCAGACTGGCAGTCCCGAACGCTTGAGCGCACGGCTCATGCAGCGGTTCATATCCAGATGGGAGATATATTTTGCGCGGTCGAGCTTGGTGAAGAACAGCCGAATCTTCTGCGGCTGCTCCAAAGCCTCTCCATAGTCCAGCAGAGCTACCGGAATCGATTCGAGCGGACGCTCGTACACCACCTCAGCCGAGCAGCATGGGCCGTCCACCAGCTGAGCCGCACCACAGCCGGCACACTTTTCGCGGCACTGCGGGGTTGTGGTGTTTTCATGAGCAAGACGGTTTTCCCGAATCAGGAAGTTTTTGCTGACGCAGTAATCCAGATGATCCCACGGCATAACCTCCTCATAGCTTCTGTGACGGTTTGCATAGAAGGCCGGGTCAATGCCCTGATCCTGCATTGCATCGTACCATCTCTCCGGCTGGAAGTATTCATACCAGCCATCCAAGAAGCTGCCCATGCGCCATACCTGTTCGATGACATCGCCCATCCGGCGGTCGCCCTTTGCCAGCACCGCTTCGATAAAGCTGACATCCGCATCGTGGTAGCTGACGCTGATTTTTTTGGATTTCACGCTTGCCAGCAGGTGCTTCTGTTTTTCCCGGAGCAGCTCCATGCTGTCCTGCGCTTCAAACTCAAACGGAGTGAAGGGCTTCGGCACAAAGCAAGCACAGGAAATCGAGACGCTGACCGCTCTGCCCTTCGGACGGGTCGGCAGGCTGTAGTAGAGGTCTACCACCTTCTGGGCAAGGTTTGCGATTCCTTCGATATCCTCCATCGTTTCGGTCGGCAGACCCATCATGAAGTAGAGCTTGACCGAGGTGTAGCCGCCCTCAAATGCGGTGCGGCAGGTTTTCATCAGCTCTTCTTCTGTAACATTCTTATTGATAACATCGCGCAGACGCTGGGTTCCTGCCTCCGGCGCAAAGGTAAGGCCGCTCTTTTTCAGGCGGGAAACCTTGTCCATCAGCTCCTTGGAGAAGTTGTCTACACGCAGGCTGGGCAGCGAAAGGCTGACCTTTTCCTGAGTGGTCCAGTCCAGCAGGTCGTCAAGCAGCGGCTCGATTTCCTTATAGTCGCTGGTTGACAGCGAGGTCAGCGACATCTCCTCGTAGCCGGTGCTGTCGCACAGGCCATGTGCATCCCGGTTGAGGGTATCGTGGTGCTTGTCACGCAGCGGACGGTAGATAAATCCTGCCTGACAGAAGCGGCAGCCGCGCAGACAGCCGCGCTGTACCTCCAGCATCGAGCGGTCGTGGACGATATTGATAAACGGCACCACGAACTTGTCCGGATAGTAAGCCTTGTCCAAATCCTTGATGATGCGCTTTTTGACCTTTGCCGGTGCCTGCTCGCAGTTCGGGGTGACCGAGCGGATGGTGTTGTCCTCGTTGTAGGTCACATCGTACAGGCTTGGAACATAGACGCCGCCAATTTTGGCTGCCTCCTTGAGATACTGCTGCTTGGTCCAGCCCTCCTGCTTTGCTTTCATATACAGCTCGGTGATTTCGATGTTGACCTCTTCTCCCTCACCGATGACAAACAGGTCGATAAAATTGGCAATCGGCTCCGGGTTGCAGGCACAGGGTCCGCCTGCCATGACAATCGGCGCCAGCTCGGTTCGATCCTCAGCATGAATCGGCAGACCTGCCAAATCCAGCATATTTAAGATTGCGGTGTAGCTCATCTCATACTGCAAGGTAAAGAGGATGAAATCAAAATCGCGGATTGGGTCCAAGCTTTCCAGCGCGTACAGCGGCATCTCGCGATCCCGCAGCAGCTGTTCCATATCCTGGTCGGGCGCAAAGACGCGCTCGCACCACCAGTTTTCTCTCTGGTTATACAGGGAATACAAAATCTTCATTCCCAGATGGGACATTCCCACCTCGTATTTATCCGGGAAGCAGAACGCCAGACGGCAGTCCACCTTCTCCTTGTCCTTCATAACGCTGTTGAGCTCTCCGCCAATATACTGTGCGGGCTTCTGCACCTTGAGCAGAATATTCTGAAGCTCTTCTCTTTTCATGCACGGTCCTCCCATATCCTGAAAAATTCATACTGTTCCTTCCTAATAGTTTACATGATTTTCTGCGGAAAATCAACCATCCCTGTCCCGGCTCCGGTGTTCTTGATTTTTTTCAAGGGTATGCTATTATGGAAGAACATCCATAGAATGAAAGGAGAGCTTATCGATGCTGTGCTGTCACCAAATGACCGAAAGCGAAAAACAGGAGGTCTGCTCCTGGAAGTATGAGGGGGAGTACGCCGTTTATAATCTACCCGATTACAAAACGATGCAGGAAAAACAGATGGGTTTCTGCAATCCGAAGCGGGATAAAAATTTCTTTTCCTACTACGACGGGGAGGTGCTGGTCGGATTCACCAACCTGCTCGAAGAAGAATCCAGTGTTTTTGTCGGAATCGGGGTTTCTCCCAATCTGTGCAGCAAAGGCTATGGTCAGCAGATTTTGTCTCTGGTCAAAGAGCGCTCTTTCCGGCTGTATCCGGGAAAACCGCTCTATCTGGAAGTTCGGTGCTGGAACCGGCGTGCGGTTGCCTGCTACGAGCATGCCGGTTTTGCGATCGAGGGTCAACCCTTTGAGCAGACGACCTCGATAGGCAAAGGGAGCTTTTACCGGATGGTCTGCCCGGCAGAGTAAAAGCCGACCGGTCATTTTTCGACTGTAAAAAGTTTCCTGCCGTAGTTGCAAACCATCTCCAAATCAGGTATAATAAACCACAAAGGCGGTGAAACAATCATGATTGACAGAGAACTGATGGACGCAATCAGCCAGCTTTTGGATGTAAAGCTCACCAACGAGCTGGGACCTATCAAATATGAAATCAAATCGATCAAGGATGAGGTTCGCGAAATCAAGGACGAGGTCCGCGAAATCAAGACCGAGGTCAAGGCCAGCCGCGAGGATGTCAAAAATCTGGCGCAGACCGTCGAGAGCGTGGAAAAACGCCTGAAAAAGGTCGAGCAAATTCAGGAGCAGGATATTCAGCAGGAGCTGTCCCAGCTGTTTGAAGGTCAGCGCAACACCCTCGAGCGCTTCCAGAGCGTCAATGAAATCAATGACCGCGTGAAGGACATTCAGGGCGCCGTCGATGTGCTCAAGGTCCTGACCGTCAAAAAAATCTAGTCCGGCACTCAAAAAAGGATGCAGAACAGAATGATCTGTTTTGCATCCTTTTTCTTGTTATCCTCCTGTTTTACCCGCACTCATCAGCGCAAGCCCCGCCAACAGCAAAATCAGCGTGAAGTTTGCTCCATGACCCAGCAGCACCAGCCCCGCTATGGTCATCAGTGCAAAGCAAACCCACTGCACCCGAGCGCAGATTCTCTCCGCTGTGGAAAGAGGAAAATGCCGCTGCATCAGGTTCATCAGCGCCTGCCCTCCATCCAGCGACGGCAGAGGACACAGCTCGAACAGCCCCAGCGCGCAGTTGACCGCCGAAAAGGACAGCCACCCCAGTCGAGCACTCCCCGCCGCCAGCAGCAGATTGGTCAGTGGCCCAGCCAGATTGACCGCAAGCTCCGCTCCCAGCGAGGGTGCCGCCACCCGTCGGATTTCGATTCCGCAGGGCTTCAGTCGGATTTGATTCACCCGAATCCCCAGCAGCTTCAGCGCGGCAAGGTGTCCCAGCTCGTGCAGAACCACCGCCGCAAGACACCTGCTTCCCATGCCGCTACTATCCAGCGTCAAAAACAGGCTCAGGCAGAAGAAAAACCCGAACCCCGGCTCCACCCACAAAGCCTGCTCGTTGCGTCTGCTCCTCATGGTGTGACCCTCCGGGTGGGCAAGGACTGCAAGGGATCGGCTTTCAGCCCTTCTACCTCCACCTCAAAATGCAGATGCGGCCCGGTCGAGATGCCGGTACTGCCAACCAGCGCGATGCGGTCGCCCTGTGCCAGCCGTTCTCCCTCCTGCGCCAGAATTTTGCTGCAATGATTGTAGGTGGTCCGCAGCCGTTCCGAGTGGCGCAGTACCACAAAATTGCCGTAGCTTTCGGAAAAGCCGGTCTGTTCCACCACCCCGGGCAGAGCTGCCAGCACCGGTGTTCCCATCGCGGCGGCAATATCCACCCCCTTGTGGAAATCCTCCTGTTGGCTCAGCGGATGGGTGCGCCACCCAAAAGCTGAGGTGACCGGCCCGCTGACCGGCGAGCACATCCGCGCGGTCAATCGGTAGGGCGCAAGGGTCACACCTGTTGCTCCCGTCGGCAGAGGGCCTCCTGTTCCGCTTTCCCCGATGCCCAGCTGCGGCAGTTGCTCCGGCGGAACAACCTGCCTACCAATCCAATCCGCCAGCTCCTCCAGCAGCCGAGCAGCGCCGCCCTGCCAAAAGCTCTGCACCGCACTGCCAATCCGTTCTGCCAGCTCCCACAGCGTTTCCTCGGACTGCACACCGCACAGCAGAGCGGCGGCATCCCGCGCTGTCTCGGCATCCTCCCCCTGCGTTTGCATCACCCCAAAAAACGGAAAAACCGCCAGCAAACACAAGGCCAGCTGAAAAGCGACCATCTTCAAAAATCCGTCCTCCGAAGCCTTGCGCTTTGAAGTGCCATGCTCTGCCTGTCTGTCCACGGTATCGCCCTCCCACCCGATTTGATACCGCAGTATATGCCGCACCCCCATCGGGTTATGCTTTGGTCTGATAAAATTTTACAGTAAAATTTATCCACCTTGCACAATATTCCTAAAATTATCGTCAAAATATTATCCATTTCTTTACATCAGTCCAACGCTGTGCTATGATGGAGCTGCATTCATTTTCACCTTAAAAGGAGGAATCAGCTTACCATGAAAGCAATCGTCAACGGTCGGGTCATCACTGTGACCGGCCAGACCTATGAAAAGGCAACCGTCCTGATTGAAAATGGAAAAATCAAGGCAGTCGCTCCCGACCTCCCAATTCCGGAAAGTGCCGAAATCATCGACGCCGAAGGCTGCTGGGTCACCCCGGGTCTGATTGACTGTCATACCCATATCTGCAACTTCAACGAGCCAAACTCCATGCCGGGTATGTACGACGGCAATGAGATGAGCGGCCCTGTCCAGTCCCATGTTCGGGCGGCAGACGCGGTCTATCCGGACGACTACGCCATTATCCCGGTTCGTGAAGCCGGATTCACCACCGTCTTTTCTACCCCAGGTTCGGGCAATGTCATCGGCGGCACCGGCGTTTCCATCAAGCTGCGCGGCCACACCGCTCAGGAAATGATCATTCCGGACAGCCAGCAGATGAAATTTGCTTTTGGCGAAAATCCAAAGCGCAACTACGGCGCCCGCAAGCAGATGCCCAGCACCCGTATGGGCGTTGCCGCTGTCCTGCGCGAGGCTCTGTACAAGGCTAAGAACTACTCTGATGCCCTCAAGGAAGCCGAGACCGACCCATCCAAGGCTCCGGAGCCGAACTTCCAACTCGACGCTCTGGTTCCGGTTGTCCGCGGCCAGATGCGCTGCCGCATCCATGCACACCGCTCGGACGATATTCTGACCGCTATCAGCATCGCGGAGGAATACGGACTGGATTATGTCATCGAGCACTGCACCGAGGGCTACAAGATTCGCGATGTGCTCAACGAAAAGAAGGTGCGCTGTGTCATCGGCCCACACCTGACCTCTCCAAGCAAATTTGAGATTCACGGCCGTATCCTGGAAAATGCTGCCCTGCTCAACGAGGAGCCGGACATCACCGTCTGCCTGACCGCCGACACCGGTTCCCAGACCTCTGTCCTGCCAATGACCATCGGTATGCTCATCCGTGCAGGCTTGTCCTTTGAGGATGCCATCCGCGGCGTCACCATCAACCCCGCCTCTGTTCTCGGACTGCAGGACCGCATCGGTTCTCTGGAGGAGGGCAAGGACGCGGACATTGCCATCTTTGACGGCAACCCGTTTGACAGCCTCAGCCTGTGCCGTCTGGTCATGATCGACGGCGAGGTCATGATGAATACCTTATAGGAGAGGAGCAGAACAAGATGATTGCTATTATCAACGGTAAGGTCGTCACCGTCACCGGCGAGACCTTTGAACGCGGTACCGTCCTGATTGAGGACGATAAAATCAAGGCAGTCGGCGCCGATGTTGCCATCCCGGATGGCGCACAGATTCTCGACGCCAAGGGCTGCTGGGTCACTCCGGGCCTGATTGACTGCCACACCCATATCTGCAACTTTGGCGAACCCAGCACCAACCCCGGCCCTACCTGGGATGGCAACGAGATTACCGATCCGGTCACTCCGCAGGTGCGTGCCATCGATGCGGTCAACCCTTATGACTACGCTATTTCCAAGGTAAGAAATGCCGGCTTTACCACCGTGTGCATCCTGCCGGGCTCTGCCAACGTGGTCTGCGGCTCCGGTGTTGTCGTCAAACTGCGCGACGTTGCCACCGCCGACGAGATGGTTCTGCCCGGTCACGAGCCGATGAAGTTTGCAACAGGCGAAAACCCGAAGCGCTGCTACGGCCAGCACGGCAAATCCCCGATGACCCGCATGGGCGTTGCTTCTGTCCTGCGCGAAACCCTGTTCCGTGCTAAGGTCTACTCCGATAAGCTCAAGGCAGCCGAGACCGACCCATCCAAGGCTCCGGAGCCGGACTTCCAGCTCGACGCTCTGGTTCCGGTTGTCCGCGGTCAGATGCGCTGCCGCTTCCATGCACACCGCTCGGACGACATTGTGACCGTTATGCGCGTGGCAGAGGAGTTCCATCTGGACTACACCATCGAGCATTGTACCGAGGGCTTCCGAGTTGTCGATGCGCTCAAGGCTAAAAATGTCCGCTGCACCATCGGCCCATACCTCTGGGAACCATCCAAGCAGGAAATCTGGAACAAGAAGCTGGAAACTCCGGGTATCCTCTCGCAGGCAGGTCTGACCATCTCGCTGACTGCTGATACCGGCTCCCAGACCGCTGCTCTGCCGGCAACCATCGGCTTGCTGATGCGCCGCGGCTTGAGCGAACAGGCAGCCTTTGAGGGTGTGACCATTAACCCTGCCCAGACGCTGGGTCTGGAGGACCGTCTGGGCTCGCTGGAACCCGGCAAGGATGCGGATATCGCAATCTTTGACGGACACCCATTCAGCAGCTTGAGCCAGTGCCGTACCACCATCATCGACGGCAAGATTGTCCACAATACTCTGTAACAATCCAATCTCTTTTGAGGTGCAGGGCGGATGCTCTGCACCTCTTTTTTTGTGGAAACCGCATGATTCCGCTGAAGTTCCAATTAACGAAGCTGATAGACGAAAAGGAAATTTCCCTTTTTCTTAAAATTGTCATATAAATTTTAAATTTCGTTACATCTTTCACAGCACCGGTGTGGTACAATGGGCTTGCCCGATTGGGGCTCCTTCCTCCTCGGCGAGGAAGTGAAAAAGCGTTCAGTAAAAGAAACACAACAAAGGAGTTTAACCATGAAAAAAAATCGAGTAATCGCACTTCTGCTCTGTCTGATGATGACCTTCTCTTTCGTCGCCTGCGGCCAGAAAGCACCTTCTGCCGATGCAGACAGCAAGCCTGCTGTTGAGGAGGAGACCAAAACCGAGGAGGAGCTGCTGGCAGAGGAGAATGAAATCCTGCACGAGAACAGCGAATTGTGGGAAAAGGTATTCGCATCCATGAATAAAAATGTGAGCGACGACACCCTCAGCAGCAACTACGGCGAGATTCTCCTGAGCGCAGTCGAGAGCGCAAAGGACCAGTTCTCCGATGAGGAGTATGAGTCGCTCAAAAAAGGCGCAGAAAAGATTCGCGAAATCGAAGAAAAAATCAGCGCACTTTCCGCAGACAGCACCTCCGAGCAACCGGAAGCTGACGCACAGGGCAACAAATTCCCGAGCTTTGAGGGCAAGGATTTCGATGGCAACAGCGTTGACAACAGCCTGTTCTCCAACAATGCCTTCACTGTCGTAAACTTCTGGTTCAACGGCTGCAAGCCTTGTGCAGAGGAGCTGGACGACCTGAGCGCACTCAACGAAAAGGTGAAGGAGCAGGGCGGTGAGGTCATCGGCATCAACACCGAAACCCTCGACGGCAACGAGCAGGCAATCGAAACTGCCAAGAAGCTGCTCGATGCCGCAGGAGCCAGCTACCGCAACATCTACTTTGATTCGAACAGCGAGGCTGCAAAATTCGCTCTGGGCATCATGGCATTCCCGACCACCTATGTCTTTGACCGCGACGGCAACGTTGTAGGCGAACCTCTGATGGGCGGCATCGACAACGAAGCCAACCTGAAAACCCTGCAAAACACCATCGACCAGGCTCTGGCAAAGGACACTGCAAAATAAGCAAACCGCTTTCATCATAGCGAGGACCGTTTGGCCCTCGCTATTTTTTTGTCCTGTTTTTTTAAAATAGGGCAAAAAGAAAATGACCTCCCTCGGGAGGTCATTTTCTTATCGATTCTTATTCGTGAATCAGTGGCAGAGGCGCCAGGAAGATGATGTCGTCGCGCAGAGCTGCATCCCCTTCTGCAAGGACTGCTGCTTTGCCTACAACGATACCGCCGGCCTTTTCGGTCAGCTTCTCCAGCGCACGCAGAGATTCGCCGGTGCTGATGACATCGTCTACCAGCAGAACGCGCTTGCCGCGCAGATACTCCATATCCTCGCCGGAGAGGAACAGCTTCTGCAAGCCTGCGGTTGTGATGGACTGTACGTCAACCTCCACCGCATTTTTCATGTAGAGCTTCTTGCTCTTTCTGGCAAGAATATAGCGTTTTCCGCCCTGACGGGACATCTCGTAGGCCAGCGGAATTCCCTTCGACTCTGCTGTGAGCAGAACATCATACTCCGGCAGACGCTTTAACAGCTCGGTAGCGCAGGCGATGGTCAGCTCGACATCCGAAAACATGACAAAGCCTGCAATCGACACGCCGTTTCCCAGCGGACAAACCGGCAGGTCACGCTCAAGACCTGCTACCTGAAGGCGATATGTATTCATTTGAATCATCCTTTCTTGGCAGGACTATGCCTGCCAGCTCAGCTCTTTTCCACCAATGACATGAAAGTGCAGGTGAGGCACCGACTGACCGGCATCCGCACCGCAGTTGGAGATAACGCGGTAGCCGCCGGTGATGCCTGCCTGTGCCGCCAGCTGTCCAATCTTTTCCAGAATATAGGCAACTGTCTGGCTGTTTTCGGCATTGATCTGGTCCACGCTCTGGATATGCTCCTTTGGAATCACCAGAAAATGCACCGGAGCGATGGGAGCAATGTCATAAAACGCAAGGATTTTGTCATCCTCATACAGTTTTTTGGAAGGGATTTCGCCGCTGATAATCTTACAGAACAGACAATCTTCCATTGTACAGACCTCCTTGTTTCAAAGAGAAATGATTTATTTGAGCATTCCCTCCAGCATTGCCGGAACACCGGAAAGAACTTCTTCTGCCTTGGACAGATCCGCAGCACCGCCCATTGCGCTGTCCGGACGGCCGCCGCCCTTACCGCCGAGCTGTGCAGTGATCTCCTTGACCAGCTTGCCCGCATGAGCGCCGGCCTTCACTGCCTGCTCGCCGCAGACTGCCAGAACGCTGGACTTGCCGTCGCAGGATGCTGCAAAGACTGCAACAACATCCGGAGCGTCTGCCTTCACCTGGTCACCGAGGGTACGCAGGCTGTCCGGTGCAGTATTCTTGAGTACCGCAGACAGGTAGCGAACGCCCTTGACCTGGGTGGTGTTCTCAAACAGTTCCTTCATCTTGCTGTTGGCAATCTGAGCCTGAAGGGATTCAATCTCTCTGGACTGTGCTTTCAGCTCTCTTGCAACCGACTGAGCCTTGGAAACAACCTCAGCCTGACCGGCTGCCTTAAACTCGGATGCAACTGCATCGATGATGCCCTCTGCATGGTCGAGCAGTTCCAGCACGCCCATGCCGGTTGCTGCTTCGATTCTTCTGACACCGGCTGCAACCGAGGACTCCGAGATAATCTTGAACACGCCAATCTGTGCGGTGTTCGGAACATGGGTACCGCCGCAGAATTCTACCGAGTCGCCCATGGTGCAGACGCGGACAACATCGCCGTATTTTTCACCGAACAGAGCCATTGCGCCCTTTTCCTTTGCCTGCTCGATTGGCAGCTCCTCAATCTGAACCGGATGACCGGCAAGAATCATGGCATTGACCAGATCCTGTGTTTTCTGAATCTCCTCTGCGGTCATCGCGGAGAAGTGGCTGAAGTCAAAGCGGCAGCGATGCTCGTCGTAGTAGGAACCTGCCTGATGAACGTGGTTGCCCAGAACCTGACGCAGCGCAAGCTGGAGCAGGTGGCAGACCGAGTGGTTGGACATGATGCGGCGGCGGCGCAGAGCATCCACCTTTGCACAGACCTTGTCACCGGTGGTGAAGCTGCCGCTGGCAACAGTACCAATGTGCATGAAGTGACCCTCGTGGTCTTTCTTGGTATCCTCAACGGTAAAGACATTTTCGCCGCAGACGATGACGCCGGTATCTCCTACCTGACCGCCGGACTCGCCGTAGAACGAGGTGGTGTTGAGAATCAGGGTTGCCTGCTGGCCCTCCTCGACGCTGTCTGCAAAGCTGCCGGAGCTAATCAGAGCCAGAACGGAGGCATCCTGCTCGAGTGTCTGGTATCCGGTGAAGGTGGTTGCCGGCAGAGCGGTCAGGTCGATGCTGTCGGTGCTCCATCCGCTGACATCCTTGCGCGCCTCTCTTGCACGGACACGCTGCTCATTCATCAGGCGGTTGAACTCCTCCTCATCGATGGTGATGTTCTGCTCGCCGAGAATCTCACGGGTCAAATCGATTGGGAAGCCAAAGGTGTCGTACAGACGGAAGGCATCCTCGCCGGAGAGCACGCCGCCCTTGCCTTCAAAGGAAGCAATCAGCTGCTGAAGCTGCTCCATGCCCTGGTCGATGGTTTTCTGGAAGCGCTCCTCCTCTGCCTTGATTACCTTGACGATGTATTCCTCGTTCTCACGCAGCTCCGGATAAGCACCCTCGTTTTCCTGAATTACGGTGCGGGCAACCTCATGCAGGAAGGTTCCCTCGATGCCCAGCAATCTGCCATGACGGGCAGCGCGGCGCAGCAATCTTCTCAGGACATAGCCTCTGCCCTCGTTGGATGGCAGAACGCCGTCGCCAATCATGAAGGTGGTGGAACGGATGTGGTCGGTGATAACACGCAGGGAGATGTCGTTCTTCTCGTCCTGCTTGTACTCTACATTTGCGATGCGGCAGATGTGCTTCATGATATTCTGAACGGTGTCAACCTCAAAGAGGTTTCCTACATTCTGCATGACGCAGGCCAGACGCTCAAGTCCCATGCCGGTATCGATGTTCGGCTTTGGCATACGGGTATAGTGGCCGTTTCCATCCGAGTCGAACTGGGAGAATACCAGATTCCAGATTTCCATAAAGCGGTCGCAGTCGCAGCCAACCGCACATTCCGGTCTGCCGCAGCCAACGCCTTCGCCGCGGTCAAAGTGGATTTCCGAGCAAGGGCCGCAAGGACCGGAGCCATGCTCCCAGAAGTTGTCCTTTTTGCCCAGACGGACAATGCGCTCCGGCGGGATGCCAACATTCTTGGTCCAGATATCGAACGCTTCATCGTCCTCTTCATAGATGGTAATCCACAGCTTGTCTGCCGGAATCTCCAGCACCTCGGTCAAAAACTCCCATGCCCAAGCAGTTGCCTCAACCTTGAAGTAATCCCCGAAGGAGAAGTTGCCCAGCATCTCGAAGTAGGTTCCGTGGCGGTCATCGTGACCAACGCTGTCGATATCCGGGGTGCGGATACATTTCTGGCAGGTGGTGACACGGTGGTTCGGAGGGGTCTCCAAACCTAAGAAATACTTTTTCAGCGGAGCCATGCCGGAGTTAATCAGCAGCAGGCTCTTATCATTTTTCGGCACCAGCGATGCGCTTGGCAGACGGGTGTGACCCTTGCTCTCAAAGAAGGAAAGGAACTGCTCGCGCAGCTCGTTAAGTCCTGTCCATTTCATCTGTTTTTTGTTCCCCTTTTCACAATAGATTCTGGTTGCTTTTCTGTCCGGACGGGGTGGACCTGCTCAGGCAAAACAAAAAGCCCCCGTCCCGTAATTGGGACGAGGGCTGCAAAACTCCCGTGGTACCACCCAAATTGCAGCATCCCAGCGATGTGGGGTACTGCCGCTTTGAAAGTTCCATTAACGCTGGAAGGACGTGCGGCTCCTCACCGCAGGCTCCAAGACGGCCCTCCTGTCAAGGATGCGGCAGGACCTTTCAGCCGATGGGTCCCTCTCTGTCTGCCGTTTTGAACAGGATTTCTCTTTTCATAGCCTTTTGCCTGATGATGGGTCTGCCGTTTGGCATCCCCTGTTCGTTTCAAATTATAGCCCACGGGGATTTTCTTGTCAAGGGCTTTCGCAGCGAATTTGCATCCTCCCCTCTAGGACAATGCTTCCTGCCTGTGCAACAGCTCCAACAGGGCAAAGCGCGGCTCATACTGCGGTCGGGCAGAGAGAACCCGAAGCTGAGCCCGGCTAAACTGCGGCGGCTGTTCCGGCTCTGCAAAGGCCGGCGGCAGGCACATCTGAGGGAACAGCACACACCACCAGTTATGGCCTCTACCCTCGCCGATGGTAAAGCGCACCGCCTGATACTCCCCTGCCGGCATGGTGAAGCCCTCATAGGTGCGGGTGTTAAAATACATTCGGGTCACGCAGGCGGACACCGTCTGACTGCTGCCGTGTTTTGCAAGCTCATCCTGAGCGGCGGCGACCAGCTGCGGCAGCAATCGGCGCGCCTGACCGGCGGTTTCCTCGGCATTGGTGCAGCCCTCGCCCAACCCCATCTGCTCGGCCTCCAACAGAATCCGGTCTCGCACCCGGAGCTTGAGCTGCTGGTCCTGCTGGGTGTCCGAATTGGCCAGAATGTGCAGGCGCAGCACCCCGTCATACAGCTCACGGCAGCCTGTGGAAAAAACGGCGCTGTCCACAATCAGGTATCCCATCAGGCTCAGCAGCATCACCGCCGCCGTCACCGCCGTCATATTCCGTTTTAAAAATTCTGACGCTTTAGCAGCGCCCCGTGTGCTGAGCTTCATGGTTTTTTCCTCCTGTTGTCCGATGTGATGATGCTCTGAGGATGCCCGACGGCGGCACAGATTATACAGAAACTGTAAAAAATCATGGGCAAACTCTCTTTCTTTCCAAAATGGCAGGACAAATTCCCAAAAAAATGATATAATATTCCTATCATCAGGATGCTTTTTGCATCATCCATTGACAAGACAGCGAATCGACTGCTGTGTATCAGTCAGGAGGAGAGAATCAACCATGTATATGAATCTGTTTGACAGCCATGTTCACTCGGATAATTCCCACGACGGTGAGCACTCGGTCACCTTCCTCTGCGAAAATGCGCAGGAGAAAGGCTTGATGGGGCTGTGCATCACCGACCACTACGAGCTGAATCTGAACAACGCGCAGGCGGATATGTGCCTGCGAAACTCCTTTATCGAAACCGGCCGCGCCCGTCAGGCATTCGACCACCGTCTGATGGTCATGAACGGCATCGAGATGGGTCAGGCCATTCAGGATTTGAACCGCGCGAACGCCGTCCTGCGAAAATATCGCTTCGACTTTGTCATCGGTTCCCTGCACTGCGACCGCCAGATGGACGACTATGCCTATGTCGATTTTTCCAATCTGGATGCCGAGCTGATTTTGCAGCACTATTTCGAGGAAATGCTCGAGCTGTGCCAGTGGGGAAAATTTGACTCGCTCGCTCACATGACCTATCCTCTGCGGTACATCACCGGAAAATATCACATTCAAATTGATATGAGCCAGTACGACGAGCTCATCCACGAAATCCTCTCCACCCTTGCCCGCAAGGATTTGGCGCTGGAAATCAACACAGCCGGACTGCGGCGCGAAATCAGGCAGACCTCCCCAACGCTGGAATATGTCCGGGAGTTCCGCGAACTGGGCGGACGGTTCCTGACCTTCGGCTCGGACGCACACCGCGCTCAGGATTTGGGTGCCAATCTGGATGTTGCCTTTGATATGGCAAAGGAGGCCGGCTTCTCCTACTTCACCGTCTACAAAAAGCGGGAGCCTCGTCTGCTGCGTCTGCTGTAAGCAAGGCAAAAAATCTACCACGCTGGAGGGATTCATCTTATGCGGCAAACACCGGTCGCTCTGGTGCAGGCACAGGATTACGAGCCTGCCTTGATTCAGGCGGCAGTCCAAAAACTGTTTGCTTCTCTTCGTCTCGACCCCGACCTCTTTCGGGAGAAACGGGTCTTAATTAAGCCCAACCTGCTGATGCGCCGCCGACCCGAGGAGGCCACCACCACCCATCCTCAGGTCTTGACGGCGGTCATCCGGCAAATCCAGCAGCTGGGAGCTCGGCAGATTGTGGTTGCCGATTCTCCCGGCGGTCTGTACACCCCTGCCCAGCTCAAGGGCATCTACTCGGTCTGCGGCGTTCAGGAGGCCTGCGAGCAGACCGGAGCCGAGCTGAACCATGAGGTCGGCTATGGCGCTGTCCCGGCAGTCCAGCCTCGGTGCTGCCAAGAATTTAACCTCATCGACCCGGTGCGCCAAGCCGATGTCGTGGTGTCGGTCGGCAAGCTCAAGACCCACTGCATGACCGGGCTGTCCGGCGGTGTGAAGAATCTGTTCGGGTGCATCCCCGGCCTGCAAAAGCCGCAGATGCACTACCGCTACCAGAACAAGAATGACTTCGGCTCGATGTTGGTGGACCTCGCCCAGACCGTCGCTCCGATTCTCACCATCATGGATGCGGTAGAATCGATGGAAGGAGACGGGCCCTCCGGCGGCAGCGTGCGGCACACCGGCTGTCTCATCGGCTCGGAAAATCCGTTCTGTCTGGATTTGATGCTCAGCGAGCTGATTGCCATGAGCCCCGACCAGATTCCCACTGTGCAGGAGAGCATCCGGCGCGGTCTGTGTCCGTCCGATTTTGGCGAGCTTGTCATATTGAACCCCGATAGTCTGCCCACCCGCATCCCCGATTACCTGCACCCCAACACCAAGACGGTCGATTTTTCGGGCAGTGTGCCGCCCTTTCTGGCGCCTGCCGTCCAATGGAGCGCGCGTCATCTGCTTGCACCCCGTCCCCGCATCGACCCCAACCAGTGCATCGGCTGTGGAAAATGCGCCGAAAGCTGCCCTCCGTCTGCCATTCAGGTCAAACAGGGTCGGGCAGTCATCCGCTACCGCAGCTGTATCCGCTGTTACTGCTGTCACGAGATGTGCCCGGTTCGGGCAATTCACATCCGCGGCCGCTCATAGATTCATTTTTCAGGAGGGATTTCTTCATGAAGCGCATCACGCTGGATGCCCCATGCAAAATCAACCTTTCGCTGGACATCGTCGGCAAGCTGGAAAACGGCTATCATCAGATGGATATGGTGATGCAGACAGTCAGCCTGTACGACACGCTGACCCTCAGCCTGCTTCCGTCGGAGCAAGCCGATGAGATTCGCATGACCTGCACCTTGGAAAATGCCCCGGAACAGACCCTTGCCTGCGATGAGAGCAACATCGCGGTGCGCTGTGCCCGGGCATTTTTTCGGGAAAGCGGCGCTATGCTCAACGGACAAAGCCTGTCCATCCACCTGACTAAGCGCATCCCGATGATGGCTGGGCTGGGCGGAGGCAGTGCTGACGGAGCCGCCGTCCTTGCCGGACTCAATGCCCTGCTGGAAACCGGGCTTTCCTTAGAACGGCTCGAACAGATTGGCCTTGGCTGTGGAGCGGATATTCCCTTCTGCCTGAGAGGCGGCACCCAGCGCGCACAGGGAATCGGAGAAGAATTTACCTCCCTGCCGCCCATGCCGGATGCCCCCATCGTCATTATCAAGCCGCGCTTCGGCATCAGCACTCGGGATGCCTTTTCCCGCTGTGACACCATGCCCTATCCTCACGCGCACCCGGAGCAGATGATTGCCGCCCTGCACAGTGGCAAAATCTCTGCCGTTGCTGATGCGCTGCAAAATATCTTTGAGTCGCTGTGCTCGGCGCAGGAGGCCGAACAGCTTGCGCAGACCCGTCAGCTCCTGCTGGATGTCGGCGCTTTGGGCGCTCTGCTTTCGGGCAGCGGAAGCGCTGTCTTTGGGCTGTTCGACTGCGAACAGGAGGCGCGCCGCTGTGTGTCCGCCCTGACGGGGCACCCCCTGTTGGAGGGTGTTTTCCTCTGCCGTCCGGTGCAGACGGGCGCTTACTCTCAGAACAACGCACAAGTTATCAACCATTAGGATATAGAAAGGATGCTGCTTTATGAACTCTGTCGTTCGTGTATGCTGCTGTGTCAACCGAATCAGCAGCGGCAATCCGCAATTCTGCCGGGAATCGATCTCGGACCTGCTGGAGGAGACCCGCTCGCTGTGTGCGGACATCTCCCTGTTTCCCCGCCTTTCCCTGCTTCCTCCCTCCTCCGGTGCGCTGCTGCACAGCTCCGCCGTTGCCGCTCAGTGTGAGGAAGCCCTCGACCAGCTTCGTGTTGCCTGCGCCCAGCAGGACGGCTGCATCATCGTCGGTCTGGTCAAACGCTTTTTCGGCAAGCCGATGGATGTCATCGCTGTCATCCAAAACGGCGAGGTTTTGGCTTATCTGCCTGCCGCAGGCTATGGCAGTCTGAGCAATGCTGACCCGGTCGAGGGATATTTCCCCTGCGAGGAGGACAGCGCGCTCAAGGGCTGGGATACCGTATTCGGCTGCGTCGAGCTCAAATTCTGCATCTGCCCCTGTCCAGTGAACGACCTGCCGCTGCACCTGCCGCGCCTGTGCAAAACCGGCTGTCATGCGGTGCTGGTTCCCTGCTATGAGCCAGCCAACGCACAGACCGCCCAGCAGGAATCCGAGCTGCTGCACGCTCTGTCAGAGAGCTTTGGAATCGCAATCGTTCTGGTGCGCGGCGGTCAGGGCGATACCTCCTGTCCGCTGGCCTTTCAGGGCCATGCCGCCATCTACGAGTGCGGCGAACCGCTGACGGATGTCACCGGTCAAACGGTTCATCCGTCCGCCCATGCGTTGGAGAGCTTCTCGATCTGCCGGGATTTGGATTGCGATATTCTGTCCGCTTGCCAGCGGTTTTCCAGAGCAACCCCTCCGCAGATTCTGCTGGGCGAGACCTCCGGCAAAAAAGGTCTGCTGCGTCCGGTGCGGGAGGACCCCTTCCTGCCGGAGAATTCTGCCGATGCCGACCGATACCTCGACGACCTGTTCCGGCTTCAGGTACAAAGTCTGGTGGCCCGTGTGACCAACACCGGCCTGCACCGTCTGGTGCTGGGCGTTTCCGGAGGACTGGATTCCACCCTCGCTCTGCTGGTCTGCCATCAGGCGCTTGCCGAGCTGGAGCTGCCTGCCGACAATCTCATCGCAGTCACCATGCCGGGCTTCGGCACCACCGACCGCACCTACTACAATGCGCTGAGCCTGATTTCCTCGCTGGGCGCACAGAATCGGGACATCTCCATCAAAGCCTCGGTGCTCCAGCACTTTGAGGACATCGGCCATGACCCCTCGGTGCGGGATGTGACCTATGAAAATGCACAGGCGCGGGAGCGAACCCAAATCCTGTTCGATCTTGCAAACGGCTGCCGCGGTCTGGTGGTCGGCACCGGCGATATGTCCGAGGATGCGCTGGGCTGGTGTACCTTCGGCGGCGACCATCTGGCAAGCTACAATGTCAACGTCTGCCTGACCAAGACGATGATTCGCAAAATGGTCACCTATCTGTGTCCGCGATACGAGGAGCAAATCAGCAGCGTCCTGCACGACATCGTGGATACCCCGGTCAGCCCCGAGCTGCTGCCGCCGGACGAAAGCGGCAAAATCCAGCAAAAGACCGAGGACATTCTGGGCAGCTACCGCCTGCACGACTTCTTCCTGTACTACCTGCTGCGCTACAATTTCCCGCCGCGCAAGCTGTACTACTACGCTTGCCTTGCTTTCTCCGAGGAATTTTCGGCAAGCTATATTCTGGACAAGCTCAAGGTCTTTCTCAACCGCTTCTTCTCCGGACAGTTTAAGCGCAGCTGCTCGCCGGACAGCGCCGACATCACACCGGTGTGCCTGTCGCAGTACCCGATTCCGTCCGATTGCTCCGCACAGGCTCTGCTGGCTGACCTTTCCGACATCCATTAGTCCGTCCTGCCCTTTCTCCCGGACACAGGTGTATGCCTGTGCCCGGGTTTGTTCTGCCCGAAAAAGCTCTTCTTTACAAATGTTGTGAAAATGGGGTATAATGAAGGAAGATACTCAACGCACCCGAAGGAGGAGAGGCCTTGTCCTATTCTAAGATACTCCATGCTTCCCAAGCTCTGCTGCGCCGCATCCCTGCGCTGGCGGCTCTGGCGGCGGTACTGATGAGCTGTACCGGATGCTCCCGTCTCCAAACCTCGGTGGAGGACCTGATGAGCCCGCCGGTGCTGACCCAAGAGCAGGCGGAAATCCGCAGTGCGCTTTCCCGGGTTTCCGGCGACAGCGAAATCAAATATAAATATCCCCAAAACGGGGACTACCGCTCATCCTTTATCTTTTTTGACATCGACTCGGACCAGGTCGAGGAAGCGCTGGTCTTTTACCAGAGTCCCTCCAAGGGAGATTCGACCTGGATTAACATTCTGGACCGACAGGACGGACAGTGGGTCTCGGTCTGTGAGACACCGGCGCCCGATACCACCGCCAGCATCGACTTTGTTTCCTTTGAACAGCTGACTGATTCTCAAACAGTTAGTCTGGTGGTCGGGTGGGAGGATGCCCGCAGCGGCAAAACGGTCATCGCCTACAACTACGACAGTGGCCGCCTGCTGCCCATCTTCGAGCGGGACTACACCGAGCTTGCCATCACCGATTTGGACGGCAACGGCTCCACCGACCTTGTCCTGTTCACCCAGCAAGCACAGTCCACGCTGGTCTTTCTGGCCTGCAAGACCGAGAACGGCTTTGAGACGGTGGATTCCGTCCAGCTTGACCGAAGCATCGTCAGCTTCGACAACATCCTCAGCGGACGCACCGCCGCAGGCACTGCCGCTCTGTTTCTGGACAGCACCGTTGATTTATATGAAAGCCCTTTCCAAATCACCGATGTTCTGTCCGCCAAGCGCGGCGAAAACGGCACTCCGGTTCTGGTCAATCTGCTGGACAACGAGGAGGTCACCCTTTCTCAAGGCACTATGCGCCCTGCGCAGAATCTTTTCTGCCGGGACATCGACGGGAACGGGATGGTCGAAATCCCGACCGTTGCCACCCTGCCCGGGTATGAGGGAATCTTCGATGAAAGCGCCATCTTCCTGACCTCCTACAATCAGCTCAGCTCTACCTCCCAGCTGATTCCCTGCCAGAGCGGCGTGGTCAACCCCCAGCACCGCTACCTGCTCACCTTCCCCGAACGCTGGCTGGACAATGCGGTCAGCGCTGTGGTCCAGCCGGAAAACGGCGAATACACCTTCTTTGCCTATACCGGCGATTTGAGCGACACCTCCACCGTCCTGCTCAAGCTGCGGGTCTATTCCGCCAAGGACTACCACGATAAATTTGACGACAATTATTTCCAGCTGATTGGTCAGAAGGGGCTGTTTGAATACTACGCCTATCTCCCCGAGACTCACAACAGCCTTACCATCACCGAACAGGAGCTGCGCGAGGAGATGTTCCGCTTCCTCGACTAGCGCCTCATCTTGCTTTCAGAAAGGATGTTTGAAGCTATGAAAAGAATTTTGGTTGCGGAAGACGAAGATGTCATCCGCGATTTTGTGGTGATCAATCTGCGCCGCAACGGCTACGAAGTGGTGGATGTTCCCAACGGGGACGAAGCCATTCGTGTGTTTGATGAAAATAACGGCGATTTTGATATCTGCCTTTTGGACATCATGATGCCCGGCAAGGACGGCTTTACCGTCTGCAAGGAAATCCGCAAGCGCTCCTCCACGGTGGGCATCATCATGCTCTCCGCAAAAAGTCAGGAGATGGATAAGGTCGGCGCGCTGATGTTCGGTGCGGACGACTATGTGACCAAGCCTTTCGGCCCTGCCGAGCTGGTTGCCAGAGTGGATGCCCTGCACCGTCGCGTCAATATGGTGGCGGCAGCACAGCCGGTGGAGGACTCCAGCGAGATTCGCTCTGGCCCGTTTGTGCTCAATGAGCGCAGCCGCACCCTGACCAAAAACGGTCAGAATATCGACCTGACCCAAGTGGAATTTCAAATCATGGAGTGCTTCCTGAAAAATCCCAACGTTGCACTTGAGCGCAACACCGTCCTGTCCAAGGTGTGGGGCGAAAATTATTTTGGGGATGCCAAAATCGTGGACGTCAACATTCGTCGTCTGCGCATGAAGATTGAGGACGAGCCCTCCAACCCAAAATACCTCACCACCGTCTGGGGCTACGGCTACAAATGGAGCATCCATGAATAGGCAGGAGCCTTGCCTGAAACCTATACCCGGGAGGAAATCTCTGTGCCGACAAAAAAAATAACCAAACGATGGCTGTACAACAGCTTCCTGCTGATTCTGATTTTTCTGTCTGCCATCATCATCGCCTTCTCTCTGGCCATCCGAAGCTATTATTACAACAGTGTCCTGACCGTCATGAAGAACACTGCCACCATGCTCAATGCCAGCCTGGTCAATTACTCGGAGGATAATACGGTCGATTTCTCCTCTTCGGTACGCAAGATGGTCGAGGATTTTGACGAAAAGGACCACATGGAGCTGATGGCAATCGACAAAAGCGGGACCGTCATCATCACCTCGAGCGGCTTCTCGCCCACCGAAGCTCTGCAAATGCCCGACTATGAGCAGGCGATGAGCAGTGCCACACGGGACGGCTTCAGCTATGATTCGATTAATGGAGAAAGTGTCCTTGCCTACACCCTGCTTGCGCCGAGCGTGGACGACTCCAACCTGTCCGCGCTGCGCTATGTCGTTTCGCTGACCGCAGTGCGCCAACAGATTTATATGCTGATTGCCGCCGCAGGCATCGTCGGAGCTGCCATCATCTTTTTCGTCATCCTGTCCAGCTCCTTCTTCATCAATTCCATCATCAACCCAATCGACCAGGTTCGCAAAATCGCCCTGCAAATTTCCAAAGGGGATTTTTCTGCCCACCTGAACAAGACCACCGACGACGAAATCGGCGAGCTGTGCGATGCCATCAACGCGATGGCGCTGGAATTGCAGGAAAACGAAAAGATGAAAAACGACTTTATCTCCTCGGTCTCCCACGAGCTGCGCACCCCGCTGACCGCCATCAAGGGCTGGGCGGAAACGCTGACCGACAACTCGGTGGACCGCGCCACCACCCAGAAGGGTCTCGGGGTCATCATCAAGGAGAGCGAACGACTGTCCGGGATGGTGGAGGAGCTGCTGGATTTCAGCCGCCTGCAAAGCGGCCGCCTCAAGCTGACCCTGAGTAAGCTGGACCTCGTGGCAGAGCTCAGCGACGCGGTGCTGATGTTCACCGAGCGCGCCCGTCAGGAGCAGATTGACCTCAGCTACGACGAGCCGATGGACATTCTGCCCATCATGGGAGATGCCAACCGTTTGCGTCAGGTGTTTGTCAACATTCTGGACAACGCGCTGAAATACTCCGATGCCGGCGACAGCATCACTGTGGTGGTACAGCGGCAGGAAAACAATGCCACCATCACCATCCGTGACACCGGTATCGGCATCGCTCCGGAGGATTTGCCCAAAATCAAGACCCGATTCTACAAGGCAAATGCCACCCGCCGCGGCTCCGGCATCGGACTTGCCGTTGCCGATGAAATCGTCTCGATGCACGGCGGCTCCCTCAGTCTGGACAGCGCCGAAGGTGTTGGTACCACCGTCACCATCACCCTGCCGCTGAGCGTGTAACCGACAAAACAAAAATGGCAGACAAGCGTGTCTGCCATTTTTTCATCCTGTATCCTGCGTATGACCCTGTTTTTTTGCGCCAATGCTTTCCGCCAGAGGATTTTGCACCGCACAAAAAAGCCGCAGGGACATCCCTGCGGCCTGCAAAATCTATTCATAAAAATAGACTTTATTTTTTTTAAGACCAATGATACAATAGGTATCGTAACCTGACTGCCGTTCCCCGCTATTCGTGGTCGCGGAAGCCCATCTTGGTTTCGGTGTTCTGCACCAGATTCAGCAGTGCCTGCGACTGCTTGGGATAATTCTGCATCAGGTACTCGGTGGTAATTTTCATCTCATTGATGTTGCGAACCTTCTCGCTGTTTTTATCCAAGCCCTGTGCCAGCTGCTGTGCCTTGGCTTCGCTGACTGCCATCGAAGCGCTGCAATATCCGCCGACCAGCTCCTGCGGCACCGAGAACATGGTGTTCTCGTTTTTGGGATTCGCCGAATACAGGATTCGGAAGGTCCGATAAACCGCCATCATCAGGTAGTTGGAAACCTCGGTGTTGAGCTGCTTGGATTCGCTTTTTCCAACCAGGTCGTAGATGATGCTCAACGAATTTGAAATCAGCTTCTTATTGAGCACCGGCATGATATTTCCCCGGAAAACCGTATCCTTGGCGCTGTCCGCCTCGGGAATATCCTCCACTGTCAGCTGACGGCCGTTGCGCTCGGGACTGACTCCCAGCAGATAATCACACGAAACGCCGTAAAAGCGTGCACATTTCACCAGAAAATCCAGTCCGCACTCCCGGATTCCCTTCTCATAGTGGGACAGCAGAGCCTGCGAGATACCAAATTCTGCCGCTGCCTGCTTCTGGCTGATCCCCTTTTCTTTCCTCAAAAGCGTAATAAGCCGTGGGAAATCGGCATTCATACGCACATCCCCCTTACTTTTGCGTGATCCGGCGCCGGAAGATTCCGCCGCCCTTTGACTACGTATTGTAAATTATATTACATCCAAAACCCTTTGTAAAGTGCTTTCGGCAAAAAAGACAGTTTTTAGCCGAACCAACAAAATACGCGGAAAAATATCTGCAATTTTACCCGTCTTCCTCGGTGCAGGGTGCAGCATTTTTCCCTTCCAACCCGAAAGAAAGGACGTTTTCTATGCTTACCTACAAAATTCATCTGCTCCGCCACGGCATCACCCGTGCCAATCTGGAAGGAAAATATGTCGGCCTGACCGACTATCCTCTGTGTCAGGAGGGCATCGACGCCCTCAAGGAGTTCTGCAAGGGCAAGGACTATCCGCCGGTGGAAAAGATTTATTCCTCCCCTCTGCGCCGCTGCCGCGAGACTGCCAAAATCATCTATCCCGGCTACAAGCTCTTTGATGTGCCGCAGCTGATGGAGATGGACTTCGGCACCTACGAGGGCAAAACGCTCGACGAACTTCAGGACGATGAGACCTTCATCGCATGGAGCCGCGACAGTATGCACAATGCACCGCCGGAGGGCGAGGACGGCATGGCCTTCATCCGCCGCGTCATCAAGGGACTGGACGATGTGTTCCAGGATATGATGGCAAACGACATCCACAATGCGGCGCTGGTCATTCCGGGCGGCATGATGATGTCGATGCTTGCGCTGATGGGCTTTCCGCGTCACCCAATGGGTGAATGGGAATGTGCTGCCGGTGCAGGCTATACCATTGTGATGACCCCGGAGCTGTGGACCCGCGACAAGGTGTTCGAGGTGCTGGGCGCAATCCCGATGACCCCGGAGGATTGGGAGGACCACTGGTCCACCAAGAAATATTATGAGGATGGCGAGGAGATGTTCTTCGAATAATTTTGTTCCATCCACCCAATCCACGATGAAGGAGAGTCCGCCATTATGACATTGAGAAAACAAGTAAAATACAATGCCAGACGCTGTCTGTGCAACAACTGGGGAAAAACCGTTTCCATTGTCCTGCTCAGTACCGCCATCTACCTGCTGTTCATCATCATCGAGATGATTGCCAACATTCTGCTCCAGCTGCCCGCCGGAGCGTCAAGCTCGGCCTCGGCAGGCTCCGAGACTTGGATGGTGTCCTTTATCCTGAGCATCGTCATGGCGACCGGCTCCTTCCTGCTCATCATTCCGCTGGAGCTGGGCATCACCCGCTGGTACTACTCCCTCTCTGACGGCATTTCCGAAGACATTCTCAACATCTTCTGCTGCTTTTCCAACCGCAAGATGTTCTTCCGCTCGCTGTGGCTCTCGCTGAACGTCGGGGTTCGCATCCTGCTGCACGGATTGCGTTATCTGGCACTGCCTGCGGCCGGCATCGGATTTTCACTCTGGATGCTTCGCAGTCCTACCGCTGCCTCCAGCTTTGCGGGAAGCCTTGCTCTGGTGCTTTCCGGCGCCTTGTTCCTGCTGTTCGCAGTCTTTTGGCTCATCCATATCCAGAAATATTTTCTTGCCAAATACTACCTGCTGGACGGGCAGACCACGGTAGGCAAAGCCATCCGCAGCTCTGTCCATGCCACCCGCGGCATCCGGGATGAGATTTTCCTCTTCCAGCTTTCCTTCCTCGGATGGGGGCTTTGCTCCCTGTTCATCCTGCCGCTCCTGTATGTTTCGGCCTACTACTCGATGAGCGCCATGCTCTATGCGCGCTTCCTGATGGAGGACGACCGCCGTTCCAACAGCATCGTGCCGGTCCCGAATCCGGAGGACACTCGCGAGGTGACCTTGGAGCACAGCAAAACTGTACAGAGCCCGGAGGATTTGTCTGCGACCAGACCCTTCCGCTGTCCGGATGAGCAGACCCCCTCTTAGAGCAGCTGACCGAAGCTGATTCTTCCGCTGTACTGTCCGCGTATAGAGTACAGCGGGTGTTTCTGTCCGAAGGCTGCGGCATCGGAGAAGGTGAAAAAAATATCCTTCCTTCCCGATTCATGCAATCCTGTTTTTGTCAAAAATCGTCAAACCAAAGATTTTGTATAAAGGAGTTCTTGTTCCCATGTCAAAACAAAGCTGTTCCAACACCATCAAAACCTCGATTGGCGGACAGGCCGTCATTGAGGGCGTTATGATGCGTGGCCCCAAAAAGACCGCTCTGTCCGTCCGACTGCCGGATGGAACCATCTCTACCGAGGATTGGGCTACCCCCGATGGAAATAAATGGTATAAAAAGACACCGTTTATCCGCGGAGTATTCAATTTTGTGGAATCTTTGACCTGCGGCTACCAGTGTTTGATGAAGGCTGCCGAAAAAGCCGGTCTGGATGAGGAGGACGAGCAGCCCTCTAAATTCGAGCAGAAGCTCCGTCAGCTCCTTGGTGATCGATTCATGCCGTTCATCGAGGGTGTGATTCTCATCTTTTCTCTGCTGATGGCACTGTTCTTCTTTGCCTTTCTGCCCACCACGATTGTCAACCTCCTCAAGGGCCATATCTCTCATCCGTTGATGTTGTCCGCGCTGGAAGGTCTGATTAAGATGGCCATCCTCATCCTGTATCTGGCAGGCATCTCGCAGATGAGCGACATCAAGCGGGTGTTCATGTACCATGGAGCCGAGCACAAAACCATCTTCTGCTACGAGCACGGCGAGGAGCTGACAGTAGAAAATGTTCGCAAGTATACCCGCTTCCACCCACGCTGCGGCACCAGCTTTTTGGTCATCGTCCTGCTACTCTCCATTCTGGTTTCCTCGATGGTTTCGTGGAACAATGTCTGGATGCGTGTCGGCCTCAAGGTGCTGACCCTGCCCATCATCATGTCGCTATCCTATGAATGTATCAAATTTGCCGGTCGTCACGACAACCTGTTCACCCGCATCCTCTCCGCACCCGGACTGTGGACCCAGCGTCTGACCACCCGGGAGCCGGACGACAGCATGATTGAGGTCGCGATTGCCTCGATGAAGCGGGTCATCCCCGAAAACCCAAATGAAGCACTGTTCTAACCCAAGCAACCCAACCCCTAAGAAAGGAAGCGATGACAGATGACAACCTATCGGGAGCTGTTTGCCCATGCCTGCAAGCAAGGGCTTGCACCGCACGAAGCCCAGCTGCTGCTCGAGCAGCTGTCCGGACTTTCCCAGACCGGGTTGCTGCTGCATCTGGATGACCCAGCCGATGCCGAACAGCAGGCTGTGTTCGAGCAGCGGGTACTCCGCCGTCTGAGCGGCTATCCTCTGCAATATCTTCTGGGTCAGTGGGAGTTTTTCGGCCTGCCCTTTCTGGTCGGAGAGGGCGTTCTGATTCCCCGTGCCGACACCGAGGTTCTGGTCGAAACGGCGCTGGAGATGTGCGACGGAAAGCTGGCTCCTCAGCTGTGCGACCTGTGCTCCGGCACCGGCTGCATCCCAATCTCCCTGAGCAAGAATCTGCCCGAGGACGCTCGGCTGACCGCTGTGGAGCTGTCCGAGCAGGCGCTGGGTTACCTGCGTCGGAATCGGGATTTGCACCAATGCACCAATCTGCAAATCGTTCAGGCGGATGTCCTGAGCTGGCAGCCGGACTGCCGGTTCGATTTGATTACTGCTAACCCCCCTTACATCGGCGCAGACGAGATGGCAGACCTCCAACCCGAGGTGCGCCAAGAGCCGGAGATGGCACTGTTTGCACCCGAGGACGGACTTTATTTTTACCGCATCCTCTCCGAGCGCTGCCGCCGCTTTTTAAAGGAGGACGGCTGGCTCCTGTTTGAAATCGGCTACCGACAGGGTTCGGCAGTTTCACAGTTTTTGCAGGAAAACGGCTTTGACCAGATTCGCGTCATCCCCGATTACGGCGGAAATGACCGCGTGGTCATCGGCCACCTGCCTCGAAATCAATGATACGGAAGGAACAATTTCCCATGAACAAACCAAACTATCGGGCGGTCGTCTTTGACTTGGACGGAACCGCCGTCGATTCCCAGTATAATATTGAAGCGCTTCAGCGCACCTGCATCTCCATCCTCGGTCACCCCGTCTCGGACTATGACCTTCAGCTGACCTACGGCATGACCGCAGAAAATGCGATGCGCTACCTAGGCACACCTCCGGAGCGGACACAGGAATTTGAGGAGCTGTGGGTTCAGAATATTTTGGAGCTGTGCCAGAATGCCTCCCTGTTTGAGGGGATTTTCCCTGCGATGTGTCGGATGAAGGAAGCCGGCATCCTGCTGGGTGTCAACACTTCCCGCCGCTGTGACGAGCTGGGAGACCTCCAGCACTACATCCCCGAGCCTTTTTTGGAGCTGTGCGATTTGGTGGTCACCTGTGACAAGGTCGCGCACCCCAAGCCTGCACCCGACTCCATGCTCTATTTCTGTGAGGAAACTGGCCTGAAGCTCTCCGAGGTTCTGTTCGTTGGAGACAGCGACTTCGATGCCGGCTGTGCCAAAAATGCCGGCTGCGACTTCGCACTGGCTGTGTGGGGCTGTTTCTTCCCCGACCAGATTGATGCAGACTACAAACCGCAGCACCCGCTCGACCTGCTGTCGATTGTCGGCGTCCTGCAATAACCCAAAACAGTTCAAAAGGCGTGAACGCTTATCACAAGCGTTCACGCCTTTTTTAGCTTCCAATGCTATTGCAGGTAAAGGTCTGCGCGGGTGGTGATGGAATCGAGCGTCAGGGTGACATTGAGCAGATAGTTGACACGGTCATTTTCTCCGTAGCCGGTGATAACATGAACCTGCTCTGCGGAAATTTCTTCCCCGTCCACCATCGGCAGGAAGCTTCCTGCCTCCACCTGCTCACGGGTGAACCAGACGCTGGTGCAGATGGTATAGCCGTTCTCTCCGCTGGAATAGCTGTCGAACAGCTCACCTTGAATGGTCAGACTGCGCACCTGCTCGGGCTCGGTCAGGTCATCCAATCGGTACAGGTTGACGGTAACCTGACCGCTTTGGGCATCCCCAATCATTTCCACCATAGTTTTGCCCGAAGCCAGCAGCTGGGCGCCGGGTGTCAGCTGAAGCGAGGAGCGTTCTGCATCGGTCTCATCCAGCAGGACTGCCATGCCGGTGGCGCCATCATAGCGCAGCTTGCCCTTGCCGAGCTGGAAGGTTTTCTTTTTCTTGCCTTCCTTTGCACTCTGCATGACATCCCGAAGCACCGATATTTTGTCCTGCGGTGCCGATTCCGGTGCGATTGCTTCTACTGTTTCCTCCGTCGTCTCCTCTTCCTCAACGGTTTCTCCCGAATCCGGTGTAGCCGCTTCGTCCGAAGGCTCCGCTGTAGCGGTTTCAGGCTGGCCGTTCTTGAGAATCGGCACCTCGGTGGAGTCTGCTGTATTTTGGGTTGCCTGAGCATTTCCTGTGGCAGTGCTTCCACTATCGAGCGACTGCAAAATCTGGTTGCGCAGGGCTTGAGCCGGAGAATCCGGTTCCGATTCACTCTGCGGCACTGCCATCTTCAGCACAGGCTCTTCCTCTGCGGCTTCGGGTGCTGCCTGTTCCGCCTGCTCCGGCTGTACGGCTTCGGCGGCTTCAGACTGCTCCTCCACCGGAATCTCCGCATCTTCTTCCTCGGACGCTTCCGGCAGCATCGCAGCGACCATCGGAGCATCCTCCGGCTTCGGCGCGGTCTCCGGCACCTCCTGCAACTCCTGTGCGGCCTCCGGCGCTGCCGATTTCATCATCATGCGGCCCGACAGCTCCAGCGGTGCTTTCAGCTTCCAGAAGGCCGCAGAAAGTCCCACCACCAAAACCAGCGTGCAGGCCACTGCCCATCTGCGGCGGCGCTGTGCCAGCGAAATTTTCTTGTTCTTCTGCATCGCTTTTTGAGTTGGGAACTCGATGCGCTCTCCCATCTTTTTCGGTTTGTCGGCTTCTGTCTTTGTATTAGAGACAGCTTGTCGGCTGTTTTCCTGCCGAATTTGTTCCTCTACTGCGGACAGCTCCACCGTAACCTGATGGTCTCCTTCGTCGGCACAAATCCTGCTCCAAAGATTTTCTACACAAAGTCCTTCGGGAAGCGGCGGACATGGCAGCTGAGCAAACCGGTCCTGAAAATATTTTTCCTCTTCCAAAAGCTCCTGTTCCTGCTCCTGTGTCAGCTGTTCTGCACAGGCGTTTTGTTTCTCTGTCAACTCTGCTTCCCCCCTTCCAAATATTTTCTCATCTTTTTAAAGGCGCGGAACAGCTTAGAGCTTACCGTACCCTGCGGGCTGTTCACGATGACTGCAATCTCCCGGGCAGTATAGCCCTGAAGAACCGACAGGACCACGATCTGCCGCTCCTCATCGCTGAGCATCTGCATGGCACGCACCAAATCTGTCCGCTGTAATACCTCCTCGGAAAATTCGCTCTGTTCGCCGGGCAGCTCGAGCATCTGGTCGATGTCAACCTCGCCCCTTGCCCGTACATATTCCCTGATCTTTCGATTGCATCTGGCAGAAAGGATTCGGAAAATCCACGGCACAAATGCCTGTGGGTCCCGCAGACCTGCCAGCCCTCGGTACGCTTCGATGAAGGTTTCTGAAACCACATCCTCTGCGTCGTGGTTGTTCCCGAGAGTGTACAACGCTGTGCGGTATAAGGAAGGCGCTACCGCCTGATAGAGCTTGGTAAAGCTCTCCTGACCTCCCCTCTGGGCATCCAGAATCAACGCTGTGTCTATTTTCACCTCTACACCACCCATCATAAAATTAGTGTCCGGTATTGCATAAATTATTGCAGTTCTCCAAAATATCCCTGCAATTATTTTTCCCCGTACAAACTCTCTGTGAAAAAAGGAAGAAATCTGCCTGTTTTTGCTCCGGAAAATGGGGAAATCCAACGGCATTTGTAGAATCATTATAATATATCTCTTCCAAAAAAACAACTGCGTCCCGCTTATTTTATTTCCCAAAGGGCAAAAAAAGAAGCCACACGCCCTCCCAAAGGAAAGGCGCATGGCCGATGGTTCCCAATCGTTATTTTTCTCTGCGGTGGCGAATCTCCTCACGGATGCGCTGCAAGCCCTGCTCATAGCGGGTGGAGTGCATATTCGGGAAGGCTTCGAGCAAACGGCGGCGCAGCAGGTTGTTTCTGCCGGAAACCTCGTGGATGTGGTTTTCCAGACGGTCGAGTGCCTCGCGCTGTTCGTCGGTCAGCTTAGACAGCAGCTCTCTGCGGCGCTCCTCGCGGCGCTCTGCACGCTCTGACTTTCTGTCCTCCAGATAATCCTTGAGCTCCATCTTTCCAAGCTCCCAATCCAACATTCCCTGCTCCATCTTCTGCTGCAGCTCCAGATGGTTCTGACGCAGATATTCCGCAGTATCCAGCTTGGTCTGTTCCACCAGCTGCTGAATCTGCTTGAGGGTTCCGTTGAGCTTGAGGATGGTGTGGACGGTAAGGGTCAAGTCAGTGACCAGCAGGACGGCGAATACTGAGCTGAAGGTGATTTCCAGCCAGTAGGGCAGCGACTGAATCATCCCCTGCACCCTCGGGTCAACGCACCTTGCCGCAAACACAGACAGTGCGCCGAACATCAGCGAATTTCTCAAACAGACCCTTCCGTGGATATTAAAGCGATAGGTGGAATAATCCCACCACTTGGCGGCAAACAGCTTTTCCAGCAGATAGGCGGTGATGTACTCAATCACGCTGGTTAACAGCATTCCTGCAAAGAACAGCTCCACCACGTTGTCCTTGAACGGCCGCAAAAACAGCAGAACTGCCATGGCGCCAAAGCCATAGACCGGACACAGCGGCCCGGTTAGAAAGCCGCGGTTGACGAGCTTCTTCTGACCAATCGAGCAGTAGATGGACTCACAGACCCACCCCAAAAAGCTGTACGCCAGGAAGGATAAAAACAGCTCCGGAAACATCTCCAAAAACATGACCTCCTCATCCCCCAAACGCTCCCTCGGGCTGCTCGGGGGTCTTGTTTATTTGATTGTATATTCTAAACGGTTGCCAGCTTTTCTTCCTCCGGCTCGGTGCGGCTTGCCGCAAAGCCCTTTGGCAGCTTCGCCGACTGGTTCCGTTCTTCCCCCTGAGCGGCGCTCTGCTCCTGCTCCCGGTCAGGCTTCGACGGCGGATTCTGTCCGGCCGCGATGAGCCTTGCATTTGCCAGCATCAGCTTGATGCGGTTCTGCTGGTTGACCTTGGAGGCGCTGGAGTCGTAGTCCACCGCTACAATGTTGGCCTGCGGATTCTTCTCCTTGATGATTCTCATCACGCCCTTGCCGCAGATGTGGTTTGGCAGACAGCCGAACGGCTGGGTACAGACGATGTTGTTGACATGGTAGTGCTGAATCAGCTCCACCATCTCGGCAGTCAGCAGCCAGCCCTCGCCCATCTTGACCCCTTTTCCGATATAGCCACGGGTGGATTCGATGGTGCTTTCAAAGTGGCACGGCGGCTGGAAGTCGCTGTTGGTCTCAATCAGCCGAATCATGTCGCTCTTGCGTCCGCACAGGAAGCGGTTGACCCGCCGCATCACAGCAGCCTTCGCTCTGCCGATGCCGTACAGCTCGCAGTCAAATTCCGTGTTGTGCGTGCAGTACAGCAGGAAGTCAAACAATCCCGGACAGACGACCTCGCAGCCCTCGGACAGCAAAAACTGTTCCAGATTGTTGTTGCCCAAAGGAGAGTATTTGACATAGATTTCTCCGACGACGCCGACCTTGATTTTCTCCTCTTTCCTGCGCTGCACCTTGACAAAGCGCGCGATGATTTTTTTCATCAGCGCGGAGACTTCCTTCCAGCGCAGCAGCTTTTTGCAGAACAGCTCCTCTGCCATCTCCACGCTGTCGTCCACCGCCTTCTGGCTTTCTCCCGCTGTCTTTTCATACGGGATACACTGGTTGTACAGCGTCATAATCAAATCGCCGCACAGCACGCCGTAGACTGCCTGAAGCAGCATTGTGATCGGCAGCGAGAAGCCGCCGGACTGTTCGCTTTTTAAGAAGCTGGCGGAAATGACCGGAATGTCGCCGTAGCCGCTCTTTGCCAGCGCCTTTCGCAGCAGGTAAATATAGTTGGAAGCACGGCAACCACCGCCGGTCTGGGTAATCAGCAGCGCCACCCGATCCAGCGGCAGGTCACAATGCTCGAGTGCATCCATCATCTGGCCAATGACCAGCTGTGCCGGATAGCAGGTATCGTTGTGGACATTCTTTAGGCCCTGCTCGATGACCTCCGGACCGCAGTTGTCCAGAATCCTGATGTGGTACCCGTAGTTTTCCAGCACGTTGCCCAGAATCCGAAAATGAATTGGCAGCATGGTGGGAATCAGGATGGTGTGTGTCTTTTTCATTTCTTTGGTAAAAAGTACCTTTTTTGCCTGTTCCATCTGAACAATATACCCTCCTTCTGGTTGGACTCGCGATCGGGGTTTCCTCCCAAACAGAGGAAACCTGCCCTGTTATTCCGTGGTTTTTCTGGCATCCCGTTCCCGAACCGCTCCAATCAGCGAGCGCAGACGGATTTTGACCGCACCCAAATTATTGATTTCATCTATCTTCAGCTCGGTGTACAGACGGTTTCCTGCCGCCAAAATCTCCGAGACTTCGTCGGTGGTGATGGCATCGATGCCGCACCCGAACGAAACCAGCTGCACCAGCTCACAGTCCTCGTGCTCGGTGACATATTTGGCTGCGTTGTACAGTCTGGAATGGTAGGTCCACTGGTTGAGCACATTCGGACGAACCGGCTCTACCAAGTCGCTGACGCAGTCCTCGCTGACCACCACCAGACCCAGCGAGGTAATCAGCTGGTTGATGCCGTGGTTGATTTCCGGGTCAACATGATAGGGTCTGCCGCAGAGGATGATGGTCTTTTTGTCATGCTCCCGGGCATATTTCAGCGCCAGACGGCCCTGCTCCCGAATGTCCGCACGCTGCTTTTCATAGCTTGCATACGCTGCGTCCGCAGCCTTGGTGACCTCCCGAAGGGTCAAATCCGGCCAATCAGCCCGCAGCGCTTCCCATGCCTTTTTCGGGAAGGTCTTGCGCGCAGACAGGTTCAGGTACGGATACAGATACCGCACCCCTTTCAACTTCTCTACGTTGGAGGCCAGCAGCTCCGGATAATAGGCAACGACCGGACAGTTGAAGTGGTTGTCGCCCTTATGCTCATCGAAGTTATAGGTCATGCAGGGGTAGAAGATGGTGTCTACGCCCTTCTCCAAAAGGTTCTCAATATGCCCGTGCATCAGCTTTGCCGGGTAGCAGGCGGTGTCCGACGGCACCGAATACTGTCCCTTGGCATACAGCGCACGGGAGGAAATGTCCGAAATCACCACGTTGAATTGCAGCTCGTGCAGGAAGGTCACCCAGAAGAACAGATTTTCGTACAGATTCAGCCCCAAAGGCAGACCGATGGTGCCGCGGCGCAGCGGATGCTGTTGTGCCGTCTCCTGACATTCCTGACTCAGCGCACGAATCTGCTCGAGCTTGTAGCGGTACAAGTCCGGCAGCTCCTGCTCTTTGCCCATTCCCAGCGGCTTTTCGCAGCGGTTTCCCGAGATAAAGCGTTCTCCTCCCGCAAAGGTGTTGACGGTCAGATTGCAGTGGTTGGTGCATCCCTGACAGACCACCGGCCGGGATTCGTGGTGGAAGTCTCGGAGCTGCTCTGCATTCAGCATCGAGGAGTCGCCGGTTCGATGCCCCATCTTGCAGATTCCTCTTCCGTAAATTGCAGCGCCGTAGGCTCCCATCAAGCCGGCAATATCCGGACGGGTCACCTCATGTCCCAGCTCCTGCTCGAAGCTGCGCAGCACTGCGTCATTCAAAAAGGTTCCGCCCTGCACCACGATATGTTCGCCCAGCTCCTGAGCGCTGCGGGCGCGGATGACCTTGTACAGCACATTTTTTACGACACTCATCGACAGGCCTGCCGAGATGTCCTCCACGCTCGCGCCGTCCTTCTGTGCCTGCTTGACCGAGGAATTCATAAAGACGGTGCATCGGGAGCCCAAATCGACCGGGTACTTGGAGAACAGCCCCAGCTGGGCAAACTGCTCTGCGGTGTAGCCCATCGATTTTGCAAAGGTTTCGATGAACGAGCCGCATCCGGAGGAGCAGGCTTCGTTGAGCATAATCGAATCGATGGCATCATTTTTGATTTTAAAGCATTTGATGTCCTGACCGCCGATGTCCAGAATAAATTCCACCTTCGGGTCAAAGTGCTGGGCGGCCTTAAAGTGGGCAATCGTCTCCACAATGCCGTCATCCAGATGGAAGGCATGGCGAATCAAATCCTCGCCGTAGCCGGTGGAAACGGCGTAGCGAATATGGATGCGGTCCCCACATTCCTCATAGATTTTTTGCAGCTGCTCCCGAACGATTTGGACCGGGTTGCCCTGGTTGGAGCTGTAGTAGCGGTAAAGAGTCTCGAACGAGTCGCTCATCAGCACCAGCTTGGTCGTGGTCGAACCGCAGTCGATGCCCAGATATGCGTCCCCTGTGTAATCGTCGATGTCCCGCCACGGAACATTTGCTCTGCTGTGGCGGCGGACAAATTCATCGTGCTCCTGTCCGTTGGCAAACAGCGGCTTGAGGTAGTGGGTGGTGCTGGAGCGGGATACCGCATTCTCCAGCATCTGGGTAAACTCCTCATAGGTATATGTTTTTTCCAGGCCGCGGCTGTAGATGGCGGTTCCCATCGCAACGGCATACTGCGCCCAAGACGGGAAAACCGCATTCTCCGGCGAAAGGTGCAGGGTCTGGGCAAAGCGCTCCTGAAGGCCGCGGAAGAAGAACAGCGGTCCGCCCAAGAACAACACCTTGCCCTCGATTCTTCTGCCTTGGCTGAGTCCGGTGACCGTCTGGTCTACCACCGCCTGAAAGATACTGGCGGCAACGTCCTCCTTGCGCGCACCCTGATTGAGCAGCGGCTGGATGTCGGTCTTGGCAAAAACGCCGCAACGGGAGGCAATCGGATAGATTCTCTCGTGCTGCAAGCTCAGCCGGTCCATCTCCTCGGTGCTGATATTCAGCAGGGTTGCCATCTGGTCGATGAAGGCGCCGGTGCCTCCGGCACAGCTTCCGTTCATCCTCTCCTCCAAGCCTCCGGTGAGGAAGATGATTTTCGCATCCTCGCCGCCCAGCTCGATGACCGCATCGGTGTCCGGCTCATACTCCATGACTGCTTTGTGGGTAGCAAAGACCTCCTGCACAAAATCAACGCCGGCATCCTCTGCCAGACCCAATCCGGCAGAACCGGAAATCGCCGCGTGAAACGGTTCTCCCTGTAAAAACTCTCTGGCTCCTGCCAACGCCTGCAGGGTTGCCTGACGCACCTGCGACATATGGCGGCGGTAAATCCGGTACAGGATTTGTTCTCCTTGCATGACTACGACCTTAACGGTCGTCGAACCAATATCGATTCCTACATTTTTGAGCATTTCTTTCCCTGCCATTCTGTTAGCCTGTGTTCCCCGCTTCATTTCCCGGGAAATACAGACCTGTCTTGTGTTCTATCGTTTGTCTATCTGTCCTGCGAACGGCACATTTTGAGCCGTTCTTTTCCCATTTATTAGCACATATCAGATTCCTGTATTTTACCTATTATAAAACCTGCTTAACTATTTGTCAATTAACACAAAAAAGAATTCACATTCTGTTTAGAATTACTTTATTCTACATTTTTAGCTGACATATTCTTACATCTTTTCCGCTTTTTTGTATTAAAAACGTCAACATCTTTTCGAGCTTCCAAATCTTTCTTTTAAAAATCACTTGACAGATTTTCAAAACGGGGGTATATTTTTAGCAATACGATTTCAGCCCGGGCATTTTGGCTCGGCAGGAGGCGTTTTTATGAACTGCAATTTGATGACATCCTTTTATTTTGCATCCTTTTTTCGCTTTGGCTTTGATTGCACAGAGCGATTTTGTCATGCAAAATTGAATACGGATGCCAAAAGTGTGGTTCCTGCGGCAGTCTAAACAGCCTTGGCTGGTTTGCCGCAAACAAGATTTTCCGAAAATATTTTCTGGTTTAAGATCTGCCGGTGCTTTTGACCAAAAGCATCGGCTTTTTCTTTTGTCCAGCTTCAGAAAGGGTATTCGAAATGATTATTATTCTTAAAAAAGACACCCCAGCAGCTCAGGTTTCCGAAATGATTGCACACTTTGAAGGGCTGAACTTTCAGGTTCAGGAGATTCGCGGCGTCCACAAAACCATCCTCGGACTGATTGGCGATACCTCCCGTCTGGACACCGGCGACATCCTGTCGATGAACAGCGTTGCCGAAGTCAAGCGAATCCAAGAGCCTTACAAAAATGCCAACCGCAAGTTCCACCCGGACGATACCATCGTGGAGGTATGCGGCAGAAGGATTGGCGGCGGACACTTTCAGGTGATTGCCGGCCCCTGCTCGGTCGAAAGCCGCGAGCAGATGATTGCCGTTGCCGACGCTGTCAAGGCCTCCGGCGCAGGTCTGTTGCGTGGCGGCGCCTTCAAACCGCGCACCTCTCCCTACTCCTTCCAGGGTCTGCGCGCAGAAGGTCTGGAATATCTGATGGAGGCAAAACGGGCATCCGGCCTGCCGATTGTCAGCGAAATCATGAATGCCGACCATCTGCCTCTGTTCGAGAATGTTGACATCATTCAGGTCGGCGCGCGCAATATGCAGAACTTCGAGCTGCTCAAGGAGCTGGGCAAAATCGACAAGCCCATCCTGCTCAAGCGCGGACTTGCCAACACCATCGAGGAGCTACTGATGAGCGCCGAATACATCATGACAGGCGGCAACAAAAATGTCATCCTCTGCGAGCGCGGCATCCGCACCTTTGAAACCGCTACCCGCAACACGCTGGATATTTCGGCAATTCCCATCATCAAAAAGCAGTCTCACCTGCCGGTCATCATCGACCCGAGCCATGCCGCCGGCATCCGCTGGATGGTTCAGCCGCTGTCGATGGCCGCTATCGCTGTCGGAGCGGACGGCCTGATTATCGAGGTACACGACCATCCGGAAAAGGCATTGTGTGACGGTGCACAGTCCCTGACCCCGGAGCAGTTCGACGATGTGATGAAGGATGTGAAGAAAACCGTCACCTTCTTCGGCAAGACCATCGACTAGGATTGTATCTGTACTGCGGACAGTTTCTTTTGATGCTGTCCTGCCGTCTGTTCGCTATGTAAGGACAGATTCCACAAAATCCAACTTCAGGAGGCCGCTTTATGAAAACCATCGACATCAAGACCAGCACCCCCTACTCCGTCCTGATTGAAACCGGGTGTCTGCCCTGCTGTGGTCAGCTGACCACACAGGTCTTTGCACCCGGACGAACCGCCGCCATCATCACCGACGACACGGTTTCGGCGCTCTACCAAACTACCGTTGAGACCTCTCTGCGGCAGGCAGGCTTTTCGGTCTGCTCCTTCGTGTTCCCGCACGGCGAGGATTCCAAGTCCCACGACACGCTTTTGCAGGTCTACGATTTTCTGATTGAGCATCACATCACCCGCTCCGACTTTTTGGTTGCGCTCGGCGGCGGCGTAGTGGGCGACCTGACCGGCTTTGCCGCTGCCACCTATCTGCGCGGGATTCCTTTCATCCAGATTCCCACCACCTTTCTGGCTGCTATCGATTCCTCGGTTGGCGGAAAAACCGCCGTCAACATCCCTGCCGGAAAGAACCTCATCGGCGCCTTTCACCAGCCCTCTCTGGTCGTCTGCGACCCGCAAACCTTTTCCACCCTGCCGCCGGAAACCTTTGCCGACGGCTGTGCCGAGATGGTAAAATATGCCATGATTTGGAGCGAGGACTTTCTCCCTCTGTTGGAGCAGTGCGACATCCGCCAGCAGATGGAGGACATCGTTGCCCGCTGTGTGGAAATCAAGCGTCAGGTGGTGGAGCAGGACGAGTTCGACTGCGGCATCCGCATGATTCTCAACTACGGCCACACCCTCGGACACGCCATCGAGAAGGTCACCAACCACGCTGTTACCCACGGTCAGGGCGTCGCGATGGGCATGGTGCTGATCACCCGGCTGGGCATCCGGCTGGGACGCTGCGACCGGGCGCTGCTGAATCGTCTGTGTGCGGTGTTGGAGCGCTACCACCTGCCGGTATCCTATGACGGGGAGCTGGGCGATTTGGCGCAGAGCTGCCTGAACGACAAGAAGCGTGCCGGAAACACCATCCGGCTGATTTTGGTATCGGTTCCCGGCAAGGCAGACATCGTCCCGATTGCTGCCGATGACCTCGCCGCGATGCTCAAGGAGGGTCTGCCATGCTAACCTATTCTGCCCACGGAACCCTCTCCGGAACGGTCACCGCTCCCATCTCCAAGTCCGACCTTCACCGCCTGATTTTGGCCTGCGCCCTTTCGCAGGGCAGCAGCCGAATCCAGCACTGCACCCTCTCCCAAGACATTCGTGCGACCGCCTCTGTTCTGGAAGCCGCCGGTGCGCGCGTCCAATTTGAAAGCGACCATATACTGGTGGAGGGCATCTCTGCACCCATCCCGGAGAAGATTGTCTGCGACTGCTCGGAAAGCGGCTCGACCCTGCGATTTTTGCTTCCAGTGCTTGCCGCTCTCGGACAGCCCGCTGTCCTGCTCGGGCGCGGCCGTCTGGCAGAGCGTCCCATGCAGCCTCTGCTGGAACAGCTGCAACAGCACGGAGCTTCCTTCCGACTGCCACAGGACGGCAAAACGCTGCCGCTTCACCTGAGCGGAAAGCTCTGCGGCGGCACCTTCCGCTTTTCCGGCGATGTCAGCTCCCAATACATCACCGGACTGATGTTCGCCCTTCCTCTGTTGCAGGAGGACAGCCGCATCGTTCTGACCTCCCCTTTGCAGTCCCGTGGCTATGTCGATATGACCCTCTCGGTGCTTGCACGCTTTGGCATCCGTATCCATCCTGTGGAGGATGGCTGGGAAATCCCCGGCGGTCAGCAGTTTCACAGCCCCGGCAATCTCACCGCACAGGGGGATTGGAGCAACGCCGCCTTCTGGATTTGCGCCGGAGCCATCGGCTCTCTGCCCTCTCTGACCACCTGCGGAATCGACTCCGATTCCCTTCAGGGAGACAAGGCCGTCTGCTCGATTCTGGAACAGATGGGCGCATCCATCTCCTGCCAGCCCGACTCGGTCACGCTGGTGCCATCCCGTCTGCACGGCACGGTCATCGATGCCTCGCAGATTCCCGATATCATTCCCATCCTTTCGGTCGCTGCCGCGGTCGCGGAGGGAGAGACCCGAATCATCCACGCGGAGCGTCTGCGCATCAAGGAAAGTGACCGCCTGCACGCTATGTTCGTCTGCCTGTCCGCCATCGGTGCGGATGTGACCGAGCTTGCAGATGGGCTGATTATCCGCGGACGCCCCAAGCTGAGCGGCGGCATGGTGGATTCCTTCAACGACCACCGCATCGCCATGTCGATGGCGGTTGCTTCGCTGGTCTGCACCCAGCCGGTGCTCATCCAAAATCCGCTGTGTGTTGCCAAATCCTACCCCAATTTTTATGAAGATTTTCAATCGTTAGGAGGAGAGGTCCATGTCATCGACCTGGGGGAATAATCTGAAACTTTCCATCTTTGGCGAAAGCCATTCCAAAGCCATCGGCATCGTGCTGGACGGTGTCCCTGCCGGAACGGTCATCGATTTCCAGTCGCTGCTGTTTTTCATGGCGCGCAGAAGCTCAAAGGGAGGCAAGCTCGACACCCCTCGTCTGGAAAAGGATTTCCCGATTATCCAGAGCGGACTGCTCCCCGACGAGCAGGACCCTCAGCGGCTGATTGCCTGCGGCACCCCCATCTGTGCGCTGATTGAAAACTCCAATACCCAGTCCAAGGACTACGAACAGATGAAAACCGTTGCCCGCCCCGGCCATGCGGATTACACCGGCTTCATGCGCTACCGAGGCTACAACGATGTCCGCGGCGGGGGACACTTCTCCGGACGGCTGACCGCTCCGCTGTGCTTTGCTGGCGCTGTCGCCAAGCAGTTCCTGCGCTCGAAAGGGATTGAGGTCGGGGCACACATCGCCTGCGTTGGGTCGGTGCAGGATACACGCTTCGACCCGGTTGGTCTGGATCTGCGCACCCTGCTATCGGTTCAGGAAAAATTCTTCCCGGTGCTGGATGACGCCGCCGGTCAGCAGATGCAGCAGCTCATCGAGGACAGCCGCGACCGGCTTGATTCGGTGGGCGGCATCATCGAATGTGCGGCTCTGGGGCTGCCCGCCGGGCTGGGAGACCCGATGTTCGACTGCATCGAAAGCCGCATCTCCTCCCTGATTTTCGGCATCCCTGCCGTCAAGGGCTTGGAATTCGGACAGGGCTTCGGCTTTGCCACAATGACCGGCAGCCAAGCCAACGACCCCTTCTATATGCAGGGCGGTCAGGTCCGCACCAGCTCCAACCACAACGGCGGAATCCTCGGCGGCATCACCGACGGAATGCCGCTGCTGTTTCGGACGGTCATCAAGCCCACCCCGTCCATCTCCCAGAAGCAAAAGACGGTCAACTTCAAAACCGGCGAAAATGTCGAGCTGGTCATCAAGGGCCGCCACGACCCCTGCATCGTGCGCCGCGCTGTCCCCTGCATCGAATCGGCAGCTGCCATCGCCCTGATGGATTGTCTGCTCGGCTCCGGCAAAAACAATTAGGGGGACTGTGTGATGAAGCCAATCGAATCAATCATCCGCAGCAACGAGCCGCAGCCCTTGTGCGCTCCGGCAAAGGCTGCCTGTCAAGGGGTCGCCGGAGCCTTCTCCCATCAGGCATGTCTGGCGGTTTTTGACCAGCCGGAAATCCAGTTCTTTCCCCACTTCGAGGATGTGTTTCAGGCGGTCAGCAGCGGAGCGTGCCACTACGGAATCATCCCGATTGAGAACACCCTTGCCGGTTCGGTCTCCGACAACTATGACCTGATGCTGCAATATCACCTGCACATCGTGGGGACGGTCACTGTGAAAATCGAGCACTCCCTGCTGGCTCTGCCGGATGCCTGCGAGGAGGAGCTGCGCGAGGTCTATTCCCACGACCAAGCCCTGCACCAATGCTCCGACTTTCTCAAGGCGCACCCGCAGCTGACCCCGCACCCCTACTCCAACACCGCCGCCTCCGCACAGCTTGTTGCCGAGCGGCAGGACCTTTCTCTGGCTGCCATCGGCTCGCCGGAGTGTGCGCGCCTCTACGGGCTGAAAGTGCTGCATCGGTCGATTCAGAACCGTCGGGACAACTTCACACGCTTTGTGGTGCTTGCCAAGCACCCGGTCACCCACCCCGGCTGCGACCGCATCAGCCTGATTGTCCGTGTCCAGCATCAGGCCGGAGCCTTGTATCGGGCGCTCTCCCGATTTGCCAATCAGGACATCAACCTGCTCAAGCTGGAATCCCGACCCATCCCCGACAGCCCGTTTGAATTTTTATTCTATTGGGACTTTGCCGGAAATATGCAGGACCCCCGAATTCAGGCGGCGCTCGGGACGCTGATTCAGGACATCGAGTATGTCAAGTTTTTGGGAAACTATCCTTCCCAGCCCGATCAGGAATAAGTTCCTGCTCCATTTTGGGGCTGCGCTTTACTGCGTGACTTCCAAAAAGCTGTCTGATTTCGCAAATTTATTTATGCAATTCGCATAAAAATTACTTCCTCGTCTATTCTTTCTCCATAAAATAAATCACATTATGGCTGTAATTGGTTGAAAAAAATCCCCGTTTGCGGTATGATAGGATTGTGTGATGAAGTATATCATAAATCCATCAGTCCCCGCGGGGATGAATTTGACCTGCAATCTGCTCCTCGGCAGGCAGCAGGGATCGGAGGTATCCTATATGCACGAACCAACCATTTCCTTTTCCCTGCACGATGACAAGGAAAAAGAAATCAAGCAAACCCTGACCATCATTTACGACGCACTTAGACAGAAGGGCTACAACCCTATCAACCAGATTGTAGGATATATCCTGTCGGAGGACCCGACCTATATCACAACCTACAACAATGCCCGCAGCCTGATTCGCCGGATTGACCGGGACGAGCTGCTCCAGATTCTGGTGAAGTCCTATCTCAACGATTAGGGGGAACCTGGCATTTCGGTCTGTAAAAAATAGTGCGGATAGCCGGCGGGCTATCCGCTTTTTTGTCCGGTCTGCTCTTTGCTCCGGATGCTCAGAAGGGAGTTTTTGCCATGACACAGGAATTTTTGATGTATAAAGGAAGACCATTAGTTCGCAGCGGACAGACCTTGTATTACGGCAGCATGGGGGACCGCTGCGTTGCCCACCTTCAGATTAAAAGTCAGCAGGAACAAAACGGCATCAGCACCGCTGACAAGGTCGTGGTCCAGCTGATTTCCACCGACGAAAGCCTGCCGCTCAAGGATCGGATTCTCAACAAAGCTGAACGCGGCGGCCTGTACGAAGCGCTGTCCATCGCCGACATCTGGATGGAGCGCTACTCGAAAAAGTAAAGCTTGCAAAAAAAGTTCCCTTACCAAAGGGAACTTTTTTTATGCCCGGAATCCCGAGCCTATTCCTCCAGAACGGCGCCCATTCGGCGAAATCTGCGGTAGCGGCGCTGTGCCAGCTCCTGACCGGACAGCCGCTTTCCCTGAGACAGCGCACTGTACAAATCCCGCTGCAAGCGCTGGTACAGCCGTCCCCAATCGCGATAGTCCTTCGGCTCGCGGATGGCACGCTCCACCACGCCCAGCCGCAGCAGCTCCTCTGCTGTCAGGTGCAGGCACTCGGCGGCTTCCTTGGTGCGTCCAGCATCCTTCCACAGGATGCTGGCACAGCCCTCCGGCGAGATGACCGAATAGACCGCATTCTCCAGCATCCAGACCTCGTCCGCTACAGCCAGTCCCAGCGCACCGCCGCTGCCGCCTTCTCCAATCATCACCGTGATAATCGGCACCTGCAGGGTCATCATCTCCATCAGATTTTCCGCAATCGCCTGCGCCTGTCCCCGCTCCTCCGCTTCGATGCCGCAGTATGCGCCTGCGGTGTCCACAAAGCAGATGACCGGCCGATGAAACTTTTCCGCGAGGTGCATCTGGCGCAGGGCCTTGCGGTAGCCTTCCGGGTGGGCACAGCCAAAATTTCGGCGCAGCTTTTCCTTGGTATCTCTGCCGCGGTCGATTGCGATGACCGTCACCGTCATATCCCGCAGCCACCCGATGCCTGCCACAATCGCTCCGTCGTCCCCAAAGCGACGGTCGCCGTGCAGCTCCAAAAATCCATCGATGATGTTGTCCACATAGTCCCTGCCGCTCGGACGCCCTTTGGCTCGGGCAGCCTCCACCCTTTTATATGCTTCCATCGGAGACTCCCCCTTTCGTCTGGTCGGACGGAGTTTGGTGCAGCCGCAGTATCCGGGTCAGATATTCCTTCTGCTCTTGCCGACCAACAATATCGTCCACAAAGCCCTTTTCCAGCAGGAACTCCGCTCGCTGAAATCCCTCCGGAAGCCGCTGACGGATAGTCTGCTCGATGACGCGCGGCCCTGCAAACCCAATCAGTGCACCCGGCTCCGCGAGGATAATGTCACCCTCCATCGCAAAGCTGGCAGACACCCCTCCGGTGGTCGGGTCGGTCAGCACGGTAAGATACAGGTTGCCTGCGTCGCTGTGGCGCTTGACCGCTCCGCTGGTCTTTGCCATCTGCATCAGCGACAGAATCCCCTCCTGCATCCGCGCCCCTCCCGAAACGGTATAGCCCACCACCGGCAGATGCTGTTCCGTGGCAAACTCAAACAGCCGTGTGATTTTCTCTCCAACCGCCGAACCCATCGAGCCCATCATAAAGTTCGGCTCCATCACAAACAGACAGCAGACAAAGCCGTCAATCGTACACTCGCCGCAGATAACGCCCTCCTGCTCCTTGCTTGCCAGAGCCGCATGGTGCAGCTTGCTGTCATACCCCGGAAAATCCAGCGCATTGTGGGCGTGCAGGCCGCTGTCATGCTCAAGAAAGCTCCCCTCGTCGGCAATCATGCCGATGCGCTGTCGTGCGTTCATGCGGAACAGATGCCCGCATTTTGGGCAAACACCCAGCTGTTCGCTCAGCTCGCTGACAAACAGAATGCTGCGGCACTGCGGGCAGGACAGGCACATCTCGTCCGGCACCGCAGGGTCGGGTTCCTTGAGGGCGCGTTCATATTGCTCCAAATCATTCCTTGGTTTCTGAAACAGCTTTCGGGACAGCATCGGACCTTCCTCCCTTTCTCAGATTCATAAAGTCGGTATAGTAGTCGCCCTCCCGGAAGGCCGGAACCTCCAGCAGCTCCATGTGCAGTCCGCTGTTGTGGGAAATCCCCTCAATCACCAGCTCACACAGCGCCGCCTGTAGCTTGCGGATGGCTTCCTCGCGGGTCTTGGCATAGACCACCAGCTTGCCGACCATCGAATCGTAGTACGGCGGCACAAAATAATCCTGATACAGCGCCGTATCAAATCGCACCCACGGCCCTCCCGGAACGTGCAGCAGGGTCACTCTGCCGCAGCTGGGCCGAAAGTCGTGCTCCGGGTCCTCTGCATTGATGCGGCACTCGATGGCATGACCGTCCAAATGAACATCCTTCTGCTCAAAGCCCAGCGGCTGACCTGCGGCAATCCGAATCTGCCACTTGACCAAATCGAAGCCGGTCACCATCTCGGTGACGGTGTGCTCCACCTGAAGGCGGGTGTTCATCTCCATGAAGTAGAAGTTCCCATCGCGGTCGAGCAGAAATTCCACCGTTCCGGCATTTCGGTAGCCCACCGCTCTGGCTGCTGTTTCCGCCGCCTTCATCATGCGCTGGCGGGTTTTCTCGTCCATTCCGCTGGACGGGCACTCCTCGATGAGCTTCTGGTTTTTCCGCTGGATGGAACATTCCCGCTCTCCCAGACAGACCACCGCTCCAAAGTCGTCGCACAGCACCTGCATCTCGATGTGCTTTGCCGGGTACAGATACTTTTCCAGATAGACACCGCCGTCCCCAAAGGCACTCTGCGCCTCTCGGGAGGCATTTTGATAGGCCGTTTCCAGCTCATCCATCTGATGCACCAGACGGATTCCCCGTCCGCCGCCGCCCGCCCGCGCCTTAATCAGCAGAGGAAAGCCAATCTTCTGCGCCTGTTTTCTGGCATCCGCAAAATCCGCCACCGCATCGCAGCCGGGAATCACCGGAACACCGGCAGCCCGCATCGTTTTTCTTGCCGCGTCCTTATCTCCCGCCTTGGCAATCGTTTCGGCCCGAGGCCCGATAAAGGTGATGCTGCACTCCTCGCACAGCGCCGCAAAACGGGCGTTTTCCGAAAGCAGCCCATAGCCCGGATGGATGGCCTGCGCTCCGGAGCAGACCGCAGCAGAGATGACAGCCGCCATATTCAGGTAGCTTTCTCCCACCGGCGCCGGGCCGATGCAGTAGCTTTCGTCCGCCAAGCTGACGTGCAGGGCATCCCGGTCCGCCTCCGAAAAAACAGCCACCGTGGCAATCCCCATCTCCTTGCAGGCGCGGATGATGCGCACCGCAATCTCACCGCGGTTAGCAATCAGGATTTTTGAAAACATGGTACTTCTCCCCTCTTTTAGAAGCGGGCTGATGCTGATGCTTCCCGCATACAGGCAAAGGAAAATTCTGCGCTGACGCACAGCTTGCCGCCGACGCTGCCTTTGCCCTTTGCAAAATAAAACGGTTCCCGAACCTTTACCAACTCACACTCAATTTCCAGACGGTCCTGCGGACGCACCTTGCCCCGAAACTTCACCTTGTCCAAACTGGTAAAATATGGTGTAATCTGCTCGCCCTTTGCCTTTTCTGCCAGCAGGACGCAGCAGGTCTGCGCCATCATCTCGCACAGCACAACGCCGGGCACCACCGGATTTCCCGGGAAATGTCCCTGCAGGAACCATTCCTCCCCGGTGATGGTGTAGGAGCCGGTACATTTGGTTGGATTGCCCTGCTCATCCAAGCTGTCGGTGCAGATTTCTGCCTCGTCCACCAGCAGCATCTTGTCCCGATGAGGCAGGATTTTCTTGATTTCTTCCTGTGTCATCCCAAGCCTTCCTCCTATGCCGATACGATGCGGAACAGCGGCTGTCCGTACTCTACGACCGAGCCGCTTTGGACGCAGACCTCTGCAATCTGTCCGTCCTGCTCCGCTGTGATTTCGTTCATCAGCTTCATGGCCTCGATGATGCAGAGCACATCGCCCTTCTTCACCTGACTGCCGACCTGAACATAAGGCTGGGCCTCCGGCGAAGACGCCTCATAAAAGACACCCACCATCGGTGCGGTCACTGCCTTGCCGACGGGAGCCGCAGACGGCTGAGCGGTCGGTTTTTCCGGCTCCGAACTCGGCAGCTCTGCCACGGTCGGAACCGTCTGAGCGGTCTGCGCTGCCGCATGACCTCCCCGTTCCAGCTCGATGGACAGCGCACCCTCGGTCAGGCGCAGGCTGGTCAGCCCGTTCTCGCGCATCACCTGTGCCAGCTCTCTGATTTGCTGTATATTCATCCTGATGGTTCCTCCTCATCACTCTGCTCTGCGAAATGCCAGACAGCCGTTGTGTCCGCCAAAGCCCAGAGAATCGGACAGCGCCAGCGTGACCTCGGCCTTCACTGCCTTGTTTGGCACATAGTTTAAATCGCAGTCCTCGTCCGGCTGCTCGTAGTGGATGGTCGGTGCAATCGTCCCGGTACACAAAGTCAGCACCGATGCAATCGCTTCGACCGCTCCTGCCGCTCCCAGCATATGTCCGGTCATCGATTTGGTCGAGCTGATATAGGCCTGCTGTGCCGCCGCTCCCAGCGCCTTTTTGATGGCAAGCGTCTCCGCCTTGTCGTTGAGCGGTGTGCTGGTGCCGTGGGCATTGATATAGATGACCTCCTGCTCCGGATTGGTGACACCGGCCTCCTCCAGCGCCAGACGGATGGCACGGGCAGCCCCGATTGCCTCCGGATGTGGTGCTGTGATGTGGTGTGCATCGCAGGTATTGCCGTATCCTACCAGCTCGGCATAGATGTGCGCTCCGCGGGAGACCGCGTGCTCATATTCCTCCAGAACCAGAATCCCGGCGCCCTCGCCCATCACAAATCCGCTACGCCGCTTGTCGAACGGAGTACACGCTGTCTGTGGGTCCTCGCAGGTGGTCAGCGCCTTGCAGTTTGCAAAGCCTGCCACGCTGATCGGGTCGATTGCCGCCTCGGCGCCGCCTGCAATAATGGCATCGGCATAGCCGTGGCGAATGGCACGAAACGCTTCTCCCAGCGCATGGGTCGAGGTGGCACAGGCTGTGACAATCGGCAGATTGACCCCCTGTGCATCAAAGCGGATGGCAATACTGCCCGAAGCGATGTTGCCAATCATCATCGGAATCATAAACGGCGAGACGTGTCTGGGCCCGCTCTGAAAATATTTTTCACATTGTTCTGTGATGGTCGTAATGCCGCCGGTGCCGGAGCCGACATAGACTCCCAGCCGTTCAGCCGCAATATTCTGCCCGGACTGCAAGCCCGAATCCTCCATCGCCTGCACAGCCGCCGCCAGCGCAAACTGTGCAAACAGGTCGGTCTTGCGGACCTGCGACTTTTCCATCCAGCGCAGAGGGTCAAAGTTCTTGACCTGCGCGGCCACCTTCACCTTCTGCTGTTCGGTATCGAAGCGGGTAAGCCGCTCGATGCCGCACACGCCATGGGTCAGGTTCTCCCAAAACGGTTCGATTTCATTGCCGACCGGAGACACAATACCCAAGCCGGTCACTGCTACTCTTTTCATCTTGTCTGCATCCTCCCTGAAATGAGGTCTTTGCTCTGATTACATACTCAGTCCGCCATCCACGCACAGTACCTGACCGGTGATGTAGCCTGCCTGCTCTCCTGCCAAAAAGGCGACGGCGGCGGCAATCTCCTCCGGAGTACCCATCCTGCGGCAGGGAATCTGCTCCTGCACCCCAGCCAAGATTTTTTCCGGCATGGCCTCGGTCATATCGGTGCGGATAAAGCCCGGCGCCAGTGCGTTGCAGGTGATGTTTCGCCCTGCCAGCTCCTTTGCCACCGACTTCGTCAGGCCAATCAGCCCTGCTTTTGCCGCGGCATAGTTTGCCTGACCGGCATTTCCCATGATGCCGGAGACGGAGCTGATGTTGATGATGCGCCCCGACCGACGGCGGATAAACTGACGGCAGGTATTTTTAATCATATAGAACGCACCGTTGAGGTTGGTTCGAACCACCTGCTCAAACTCCTCCTCTGTCATGGAGACAACCAGAGAATCTCGAACGATACCGGCGTTGTTGACCAGAATATCAATTCCGCCAAAGCTCTCCAAAACCTGCTCCACTGCCCTTCGGCTCTGCTCAGGGTCGGCTACATCGCACCGCAGACACAGACTGCGGCCGCCGCACTCCTCCACCATTTGGGCGGTCTGCTGTGCCGCCTGCTCGTTGCCCGCATAAACAATGGCAACATCACAGCCCTCCTGTGCCAGCCGCACCGCAATTGCACGGCCGATTCCACGGGAACCTCCCGTCACCAACGCTGTTCTTCTTGCTTCCATCTATTCTTCCTCCTGTGCTGTTCGCACCTCTTGCACTCCCTGAATGTCCTCGACATGGAAAACGCGGACGGTGCGGCTGATTTTTTTCACCAGCCCGCTGAGCGTTTTTCCCGGCCCGACCTCAATCATGGTCGTAAATCCATCCTCAATCATTTGGCGGATGGTCTGTTCCCAGCGAACCGGGTGATTGACCTGCTGTGCAATCAGCTGTCGAACCTCCTCGGGTCGGGAAGGATACGGCAGGGCGGTGCGGTTCGCATACACGGAAATCCGACACGGTTGGATTTGGCAGTGTTCCAGCTCCTTCGCAAGCTCCTGCGCCGCCGAGTTCATAAACGGGGAGTGAAAGCCTCCGCTGACCGCAAGCTCCACCGCTCTGCCGCCAGCCTCCTGAACCCGCTTGCAAAATGCCGCCAGCTGTGAGCGCTGTGCCGCTATCGTCAGCTGACCCGGACAATTATAGTTGACCGGATACACCTGCTCAAACTCCCGGCAAATCCGCTCCACCGTCTCGTTTTCCAATTTCAGCACCGCCGCCATCCCCGATGGATTGCTTCGAGCGGCGCAGTCCATCGCCTGCGCTCTGTGGCAGACAAACGAAAATCCGTCCTCGTCCGCAAAGACACCGGCAAAGCTCAGCGCGGCAACCTCTCCCAGCGAGAAGCCTGCCACCGCATCCGCATGGATTCCGGCCTCCTCCAAAGCGCGGGCAGCCGCCAAATCCACACAAAATACACATGGCTGGGTGTTGGCAGTACAGGCAAGCTCCTGTGCGCTCCCGTGAAAGCACTGTTCGGAGGTTCCCGGACGGACGGCATCCGCCGCGGCAAACACCGCCGAAGCCGCCTCCGAATTTTCCTGAAGCGACCGCCCCATTCCGGGGTACTGTGCTCCCTGTCCGGCAAATAAAAACGCTGTCTTTCCCATCCTCTTCTCCTATCGGCACCAGCGGTCGGAGCTTCTCAAAAGCTGCTCGGCCTGTGCGAACATCTCCTCAATCATCTCCTGTGCGGTCTGCTCTGTGTGAACCATCGCCGCACACTGGCCCGCCATAAAGCTGCCGTTCTTTTCGTCTCCCTCTTTAGCAGCCCGACGCAGCGCTCCTGCGCCCATCTGTTCCAGCTCCTCGTCGGTGACCTGCGGCTGATATTCCTGCCTTTGCAGCTCCCGGCTGAACTGATTCTTCAGGCAGCGAACCGGATGTCCCAGCCGCTTTCCTGTTGTGATGGTGTCGATGTCCTTGGCCTTGAGGATTTTCTGCTTATAGTTCGGATGAACCGTACACTCCTTTGCCACCAGAAATCTGGTTCCGCACTGCACACCGCAGGCTCCCAGCATCAGCGCCGCCGCAATGCCTCGTCCGTCTGCGATGCCACCTGCCGCCAAAACCGGGATGCTCACCGCATCGCACACCTGCGGCACCAGCGTCATGGTGGTCAGCTCTCCCACATGGCCGCCCGACTCTCCGCCCTCAGCAATCACAGCAAAGGCGCCGCTGCGCTCCACCAGCTTTGCCATCGCTGTCGATGCAACAACCGGAATCACCTTGATTCCGGCCTCGACCCAGCGCTTCATGTACTTGCCGGGATTTCCGGCTCCGGTCACCACGATTGGAATCTTTTCCTCGATGACCACCTGTGCCACCTCGTCCGCAAAGGGACTCATCAGCATGATGTTGACGCCGAAGGGACGGTCGGTCAGCTCTCTTGCCCTGCGGATTTCCTCCCGCAGCCACTGAGCATCGGCATTCATCGCCGCAATAATGCCCAAGCCATCGGCATTACTGACCGCCGCCGCCAGAGAAGCGTCAGCAATCCATGCCATTCCTCCCTGAAAGATGGGATAGCGAATCCCCAAAAGCTCGCAAAGATTTGTTTTTATCATCGTGGAATCCTTCCTTTCCTGATGGCTGCACAAGACCCAGACGGCAACCCTTGCCGTCTCGCTTTTGTACAGCCTGATTTTCCGGGAGAGGGATTTCTCCTTCTCCCGGAAAAGCTCCTCCTTCGGGAGAAGCGACTACTCCTGCTGTGCCTGAATTGCCTTTGCAATATCTCCCACTGTTTTGACGTCCTCGCTCATCTCCAGCTGAACCCCGAATTCGTCCTCGAAGGTCATCATCAGGTCAACGGTGTCCAAGCTGTCCATCTCCAGCTCCTCAAAGGTGGAATTTTCGTGGATTTCCTGCGGGTCACATTCCTTGTATTCTGCCAGAATTGCAATTACTTTTTCGAGTGTCATCTTTGTTTCCTCCTGATTTGTCTTCATTTTTATTTGTTCTACCATGTAAGGATGCAGGCTCCGGTCGTCAGCCCGGCTCCAAAGGCGGTCAATGCCAAGGTCTGTCCTGCTTGCAGTTGATGGTTCGTGTTGGCTCGGTCCAGCACAATCGGGATGCTGGCAGCCGAGGTGTTTCCCATTGTTTCGATTCCGGTCAGACACCGCTCCATCGGGATGTGCAGCTTGTGCGCCGCCGATTCGATGATGCGCAGGTTTGCCTGATGCGGAACCAGCCAGTCCAGCTCCTCCGGCAAGACGCCTGCTTCGCTGCACACCTGACGCACATCCCGGCACAGGGAAGATACCGCAAACTTGTATACCTCCTGCCCATTCATCGACAGGTATGGCTGCTGCGGCTCCAAGCGGTCAAACGGGCTGTTGCCTCCGCTGTGAGGGATTTTGAGCAGCTCGGAATTTCCGTCCGCCGTCAGCCGGATTGCACGAAGCGCCTCTCCCGGCCCCAGCAGTACCGCACCTGCTCCGTCTCCAAACAGAACACAGGTCGAGCGGTCCTTCCAGTTGACCAGCCGGCTCATTGTATCTCCTGCCAAAATCAGCACCCGCTTGACCCGTCCTCGGGCAAAATAACCTGCCGCAACATCCAGCGCATACAGAAACCCGGTACACGCAGCGCCCAAATCCATCGCAGGGCACCCCGCTCCCAGCTCCCGCTGAACCAGACACGCCTGAGATGGGCTGATATCATCTCCACGGATGGTGGCGCACAAAATCAAATCCAGCTCCTGCGGCTTGACACCTGCCCTTTCCAGCGCCTCTCGGCCTGCCTGCGTCATCAGGTCGGTCAGGCTTTCGTCGGTGCAGACCGCACGCTCCCGAATCCCGGTTCGCTGACGAATCCACTCGTCGCTGGTGTCCAGAAATTCGGCCAGCTCCTCGTTGCGGACCCGGCGCCGCGGCAATGCGCTTGCGGTCGAAAGTATCCTAAACATCTTATCCCTCATTTCTTGGATTCCTGCTCGGGCAGCTTCCCTATTCCTTAATCTGCCCCTTCAGGAATTCGTCCAGCTTCATCACGCCTCGATAGAGAATCTGCTGTTCCTCCTCGCTCATCCCGCTGACGATGCTGCGCACCATCCGCTCGTGGAAATATCGGTGAGCAGAGTCCATCTTTCGTCCCATCCTCGTCAGCGAGACATAGACGATTCTGGCATCCTCCTCCCCGCGCACCTTTTCCACATAGCCTTTTTTCATCAGCTTGTTGATGGCGACGGTCACCGACGGCAGGGTAATTCCCAAATCCTCTGCGATTTCCGAGATGGTCCTTCTTCGGTCCTTGCCTTTGCCCACCGATTCCAGCATATGCAGCTCCCCGATGGTCAGGTCGACCCGATCCGTTTGCTTGAGAATCGTCTCCTCCACCCGCAGAATCGAACGATAGGTGTCCACAATCACGCGGTTGAGCTCTTCTTCAAACGGCTTCATTCCGGCTTCCTCCTTCCTCTCAGCTTTTCACAAAAAGTAACACTTGTTATTTTTTATTAGATTGTCAAACTAATTATAAGCATCCATTCCCCTCTTGTCAAGAGGATTTTTCCAAAAAAATTTCCTCCCTCACCCAATCAAGGGGAAGGAGGAAGCTCTATTAACGGATGAAATTGGTTTTCTGTGCCGGTTCTTTTTCCGGGAACGAAACGCCCTGAGCCTTGCCAAGCTCGATGCACTTGAGCAGCCATGCCATGTTGTTGCCCAGCGTCCGCATAACCTGCATTCCCTCTTTGTCCTGTACGACCTCCTCCGGTGTATTGCCGTGAACCATGTTCCAATAACGGGAGGACACCACCGGCATACCGCTGATGGTGAAGTATTTGTTCAGCTGGTCTAGCGAGGCTGTCGAACCTGCTCGGCGGCAGCTAACCACCGCTGCACCCGGTTTGCCTTCAAAAATCGCACTCTTTCCGTAGAATGCGCGGTCCAAAAACGAGCTGATTTGGCCGGATGCGCTGGCATAATAGACCGGCGAACCGAACACAAAGCCGTCCGCAGATTTTGCCTTTTCCACAAAATCGTTGACCCCGTCCGAAATCACACATTTTCCGGTATCCCGGCATTTTCCGCAGGCGATGCAGCCGGAAATGGGCTGGTTGCCAATCTGGAAAATCTCGGTTTCAATTCCATTTTTTTCCAGTGCGCCTGCCACCTCGGACAGAGCGGTAAAGGTGCATCCATGCGGGTGCGGGCTGCCGTTTAACAAAAGTACCTTCATCATGATTTCCTTCTTTCTTAAAGCATGGAACCGTTTTGGGGGCAGGTCGGTTTCTTCGGCTCTATCTTATGGTAGTTTCGGTTGAAACTTTCCTGCCTCTTTCAAAAACGCCGCACCCACAATCACTGCGGTGCGGCATTTTTTCCCTGATTTAGAAGCTCTGTGCAAAGGATTTTCCAAGCTCCTTTGCCTGCTCAAGGTCTGCCTCTGTCGGGACAAAGGTTACCTTGAAACCATCCCCGAATACGCTCATCTTCAGTCCGTTCAGGCGGCTCTGGATGTTGCCGACAGCCTCGCCTGTCCATCCAAAGGAACCGAATACCAGCGCCGGTTTTTTGGTGCAGTTGACTGCATCGATGCCGGCCAGCAGATTCCATACCGGTGGAACTGCATCACGATTGAGGGTCGGGCTACCCAATGCAAAGGCATTACAGCGGTTGATGAGAGCGTGCAGCTTGCCCATGTCATGCTCAATAATATCGTAGGTCTGGCAGTCTGCCTGTGGTTTTGCCTCCAAGATTCCCTCTCGAATCTTTTCTGCCAGCTTGGCGGTGTTGCCGTAAGCGGAGCAGTAGAAGATTGGAATCAGCGGAACCTCGTTCACAACCGGCGCAGACCACTGCTCATAGCAGGCAAGCACCTGCGGCAATCTGCATTCCTTGGTCAGAACCGGGCCGTGGCTGGTGCAGACAAATTCCGGTGCGGTCGGCAGAGCCTTGATTTTCTCCAAACCCTTGCGGACAAAGGAGCCGAATGGGCCAAAGATTGCTGCATAATACAGCTCCAACGCTGCGTCGTAAGCCTTCGGATAAGCAATGTTGTAGTCGAAGGTGTACGGCTCACAGTAGTGGCAGCCCAAAAAGTCGCAGGTAAACAGCGTTTTGGCATCCTCCACCCAAGTAAACATCGAATCCGGCCAATGCAGGTTTGGTGCGAACAGGAAGGTCAGCACGCGGTTGCCCAAATCCAGTGTCTCGCCGTCCTTGACCTTCTGCACCTCTAAGTCGCTGCGGTTGGTGATATTGCGGATATACATCGAACCCGCCTGAGAAGCCAGCACCTTTGCATTCGGCATCAGCTCCAGCAGCTTCGCCAAAGAACCGGAGTGGTCCGGCTCATTGTGGTTCATGATGATATAATCAATCTCCTCCAGCGGACAAACCTCGCGGATATTTTCCAGATACTGCTCAAAAAAGCCCTCGTGGCAGGTTTCGATCAGCGCGGTCTTTTCGCTTCCCCGAACCAGATAGGAGTTATAGGTGGTACCGGAATCGGTTTTCATCACGATATCAAAGACTCTCATATTTGGATTCTGAATTCCAACAGAATAGATTCCCTCTGTGATTTTTACTGCTGACATCTGACATCTTCCTTTCTGTTTGACAGATTTTGATGCTTCTATTATACCAAGAAGGTATATTATTGTAAAGATGCAAAACCGACAAAGACTTTTTCTTTTTTTCGTTTTCTCTGTCAATACGGCAGTGCACTTTTTGTCCCGAACTCTTTTTTCTTACGCTCAGCATCCAAGCCCCGGCAGATATTTTTTCAGATACTGCCCGGTGTAGGAGCGCTCGCAGGCTGCCACCTGCTCCGGTGTTCCGCAAACCACGATTTCTCCGCCGCGGTCGCCGCCCTCCGGCCCCAAATCAATCAGGTAGTCCGCGGTCTTGATGACATCCAGATTGTGCTCGATGACCACCACTGTGTTTCCGCTGTCCACCAGCGTCTGCAAAACCTCGATGAGCTTGTGGACATCCGCCGAGTGCAGACCCGTGGTCGGCTCATCCAGAATATAGATGGTTCTGCCGGTCGCCCGCTTGGACAGCTCGGTTGCCAGCTTGACCCTCTGCGCCTCTCCGCCGGACAGGGTGGTTGCCGACTGTCCCAGCTTGACATAGCCCAAACCGACATCGCACAGCGTCTTAATCTTGCGGGCAATTTTCGGGATGTTTTCAAAGAACAGATAGGCTTCCTCCGCTGTCATCTCCAGCACATCGCTGATGTTCTTGCCCTTGTACTTCACTTCCAGCGTCTCGCGGTTATAGCGCTTGCCCTTGCACACCTCACACGGCACATAAATATCCGGCAGGAAGTGCATCTCGATTTGCAGGATGCCGTCTCCCTCGCAGGCCTCACATCTTCCGCCCTTGACATTGAAGGAGAAGCGTCCGCTGTCGTACCCTCGAGCTTTGGCCTCCGCAGTCTGCGCAAACAGCTGACGGATATCGGTAAAGACACCGGTGTAGGTTGCCGGATTGGAGCGCGGCGTGCGTCCAATCGGGCTTTGGCTGATTTCGATGACCTTGTCCAGCTCCTCCATCCCAACGATTTGCCGATGCTTGCCCGGACGGGACTTGGCATTGTTGAGGGCAGAGGCCAATCCCTTGTACAGAATCTCGTTAATCAGCGACGATTTGCCGGAGCCGGAAACACCGGTGACAGCGGTAAAGGTTCCCAGTGGAATGGAAACATCGATGTTTTTCAGGTTATTCTGCGCCGCTCCCCGAACGGTCAGCAGCTTGCCATTTCCACTGCGGCGCTGTTCCGGCACCGGAATCTTCTTTCTGCCGCTGAGATACTGTCCGGTAATCGACTGCTCGCAGGCTTTAATCTGTTCGATTGGCCCGGCACAAACCACCTCTCCGCCATGCACACCTGCACCCGGACCGATATCCACGATATAGTCCGAGGCATACATGGTGTCCTCGTCATGCTCCACCACAATCACCGTGTTCCCCAAATCCCGCAGGTGACGCAGGGTATCAATCAGCTTGTCGTTGTCCCTCTGATGCAGACCGATGCTCGGCTCGTCCAGAATATACAAAACCCCCATCAAAGAGGAGCCGATTTGGGTTGCCAGACGGATACGCTGGCTTTCTCCTCCGGACAGCGTCGCCGAAGCGCGGGACAGGGTGAGGTAATCCAGACCGACATTCCGCAAAAATTCCAGACGGGAGCGGATTTCCTTGATAACCTGACGGGAGATTTGCTCCTCCTTTTCGGTCAGTTTGAGCTGCTCAAAAAAGTCCAGCATTGCCGCTACCGACATCTTACACAGCTGGCTGATATTCAGTCCGCCGACCAGCACCGACAGGCTCTCCTTTTTCAGTCGGTCGCCGTGGCAGGATGGGCAGTCCACCGCATTCATCCAGGTTGTGATTTCCTCCCGCATCCAGTTGGAGGAGGTCTCTCGGAAGCGCCGTTCCAGGTTGTTGGCGACCCCTTCAAACTCGGTGTAGTAGGTGGACTTAATATCCTGTGTATCTCGAACCATCTTGATTTTTTCGCCCTTAGTGCCGTACAGCAGAATCTCCACGATTTCCTTCGGAAGCTCTCGAATCGGGGTGTCCAGCGAAAAATGATAATGCTCCGACAGGCTCTGGTAGTACATCTGGGCGATGCCGCCCTCCGCGTAGTACCAGCCGCTGGCTTTGATGGCGCCTTCCCGCACCGATTTGCTCTTGTCCGGAATCACCAAATCCGGGTCGATGCTCATAAAGGTTCCCAAACCCGTACATTTCTCACAGGCGCCGAAGGGGTTGTTGAAGGAGAACATCCGCGGATTCAGCTCCTCGATGCTGATGTTGTGCTCCGGGCAGGAATAGTTCTGGGAAAACATCATCTCCTCGCCGTCCACCACATCCACAATCACCAGTCCGCCGGTCAGCCCAATCGCCGTTTCCAGCGAATCGCTCAGACGGGACTGCATATCCTCCCGCACCACCAGACGGTCCACCACGATTTCGATGTTGTGCTTCTTGTTTTTTTCCAGCGTGATTTCCTCGCTCAGGTCGTACAGATTCCCGTCCACCCGAACCCGGACATAGCCGGATTTTTTGGCACGCTCAAATTCCTTCTGGTGCATTCCCTTTTTGCCGCGGACAATGGGCGCCAGAATCTGAATCTTGGTTCGCTGTGGAAGCTCCATCACCTTGTCCACCATCTGGTCCACCGTCTGCTGGCGAATCTCCCGTCCGCAGACCGGACAGTGCGGGATGCCGATGCGGGCATACAGCAGTCTAAGATAGTCATAAATTTCGGTCACCGTCCCCACCGTCGAGCGCGGGTTTTTGGAGGTGGTTTTCTGGTCGATGGAGATTGCCGGGGACAGTCCGCTGATTTCATCCACATCCGGCTTTTCCATCATCCCCAAAAACTGGCGCGCATAGGAGGAAAGGCTCTCCATATAGCGGCGCTGGCCATCTGCATAAATGGTATCGAACGCAAGCGACGACTTGCCCGAGCCGGACAGCCCGGTAAAGACAATCAGCTTGTCGCGCGGAATTTCCAAATCAATATTTTTCAGGTTGTGCTCTCTGGCACCGTGTATCACAATTTTATCGTTCATCCTGTCCTCCTTCTGCCTGACCTCTGCTTAGACCTTTGGTCAGCGCAGCTGATTCTTTTTGGCCCCGACCCTTATCGTTGTCTTGTTCGGCTACTCTTTTTCTCAGCATCCTGCATGATTTTCAGGTTGGGGTTTGCACTGTACTGCTCCTTGAGTTTTTTAATTTTATCCCGCAGATAGGCCGCGTGCTCGAACTCCAGAATCTGCGCCGCACTCTTCATCTCTGCGGTCAGCTTTTCAATGGTCATCCTCAGCTCGGTCTGGCTCAGGCGCTTCTTGCCCTTGCCCAGCTTGTCGGTCTGCTCTCGGGTCGAGATTTCCAAAATCTCCCGCACATCCTTCTGGATGGTCTGCGGAACGATGCCGTGCTCCTCGTTGTATTTCAGCTGAACCTCGCGGCGGCGATAGGTCTCGCTGATGGCGCGCTCCATCGAATCGGTCACCGAATCCGCATACATGATGACCTTGCCGTTGGCGTTTCGGGCCGCTCGTCCGATGGTCTGCACCAGCGAAGTCTCACTTCGCAGAAAGCCCTCCTTGTCAGCATCCAGAATCGCCACCAGCGAAACCTCCGGAATATCCAGACCCTCTCGAAGCAGATTGATGCCGACTAGGACATCAAACTCTCCCAGACGCAAATCCCGAATGATTTCCATTCGCTCGATGGTGTCGATGTCGTGGTGCATATACCGCACCCGAACTCCCATATTTTCAAAGTAGGAGGTCAAATCCTCCGCCATCTTTTTGGTCAGGGTGGTCACCAGCACCCGCTCTCCCTTTTCCGTCCGCAGGTTGATTTCAGAAAGCAGGTCGTCAATCTGTCCGTCCACCGGACGCACATCGATTTCCGGGTCAACCAGACCGGTCGGGCGAATCACCTGCTCCACGATGCGGCTGCTCTTTTCCTTTTCAAAGGCGCCGGGAGTTGCGCTGACAAAGATGACCTGATTGAGCTTGCTGTAAAATTCGTCAAAGGTCAGCGGACGGTTATCATAGGCGGACGGCAGACGGAAGCCATAATCCACCAGATTCTGCTTGCGGGCATGGTCGCCGCCGTACATTCCGCGCACCTGCGGCAGGGTCACATGGGACTCGTCCACAAACAGCAGAAAATCCTCCGGGAAATAATCCAGCAGGGTGTACGGGCAACTGCCCTCCGCTCTGCCGGACAGCACCCGGGAATAGTTTTCAATGCCCTTGCAGAAGCCGATTTCGTTGAGCATCTCCATGTCGTAATTGGTGCGCTCCATGATGCGCTGCGCCTCGATGAGCTTGTCGTTTGCCTTGAAGTAAGCTACCCGCTGCTCCATCTCCTCCCGAATCTGGCACAGCGCCTGCTGCATCTTGTCCCTCGGAACGATATAATGGGATGCCGGATAGATTGCCACATGGGAGACAACATTCTTTACCTCTCCGGTGACGGTGTTGATTTCGGAGATGCGGTCAATCTCGTCCCCGAAAAATTCCACCCGAATCGCCGTCTCGCTGCCGTAGGACGGGAAAATCTCCACCACGTCACCCCGCACCCGGAACTTGTTTCGGGTGAAATTGATGTCGTTGCGCTCATACTGCAAATCCACCAGTTTTCGGGTCAGCTCGTCCCGCTCCTTCTGCATCCCAGTCCGCAGGGAAATCACCATGTTGCGGTAGTCGATTGGGTCGCCCAGCGAATAGATGCAGGACACACTTGCTACGATGATGACATCCCGCCGCTCCGAAAGTGCCGAGGTTGCCGAGTGTCGCAGCTTTTCGATTTCATCGTTGATGGCGCTGTCCTTCTCGATATAGGTGTCGGTGTTGGCGATGTAGGCCTCCGGCTGATAATAGTCATAGTAGGACACAAAATATTCCACCGCATTGTTTGGGAAAAAGGCTTTGAACTCCGAGCACAGCTGGGCTGCCAGCGTCTTATTGTGCGCCAGCACCAGCGTGGGACGGTTGACCTCCTTGATGATGTTTGCCATCGTGAAGGTTTTGCCGGAGCCGGTAACACCCAGCAGCGTCTGTTCCCGGTCTCCCGCCAGCACCCCCTGTGCCAAACTCTTGATTGCCTGCGGCTGGTCGCCTGTCGGCTGATAAGAGGATACCAGCTCAAAAGCTCCTGTCTGTTCCATAAAAAGCAACTCCCTTCCTTTTTCCCTTTGCCTGCTTGAGCGGTTCGTTATTTCACTCTTACAGTTTGATTTTAGCACTACGCAAACGGCAAGTCAATTCTGTGACGAAAATTTCCAGTCAGCCGCCTGTCCCCGACCGCGAAAAAAAGGACAGCCCTCAAAGCTGTCCTTTTCCCTTTCCTGTCATCTTCGATTGCAGAAGCTCCGCTATTTTTGGGGTGCTCGTCCCGCAAGCCTTAAAATAGCTTATGGTCCCTCATCGAGAAGAACTCCTGATCCGTAATAATAAAGTGGTCCAGTACGGTCACACCGATTTCCTTTAAAAAATCCTCCGCCTTTTTGGTCATCACGATGTCGCTCACCGAAGGCAGAGACATCCCGCTGGGATGGTTGTGAGATAGGATGATGTCGGTTGCATTGACCCGACTGCACAGATATGCAATTTCCCGAACGCTGGTCACGGTGCTGTTGCTCGTCCCCTGACCCAGCTCCCCGCAGAAAAACGGCTCCTTGCGGCTGTTCAGGCACAGCACCATCATTGTTTCCATCTGCTTACCCGAAAACTGATTGACCAGATATTCCCCCACCTTGACCGAGGAATCCAGCACCACCCGTTTTTTCTGTTGCCCATCCCGCAGAAAGCTCGGCAGGGTTCCCAGCATGGTCAGGTATCGGGCTGCGTTCTGGCCGATATCCTCCACCTGCATCAGCTCCTGTGCCGAGGCGCTCAGCACCCTCTCCAAGCTGCCAAACCGCCGCAGCAACTCGTGTGCGATGGGATTGGTGTCCTTTCGGGGAATCACATAAAACAGCAGCAGCTCCAAAAAGGTGTGCTCCTCAAAACCCTTGGCGCCTGCCGCATCGAATCGCTTGCGCAGTCGCTCCCGGTGTCCGGCATGGATATTTTCTTTTTCCAATGCGGCATCCGCCTCCTTTCTTTCCATTCCCCCGTTCTGCCCGTGTTGCAAATTCCGCCCGATCTTGTTATAATCAAATCTGAAAAAATCGCGGCCGCTATCAGGCGCAGAAAGGTGCTTTTTTTATGAAATCCTTTATCATCAATGCTAACGACGCCGGACAGCGGATCAGCAAATTTGTCGAAAAAACCGTCCCCGCTCTCCCGAATAATCTGCTCTATAAATCGTTCCGCCTCAAGCGCATCAAGCTCAACAAAAAACGCTGCCAGCCGCAGGACCGCCTGCAGGAGGGTGACCTGGTCGAGCTGTACCTCAACGACGAATTTTTCGGCGAGGGCCGACAGGACCTTGTCTTTCTGAAGGTTCCGGACAAGCTGAACATCGTCTACGAGGACGAGAACATCCTGCTGGTCGATAAAAAGCCGGGACTGGTGGTTCACGAGGACGATGACAACACCCCTGATACCCTCATCAACCGCATCCTGCACTACCTCTACAACAAGGGCGAATACTGTCCGGAGCAGGAAAACAGCTTTGTCCCTGCCCTGTGCAACCGCATCGACCGCAACACAGGCGGCATCGTCATCGCCGCCAAAAATGCTGCCGCTCTGCGAATCCTCAACCAGAAGGTCAAGGACCGCGAGCTGGTCAAGCTCTACCTGTGTCTGGTACACGGTGTTCCGCAGCCGCGCAGTGCTACCCTGCGTGATTTTCTTGTCAAGGACAGCCAGCGCAATCAGGTTCAGGTCTTTCATCGGCAGGTTCCCGGCAGCAAAACCATCATCACCCAGTACCGAACCCTCAAAACCAACGGGAAAATCAGCCTGCTGGAGGTCGATTTAAAGACCGGCAGAACCCATCAGATTCGCGCGCACATGGCATTCTACGGCCATCCGCTGGTCGGAGACACCAAGTATGGTACCAACCAGCAGAACCGCGGCTCCCGCCATTCCTATCAGGCGCTGTATGCCTACAAGCTGCGCTTCTCCTTCTGCACTGATGCTGGCATCCTGTCCTATCTGGACGGCAGAGAATTTACCGTAGACCATGTGGACTTTGCCGACGAGCTGGAGACCTCATCCCGATAACCTTCTGTCCTATATCAGCAGAGCTTACAGAATCAGAACAAAGGTTCCTGCGCTAATCAGCAGACCACCTACAATTGACTGCCAAGTGAGCTTCTCCTTGAGAATCACAAAGGCTAGAATCATGCTGATAACGACGCTGGACTTGTCGATTGGAACAACTCTGCTGGCATCGCCCATCTGGAGCGCACGGTAGTAGAACAGCCACGACAGTCCGGTTGCCAATCCGGAAAGGGTCAAAAACAGCCAAGACCGCCCTCCGATGTCGGGAATCTGCTTATGGACGCTGGTCATAAAGACGATACCCCATGCCATAATCAGCACCACCACCGTCCGGATGGCGGTTGCCAGATTCGAGTCGATGCCGCTGATGCCCAGCTTTGCCAGAATCGAGGTCAACGCCGCAAACACCGCTGACAGCATCGCATACACTACCCACAGAGAATTGGATGTTCCATTCATAATAAACCCTTCTTCTTTTTTGTTTTTTCAGCTCGTCGGTTCGGCGGGCTTTTTTTATTTGAGATTGGACAGCACAAACAACAGCCAGATATGTATCGGGTAGAACAGGTAGAAGAACCGTCCTCCACCCTTGCCGCGCTTGCCGTTATAGCAGAGCATCAGCGGCAGGGAGCCAATCATCATCCACTGATAGAAATAGCGGAAAATCATGCCCAGCTCTCCGTAGGTCATCGCGCGCGACACTGCGAAGATTAGTTGGGCTGCGCTGTACAGGCCATATCCGAGGCACAGCTTTTTGGGGTCCTTGCGGGTAAAGTATAAAATCAGCCCCAGAATGACCACATCCAGTCCGCCCTCGCAATAGCTGGTGTTCGGCAGCAGACCTGCCAGCAGCTTTGCCCACGGCCTTCCGGCTGTGTTTTCGAGCAGAGTGCCAAGGATTCCCAGTGCCACCTGTGTACCAACCAGCAGACCCAGCGCCGCCTCCGGCTTTGCCAGACGGTCAGCCCGGGTGCAGTTGTCATCAAAGCTCTCCAGCACCCAAATCGACAGCCCGATGACAACCATGGTAGAAAAAATATTATTGGTGACTGCGACCGGAGCCTGCGGAAACCACAGGGTCAGCAGCAGGTCTCCTGTTCCCATCACAGCAGAGCCCACCCACAGCCTTGTCAGGTACCGCTTGCGGCTGCGGGTCTTTTCCATGCCCTGCGCCAGACAGAACAGAAACAGCGGAGCAGACAGCCGTCCCAGCCAGCGGAACCACACCGGTATGACCAACGGAAAAAATTCTCCCAGATGGTCCAAAAACATCAGCACCAGCGCAATCCATTTCAAGGTCATCCCACTCATCGGCACTCCCCCTTTGCGGACAAAAAGGCAGCATTTTCCCTGTTGGCTTCTGCGTTGGGAAATGCTGCCCTGTTCTCATCAATTAATCTTCTTTTGACATCTGCATCTGTTTGGTCTTGCTGGTGGCATTTCTCAACGCTTGACGGGTATCTCGAACATTCTTGAGCGAAGCGTTCAGGTTCTCCTCGGTCTGCTTCAGGACGGAATCAGAAAATTCATGGGAAGCGCGGCGAATCTCCTTGGCTGCCATCTGCGCCTGTGCGATAATATCCGCTGCCTTCTCCTGTGCCTGCTTGACAATTTCCTCCTGTGCAATCAGCATTCTTGCCCGTTCCTCTGCCTTGCGCAGGGTGGTCTCTGCCTGACGCTCCGCCGTCTTGATAATGTCGTTGCGGTCCGCCACAATCATCTTAGCCTGCTTGATTTCTCCCGGCAGGTTCAGACGAATATCCTCTACACATTCCTTGACCTTCTGGGCATCCACCACACAGCGTCCGCCGGAAAACGGGAGGCTCCATGCTTCTTCCAGCATATCGTCGATCATATTTAAAATCTCATCAATGTTCATTTTTCATTCCTCCTGTTTTTTGTTGGCTTTGGTTTATCGTTTCCCTTTATATAAACGGCTAACGATTTCGTCGTGAACCTGTTCGGGAACAAACGGACGGATGTTTCCGCCGAAGGATGCAATCTGCTTGACCACGCTGGAGCTGAGGTACTGGTTTTCCACGCTGGTGGTCAGAAAGACTGTCTCCACCTGGTCATACAGCTCCTTGTTGATCAGCGCCATCTGAAATTCATACTCAAAATCCGACACCGCCCGCAGTCCCTTGACGATTGCGCAGGCGCCGACCTCTCTCACATAATCTACCAGCAGACCGTCAAAGCTGTCTACCTCGATTCCGTCGATTCCCTCCACCGAACGGCGAATCAGCTCCGCGCGCTCCTGCGGGGAAAAGCTCGGGTTTTTCTGTGCGTTGATGACCACAAGCACGATGACCCGGTCAAACAGGGTCTGCGCTCTGCGGATAATATCCATGTGTCCCTTGGTAATCGGGTCAAAGCTCCCGGGAACCACTGCAATTCTTTCCTGTCTCATCCGCTTATTCTTCCTCCTGCGGCTCGCCGCGGCGGTACACGGTGATTTTTGCCTTGCCGTACAGATAGGTCTTGGTCTCGGTAAAGCTTCCGGCACCCTGTGGCAGCTGCTCGTTGCGTTCGGTCTCACAGATGATGATACCGCCCGGAGCCATCCGCTCTGCCGCTAACGGCAGGATTGCATCGATGATGTTCTGCTGATACGGCGGGTCCAAAAATACGATGTCGAACAGCTGGGAGCCGTTCTGCAAAAACGATTTTGCGTCCATCAGTGCGACCCTTGCCTGCTCCATCAGACCACAGTGCTTCAGGTTTGCCTTGACGATTTCGACAGCCTTGGAGGAGCTGTCAATAAAAATTGCATTTTTTGCACCACGGCTGAGCGCCTCGATGCCCATCTGTCCTGAGCCTGCAAACAAATCCAGGAAACAGGACCCTTCTACATAATTTTGAATGATATTAAAGACTGCCTGCTTGGTCATATCAGAGGACGGTCTGGTGTCCAGTCCCTGTGGTGCTTCCAGATTTCTTCCTCTTGCAAGGCCGGTGGTTACTCTCATGCCATTTTCCTTTCTTCGAACAAAATGTTTCCTTCTTATTATGTTCACTTTTCTGCTGTTTGTCAATGGTACGCAGAAAATTTCACCATTCCCTGTCGAATCCTTCCGACGGTTCGTCCTCTTTCGTCGGCTCGTTTGGCTTGCCGTGCAAGGATTGATACAGATTCAGCGCCGCCAGATGGGTCATGCTAGGGGTTTCTTCCAGCTGTTCGAGGGTGGCTGCCTCCATCGCCTTGAGGGTGCGGAAGCGGATAAACAGGTTTTGGGCGCGCTTTTCCCCGATTCCCTCCACCGAGCGCAGGACCGATTCCATCGCATGGCTGGCGTGCTTCTGTCGGGAATACCCGATGGAAAAGCGGTGTACCTCGTCCTGAATATTGGTCAGCAGGTCAAACGCCGCGCGGAAGGAGGTGACCGAAAGCTCTCCGTCCTCGGTCGCGACTGTGCGGGTTCGGTGGCGGTCGTCCTTCGCCATGCCAAATACCGGGATGTTGAAGCCCATCTGTCTGACGATTGGCTTGACCGCCGCCACATGGCCTCTGCCGCCGTCGAGCAGAATCAAATCCGGAAGGTGTCCGAATCCGACTCCCTCCTCCTTATGCTGCTCGTACCGCTCCAACCGGCGGGTCAGCACCTCCCGCATCGAGGCATAGTCATCCGCCTTTCCTACCACCGAGCGCACCGAAAACTTGCGGTACGCGCCCTTGAGCGGTCTGCCGCCCTCAAACACCACCATACCGGCAACGATTGTCTCACTGCCGATATTGGAAATATCATAAGCCTCAATATAATTGGGAACTTGGTTGAGTCCCAGCAACCTTGCCAGCTCATCCAGCGCAGAGATTTCCCGGCTGGTATGTCGGGTCTGCTCGGCGATTTGCTGGCTGGCATTCTCCTTCGCCATCGCCAGCAGCCGCATCTGGTCTCCCTTTTGCGGCACCAGCAGTCCAACGCTTCTGCCCGCCTTCTCGCTGAGATAGCGTTCCAGCTCCTCCCGGCAGCTGGGCTCTCCATCCAGCACCACCGTTTTGGGCGCAGTTCCCTTCATGTTGTAGTAGCGCAGCACGAACTGGGTTCGCATCTCCCGCAGTACCTCCTCGACAGCCTGCTCCGCCGTGCCGGAGAGTGCGGCCTCCGAAAATTCTGCCAGCTCGTCCAGCATGAAATACTCCTTGTCCACCAGACGATAATCCCGAAACTGCATCACCACCGCACAGCACTTGACCGAGGACTGCACCAGCGCAATCACATCCTCCTGCTCATAGCGGATGGAAACGACCTTCTGGTTTTCCTGAAGCCCCTGAATGGCGCGGATGCGGTCCCGATAGCGAGCCGCCTTCTCAAATTCCAGCTGCTCGGAGGCCTGCATCATCCGCTCCCGCAGCACCCGCTGGATGTCGGCGCCCGAGCCCTTCAAAAAGCTGACCGCCTCCTCCAACACCTGTGCATACTCCTCCTCGCTAATCTTTCCGCTGCACGGAGCCATGCACTGCTTGATGTGATAGTTCAGGCAGGGTCTGCCCTTCCCGATTTCCTGCGGAAAACGGCGGGTGCAGGTCGGCAGTAAAAATGCCTTGTTGACCTCGTCCACCGTCTGGCTGACCACATATCCGGACAGATAGGGGCCCAGATAGCGCGCGCCGTCCTGCTGTGGCTGATGGCTTGCGGTAATTCTGCCGTAGGCCTCGTTTCCAATTCGGATATAGTGATAGCCCTTGTCGTCCTTGAGCAGGATGTTGTACTTGGGCGAATGCTGCTTGATGAAGCTGCACTCCAGCACCAGCGCCTCAAACTCGCTGGAGGTCACGATATACTCAAAATCCCAGACATTCTCCACCATTCGGTAAACCTTCGGCGTGTGCTTTTCCACGCTGCGAAAATAGCTGCTGACCCGATTTTTCAGCGCCTTGGCTTTTCCGATGTAGATGATTGTTCCCTTTTTGTCCTTCATGATATAGATTCCCGGCTGCAACGGCAGCTTTTTGACCTTATCCCGGAGATACTCCAATCTGGGGTTTTCCACCAAGTTCCCTCCCTGCACAAACTAAAAAAGGCGTACCAGCCAAAACGGCTGATACACCTTTCAGATTCCTATGCGACTGATTCGTAGCCGAAGCTTTTGGCAAAGCCGTGAGATTATTCAGCGAAGCCGGATTCTACCAGTTCTACCAGGCTCTCAACAGCCTCTTTCTCATCTGCACCGTCAGCGATGATACGGATTGTGGTTCCGCCAACGATACCCAGAGACAAAACGCCCAGCAGGCTCTTTGCATTGACTCTGCGCTCTTCTTTTTCTACCCAAATCGAAGCTTTGTACTCATTTGCTTTCTGGATGAAGAATGTTGCCGGACGAGCATGAAGACCAACCTGGTTCTGTACCACTACTTCTTTTACAAACATTTCAGTTACTCCCCTATTCTAAGATGTTAAAAGTATTTCAGATCCACGCAGAATCCAGGACTCCCCACGGAGATGCTCCGTTCGGTCCGACACGCTGTTCTGCCTGATTCTTGAGATACACCTATTATATCACAAAGGCATTTTTCGTCAACGCATATTTTGCTATTCTTTTACATAGAATTCCGATTTTCTGCTTCTTTTCTATATGGACGGTTGGAAAAACGATTCTCTTTGTCTGTATTCACTACAAAGTTTTCAACATAGCTGTCATTAATATACACATCCTTCGTAAAAAACGACAGACCATCCTCACATTAGCTCTCCGGGGAAAACCACCCTTCTCCCAACCTTATGTTTTTTCCGTCCCAAAAGTTCCTGTCCCTTTCGGATTTCGCTCTTGCTATATTATTCTGCTTCTGCCGCTTCCCGCGCTTCCTCCAAGGCTCTAAGCTCCTTTTTGGTCAGCTTGCCCTGTTCGATTGCCTTTTCCAGCAAATCCGGGCGCTTTTGGGCAGTTTCCGCAATCGACTGCTCGCGCTGCCACTTCAGGATATTGGCATGATGCCCACTGATGAGCACCGGCGGAACCTCCTTGTCGTGCCAGACCGGCGGACGGGTATACTGCGGATATTCCAGCAGTCCGTCATAATGGCTTTCCTCGGTAAAGCAGACCTCCTCGGACAGCACTCCCGGGCACAATCTGCCCACCGCATCCGCTACGACCAGCGCTCCCAGCTCGCCGCCGGTGAGGACATAATCGCCCAGCGAGATTTCCTCGTCCACGATTTCGTCCAGAACTCTTTGGTCCACCCCTTCATAATGCCCGCACAGAATGAAAATATGCTCCAACTCCCGCAGTTCGCCCGCGCGTTTCTGGCTAAAGGGCTGACCCTTTGGGGACATATAGATGACATGGGGCTTTGTGCCAATCATCTCGCACACGGCCTGCCAGCAACGGTAGATTGGTTCGGTCTGCATCAGCATCCCTTTGCCTCCGCCATAGGGGGTATCGTCCACTCGGCGGTGCTTGTCCAGCGTATAGTCGCGGATGTTGTGGCAGAACACCTCCAGCTTGCCTGCGCGTCTTGCTCTGCCGATGATGCTTTCATTCAGCACCGATTCGCACATTTCCGGAAACAGGGTGGCTATATCAATCCTCATCGTCAAACAGTCCCTCCAGCGGTCGAATCTTCATCACGCCGCCTTCCAAATCCACTTCCAGAACCACCTGTGGGATTGCCGGAATCAGCCGCTCCTTGCCGTCCGCAAACCGAATGTGATAGACATCGTTTGCTCCGGTCGGGCTGACATCGGTCAGCTCTCCATACTCGCTGCCGTCGTCCGCATCCACAACCTTCAGTCCCAGCAGGTCCTGAATCAGATATTCGCCTTCCTCCATCGGGATGTCATCGCGGTGGATATAGACAATCTGATCCCGCAGCTTTGCCGCATCATCGATGGAATCGACTCCCTCCAGCTTGAGCAGGGGCATCCCCTTTGCAAAGCGCAGCCCCATCAGCTTGATTGGCTTTGCACCCTTTGCATCAAGGTAGATGGTGTCGATATCATAAAACATCTCCGGGTCGTCGCACCATGGATAGAGCTTGACCTCTCCCCTGATGCCGTGGGTGGTGACGATCTTTCCCGCTTCGATATACTCTTTTCGCATACAAAATGCCTCCTCCGTCTGTTCTGCCAAATCCACCTACAAAAAAAAGGACGCCCAGAGCTAAAACTGCCCTTGCGCCCTTTCAGATGATCCTTTTTTCAGCGACCGGTTCCCAGCAAAAATCTTAGTCGATTTCAACTGCAACCTTCTGCTCAACCTTACCGGCAGCGGATCTTACGATTGTACGGATTGCTTTCGCGATCCTGCCCTGTTTGCCGATTACACGGCCCATGTCGTCAGCTGCAACATGGAGGTGATAAACAACAGTGCCGTCCTCCTTGGGTTCATCCACGGTGACCGAAACTGCGTCCTTGTCATCCACAAGGCCTTTCACAATAGTAATAATCAGTTCCTGCATTTGCGATTACCTCCTACAGGATATTGTTCGCTTTGAGCAGGGATCGAACTGTGTCGGTTGGCTGAGCGCCGTTGGACATCCATTTCTTTGCTTTCTCAGCATCAACCTTAACGGTAGCTGGAGTCTGTGCCGGATCATAGTAACCGATTTCTTCGATAAATCTGCCGTTGCGCGGATAACGGGAATCAGCTACAACGATACGATAGAAAGGAGCCTTCTTAGCACCCATTCTACGAAGTCTGATTTTTACAGCCATTTCTGTCACCTCCTGAACCTTTCAAAATACTCTATACCAATTTCCCCATATATCAGGAATTTGATAAACCATTACATTGGGGGCATATTTTTGAGCATCGCCGGATTGAATGGCATCCTTCTGCGGCGCTTGCCGTTTTTGCCCTTGCCGCCGAGCATCTTCATCATGTCCTTCATCTGCTTATACTGCTTGAGAACACGGTTGACCCTTGGCACGTCGGTGCCGCTGCCCGCTGCGATTCTGCGCTTTCTGGCAGGGTTGATGATGTCGGGGTTTGCCCTCTCGGCCTTTGTCATCGAATTGATGATTGCTTCCAGATACTTGATCTCCTGCTCGCCGGCCTGTGCAGTCTCATCGCTGACCTTGCCGGACATTCCGGGGAACATCTCCAGAATCTTGCCCAAAGGACCCATATTTCGAACCTGTTTGATCTGCTCAAGCAGGTCGTCCATATCAAAAGAATTTTCCTTGAGCTTCTTGGCGACCTCCATCGCCTTCTGCTCGTCCACCTCGTCCTGTGCTTTTTCAATCAGGGTGAGCACGTCGCCCATACCCAGAATTCTCGAAGCCATACGGTCCGGATGGAACACTTCCAAATCGTCGAGCTTTTCGCCCATGCCCGCAAACTTGATTGGTTTGCCGGTCACCGCTCTGACCGACAGCGCTGCACCGCCTCGGGTGTCACCGTCGAGCTTGGTGAGGATTACGCCGTCAATTCCCAGCGTTTCATTGAAGCTCTGGGCCACATTGACCGCATCCTGACCGGTCATCGCATCGATGACGAGCAGGATTTCGTTCGGATGAACCTCCGCTTTGATGTCCTGCAGCTCCTGCATCAGCTCCTGGTCGATATGCAGACGGCCTGCCGTATCCAGGATGACAATGTCGTTGCCGTAGTCCTTCGCGTGCTTGATTGCATTCTTGGCAATTTCCACCGGGCTGATGGTTCCCATCTCAAAGACCGGGGTGTTGACCTGTTCGCCAACGACCTTCAGCTGTTCGATTGCCGCCGGACGGTAAACGTCACAGGCAACCAGCAACGGACGCTTGCCCTGCTTGCGGAACATCTTTGCCAGCTTTGCAGAATGGGTGGTTTTACCGGAGCCTTGCAAGCCGCACATCATAATAACGGTTGGGATTTTGGAAGAAAAATTGATGTGGCTGTCTGTCGAGCCCATCAGTTCGGTCAGCTCGTCCCGAACAATTTTAATTACCTGCTGAGCAGGGGTCAGGCTGGAGAGAACCTCCTCACCTACTGCCTTTTCGGTAACACTCTTGACAAAGTCTTTTGCGACCTTGTAGTTGACGTCCGCCTCCAACAGCGCCAGACGCACCTCGCGCATTGCTTCTTTTACGTCATTTTCAGAGAGTTTTCCCTTTGACCTGAGCTTTTTAAAGGCTTGATTGAGCTTGTCGGCAAGTCCCTCAAATGCCATCGGTATTTCCCCCATTCACTGTTGATATTGTTTCGTCGTTCATTTCCTGTGCAAGCTCCAGAATCTTTCCGGCTTCTTTTCCGATTCGTTTGCCCAAGGCATACTTTTCCGCCTCGAAGGCGATTTCCTTGGCGCAGTCGGTAATCTGGTCGATCTTCTCCTGATAATCCCGGAACTTTCGTGCCAGACCCATGCGTTCCTCCATCTCCAGAAGGGTTGCCTCGGCGCGCTTGATGCTGTCGCGGACCCCCTGTCGGGTGATATTGGCAAACTGGGCGATTTCCGCCAGAGAAAGGTCTTCATTGTAGTACAGCTGCGCCACTTCCAGCTGCTTTTCGGTCAGCATCTGACCGTAGTAATCCAGCAGCACCGATATTTCCAGGTTTTTTGCCATGATACAGCACCCTTTCACATCCGGCGGTCAGCTCTTTGTGTAAAGGTCAAAGCCTTTACGGAACCTACGATTGATATTATACCCGAGACTTTCTCTCCTGTCAAGGTATTTTGCTTTACACCTCTCAAAAAGATTGCTGTGAAAAACTCCCTGTTTTCGGTGTTTTTGAACAAAGAGGCACAAAAAAGCAGGGTATCCAATCCCGCCAACAGGCTTGAATCGGACACCCCGCTCTGATTGTTTCATGGTTAGGAGCGCAGAATCTTCACCTGCACACCCTGCAAAACATCCAGTGCCTTTTCATTGATGGCATCATCGTTGCTGGCAGTTGCCCGCGCATCCACCAGCAGCTCGGCCTCCGGCAGTGCTGCCTTGAGCAGAACAGCATTGGACAGCACACAGATATTGGAAACCACCCCGCACAGCTCCACCTGCTCATAGCCCTATTCCTTGGCATACTCTGCCAGCTCCCACGAGCCAAAGCAAGGCTTTTCAAAGCAGCGGTCCTGCGGCTGCCTGAGTCCTGCCACCGCACCGTACAGCTGCCAGCCCTCGCTGTCTTTGTAACAATGCGGAATCGGGAGATTTCTTCCCTCCTGTGTCTGCGGATAATCCTCCCCGTGGGTATCAAAGGTAAAGATGACCTCGGTGCCTTCGCGGCGAGCCTGCTGAATCTTGTCGCAGATGACCGATTCCAGCTCGACAGCTTTTGGAAATCCCAAAGCCCCATCCACAAAATCCTTCTGATAATCCACAACGACCAGTGCTTTCTTCATCTTGACTGTGCCTCCTGTCGTTTATGCCAGACGGCCCATGCTGGCAACGCCGTGGATTGCATTGAACAGGTCTGCGTAGCAGTCGGAGTCCATCTCCAGAGTGCGGCCTCCGGTGCGCTGGATGCCCGGCATCTGCTGAATAACATCGCATTTTGCGCTGTTGGTCAGATCCATCTGGCAGTGATATGGAGCCTCAAAGGTATAGAGTGGCAGATTCTGATAATCCGAATCCAGTACCTTTTTCACTGCTGCGATGGTTTCTTCTCTGAGCTGTGGCTTTGGTTTGTAAACTGCTGCAAATCTTGCCAGAGATTCCTTGGTGCAGACAAACTCAACCCAAGGCATCATGCCGTCGCCCTTGAGCTGTTTTTCCAGACCGGAATCACCGATAACCAGACCAACTGGGGTCTTGTTGACAATGCCTGCATAAGCTGCATTGATGGTGGATTCGTTCATCAGCTTACCGTTGATGAAAACGTTCTGAACCGAAGCACCGGAATAGGTGTGGTCCATCGAGCTTGCCTGCTCGCCTGCCCCGCCGTGATAGCCAACGAAGAATGCCAGGTCATAGCTTTCATCCATGGCAGGCATCATGTACTGTGGACGCGGGCTGCCGCTTACCAGCCATACTCTTGGGTCCCGTTCGCTCAGGTCATAGGAGAGGTTCTGACCTCCACCGTGGGAGTCAGCAATCAGGATTTTGGTGATTTCGCTGTTGCGGCGGCTGGCTGCGATGCCCTCCAGAACCCACTCTACCTGCTGGTTCATTGCCTTGCGGAAGCGTTCGCGCTCCTCTGTTTCATCCTTCCAGTTTGTGATTCCTGCCAATCCTTCCATGTCGACAGACAGATACAATTTCATAATCGTTGCACCCTTTCTTTCTGATAATTATTGACTCCGCCGCTGCCGGACAAATCCGACAACAAGGCGGTTGTTTTGCATTTTCTAAAATTTTCCCTGTTCTTAACCCGCTCCTTATTGACATTCGAGAAAAAATCCGATATATTGAGCTGTAACAGGTGTATCATTTGATTATTGGAGGGCTTTTTATGTCAACGTTTTCCAAGCAGGAGAAGAGCTGGATTCTATATGATGTGGCAAACTCCGCCTTCACCATGCTAATTTCGACCACCATTCCTATCTTTTTCCGTTCCCTTGCCGAGCAGGATATTTCCGCTGCCTCCGCTACCGGAATCTGGGGTCTGAGCACCTCGCTTGCGGTGCTCATCCTTGCGGTGATGTCTCCCTTTTTAGGGGCGCTTGCCGACTACCGCGGCATGAAGAAAAAGATGTTCTCGGTCTTTCTTGTTGTCGGCGTTGCCGGACTGCTCCTGCTTTCCTTCTCCGGAAACTGGGTCAGTTACCTGATGCTGGTCATTCTCAGCCGCATCGGATACAGCGCCTGCAACATCTTTTATGACTCGATGCTGGTGGATGTCACCTCGGACGACCGGATGGACCGTGTCTCGTCCTACGGCTATGCGCTGGGCTATATCGGCAGTTGTATTCCTTTTGCCATCGGTATTGTCCTCATCCTGCTGCGTCCGTTCGGACTGTCCACGCAGACGGCAACCCAGATTTCCTTTGTCATCACTGCGCTGTGGTGGGTCGGACTCACCATTCCTTTGCTCAAAAATGTCCGCCAGATTCACTATCTGGAGCAGCGGGAGAATCAGGTTCGCCACGCCTTTTCCCGTGTCAGCACAACCATGAAGAAGATTCGCAAAGACCCCACCATGCTTTCCTTCATCATCGCCTATTTCTGTTACATCGACGGGGTTTACACCATTATCTCGATGGCGACCACCTACGGCGGTGAGGTCGGTATCAGCGATTCCAGCATGATTCTGGCGCTCCTGCTGACCCAATTCGTTGCCTTCCCTTGTGCCATCCTGGCCGGACGGCTTGCAGAAAAGGTCGGCACCCTCAAGGTCATCCGCGTTTCGATTCTGGTCTACTGCGGCATCTGCCTGTTCGGCTACCAGCTGGATCAAAGCTGGGAGTTCTGGGTGCTGGCGGTAGTGGTCGGAATGGCGCAGGGCGGCATCCAGTCGCTTTCCCGCTCCTACTTCGGACGCATCATCCCCAAAAAGGAATCCAACGAATACTTCGGATTTTTTGACATCTTCGGCAAGTTCGCGGACTTCTTCGGTCCCCTCATCCTGTCCTTCTGTGCCTTTGCCTTTGGCTCCTCGAGCTACGGCATCCTCGGCCTGCTGGTTCTTTTCGTGACAGGATACATTCTGCTGCGGCGCATCCCGGACACCCACTGATAAAATATCCGCTGTCCTCATTCAGTATAGCGCACAGTCGCATGAAAATCTACCACTTTTTTTCACAAAGAAATACCCAAATCTTCCAAAGAGCATACAAAAAGCACATACCGCATTCCATGCGGTATGTGCTTTTTTCTTCCTATTATATCCTGATTACAGAATATCGATATATTCTCCGCTGAGTGCCTTGTTCATGCTGCGGACTGCACAGAACTTTCCGCACATGGAGCAGGTGTCCTCATGCTCCGGAGAGCGGTCTGCACGGATGGCTTTTGCGGTTTCCGGGTCAAGCGCACATTTCCACTGCGCTTCCCAATCCAGAGCGCGTCTGGCGTCTCCCATCCGGTCGTCAATCTCTCTTGCACCGCGCACCCCTTTGGCAATATCTGCTGCGTGGGCTGCAATCTTGCTGGCGATGATTCCCTGCTTCACATCCTCCAGATTTGGCAGTGCCAGATGCTCTGCCGGTGTGACATAGCACAGGAAGGCTGCACCGTTCATCGCAGCCATCGCACCGCCGATTGCTGCTGTGATGTGGTCATAGCCCGGAGCGATATCAGTAACCAGAGGGCCAAGGACATAGAATGGAGCGCCCATGCAGATGGTCTGCTGCACCTTCATGTTGGCAGCAATCTGGTCCATCGGTACATGACCAGGGCCTTCTACCATAACCTGAACATCCTTTTCCCATGCACGCTTGGTCAGCTCGCCCAAACGAACCAGCTCTTCAATCTGGCAAACATCGGTTGCATCCGCCAGACATCCCGGACGGCAGGCATCGCCCAGAGAGATGGTGACGTCATACTCGCGGCAGATATCCAGAATCTCGTCATAGTATTCATAGAATGGATTTTCCTCGCCGGTCATGCACATCCATGCAAACACCAGAGAGCCGCCTCGGGAAACGATGTTCATCTTGCGCTTGTGCTTGCGAATCTGCTCGATGGTCTTTCTGGTAATGCCGCAGTGCAGGGTTACAAAGTCCACACCCTCCTGTGCGTGCAGGCGAACTACCTCAATGAAGTCCTGTGCGGACAGGGTTGCCAGATCCCGCTGATAGTGGATTACGCTGTCATAAACCGGCACGGTGCCAATCATGACCGGGCACTCTGCGGTCAGCTTCTGACGGAACGGGCTGGTGTTGCCGTGGCTGGACAGGTCCATGATGGCCTCTGCACCCATCTCAACGGCGGACATCACCTTCTGCATCTCGATATCATAGTCCTTGCAGTCACGGGAAACGCCGAGGTTGACATTGATTTTGGTTCTCAGCATCGAGCCGATACCCTCCGGATTCAGGCAGCGGTGATTTTTGTTTGCCGGAATTGCGACCTTGCCCTGTGCTACCAGAGGCATCAGCTCCTCCACTCTCATCTGTTCCTTCTTGGCAACGATTTCCAGTTCTGGGGTCACGATGCCTTTTCTTGCTGCCTCCATCTGTGTTGCATAATTGCGCTCCATATCCATTCTCCTTTTTTCATCCAGTCTGTTATTCTGCATCGATGTTATGAATTGCGAACATATGGTCAAGCGGGCCGCTTCCCTTTCCCAAATCCAGCATTGTGCTCAATGCTCCGGAAAGATATTGCTTTGCCCGTTTTACCGCTTCCTCCAGCGTCAGCCCCTTTGCCAGATTGCTTGCAATCGCACTGGACAGGGTGCATCCTGTTCCGTGGGTATTTGGGTTTTGGATGCGCTCGCCGTAGAACCAGCAGTCGCCCGATTTCTGCCAGAGAAAATCGTTGGCACTGTTGACCTGATGCCCACCCTTGCACAAAACCGCACAGTCAAACCGCTCCCCAATCTGGCGAGCCGCCTGCTCCATCTCCTCCGGTGTACGGATGCTCATTCCGGTCAGGACCTCGGCCTCCGGAATGTTTGGGGTCAAGAGGTCCGCGATCGGGAAAAGCTCCCGTCCGAGCGTCTCAACCGCATCCTCACTGATGAGTCTGGAACCGCTGGTGGACACCATGACCGGGTCCACCACAATCTTCTTTGCGCCGTACTCCCGCAGCTTTTGGGCGATTACCTGTACCAGCTCCGCCGACGAAACCATCCCCACCTTCACTGCGTGGGGCGGAATATCGGTAAAGATGCTGTCCAGCTGCTTTGCCAGAAATTCCGGGGAAACCTCATAGATTCCCGAAACTCCGGTTGTGTTTTGTGCTGTCAGGGCGGTGATGGCGCTCATGGCATAAACTCCATGAACGGTCATCGTCTTGATATCAGCCTGGATTCCGGCGCCTCCGCTGGAGTCACTTCCAGCGATCGTCAATGCTGTCACCATAACAAAGCTCCTCTCTGTATTGCTTCTCAGCATTTCGTTTTCTTGAACAGACCTGTGCGTCTGTCCGCGACGAAAGGTGGTGCCCCCAATTCGCCGCACCTGTTTTTTATTTAATCCAGCTGCATCTGCGAAAGCAGACCGCGCAGCCGAATTGCTGCCTCCTCGATGTTTTCCTGAGCGAAGATGGCGCTGACCACCGCCGCTCCGGCAATCCCGCTGCCGGACAGCTGTTGGAGATTCTGCTCGGTAATGCCGCCGATTGCGACCACCGGAATCGGGACCGCGCTGCATATCTCCCGAAGGGTCTGCATCGGGAGGGTGCTGACATTCGTCTTGGTACCGCTGCCGAACACAGCGCCGGAGCCGAGGTAGTCCGCTCCGTCCTGTACCGCCTGTAGCGCCTCCTGCACATTGTGGGCAGAAATGCCGATGATTTTATCCTTGCCCAGCAGCTGACGCGCCTGTGCTGCATTGGCATCGTCCTGACCCAAATGCACACCGTCCGCATCCACCGCAAGTGCTACTTCAATCGAATCGTTGATGATGAGCGGCACACCGAAGCGGCGGCACAGCTGTTGAATCTGCCGCGCCTCCTGCAAAAACTGCTCCGCTCCCAAGCCCTTCTCCCGAAGCTGAACCAGGGTCACACCGCCCTTGAGCGCCTGTTCCACCTGTTCATATAAGGTCTGGCCGTTGAGCCAGCTTCGGTCGGTCACGGCATACAGCCGCATCATCTCTCTACTGCAATTCATATTTTGCCCCCTGTTCCAGCCCTGCGCCCTCCATACAGAAGGCGGCATCGAGCATCCTGCTGCGATAGGTTCCGCTTCCCTCGCCGGGCAGCAGTCGGCTGTGGGCAATCTCTCCGGACAGTCCCATCATGCACACCGCCGCCAGCGCCGCTTCGAGCGGCTGCTGTCTGTTTGCTGCCAAAAAAGCGGTCAGCATCGCGGTCAGCTGACAGCCGGTTCCGGTCACGCTCTGCATCATGGGGTCTCCGTTCCAGACCGCAAAGCAACGCTTGCTGTCGCAGACCAAATCGATTTCGCCGCTGACTACCAAAATGGTGTTCCAGCGGCGGCACAGCTCCTGAAGCCACGCTGCCGTTTCGGGCAGCTGGTCGGCCGAGACTCGGTCCCGCTCCGACACATCCACGCCACTTGCTTCGGTGTGCAGTCCTGCCAGAGTGCGAATCTCCGAAAGGTTGCCCCGAATCGCAGTAAAGGAAAGCTGGTCCATCAGCTGCTTTGCCCACAGCTTACGAAAGTCGCTCGCTCCCACTCCGACCGGGTCCAGAACAACCGGGAGGCCCAGCTCGTTAGCTTGATGGCCCGCCGCCAGCATCGCTCTCATCCGGGCGCTGTCAGGAGTTCCCATATTCAGCATCAGTCCGTTGCACGCCGCCGCAACCTGCGCCGTCTCCTGCTCGTCCTGTGCCATGATTGGTTTTGCCCCCAACGCCAACAGAAGATTTGCCACATCGTTGGAGGTCACATGGTTGGTGATACAGTGGATGCGCGGTGCGCTTTGGCGCAACTGCTCCAGATATTCACTCAACATCTGCTATTTCCTCCCTGCCGCTTTTTACTGACAGCAGCGTTTCTGGAGCATTCCCAGCACGCCCGAGCGCTCCATCACCATCAGGACTGCTCCTGCCAGAATCGAGCCGCCTGCTGTCGAAACAAAGAATGGAATGATATAAGCATAAAATGCAACCTGTCCTGCGTTCACACCCATCAGAAGAATTGCTACCGGATATGCACACAGTCCGCCCAGCAGGGAGGTTCCCAGCACCTCACCGATGCAGGTAGGCCAAATCTTCTGGAATTTGCGGTAAACCAGACCGCACACAGCAGCACCGAACATACTGCCCGGGAATGCCATCAGGCTGCCCAAGCCCAGCAGATTGCGGAACAGGCTCGCGCAGAAGGCAACTCCCACTCCGTACCATGGTCCCAGAAAAACAGCGCACAGGATATTGACCATGTGCTGGACCGGCGCACACTTGGAGGCAAATACCGGGAAAGAGAAGGTGCTTCCAACGACTGCCACCGCGGTCAGCAGTCCTGCAATTGCTAGTTTTTGTACTCGAGAACGATTCATTTTCTCTACACTCCTTTTCTTGTTTGAAATGGGCGCTCGGTTCGGGACACGAACCCTTCGGCACACCTGCCATGGAAAAAGCAAAAAAAGCAGATACGCCAACGACGCATCTGCTTTTACCGCAAAATCCACATCCCTACGTTGGCATTACCCAAATCAGGTCAACGGGTCGAAGTTTGATTACTTCCTCTCAGCCTGCTTTACAAGCTCCCCTGGTTCATGATTACCTCACTTAGGGTACTCCTTTTTTCTTAGCTTGTCAACACTTTTTTCTCTCGGGGCTTTGCGGACAAAACTGCAAAATTGACCAGCTCATTTTCTCAAAATCTATGGTATACTGTTATCAAAACAAAGGAAAATGCCTTGATTCCGGCTCTTTTTCCCCCTATCATCCTCAGGAAAGTGTGGTGACCCTCCATGATGAACGAGCTGTTTTTTATCCTGTTTGGCTACTGCTTTGGAAGCGTCCTCTTTGCCCGCCTGTTCGGAAGGCTCTTTGGGCACGAGGACATCACTGCCGGCACCCGCGACCAGAACCCCGGAACCGCCAATGCCTTTTTGCAGGGTGGATTTTTCTGCGGTACCTTCACCCTGCTCGGCGATATTTTCAAGGGCTTTTTCCCGGTCTGGCTCTATCTTTCCCGGTGCAGCGAGCCGCCGTCCGCTTTCTGGCTCGGTCTGATTCTTGCCGCACCGGTTCTCGGACACATCTTCCCCATGTGCTACCACTTTAAGGGAGGCAAGGGCATTGCCACCACCTTCGGCTGCCTTCTGGCGCTGTTGCCGGACGCTGTACCGTTGCTGACGCTTGCCTTCTATTTTATCTTCTTCTCGCTGATTCTCCGCATTTCTCCCCACTTCTACCGCACCATCATCACCTATTTGATTTCCTTTTTTTCGCTGTGTCTGTTTCCAGTTCATCCGGGAGTGCGGCTGGGATTTCTTTTCATCACCGGTGGTGTGTGCCTTCGATTCTCACTCAGTCAGGAAACCAAAGAGAGGTGTCAGATTAATCTGCTATGGATGCGTTGATTTTATCCTGCGGAACCGGCGGCGGACACAATGCCGCTGCCCGCGCAATCCGCGACGAGCTGCTCAAGCGCGGACACCATGTTCAAATGCTCGACCCCTATACCTTTGCCGGCAACGGTCTGGACCAAATCATCAACCAAAGCTATATCAAGCTGGTGAGCCACGCGCCGTGGGCCTTCGGCTTTTTGTACTTTCTCGGAGAGCTGTACCGCCGCCTGCCGCTTCGCTCTCCGGTTTACCACCTCAACGGCAAGATGACCGATGCACTGTTGTCCCTGCTTGAGGAACAGCATTTTGACATCATCGTGATGCCCCACATCTTTCCGGGTGAGATTTTGACCTATATGAAGCATCACGGTATTCCTCTGCCGCCAACGGTGCTGATTGCGACCGACTATGTCTGCATCCCGTTCACCGAGGAGGTCGACAGCGACTACTACATTATTCCGGCGCCGGATTTGCGGCAGGAATTTTCCCGCTACGGCATCCCCGGCAACCGCATCCTTCCGCTGGGCATCCCGGTCGGCGAACAGTTTTCACACCCTGTTTCCCGAATGGAAGCGCGCAGCAGGCTCGGACTGGACGCAGACAAGACCTACCTCCTGCTCTCCGGCGGAAGCATGGGAGCGGGCTGTCTGGTTCGCTCGGTCAAGCTGCTCTGCCGCCATTTCCAAAATCGGCCCGAGGTTCATCTAATTGTGATTTGCGGCAGCAACCGCCATCTGTATGACCGGCTGACCGCCGAATACGGAAACCGCATCACTGCCCTGCTGTACACCGACCGAATGGCTGACTATATGCAGGCGTGCGATGTTGTCATCTCCAAACCCGGCGGTCTGTCCTCCACCGAGGCTGCCGCCTGCAACGCTCCGCTGATTCACATTTCTCCCATCCCCGGCTGTGAAAGCCGCAACATCTCCTACTTTTCTTCCCACGGCATGAGTTTGGCGGTTCGCTCCTGTCAAAGGCAACTGATTCCTGCCGTGGAGCAACTGCTCGACCCAGCCAAGGCCGACCTGCTCAAGCAGCATCAGCGCACCACACTTCCGCCGCAATCCACCAGCCGCATCTGCGATTTGATTGAATCGGTCGCCGACGCACCATCTTCTCAGGAGGGAGAAGGATGAAAAAGCCATCGTTCAAGCGTATGCGCGCATTTCTTCTGTGGGCTGTTCTAGCGGTCTATCTGGTGTTCTGCGTCGTTGTTCCCTTCCTTCCTCAACGGGTCAACCAGCCCTCCGTCCCGTTTTGCCGGACTGTTTCGGGGGCTCCCGAGCAGATTCTCTGCATCGACCAAAGCGACGAAGCCCTGCTGTGTGCGGGGCTTTTTTGCGGCTCCTTCCCTCATTTTTTCCCGTATTTTCCGGGATTTGTGGCTTGTGCAAAATTATGCTTGCGTTTTTTGCGAGGATATAGTATAATGGATGAGCGTGATAAAACAATATCGCTCATTCGTGTGGCAGGGCTGTACCGTGAGGCCAAACGTGTTTTTTATCATGCGGAGATGTTGGTCCTGTGCGACAGGGCTCCATGAACCATGTCAGGCGGGGAACCGAGCAGCATTAAGTGGAAGTTTCTGTGCGCCGCAGGGAACCTGCATTTCCGTATGATCAAGGGCATGTTTTAAGCTTTGGTGCGTCCTGCCCTTTTCATTACCGTCGAAAGGGGGCAGACGCGGGAATGTATCAGGCGCTGTACCGAAAATATCGTCCCAAAAACTTTGACGAGGTCGTGGGTCAGGAGCATATCACCACCACCCTTAAACAGGAAATTGCCAGCGGCCACATCGGCCATGCCTATCTGTTCACCGGCTCCCGCGGTACCGGCAAGACCTCCTGCTCCAAGATTATTGCCAAAGCGGTCAACTGCCCGAACCAGCACGACGGAAATCCCTGCGGTGTCTGCAATATCTGCCGCGGAATCGACGACGGCTCGATTCTGGATGTCACCGAAATCGACGCAGCGAGCAATAACGGCGTAGACAGTATTCGTCAGCTGCGCGAGGAGGCAAACTTCACCCCTGCCGTTACCCGCTACCGGGTCTATATCATCGACGAAACCCATATGCTCAGCGTGGGCGCATTCAATGCCCTGCTCAAAATCATGGAGGAGCCGCCTGAGCACGTGATTTTTATTCTGGCTACAACAGAGGTTCACAAGATTCCCGCAACCATCCTCTCCCGCTGCCAGCGGTTCGACTTCCGGCGCATCAGCCCTTCGGTCATCGCCAAGCAGGTGCTGTTTGTCTGCGAGCAGGAGGAAATCCAAATCGACGAGGATGCAGCCCAGCTGATTGCCCGCCTGTCCGAGGGCGGCATGAGGGATGCACTTTCCCTACTGGATGTTTGCCGCAGCAGTGCGCGCACCAACGCCGAGGAGCACACCGAACATATCACCGTACAGCACGTCCGTTCCAGCGCAGGGCTTGCCGTATCCGACTCCCTGTTCCGAATTGCGGACGCTGTCCTTCAGCAGGACATTCCGACCATCCTTCAGGAAGTCGAACAGATGTTCTTAAATTCCATTGATTTTGAAAAGATGTGCGTCCAGCTCATCTCCCACTATCGGGGACTGATGATGGCCAAGTCGCTCAAGGACCCGTCCGACTTTGTTCCGGGCCTTCCTCAGGACGCACAGGCACTTGCCCAGCAGGCATCCCGCTACTCGATGGGTCAGATTCTGTACTCTCTGACCGTCCTGCAAGACACCCTTTCCCGCATGAGCAAAACCTCGCAGACCCGCACCGAACTGGAGATGGCGGTCATCAAGCTGACCAACCCCTCTCTGGACCGTTCGGTCGATGCGATTCTTGCACGGCTGTCCAAGCTCGAGCAGCAGCTGAAAAACGGAGTGGTTCCGGCAGCAGTACCTGCCGCAGCTCCTGCCGCTTTTGCATCTGCCGAGGTTCGCAGCACGGCTTCTTCCAAGGCCGGTCAGCCTGCCGATTTGATGGCAGAGCCGATTCCTGCACCGCCCCGCAAGGAGGTCACTCCCTTTGAAGCGTGGCCGCAGGTTCTGGATGCTCTGCGCCACTCCAATACGGCGCTGCACGGGGCGCTGGTCAACACCAATGCCTACCAGTATCAGGAAATCATCCTCATCGACTGCGATGACCCTCTCTTCTTGGAAATGATTCGCACCAATGATTATGCCAAAAAGTCCATTCATCAGGCATTGATTTCTGGCTCCGGACGCGACTGGAGAATCGGTCCCTTTAAAAAGGACCTGTACCAGACCCCCTCTCAGGACGATGTGATGGAGGACATCCTTTCCTCCGCGCAGAAGCTCGGGGTCGATGTTTCGATTGAAGATTGATTGTACCGCTTTTCAAGGGGCCTTTTGGGGCATCCTTTTAAAGAATAGACCAACAGAATGTTATGCGGTGTTTGCCAGCATTGTGAATCGGCGGACACCAACCAATAGGAGGAACGAAAAAGATGAAAGCTAGACTTCCAAAAGGCATGGGCGGCGGCGCACAGAATATGCAGTCGATGATTAAGCAGGCCCAGAAGATGCAGGAAGAGATGGAAAAAACCCAGGAAGAACTCAATGAGAAGGAATACACCACCTCCTCCGGCGGCGGCATGGTAGAGTGTACCATCAACGGCAAAAAGGAAATCGTCTCCCTGAACATCAAGCCGGAAGCAGTTGACCCGGAAGATGTCGAGATTCTGCAGGACATGATCGTCGGCGCAGTCAACGAAGCAATCCGCATGGTAGAGGAAATCCACTCCAGCGAGATGGAAAAAATCACCAACGGCCTGTCCCTGCCGGGTATTTTTTAATCCATGAAATATGATGTAATGCCGCTGACCCGCTTGGTCGAACAGTTTGCCCGTCTGCCGGGCATCGGCAGAAAGACCGCCCAGCGGCTTGCCTTCTATGTTCTCAATCTTCCGCATGACAAGGCAAAGGAATTTGCCGATGCCATTCTGGAGGCGCACGAGAAGATTCATCCCTGTGCGGTCTGCCAAAACCTGACCGACCGGGAAACCTGCCAGATTTGCTCTGACCCTGCCCGCGACCGCAGCACCATCTGTGTCGTGGAGGGCCCCAGAGATGTCCTTGCCATCGAAAAGACCCGGGAGTATCAGGGATTGTACCATGTTCTGCATGGGCTGATTTCCCCGATGAACCAAAAGGGTCCCGACGACCTGACCATCCGCCAGCTGCTCTCTCGGATTCAGGAGGGCGGTGTGCAGGAGGTCATCATGGCAACCAACCCCACTGTTGAGGGGGAAACAACCGCCATGTATATTGCCCGCCTGCTCAAGCCTCTGGGCATCAAGGTCACCCGTCTGGCATCGGGCATCCCGATGGGCGGTAATCTGGAATATGCGGACGAGGTCACCCTCTTCCGTGCCTTGGAAGGCAGACAGGAATTATAAAAAAATCGCTTAGGGCGTTTCCCGCAAAGGGCTCCTAAACGATTTTAAAAATTCATAGAAAACGGTGTAACCTTATCGTTGATGGGTTGCACCGTTTTTTTGCAAATTTTCTCATGAAACATTGTCACTCCGGCTATATGCGTTCGAAACATCGCCAAAAGCTCTCATGGATTGTTGTAGTATTTTACGATTGACAAACTTATGATAAACCGTTATACTACACTCAACAACACGAATATATTAGGTGGTTTGTCATCATGACAAGCGTTCCCTCCTCTTGGGCAATTTCTTGAACAAGGGAATATAAAATTCAGAAAAAGAAAGGGGCCATTATTTTGAAAAATCTAAAAGCATTGGTCGTATTGCTGATGAGCTTGCTTGTGTTCAGTGCTTGCTCTGAACCGCCAAAGCCTGTAGAAACGGACATCGAAACGGAGCCACCAATCAAAGAAGCTACATTAGAGCATTCTGCCGAGGAAGATGCCGCAAAAGCAGAAGCCGAGAAAAAGGCTGCCGAAGATGCCGCAAAGGCAGAAGCTGAGAAAAAAGCTGCCGAAGATGCCGCAAAAGCAGAAGCCGAGAAAAAGGCTGCCGAAGATGCCGCAAAAGCAGAAGCCGAGAAAAAGGCTGCCGAAGAAGCCACAAAAGCAGAAGCCGAGAAAAAGGCCGCCGAAGATGCCACAAAAGCAGAAGCCGAGAAAAAGGCCGCCGAAGATGCTGCAAAGGCAGAAGCCGAGAAAAAAGCTGCCGAGACGGATATTTGGAAACAAATCGAAAGCAGCTACTACCTGTCCTCCAGCCAAGGCAACTCCATGCTCAATACCATCGATGCCAGCTTTTTACAAAGCGGAAATCTTTCCTCCCATACAATCGCACCAACACGGTCCAGCATCAATCTAAACTCGCACGAAGGCATCGAAACCTTTATCCAAAACATCAACGAAACAGGATGGAAGGCTTCTTTGCTGGACACCAACACATTCTTGGGGCTTGTCGAGGACGACTCTAACTCGGTCTCATCAACTGCATTGATTAAAAACGGCGTTCTCAGCCAAGTCATGACGGGAGACCAAGGCAAATTCTACCTCTTTCATCTATCCTCTCAAGATAAAGAACTGCTCTCCTCGAGCGGATTGAACTGCAATCAAACTACTGCTTCCTTCGTCTTTTTCGATGGGTTTGCAACCGGAATCGTTTTCGACGACGGAAGCAATCAAATGGTAAAAGTCTACTCCTCCTATCAGGACATCATTCCAAGCAGTACGATTCTTTCTCTGAACAAGTTTCTCGACACTCTAAAAAACAGCGAAGAACTCTTGACCGAAGGTACGCAAGAGAATCAAAATCTCGACCCAAGCAAGCCCGATGTCACGGTTGGATAAGTACCTTTCCCCTCTTGCGTAACTCCTTAGACTGCAATCATTCCGGTTTTAAAATCTCTCGAAGCTCTCGCGCTTCGGGAGATTTTTTGGTTTTCTGCGGATTTCCCTTGGAGTTTGGGATGAATTTCCGCTCAAAATTGTGATTTTCGTCCAAAATTTAACGAAATCTTTCACAATCTTTTAACACCTTTTCTCGATTTTGCTCCGTTTTCTGCTCAAATTTTCCTGTTATTTCCAGAAAATTGCCTGTTTTTTTCCAAATCATAACATCATGTTACTGTTTGAATAAATGCCGTCATTATGCGTTTTTTTTGCAGTTTTTCTGCAAAATTTTCCCGGAAATTCCCTTTTATTCAAGATAACTTTACGCTTTTGTTAAAAATCATCATAGAAAGTTGAAGAAAAATTCATAAAAGGCTTGAAAAAAAGGGGGATTGACGCTATACTTAAGACAGCTATGGACCGTCTGTAGGACGGTTATTTTGGGCGAAACATACAAGCAGAAAGGAAGATTTTATGAAGAAGTTATCATTCTTACTTGCTGTGATTATGGCGCTGACCTTCACCGCTTGCGGCGGCGGAAACAACGGCGGCAACACAGCAAACACCGACACCAAGCAGGAAGAAACCACCAAGACCGAGGAAAAGACCGAGGAGAAAAAAGAAGCTTCTACCGCAACCTCTCCTGACAACGATCTGGTAATCGCAATGCAGGCAGATGCAACCCATCTGGACCCTCATGTATCCGGCAACGGCGTTTCCAACACTGTTACCAACGCCATGTATGAATCTCTGGTTACCTTCGACGCTGACACCAACATCGTTCCAATGCTTGCAAAAGAGTGGACCATGTCTGAGGACGGCAAATCCTACACCTTTACCCTCAACGAGGGCGTTACCTTCCATGACGGCGAGCCATTCAACGCTGAAGCTGTTATCGCAAACTGGGAGCGCGGTCAGGCTGACCAGACTCTGAGAATCTACTCCCAGACCAAGGCTTGGGTCAATGCAGTAGCTGACAGTGAGTACCAGCTCACCATCACTCTGGACCAGCCAAACAACACCTTCCTGAACAAACTGACTCAGGTTAGAATCGTTAGCCCAAAAGCAATCAAAGAGCTGGGTAAAGACGGCCTTGCAAAAGCATCCGCTGGTACCGGCCCATACATCTTCTCCGAGCGTGTTGACGGCGGCTACACCAAGATGGTCCGCAACGAAAACTACTGGAGAGAAGGTCCTAAGGTAGACACCCTGACCTTCAAGGTTGTTCCAGAGGACGGCGCTCGTATCGCTATGCTGCAGACCGGCGAAGCTGACATCATCACTCCGGTTCCTCCGATCCAGGTAGAAAAAATCGCAAACAACTCCGACATCATTGTACAGAACGAAAAAGGTATCACCTATCGTTATGTTACCCTGAACAAAAACTACACTCTGGCTGACGGCAGAAAACCATTCGACGATGTAAGAGTTCGTCAGGCTATGAACTACGCATTCGACAGCGAAGCATTCTGCCAGGTTGTTTTCCAGGGCTACGCTGTAAAACCAACCTCCATCTTCTCCAGCTCCATCATGTACTACGCTGAGCAGACCCCATACGACAAGGATCTGGACAAAGCAAAAGCTCTGATGGAAGAGGCTGGCTACGCAGACGGCTTCCCGGTTACCATCTGGGTTGACAACACCACCATCGAGATGCAGGGCGCTGAATTCGTAAAACAGCAGATGGCTGAAATCAACATCGATGTCAACGTTGAACCACAGGAATCCACCGTTATCGCTGACAGAACCTCTGCTCCGGAAGACCAGACAGAAGTTCAGATGTGGTATGTAAACTGGAGCTCCGGTTCTTACGAGGCTGACGGCTCTATGAGAAGCATCCTCCACGGCGACAAATACCCACCGGCTGGCTACAACACCGCATTCTACAACAACGCAGAATTCAATAAGCTGCTGGACGACGCTCTGGTTGCTACCGACAGCGCAGAGATTGCTGAGCTCTACAGCAAAGCACAGGCTATCGCTTGGGAAGAATGTCCTTGGATCTTCCTCGCAAACGATAACTCCATCTCTGCTATGAGAAGCTACGTTAAGGGTCTGACCTACAAACCAGGCGGCGACATCGTATTTACAACAGCAGAGCTTGCTCAGTAAGCTTCCATCATTATTAAATACGAAACTATTTAATAATAAAAAAGAGAAAGGAGTAGTAAATGATTACTACTCCTTTCTTAGCAGAAGGGGGAAAATTCTATATGAGCCGTTACTTCGTCAAGCGTATCCTGGAAACGATTCCGTTGATGCTGGTAATCTCAATTTTTGTATTTATGTTCATTCACCTGATTCCGGGTGACCCTGCCCGAACCATCGCCGGTCTGGATGCAGAGGAATCTCAGGTTGAGGCAATCCGTGAGGAATACGGCCTGAACAAGCCAATCGTCTCCCAGTATGTTGACTACATGGTAAAGCTCTTTAAGGGCGACATGGGCCGCAGCATGAAATCCAATGTACCGGTCTCTGACCTGATTGCAGACAGAATGCCTCAGACCCTCAAGCTGGTGCTGGCAGGTATTATCTGGGCTCCTGTTCTGGGTATCTTCATCGGTGTTGTTTCCGCAATCAACCACGGAAAGGCACTGGACCATATCTGTATGCTGATTGCAATCATGGGCCTGTCGGCTCCGGGCTTCTGGCTGGGCTTGATGGGCATCCAGATTTTCTCTGTAGAGCTCGGCTGGCTGCCATCGGGCGGTCTGGACACTTGGAAGGGCTTTGTCCTGCCTTCCTTCACCATGGGCTGTGGCATCATGGCAGTTCTTGCCAGATACTCCCGTTCCTCCATGCTGGAAACCCTGCGTGAGGACTATGTCCGCACCGCCAGAGCAAAGGGTCAGAAGGAATCGATGGTCATGTTTGCCCATGCGTTCCGCAACTCTCTGATTCAGGTTGTCACCATTCTGGGTCTTCAGATTGGTGGTCTGCTCTCCGGTTCGGTACTGACCGAAACCGTATTCTCGATTCCTGGTATCGGCCGTCTGCTGACAGACTCCATCCAGTTCCGAGATTATGCCGTTACCCAGGGACTGCTGATGATGTTCGCTCTCCAGTATGTACTCATCAACCTGATCGTCGACCTGTTGTACGGTGTCATCAATCCTAAGATCAGGCTCGACTAGTAAAGTAGAAGGAGGAGTAATCCCTTATGTCTGATATTCATGAGAACGCAGCAAATAATACAGGCTTCGAATCAAATTACATTGATGAAAACATCAAAGCGGACCAGACCAGCAAAGCCAAAGCCTTCGTCAAAAAATTCATGAAGAGAAAAACCGCCGTTCTGGGTCTGGTTATCATCATCCTGCTGGTAATCCTCGCAATCGTAGGACCTTATCTGGCTCCTTATGATTATAATGAATATGATTACGCCAATGTTCTGTCCGGTCCAAGCGCAGAGCACTGGTTCGGAACAGACCACTACGGCCGCGACATCTTCAGCCGTATGCTGGTCGGCACCAGACTGACCCTAGGCGTTTCCCTGTCGGCGGTTGTCATCGGTGCAGCGCTCGGTACTGTTCTGGGTCTGCTCGCCGGCTACTATGGAGGCATCGTTGAGATGCTGGTCATGCGTGGTTCGGACGTGCTGTTCAGCTTCCCGGATATCCTGCTCGCCATCGCAATCGTTGCCATCCTCGGCCCTGGCATCATCAACGTCCTGATTGCGGTTATGGTCTTTACCGTACCGAGCTTTGCCCGTATCATGCGAAGCGCAACTCTGGCGGTCAAGGGCTCCCTCTATGTTGAGGTTGCACAAAGCCTTGGCTGCAAGGACGGACGCCTGCTGTTTGTCCACATCTTCCCGGGCACCATCCAGTCTCTGATCGTCAACTTTACCATGAGAATCGGTTCCGCTATCATGGCGGCAGCATCTTTGAGCTTCCTCGGATTTGGCGCAAATGTCACCGAGCCGGAGTGGGGCGCAATGCTTTCTCAGGGCAGAAACTATATCGGCATCGCATCCCACATGGTATACTTCCCCGGTCTGGTCATCTTTGTGACCGTACTTGCGTTCAACCTGTTCGGCGATGGCTTGAGAGATACGCTTGACCCGAAGATTAAGTAACGGGTAAGACGAGGAAAGGAGCACATTATGGCACAGGAAAGACTTTTGACCGTCAATCAGCTGCGTACTGAATTTATGCAGGGCAAAAAGTCCAGCGTAACCGCAATCAATGAAATCAGCTTCCATATCGACAAGGGCGAGATTCTGGGCCTGGTAGGCGAATCCGGCTGCGGAAAGAGCGTTACCTCCCTGTCGATCATGCGTCTTTTGAACTTCACCTCCGGTAAAATCACCAAGGGCGAGGTCATCTTTGACGGAAAGGATATGCTCAAGCTCAACGATAAAGAGATTCGTGAGATCCGCGGCGGCAAGATGAGCATGATTTTCCAGGAACCAATGAGCAGTTTGAACCCTGCTATGCGAATCGACAAACAGATGATCGAGGGCATCCGCCTGCACACCGACCTCTCCAAGGCAGAGGCACGCCAGCGGGCTGCCAAGATTCTGGCACAGGTCGGCATCCCGGACCCAGAGCGCGTTCTGAAAAACTATCCACATCAGCTCTCCGGCGGTATGAGCCAGCGTGTTATGATTGCGATGGCAATGAGCTGTAACCCACAGCTGCTGATTGCCGACGAGCCAACCACCGCGCTGGACGTTACCATTCAGGCACAGATTCTGGACCTGATGAAGAAGATTCAGCAGGAGGAGGGCATGAGCATCCTGCTCATCACCCACGACCTCGGTGTTGTTGCAGAGATGTGTACCCGCGTCATCGTTATGTACGCCGGCGAAATCGTGGAGGAAGCTCCGGTAGACATCCTGTTCAACAATCCAACCCATCCATATACTCAGGGTCTGATTGCCTCCGTTCCAAAGCTCGGCTCCGGCGTCAAGGTCCTGCCAAGCATCCCCGGAAGCGTACCGGACCTGTCGATGCTGCCGAAGGGCTGCCGCTTTGCACCACGATGCAAATATGCAACCGAACGCTGCCACAACGAAGAGCCGGAGCTGTTTGAAATCAGCGCGCACCAGAAGTGCAGATGCTGGATGGCTGGCAAAACTGCAAAGGAGGACAAGTAGGTATGGGAACTCTTGTATCGGTAAAAAATATTTCTAAGACCTTCCCGGTCGGCAAGAACCTGTTCGGAAAACCGGATAAATTTGTTCATGCAGTAAACAACGTCAGCTTCGATATTCAGGAAGGTGAGACCTTCTCGGTGGTAGGCGAGTCCGGCTGCGGCAAAAGCACCACCGGTCGTCTGATCGACCACCTGCTGATTCCGGACAGCGGCGAAATCTGGTTTGAAAATCAGGAAATCAGCAAGTATTCTCAGGAGCAGATGCGCCCTCTGAGAAAGGATATCCAGATGATTTTCCAAGACCCGGCAGGCAGCCTGAATCCTCGTATGAGGGTTGAGGACCTTGTAGAGGAGCCGCTGCTCATCCATACCAAGATGTCCAAGGCAGAACGCATGAAGGTCGTTCACGAGCTGCTGGAGACCGTTGGTCTGAGTGCAAAGCACGCCAAACGCTATCCGCACGAATTCTCGGGCGGTCAGAAACAGCGTATCGGCATCGCCCGCGCACTGACGGTAAGACCGAAGCTCATCATCGCTGACGAGCCAATCTCCGCGCTGGACGTTTCCATTCAGGCACAGGTTCTGAACCTGCTGCATGACCTTCAGCAGAAATTCAATCTGACCTATATGTTCATCTCCCACGACCTGTCGGTTGTTGAGATGATTTCCGACCGAATCGCTGTTATGTACCTCGGCTATGTCGTTGAGATGGCACCGAAAACCACCCTGTATGCAAACCCATCTCACCCATACACACAGGCTCTGCTTTCCGCAGTTCCGATTCCAGACCCGGGTCACCAGAAAGACCGCATCATTCTGGAAGGCGATATCCCAAGCACTATCAACCTTCCACAGGGCTGCCCATTTGCAGCACGCTGCAAGATGTGCAAACCGGAATGTCTGGAAAGAAAGCCAGAAACCAAAGAGATCGAGCCAGGTCATTTTGTGGCCTGCCACCTGTTCTAATCAGCATTTCAAAAAGGGAGACTCTGTTATCGCAGAGTCTCCCTTTTCTTTGTCTTAATTTGCGCAGAGCCTCTGTGCGACTCTCTGCGCCTTTTGGATGATTTTCCGCTAACCTTTCTCTTTTCTTTCTAAAATCCCTGAGAGCGTCTCTCACCGCCGCTCTCAAAACAGGTGGTTTTTCCTTCTTTTGGAAGGTTCCCAAAGTGGAAATCACCCTATTTTATTGTTTCCTGATTGTATATTTTGATGTCGATATTACTAAAAAGGGATATCCTTCCCCGTTTCCAAACCCCGCTTAAAAAGCATCTTGGTTCGGAAACGTTCCGGATATCCCTTCTGTTTTGCCCAAAATCGTGTATTTTTAAATACATTCAGTATATTCGTGTTCTATTTTAACTGAAATCGGGCTGTATTCTGCTGTTGTCCCCGTTAGTACTGGAAGAAAATATAGCAGAGAGCCGGAATCAAAAAGGCCAGTCCAATCAGAACATCCGCAATCAGCCGAACCAGCTTGGTCTGGTCGTCAGTCAGCTCGATGGTGTCCTCCAGCTCCTCCTCCACATAGTCAATCATCTGCTTGGTCCAGTGGTTTTTCTTCTTCCGCTTTGGAACCTCCTCCATCAGATGATGAAAGGTCATGCCATCCAATCGCAGATATTCCACCCATGCCATTGCCAGCAGGCAGATGCCCCAGCACAGCACCGGATATTCCCAAACTGAGCGCAGCTGGTTGAGATTAAACAGATTGTCCCACAGCAGTGACAGTGCAACGCCCAGACCGACCCTTGGAATACATTTATAGAGGACTGGTCGAAGCAGAATTCCTTTGATATTTTCCATTTTATCATTCTCCCCGTTTTCCTTATTGAAAAAATCAATCGTACATCCTCTATTGTAGTATAGGGGGATTCCTCTTGTCAACCCATGATTTGTTAATAAAGCACAAACCAGCCTGAGCGTCTGCTCAGGCTGGTTCAATCGTACTATTTCAGATGTTCCTCTGTGATTGCCTTCATCTCCTCGGTGGTGTAGGCATCGGCATTGGTTTCCCAATTCTTCATCTTATAAGCGAGACATCCGTATACCGCGTTCATCTTGCTGTAGAGGTTGATTTTGGTCAAGCACCACGGTACGTTGTAGTACTGTGGAAGCACCAGAACGTGCTCCAGCATATAGGCTTCCGCCTCTGCAAAGGCTTCGTAACGGGCATCCAAGTCATCCACAATGGCATCTGCCTTCTCAACCAGAGCGGTGAATTCCTTGTAGGTGTCCAGCAGCTGCTTGGTGTTCTCGGTCTCCGGAACATCGTTGATGTTCGACTGGGTTCTCGCATAGTAAGCGGAATCGTTGCCGTAGGTCTCCTGTCCCAGATAGTTCATCGGGTCACCGTAGTCAGCGCCCCATCCGTTCATGGTGATGGAGTGGAGGTGTGGATTGAGCACCTCCTGTGTCTGGCTGGAAACATAGGTTTTGATGTTCAGCTTGAGGAAATCGTCTCCCAAGCTGTCGGAGATTGCCTGAGCCATGACATTGGCGCTGTCCAGAGACACCTGATTGGATGCGGAGATATAGTAATCCATCTCAACCGGGAAGGTGACACCCTGAGCAGTCAGCTCCTCGATGGCCTGTTTCTTGTACTGCTCATATTTTGCATCGTCCAGACGAACCATCTTCTCGCCGTTCATGTCCGGCAGGCCCATCTTTTCCTGAACCAGCTTGGTGTACTCGGTACCGTCCGAGGTATAAACCAGACCCTTCATGGTGTAGAAGTTATTCTCGCAGGACATCGGGTTGATGGTGTTGATGCGGGTATAGAATTCCGACGCATTGTAGCCATAGTAGAGGGCTTTTCGGAACGCCTCGTTGGCGATTGCGTTGTTCCAGTTGTCATCCGGGGTTCCATCTTCCTTCATCTTGTTGTAGTTGAAGTGCCACTGATAGGAGAATGTGGTTGCTGGCTGCTCTACCAGATAATCGTAGTATGGGTTTTCCGGATTGTCGTGGATGGTTTTCAGGTTGCTCTCTGTCAGCTCAACGTAGTCGATTTCTCCTGTCTGGTACAGCTGATATGCGACATCGTTGGATTCTACCATTCTAATTGTAACGGTATCGAACAGCTTGCAATCTTTATCCCAGTATTTTGGATTCTTGGTAAAGACCTTCTCGTTGTTCTGGACATAGGTTGTGATGGTGTATGGGCCATTGTACCACATATTCGTGTTGTCCATTCCTTTGACCTGTGCCGGGCCTCCCAGCTCCTCCACCATTCCCTGTGACATCGGCCATAAGCAAGCGTAGGAGGCAACGGTGTCAAAATACGGCTTGGAGGCGATGCAGTGGTAGGTCACGGTTCGCTCGTCCGGGGTTTCGATTCCAACCATCTCGCGGAATTTGGAGCCTTCCTCGGCGGTCAGAGCAAATGCTTCTTCTTCGGTCAGGGACTTGGTGTATTCGTAATACTCCTTGGCTCCCTTGATCATCTCATTCGGCATGGAGGTATTGGCGGATTCGTTCTTGTAGAAGTTGAGCACCCACTCCAAACCAGTCGCGAAATCCTGTGCCGTGCAGGCTGCCTTCTCGTTTCCGTTAACATCGACCCAACTGAGTCCATCACGCAGATGGAAGGTCCAGGTCTTGCTGTCATCCGCGCTCTCCCAACTCTCTGCCATACAAGGGGCGACTCTGCCGTATGTGTCAGCTTCCAGCAGTCCCTCCACGCAGTTTGCAAGGTTTTCCAGTCCGGCTACCGACTCGGAACTGAGGGCGTTAAAATCGGAAATCTCACGGGTAACAGGTTTGGAAAGACAAAGGTTGGTAATTTCTTTTGTCTCCTTCTTGGATTCTGCCTTGGCTTCGGTTTTTTCTTCAAATTTTCCTGCCGGTTTTTCTTCGGTAGATGCGCTTTTGGAAGTGTCTGTTGCTTCTGTTGTCTGACTGGAGCAACCACTCAAGAGGCACACAGCTGCCATCATGAGTGCTGTCAGTTTTGAAACCTTTTGTTTCATCATATTTCCTCCTTGTTTCGTTTCAAATTTCCTTCTGGAAAATCCAAACGATTTTTCTTTTTTGACGCATAGTCTCCACGAAGCAACCGGTCCATTATTGCTAACGATTTAACGCGCTAAAAAATATTGGTATCAGAATATCACACGATTCCATGCTTGTCAATCATTTCTTTTGCGTTTATTTACAATTCGGTAATTTTTATAGTAAAGCTTTAAAACTTTTCTGCTTTTTTGTGATAAAGTGAATATCATTTCCTCCCGTTTCCCATTTTTGAAAAAAAGAATCCGGATTACTTTTGCGGGTAAAGCATTTTGAAACAAATCCGACGGACAAATTTTTCTATTTTTGCACAAAAAAAGAGCCGACCAAACGGTCGGCTCTTTTCGAGCAAGCATTATTTTTTGTCTGCTTCTGCAATTTCTTTTCTGTACTGATCCAATTCTTTCTGGTTGCCATAGACAAAATGCTCTGGCAGAATTTCTTCCCAGACTGGTTTGTCAACAGAATAGTCATGCACAGATGGGTCGTAAACAAGAAGTTTCTTCTTTTTCTCGACCTCTGGGTCTGGCTGTGGAACAGCAGACAGCAGGGCTTTGGTGTATGGATGCAGCGGATGACGGAAAAGTTCTTCTGCCTCTGCCAGCTCCACGATTCTGCCCTTGTGGATAACTGCGATTCTGTCCGAGATGAAACGTACAACGGACAGGTCATGAGCGATGAACAGGTAGGTCAAACCTCTTTCCTTTTTCAGGCGGTTGAGCAGGTTCAATACCTGTGCACGGATGGATACGTCCAGTGCAGAAATCGGCTCGTCAGCAACGATAAACTCAGGCTCCATAACCAGAGCACGAGCAATACCGATACGCTGTCTCTGACCACCGGAGAACTCATGTGGGAAACGGGATGCGAACTCAGGCAGAAGACCTACTTCGCGCAGAGCTTTCTGTACCTTGTCCTCACGATCCGCTTCGTCCTTGTAGAGGTGGTGGTTGATCAGACCTTCAGAAACGATGTAGTCAACCTTTGCTCTTTCATTCAGAGAAGCCATTGGGTCCTGGAAAATCATCTGACATTTCCGGATAACTTCTTTGTCAAGCTCTTTGGAGATTTTACCGCTGATTCTCTGGCCTTTGAAGCAAATTTCACCAGCAGAAGTCGGGTTGATTCTCAGGATTGCACGGCCGATTGTGGTTTTACCAGAACCGGACTCACCAACCAAAGAGAATGTTTCTCCCTTGTAAATATCAAAATTTACATGGTCAACGGCAATAAATTTCTTTTTACCCGATCCAAAGCTGATCTGCAAATCTTTAATTTCGATTAATTTTTCTCTCTCTGCCATGCCATTAACCTCTCTCTCTCATTCTCTCACGCAGGCGGCGGATAGCATCTGGCTGCTCAATCTTTGGAGCACGAGGATCCAGATACCATGTTTTCGCCTTATGCGTTTCAGAAATGCTGAAGAATGGTGGCTCTTTTTCAAAATCAATCGCCAGCGCTCTCTTATTACGAGGAGCAAAAGCATCGCCTTTGATCTTGTTGAACAGGTTCGGTGGAGTACCATCGATCGATGGCAGCTCTTCGCCTTTTACACCCAGCTGTGGCAGAGCGGAAAGCAGTGCCCAAGTATATGGATGCCATGCATCGTAGAAGATTTCGTTTACCAGACCGTACTCAACGATCTGTCCAGCATACATAACAGCTACACGGTCAGCAACGTTTGCAACAACGCCCAAGTCATGGGTGATGTAGATAACGGTCATGTGCAGCTCAGACTGCAGGCTGCGAACCAGGTCCAGAATCTGAGCCTGGATGGTAACGTCCAGAGCAGTGGTAGGCTCGTCACAAATCAGAATCTGCGGACGGCAAGCAACTGCGATTGCAATAACAACACGCTGTCTCATACCACCGGAGAACTCATGTGGATACTGGTTGTAACGGCGTTCCGGGTCAGGAATACCTACCTTCTTCAGCATCTCCAGAGCTTCTTTCTTTGCCTCTTCGCCCTTCAATCCCTGATGCAGCTCAATACTTTCCTGAATCTGTTTACCTATTTTTTTCAGTGGGTTCAGAGAGGTCATTGGGTCCTGCATTACCATGGCAATCTTCTTGCCTCGGATTGTAAGCCACTCTTTTTCAGTTTTGTATTTGGAAATATCTACTCCATCATAAGTAATGGAGCCACCAGTAATGCTACCGTTAGCATCCAGCATACCGATAAAGGATTTTGTAAATACCGATTTACCGGAACCGGATTCACCTACGATCGCGAGGGTTTCACCTTCATACAGATCCAGAGAGCATCTCCGAATAGCTGTCAATTTACGACCACGCAGACTGAACTGGATTTCCACATCTTTAGCAGATAAAATTGGTTCTTTTGCCATTTGTGTTTCCCTCCTGTTCTCTTATTATACGTGATTTCGTGGGTCAGAAGCATCCGAGAATGCGTTACCAATCAGGTAGAAGGTAACTGTGATAATGGATACGATTACTGCTGGGAAAATCAGCAGGTAAGGGTAATCCAGGAAGTATGCACGTGCATTTCTCAGCAAAATACCCAGAGAAGGTGTGTTGATATCAAGACCAAGACCGAGGTAAGACAGCATGGATTCCATGTTGATGGTACCAGGGATGGACAGAGCCAGACGCAGGATGATAACGCTGATCAGCTGCGGCAGGATGTTCTTCACCAGAACGCGGTGGATTGGGGTACCCAGAGTTCTGGAAGCGAGGTTGAACTCACGATCACGGTACATCATAACCAGATTTCGAACGTTTCTTGCCATAACAAGCCATCCGAAACAGATCAGGGATACACACATGATGAAGAAGCTCTGGCCAACCAGAAGAGCAATCAGGGTCATGTAGATAATCATTGGAACGTTGTTGATGATGTTGTACAGCTCGGTGAAGAAGCGGTCCAGCTGACGGACGTAACCCCAGATACAACCGATGGTGATACCCAGCGCACATTCACCCAGTGCAACGATCAGAGCCAGCTTGATGGAGGTCTGGGATGCGTACCAAACCTGGCACCAGTAGTCACGGCCAATGTTGTCGGTACCGAACCAGTACTCACCGTTTGGCGAGATAAATGCCTTGGAGCTGTCGGTTACCAGAGATGCATAGTCATATTTTCCGATTGCCAGTGCAATGAAGGAGAAAATAACCAGTGCGAAGAAAATGATAGACAGGACAACTGCGGATTTTTTCTTCATGAAGTTCTGGAAAACGGATTTCCAGTAAGAGTAGTCCGAATAGCCAGTCATCTCTGCTGCTTCCGGAGAGTACTCAACGAAGGTAAATAAGCTATCTTCGTTCGGAAGTTTCTGATCTACTACTTTGTTCTGATCTTCCACTATCTTGTACCTCCTTTGCTTGTCAGAGTAATTCTTGGGTCGATGATCATCATGAGCACGTCGCCCAGGAATACACCTAAGATACCCAAGCTAGCGTACAGAATAACCAGAGTCTGTACAACGTTGGTGTCGTAACGGTTGATAGCGTCGGTCAGCAGAGGACCCATACCTGGTACAGAGAAGAATCTCTCAGTCAGCAGGGAGCCGCCGATGGTGGACAACAGGGATGCAGGCAGGTACTGAGCAAGCGGAACGAATGCGTTTCTCAGAACGTGTCTGAGCATGATCTTTTTGGTAGACATACCTTTTACACGAGCCAGCTTGATGTAGTCCTTGTTGATTTCGTCGATCATGTAACGTCTGGTCCACAGAGCCCACCATGCGATGGAACCGATGGACAAACAGATCAACGGCAGGATACTGGATGGACCTGGATTTCTGGTGGAATACATGGATGGCAGTCCAAGCACTCGTGAACCAAAAATCAAAATCAGGGAGTAGGAAACCAGCGCCGGAACTGCGTTTACGAAGATGGTATACGCTGTACCGATGTGGTCGGCAAGTCTGTCTTTGTGTCTTGCCTGCAGGATGCCAAGCAGAACACCGACTACCATGGAAAACACAACGGAAATCAGACCGAGTTTCATCGAGATAGCAAACTTGCCACCGATAACCTTAACAACCGGTACACCGTTCTGAATACGTCTGGATTCGCCGAAATTGAGGTGAGCGAGGTCACCGTAGAATTTGAACAGCTGTTTCGGGAGCGGGTCAAGAAGGCCGGCTGCCAGAAGCTGTTCCTGTTTCTGCTCCTCTGTGAACTTCATCAACTGTTCTTCTGTGAAGTAGTAGTCAGTTGGGAGCATTCTGAGCAGTAAGAATACGATTGTGACAATGATCAAAACCGTAATCAGGGACTGCCCCAGTCTCTTTACAGTATACTTGAACATAGAGTTCTTCCCTTCCATCATGGACCATCCTCTCTCTCAGAAGGATGGTCCGTCACAAATGTTCTTTCAGAAAAAATTAGTCGAAGTTGATAGTGCCTACTTTTTCTTCGGTGGTGTATGGGGTGGTCTTGGTTACCCAGTTCTTAACCTTGTTGTTTACGCCGCCGAATTTAGCAAACATTCTGGAATCGTTGTCGATCTTGGATACACACCAACCAATGGAGTAGTTGGAAGGTACAACCAGAGCGTTTTCCAGCATGTAAGCTTCTGCTTTTGCGTATGCAGCATAGCGAGCATCCATGTCGTCGGTGATTGCGTTTGCTTCTTCTACCATCTTGGTGTACTCTTTGTAGGTGTCAACGAGTTCAACCTGATAGTCTTTTGGCTCGGTGATTTCGTTTACATAAGAGTAGTTTGCAGAATAGTACGCATTGTCGCCGCCGTAGGTTTCCTGACCGAGGTAGTTCTGTGGGTCAGCGTAGTCAGCGCCCCATCCGTTGTTAACCCAAGAATGGAGATGTGGAACAACAACTTCTTTTCTTACGGACTGAACGTAAGTCTTGATATTCAGCTCTACGAAGTCATTGCCGAAGCTGTTCGCAATAGTCTGTTTCAGTACGTTCGCAGAGTCAAGAGCAGTCTGGCTAGAACCTGGGATGTAGTGGTCGATCTGAACTGGGAAGGTTACACCAATCGCGCTCAGCTCTTCCATAGCCTGTTTCTTGTACTGCTCGTACTTGTCTTTGTCCAGTCTTACAGGTGTTTCACCGTTTTCTTCCGGCAGACCCAGTTCTTTGCGAACCAGCTCAACGTAGTCGGTACCGTCGGAGGTAAAGCACAGACCCTTCATGGTGTAGAAGTTATTCTCGATAACCATTGGGGTCAGAGCGTTTGTTCTCTTCCAGTAGTCAACCATGTCAAAGCCATAGTAGAATGCTTTTCTGAAAGCGGAGTTGGCAACTGCCTTGTTCCAGTTTTCATCTGGTGTACCGTCTTCTTTGTTCTTGTTGAAGTTCCAGTGCCATACATAGGAGTATTTGGACTGAACATCCGGTACCAGGTAGTCATGCCATTTGTTGTCTTCTTTTTTGATTTCGTTCAGACGAGCTTCGCCCAGAGGAGCGTAGTCAATCTCTTCATTTTCCCAGTACTGCCAAGTCAGGTCACCGGACTCTACCATTTTGAAGGTAACGGTGTCGAACAGAGTGCAGTCTTCGTCCCAGTAAAGTGGGTTTCTTGTGAAGATCTTTTCGTTGCCCTGAGTGTAGGTGGTCATTGTGTAACATCCATTGTACCACATATTTTCGTTGTTCATGGATTTTACATTCTTAGGACCGCCCAGCTCATCAACCATGCCCTGAGACATTGGGTACAGACAGCCATAGGTAGCTACAGATGGGAAGTATGGCATTTTTGTGGTGCAATGGTAAACAACGGTGTAATCATCCGGAGTTTCCATTTTGACCATTTCGCGGAACTTAGAACCATCCTCTGCGGTCAGAGCCAGAGCCTCTTCCTCGCTCAGGGTCTTGGTCCACTCATAGTACTCGTTTGCACCAACAATCATTTCCAGAGGCATTGCGGTGTTAGCGGAGTCGTTCTTGTAGAAGTTCAGAACCCACTCCAAACCGGTTGCGAAGTCCTGTGCAGTGGTAGCTGCTTTTTCGCTGCCGTTTACATCAACCCATTTAACGTTATCACGCAGATTGAAGGTCCATGTCTGGCCACCGTCTTCGCTATCCCATGTTTTTGCGATACATGGAACCAGCTCACCAGCAGGGTTGGACTCTAACAAACCGTCTACCAAGTTGGTCAGGTTTTCGGTATCCTCTTCTCTCTGGGAGTACAGGATGTTAAAGGTCTCCAGCTCACGAGCTGCTGCTTTTGTGATAACGAGATCTTTGATTGCGTCGGTTTTGACGTCAGCGGAACCGCTGCCTCCATTGTTTCCACCCTCGCCGCCATTGTTGCCGCCGCCGCAACCTGTTAAGGTCAGCGCAGCCACCATAGCCAGCGCGAGCGCTCTGGAAATATTCTTCATGTTTTTTCCTCCTTCGCTTAATGGTTTCCTCTCTCTAAAGGATACCAACCATTAGCTATCTTCCTGCCGGTAGAATTTATACTGTCCGTATCTCGGCAGGGATGGTGCTGATGAAAACAATACCCTCTGATCACGTCAGGGATGGGTGACAATCGAATAGTTTTTGCTCATAAAACTATTGCCCTGACTTGAAGAGGGTAGGTCATCAACATTTATCGTTATTAGGATAGCAGAAATCGCCCCCTTTGTCAATAATATATACTAGCCTATAATTTTTTTACACATTTGTGTACGATTTCACTAACTTAATTTGGAAATTTCTTTCTAACCGCGCATTTTATTATTAATTTTTATTTATATTGCTGATATTTTGTGTAATTTATCCGTCTAATTGTACACATTTTAAGCTCCTGTCACACCGCATTCAAGAATGATTCATACTGTTTGCAGTCTGTTTTTTTATCAGCCTGATGCAATTTCGACTTTTTGTCCAGCGAAAGCATCGATTTTTTATACATTTTTTCAGATTTCCTCGTTCCGAAGCGGCTGGCTCCCGATTTATTTTGTTAATATCACACATCGTTTCTTGTTGATTTTTATTGATTTTCCTAGTAATTGTCATTGTATTCACACAATATTTTTTCTGTTCACCCTCCATTTGTTTAGTAAAACTGCTGTCGATAGCCACTTTTTCACGTGCAGGAATCTCCGCTTTTTGGAATGTATGCTCTATGCAAGTCTGCTTGTCTTTATTCATCCTGCCAAAAGCAAAGCACCTCGCCGGAATGTCTGTACATTCCGGCGGGGTGTACCTCATCTATTTGCAACGAAAACGGTATTCGGTTTTTTCCCGATACACCGCACCTGCCCGCAGCACCACGCTGGGAAACTCCGGATGCTCCATCGCATTCGGGAAATGCTGGGTTTCCAGACAGAAGCCGTCCCGGTTGTGATAAACCGCTCCGCCCTTTCCCACAATGTTGGATTCCTCCAAAAAGTTGCCGGTGTACAGCTGGAGGCCCGGCTGGGTGGTGCGGCACTCCAGACGGATGCCGCTGTTTGGGCTGTAGGCCAGCGCACAGGGCTTGTCCTTCCTTGGTCTCAGGATATAGTTGTGATCATATCCCGAGCCGTTTTTCAGGTGGAGATTGTCCTGATGCAGGTCCTTGCCGATTTCCTTCCATCTGCGGAAATCCAGCGGCGCACCCTCCTCGCTGTCCAGCGAGACGATACGTCCGGTCGGCAGGCATCCGCTGTCATTTTCGGTAAAGGCATCGGCATGAATCTTCAGCCGCTGGCTCTCGACGCTGCCACTGTCGTGTCCGTCCAGATTGAAATAGGCATGGTTGGTCAGGTTGAGGACTGTGTCTTGGTCGCACATCGCACGGTAGCGAATCACCAGCCGAGAGTGGTCATCAAAGGTGTACCGAACCGAAACAACAAGATTCCCCGGATAGCCCTCTTCCCCATCCGGGCTCCATCGGGAAAATACCACGCTGTCCTGACCATCCGCATAGCCCTGCCACAGTCTGCGGTGGAAGCCGTGAGACCCGCCGTGCAGGTGATTTTCCCCGTTGTTTTGTTCCAGCTTGTAGGTTTTGCCGTTGAGAACAAATCTGCCCGCTGCGATTCGGTTTGCGTGTCTGCCCGGCACACCGCCCAAGCAGGCTGTCTGCTGCTCATAGGCAGCGGCATTGTCGCACCCAAGCACAATGTCCCGCAGCGCTCCCTCACGGTCCTTCACCAGCAGCGAAACCACCGATGCACCATAATCAGTCAGGCTGACCGACTCTCCTTTTTGGTTGGTGATGGTATACAGGAACACCTGTTCTCCGCTTGCCAGCGCCCCAAATTCCTTTTTCTGTACTGCCACAATCCTTCCTCCTTGCCGTTTTTCTTTTATTATAATACTTTCCTCTCCGGCTGACAACTCTCCTCACAGAGAAACAGGGTGCTGCGGGTGTACTCCCAGAAGTCGGTTCCCAGCAGCCTGAGGAAAACAGTATACAGCAATAGAAACAGGCAGACAGAAAATGCCAGCGCCAGCGCCGGAGCAATTCCCAGAGCGGCAAGGCGCACCAGCACCAGCCGCATCAGCGTCCCGGCTGTCGCCGATGCAAGCAGCGGTCTGCCCACCCAGTTTCTCCACCGCAGTTCCAGCCCTGTCTGCCGCTTGAGCCACACCAGACAGCAGACACTGCCAATCAGCGAGGACAGCAGTTCCCCGCACAAAAAGCCCATCATTCCCAGATGCAGCCGACCGCCCAGAATCAGGGTACAGCCCAGCCCGATGAGACTTGCCAGAACTGTCAGCACCGAGCAGCGCCTCTGCAATCCGATGCTTTCCAGAACGCTCTCTGCCGCGGCATAGTAAAAACCCGCCAGCGTCAGGGCAGTCAGCATCGGCAGATGCGCTCCTGCCTGCGGATTCCGATACAGAAACTGACCCAGCGGACGACCTGCAATCAGCATCACCACCATCGAAGGGATACCCAGCAGCCCCACGATATGCAGGGCTTTGCCTGCCTTGCGGCGAATCATCGCGGTATCGTCCAATGCCTTCCCTGCCGAAAATCGGGGGCTGAGCACGGTAATCAACGGCGACAAAAAGGCCGACGGCAGCATCAGCATCGGCATGGTCATGCCGGACAGGACCCCAAACTCCTCCATCGCCGCTTCGTACCCGCTTCCGGACTGCATTAAGATTCGCGGAATCATCACCATATTTGCCGAAGAAATCAGCCGTCCCAGCAAGGTGGACAGGGAGACCGGAACCGCTACCGCCGCAATATCCCGCAAGATGCGTTCGGTCGGGATTTCGTCCGCTCCCTCCAGTTTTTTCCGGCGCTGCCGATACAGCAGGGTCAAAAAACCCGCGCTGATGATTTCGCTGAAAATCATCGCACAGACGATTCGTGCCGCCGCCTGACCATCCTCCGGCAAGGCTGTCTGCCTTGGCATCGAGAACAGCACCAGCACCCCGACAATCCTGCAAAGCATCTCCAGCAGCTCCGAGATGGCCGGAGGCACTGTCTGACCAGTCCCATAGAAAAAAGCCTTGTGGACATTCTCAAAGCCCGTCAAAAACAGACACGGGACAATCAGCAGCAGCGACGGAGCCGTCTGCGGATTGCCCAAAACCCGAGCTGCCAGAAACTCTCTGCCCGCACCAAACGGGATTGCCAGCAGGCAGAACAGCCCCAAAAACAAAAACAGCGCCGTCCGAATCAGGCGGACAATCGACCGTGCCTGACCCAGTGCCTGATACGAGGAGGCGATTCGGGACACCGACAGCGCCACTCCGGTCAGGGTGCAGGAAAGCACCACGTTATATGCTGACATCACCAGCCCGTAAACCGCGATTGCCTGCGCCCCTGCCAGCCTTCCCAGCAGGATGCGGTAGCCGAATCCCAAAAGCTGCAAGGCCACTGAGGAGGAGCTCAGCAAAAGGCAGTGGTAAAAAATGCTGTTTTGATTGAGTTTCATCATCCATTCCCCCTGACAAGAGGATATGCGCCGAACTGCGGCAAAATCACCGCCCAGCCAAAACAGCAAAAAAAGAGGGAGAGCCTTCTACTCTCCCTCCTGCGATTATCCCATTCTGCGGAAAATCTTTTTTCTCAAAACATATTTGTATGCCATGATGATTTTGGACAATGCCAGGTCATAGACAAAAAAGACCACGTTGCCCAGCGCCAGCAGCGCCAGCACACTGTATTGACCCAGCGGGCCGACCTCCTCCAAAATCTCCTGCATCCCAAACAGAAAGATGATGACCAGATAGTTTGCCACCATCGCCGCATTGAAGATGATAAACTTGACGACATACTCTCCCGCTCGAATCCGGATCCGTTCCAGCTTGCCCTTGATAATCGGGTAATAGCCAAAAAAGCCGACAAACAGCATCGCTGCCTCCTTGTCCGGACAGATGAACAGGGAAAGGAATCCCACCGCGGCATACACCATCCACGCCGTAGAATAGCCGTTCTCGATGACAACAACGATCAGCACCATTCCTGCCAGCGCCGGCATGGTATAGGTGGCAATCGGGATGATCGTCAAAAGCATCAGCAGAAGGCACAGTGCCGAAGCGATTCCGCCCATCGCCACCTGCGTACTTTTCTTAATCAAAACATCACTTCCTAAAACTTCTGTGACAGCTGTTATCAGCAGCAGCTGATTAAATCGCCGCCCATACATTCACAGCAGGAGTCCGCACACATCAGACCCATGCACATATCACATCCGCTGCATCCGCCCGTCTGAACATTCCGGTAGTCTCCACCGTAATTTCCGGAGGGGCGTCCGGTGTTGCGCTGCCACATCAGCTGGTTGAGCGCCGCCTGATATTCCGGGTTGGAGGGGTTCATCTGGTTGGCGCGCACATAGTAGCTGTATGCCTGGTCCAGCCATCCCCGAACATAGAATACCCGACCTCTGAGGTAATACCAGTCCGCGTCGCGCTGCTGAGCCGGAATCCCTTCCAGAAGCTCCTCGGCATCGCTGATTCGGTTGGCATTGAGCAGCTGTCGAATATCCGCAAACTGCGTGCTGCCCTGATTGGAGTAGCTCTGGCCTCCATAGCTCTGGCGGGAGTAGCCGTTTCCTGCGCTGTAGCTCTGCTGCTGTTTGCGCTGGCGCTGAATCTGGTCATACGCCTCGTTGATTTCCTTCATCTTTTCCTGTGCCAAATCCGCCAGCGGATTGTTGGCATAGTTGTCAGGGTGATATTTTCTTGCCAGCTCCCGATAAGCAGTTTTAATCTGTTCATCGGTAGCGCTCGGCGAAACCCCCAGCACCTGATATGGATCTGTCATCTTTTGCTGCCCTCTCTCTATCTCGTTTCATCTTTCATTTTCGCCCATTCGTCAGACCTGCTGCTCCTGCAGCCGTTTTTCCAGAATCCGGTCGACCGAATGTCGCAGTCCCAGGTCGAGCACATTTTCCAGAATGGTGTCCAGCGAGCGAATCTCCAGCAGGTCATAGGTTTTCCTCATCTCTGCGATGGTCAGATACAAGCTCCCTCTGGCATCCTGATACCGCTGCTGTCTGCACTCTGCCGATTCCTGACCTGCCTGCTCGGCAAAGGGATTGTAGCGTCCCTGCCGAACATCCTCATCCCAATCGTCCAGCGCATCCACCAGATAGACCCACCGTCCCAGCAGGTATCCCAGCCTCTGCAACACGCGCTTTCTCACCGGGTCCTCGGACAGCACCCCCAGCACTGCCTCCATCAGCAAGGCGGTCGGCTCGGCTGCCTCATCCACCGAGGCACAGTGTCGGTCCTCCAGCTCCTGCTGTCGTTTCATCTGCGCTGTTATTTTCTCTGCCAGCTCCGGCCGAAAGGCCGCTGCCCGGTTGCGGTCCCGCCTTGCAAACGGCAGAACCATCCGCACTGCCATCCGCTTTGCCAGCCCTTCGTCGTGCAGGTCGTCCTCCAGCTTGCAGCAGGTCAGCAGCATCGCCACATCACAGCACAGCTCCAAGCTCTGGTTGCCCATACAGCAGGTTCGCTTGCGGAACGGATGCGCCATGCAGGTTTGCTGGCAGAACCGAATCTGCTCCTCCCTCAGCGCCATATCCAGCATCGCCAGAAAAACGAACTCGTAGTTGAGGGTCATCCGTGCAAACAGCCCGTATCGGCTTGCCAGCTGCTTGCAAAGCCCGCAGTAGATTCCCTGATAGACTTCCCATTCCTTGACTTTTAATTCTGCCTTGAGCGGCTTGATGTATCCAAACACTGTCCCTTTACCCTCCGCTGCTGCGTTTCTCCTCCCTATTTTACAATACTGCTCCTCTAATTTCTTGAACAGGTGGTAAATTTTCTACTGTTATCCTCCTTTCCTGCCTCAAAAAAGAAGGGATTTTTGTGTTTTCATCTAAAAAACAGCTGAGAGCGATTGTGTTCTCCACCGGATTTTCTGTCCATCCTTCCGCCTGAAAACCGAAAAAGTGCATTTTTCAGATTGTCTGTTCCTCCCGATTCTGCTATACTATCAGGTAGCTGTCCGGAATAAACTGTGTGGTCAGCTCAAAAAGAGGAGGAATTCAATTGTTAAATCTTCTGATGATTGCGGTGGGACTTGCCATGGACGCCTTTGCCGTCTCGATGACCAACGGGATGTGTACCTCCCGCCGCAGCAATCAACAGCGCTTCTTTGGAAACGCACTGCTGTGGTCGTCCATGTTCGGCCTGTTTCAGGGACTGATGCCGATGCTCGGCTATTTCCTCGGAAAAACCTTTGCCGAATTTATCTCGTCCATCGACCATTGGGTTGCCTTTGTCCTGCTTGCCCTGATTGGCGGCAAGATGGTTTGGGAAGCGGCCCACCCCGAGGAGGAGGAGTGCCAGACCACCCTTTCCTTCGGCGCCATCCTGACCCAAGCCGTTGCCACCAGCATCGATGCGCTGGCAGTCGGCGTCAGCTTTGCGCTGCTTCAGGTCGATATCCTCTGGGCAAGCGCCGTCATCGCTCTGGTCACCCTGCTGTTTTCTCTGGTCGGCTCCTATCTGGGCAAAGCCTTCGGCTCCCTGCTCAAGAGCAAGGCTGAGGTATTTGGCGGTGTCGTCCTCATTTTGATTGGCGTCAAGATTCTTTTAGAGCACACACTGCTGGCTTAATATTTTCGACAGAACAGGGGCGCTGTCCACTTGAGGTGGACAGCGCCCCTTCTGTATGCGGTTTCCTGTTGTCAGCGCGCTGATTTGAGCCTTAGCACAGCACTGACCGGGTAGTGGTCGGACGGATAAGCGCCGTCGTAGCTGGTGGTATCCACCGAAGCCTTGACGATTTCAAAATCATCCGACACGAAGATGTAGTCAATTGGCTTAAACTTCTGTTTGACCTTGCCCTTAAACCCGTGATAGGTGTTTCCAATCAGCTCGTTTAGGGAGCCGTAGATGTCCTGCAAACGGACATCCTGATAGCCGGAGAGATTCTCCCGCATCAGCTTGACCGCCTTGCTGTTTGGAGTTGCGTTAAAATCCCCCATCACAATGGTGGGCAACGGGTCATTCTGGTTGAACTGATGAATCTGCTCCAGAATCATCCGAGCGCCGAAGGTTCTGGCAATCGGGCTGACATGGTCAAAGTGGGTATTAAAGACCCGCAGGCGTCTGCCGCTTTTTTTGAGCTTGACCTCTGCCACCGTGCAGATTCGCGGATAGACCGCAAAGAGTGCACGGCTGGGAACATCCGGTTTTTTGGAGAGCCAGAAGGTACTGCAATTTCTAACCTCGACCTCCTCATTTTTGATGATGATGTCGGAGTGTTCGTCATTGTTTGGGTTGCCGCCGCTCAGACGACCCTTCCCAAAGATGCTGTATCCATCCAGCAGTCCTTTTAAATCCTGACGCATCTTCGGCAGAAATTCCTGAACTCCGATAATTGCGGCATCCGATTCTTCTATCATACGCGCAGCCAGAGCCTTGCGTGTTTCCCAACGGTTTTTACGCTGTGGGCCGAAGTCCCTGCGCAGATTAAAGGAAAGCACCTTGATTACATCTTCCTGAGCAACTGAGATAGCCATTGGCATCATTCCTTTCTGAATTGACCATTTCTCCTGTTTCAGGATGGGATCTTCCCTTAGAATATTTTGAGAAAATTGTCCAAAACTTCTAAGGGTCTATCATTATTATAGCACATTTACCGCGTTTTAAAAGAGATATATTTTACAAATGCCGAGAAAATTTTTGACCTTTTTGCAAACGATTCTCGTTTGCTCACCCCTCCTCTGAAATCGGCCCGTATCGGTCTGCAATCTGTCGGAACAAAGGGGAGGCAACACTGCCGCCATACTCTCCGCCCTCAATCAAAATGACGGCGGCATACCGCGGAGATTGCGCCGGGAAAAATCCCGCAAACCACGCATGGACGATTTCCTCGCCCTGTTCGTCATAGCTGCCGGTCTGGGCAGATGCCGTCTTGCCACCCGCTCCGCCGCTCTTCGGTTTTGCCATTGTGGCGCTGCCCTCCTCTACCACACCAATCATCCCTCTTTTCAGAATATCTGCGGTCTGTTCGGAAAAGACCCGAACCGGCGCTGTCGGTGCAATCGGCTCCAAGGTCGTGCCGTCCTGTGTCCTGCCCTGCACCAGCCGTGGCACCACCGCCCTGCCTCCGTTGGCGATTGCGCTGACCATCGCCGCCACCTGAATCGGGGTTGCCGTGAGCTTGCCCTGTCCAAAGGAAAAATTTGCCAGCTCGTACAGATTGGCAAGGTCGCTGCGCTGTGGCAGAGTGCCTGCCATCGCTGTGATGCCCGGTGCCAGACAGGTTTCCTGACCGAATCCCAGCGCCTTTGCCATTCCTAAGATTTTCTCCGCACCCACCCTTTGACCCAGCCGGATAAAATAGGGGTTGCAGGAATGTTCGATTGCTCGCTGAAGGTCGGTCTGCCGATGTCCGGCGCGGTTGTGGCAGTAAAAGATGCGCTCGCGAACGGTGATGCCTCCGACGCAGTCCACCGAAAAATCCGGCGAAATCCCACTTTCCAGCGCTGCCGCCGCTACTGCCAGCTTAAAGCTGGAGCCGACGCAGTAGGGCATCAGCGCCCGATTGAGCATCGGGCTGTCGGGTGCGTGCAAAGCCTCCTCTAAACGGTACGGGTCGTACTGCGGAAAGCTGGCGCTGGCTGTGATTGCGCCGCTGTCAATCTCCATCACGACAATCGCACCCCGCTCAATCTGCTCCGCACCCACCTGCTGCACGATTTCCTGCATCCTGCGGTCCAGCGTCAGCACCAGACCCTTCTGTACAGGACGGGACGAGCCCTGAATCTGCGCTCCGCTCCCTTCCAGCGATCTTCCCACCGCGTTCACCTGATACCGCACCTGCAAGGCTTCTCCTGCCGCTGCCAGCTCCTGCTCATAGGCGCGTTCCAGTCCGCACACACCGATTCCTTCCCCATTTTGATACCCCAGCAGATGCACCGCCAGCTGCTGTTTGGGGTCGTGCGGCAGTCGGGCAGCCACTGTAAAGTTTTCCACATCGGCTGCGTACACCTTCTCTCCGCCCTCCAAATCGAGGGCAAAGGGCTTTCCCTGCGCCGCACTGTCCAATGCCGCTCTGCGCTGCGGGCCGCTGATCTGCTCTGCACACGCCTTCACCGCCTCTGGGGTCGGCAGAACGGTGATGAGGTTGTGCTGCTCGGTATCGGTCAGCGGGATGAGATTTCGGTCATAGATTCTCCCTCTGGTCGAGCCGAGCTCCAGCGTGTAAATGCTCTGCTTCTGCGCCGCCTGCTGCAAGGCCCCATTCATGCTCAGGTAATACAGCCGTAGCATCAGCAGACAGAACACTGCCAGCGAGGCGCAGAACAACCACACCACCCTCCACTGCATCTTGCGGGATTCTTCCTTCATTTTTCCTCCGCCTCCTTCGGTGCTTCTGCCGCAGAGTATGGGCGGATTTCCTCTGCTTTATCCCCTCCCCGGCTCACCACCGGAAGTGTAAATAAATTTTGAGATGCCGGATTGGGACTTTTCCTTTGTAGGAAAGTGTGCTAGAATAGATGCGGTTCTTGGCAACCACCCCCGATTCTCTTGGAAAGAAGGTTCTTTGAATGGATATAAAGCTCATCAATGTTCCCCTCTACTACGGCTGCGACAACCCCGGCACCCATCTGGCGCCGCGGGAATTTTCCCGCAGTGGCCTGCCTGCCCGGATTGAAGCCTGCGGCCATCGTGTGGCAGACCTGACCGTACTCTCTGTTCTGCCCCCTCCGGAGGATAAATTCCAGTACCCTACCATGAAATATCGAGATGAGGTCTGCGACTGTTGCCGCCAGCTTGCCAAAGCGGTGGATACCGGCCGTCATCTCGGACAGTTTCCGCTGGTCATCGGCGGCGACCACTCGCTGGGAATCGGCTCGATTGCCGGTCTTTCCCGCACCATTCCTGCCGACCAGCTCAGCGTTATCTGGATTGACGCACACACCGACATCAACACCGACCAGACCTCCGACTCCCACAACATCCACGGGATGCCACTGGCTGCCTGTCTGGGCCTTGGCGACCCTTCCCTGTATCAGGAAATGGGTGGAAGCGTCCCCTTCCTGCTGCCGCAGAATCTGTTCTTCCTCGGCTCCCGCAGTATCGACCCCGGCGAGGAAACGATTCTTGCCGAGCACAACATCCGCACCGTTCGGATGCCGGAAATCCGTGAGAAGGGCATTGAGGCCTGCTGCCGCGAGCTGCTTGACTCGGTCAAGACCCCTTATCTCCATCTGAGCTTCGACGTCGATTTCATCGATGCCGACGATTTTTCCGCTACCGGTCTGCCGATTCCGGACGGCCCGAGCCTCGACCAAACCCACGAAGCTCTGCGCATCCTGTTTTCCGACCCGCGTCTCTGCTCTGCGGACTTTGTAGAATACAGTCCTCTGCACGACCACAACAGCGAAGGCTTAAACGCCTGCAACTCCCTGCTCGAGGAAATCCTCCGAGCGCTTGCAAAAAGAGCATAACAGCAAAAGAGGGCAGAACGAATCTGCCCTCTTTTTGTTTGATTGTCTATGATTTCATTTGATATTGGTCCAGCGTCACATGATAAACGATGGCGGTGCGCTCGTCATAGCAGACAAACAAAACCTGCTCCAAGGTCTGGTCCTCGCCGAGAAATTCCTGAATGGTGGCGATGGCAATTTCCGCTGCACGGTTGACCGGAAAATGATAGGCCCCGGTGCTGATGGAGGGAAAGGCAATCGTCTTGACGTTGTGCCGAACTGCCAGCTCCAAACAGGAACGATAGCACCGGCGCAGAAGCTCCTCCTCTTGGTGGTCGCCTCCCTGCCAAATTGGGCCCACCGTGTGGATAACCCACTTTGCCGGCAGCTGGTAGCCTTTGGTGATTTTCGCCTGACCTGTTTGACAGCCGCCCAGTCCGCGGCACTCCTCCAGCAGCATAGGGCCGGCCGCCTGATGAATTGCACCATCCACCCCTCCGCCGCCCAGCAGTGTCTGATTGGCTGCATTGACGATTGCATCCACCGCCAGAGTCGTGATATCCCCTGTTATGATTTTAAATCGTTCCATCAAATCTTCCCCCTGAAGCGAACTGCCTGTTTCTTACCTGTATTATTATAAGCTTTCATCCATCTTTTTTCAACCATCCGCTTTTAAAAAAACACAAGAAATTGTGGATAACCATTTCACCCAACACCAGATTTTGTTGTTGTCCTCTGTTTTGGGCATCCCTTGCCGACCGCAGCACCGCTCTATCCTATCACAGCCCGGTGAAGAATTTGCGCGAAAAAAGGAGAATGTCTGTTCCCAGACATTCTCCTTTTTAAAATCAGCAGACTGCACCGCCGACCGGATGCGGTTTTGCTCCGATGATTTCGTCCTTGCGTTCCAGCAGACCGTCGCCCAGCAGCTGCTCCTGGACATTCTCAAAGCCCAGCCGCTCGATGGTATCCGAGAAGCGTTCCCCGGCCTGTCCCTGCTCGCGGAACAGCAGGATTGCTTTTTCCACAATCTGCATGACCCCTTCCTCCGAGGTCACAATCGGGGTCAGCGGTCTGCCGTGTGCAAACTTCTTGCCCCAGCGTCCGCCGATGTAAATGCGGTAGCCGTACTGTCCGTCCGGCATGGCTTGGAATGGGCATTTGGAGATGCAGCGACCGCAGTTGAGGCATTTCTCCTGGTCGATTTGCAGCACCCCGTCAACCACCTTTGCCGCCTTGACTGGGCAGGCCTTTTCGATCTGACAGACCTTGCAGCCGCGGCACAGCTCCGAGCGGAAGCTCGGGATACGCTGACCCACGATGCCCAAATCGTTCAGATTCGGCTTCACACAGTTGTTCGGACAGCCGCCCACCGCAATTTTAAATTTGTGCGGCAGCTTCACCTGAGCATAGCCCTCGTAGAAGCGTTCGTGGATTTTTTCGGACAAGGCGAAGGTGTCTGCCAGACCGTACTGGCAGGTCGTTCCCTTGCAGGAAACCACCGGACGCACCTTGGCTCCGGTGCCTCCGGTCTGCATACCATGCTCCTGAAGAAAGGCACGCAGGCTGTCAATCTGCTGATACGGCACTCCCTGAATCTCGACCGTCAAGCGGGAGGTCATCGCAATCTCTCCATTGCCAAAGCGCTGTGCCGCCTCTGCGATGCACCGGCTCTGCTCTGCCGTAATCTTTCCGTTTCGGGTGATGACGCGCGCATTAAAGCGGTCTGTTCCCTTGTTGTGCAAAAAGCCCCAAGCCTTCACCCGCATGATGTCCTCCGGGCTGACCGTCACCGGCCCGCTCGACTCCGCCATCTGGGCGCTTTCCCCGCCGCTCAAGGTCTCCTCAAAGCCCAGCAGGGTGTTCACATCCGTATGCAGCAATCTTGCCAGCGCAGGCAGCAGGGTGATGTCCGGGTAACTGCTCGCAGTTTCCCACTCGTCCACCGCTGATGCACAAACTCCCAAGCAATCCGCTACCTGTTCCTGCGTCATTCCCAGCGCTGTTCTTCTGGCGCAGATGATTTCGTTGATGTTCATCCGTTCTTCCTCCCGTTTTTTATTTGCTTTTATGATAGCAATTTCCCGTCTGCCTGTCAATCGAATCCATTTCCTATCGAAAAATGTCCTAACGAAAAAAGCGGAGATTCTGCCCCAAATCGGTGCAGTAATCTCCGCTTGCTGTTATCGATTGTTTCCCCAGTAAATCAGCGCCAGCATCCCCGGTCCGGTGTGCGAACCGATGATTGGGCCGATTTCCTCTGTTTCAATTTCTGCCTCCGGAAAATGAGCGCGAACCGCTTCTTCCAGCTCCTCTGCCGCCTCCCGGTCGTCGCCGTGTCCGATGATGACCCGCTTTCCCATCTGCGGCTGCCAGCCCTGCTCCATCCGGGAAATCTGCGCCTCGATTGCCCTCTTTCTGCCTCGCGGCTTTTCCTGAACCTGTAGCTTTCCCTGCGGGTTCAAGTGGAGCATCGGCTTGATTTTCAGCGCAGTTCCAACGATTGCCGAAGCGGTGTTCACCCGTCCGCCGTGCTGTAAATGCTCAAAGGTGTCCACCGTGAACCAGTGGCAGACCCGCATCCGATTTTCCAAAATCCAGCAGTTCAGCTCCTCCAGAGCCATGCCCTCCCGCTGGTGACGCTCCGCCTCCAGCACCAGAAAGCCCTCTCCGACAGAGGCGCAAAGGCTGTCAATGCAAATCAATTTCCGCTGTGGATATTGCTCCTGCAGCTCCTCCATGCACAGCTGCGCCGATTCCACCGTTCCGGACATTCCGGACGAGAAGCACAGATAGATAATATCCTTTCCTTGCCGGAGAGCCGGTTCAAAAGATTCCAGATAAACCGTCGGGTTGATTCGGGAGGTGCTTGCAAAATTTCCCATTCGCTGAAGCCGGTAAAATTCGGTGACCTGAAGATTTCCGTCCGGGCCGTAGGTATATTCATCGCCCCCGATTTGAATATCCATCGGAATCACCTGAATCCGCCCATCCTTCACCGCTTCACAATCTGCAATGTCCGCTGTCGCATCCGTAAAAATCTGATAATCTGCCAACGCTTGGACTCCTCCTTCTGCCTGAACTTCCTCCCAGCACCTGTCCCGTGCGGGAATTTTTTCCTTTTTGTCAGAATCTATTATAAAAGACCAAGCTCTAAGAATCATTAGACAGATTGCAGCCTTCGTCTAGTTTTCAGACAAAGCATCTTTTTTGTCAATTCTTGCCAGTGCGTTTTCCCAAACCAGCGCCTCACCCTCAGTATCGGTTGATGGTTTCCTGCGAATCAAAGCACCCCTTGAGCTTTTCCAGCGCCTTTTTCTCAATTCGTGATACATAGTGCCGCGCCTATTGTAAACGATTTGGCCTAAGAAATCGCTTCCAGCTCACGGAAGCGAAATTGAATGATGATTTGTTTGTCCTCGGTCAGCTCAATCCGTTCGATTAGACTGACCAGCAGCTCCCGACTGGTGAGAGCTGAATCCAGGAACTGCTTCACCAGTGCCCTGGCTTTCTCTTCGGTGTTCACCGGCTGTCGGATTTGTTCCTCAAGGCCCTTCAATCGGTTCTCCAGAACGGCGCGGTCCATCTTCACCTTCTGGTAGATGCGCTGAAAGTCCTCTTCGGAGAGCAGTCCGCTGAGTCGATCCAGATACATCTGATCCAGATTGGTGCTCAGAGCGGTGATTTTGGATTGCAGAGCTTGGATTTCTGCCTTACAGTTGGATTCCCTGTCGGCATTTTCCACCGTTTCCTTGGCAATCGAGCGCAGTCGGTCAGGATTCAGATAGGCTTGACAGACCTCTCGAACCTTGGCAAGCACGGCTTCATTCACCGTTTCCTCCTTGATGGAGTGACAGGTACAGATGCCGGCCTTGGTAAAACGCTGGTAGGTTCGGCAGACAAAGAACAGCCGATCCTCTCCGGCGGCATTCTTGCGGTTGATGACTGCCATCGGATATCCACATTCGTGGCAAAAAATCATCCCCTTCAGCAAGAAGTCATAGGTTCTGCTGCGGGTGTTCCTGCGACTGTTGAGCAGCATCTGAACCTTCTGGAAGGACTCCTTGTCAATCAGCGGCTCGTGGGTATTTTCCACCACGACCCAGTTTTCCCGATCCTGCTTGATACACTTTTTGGACTTGTAGCTGATTTTCACCGTTCGTCCCTGAACCATGTTGCCCAGATAGATCTCATTCTGTAGCATTTCGGAGATGCGCTCGCTGGACCACAGTCCGGTATATGGGCCTTTGCGTCCCACATTCCAGCCGCAGTAGGTGGCAGGAGTCATCACGCCCTCCTCATTGAGCGTCTGAGCAATCTTTCGGCAGCTCATCCCACCCAATGCCATCGCAAAAATCCTGCGCACCACAGGGGCTACTTCCTCGTCAATGACAATCTTGTTTTTCTCTGTCGGGTGCATCTTGTAGCCATACATCGGCTTGCCGCCGATGAACTGGCCTTTGCGCTGTTTGTCCCGCTTGACAGACTTAATCTTCTTGGAAATGTCCTTGGCATACATATCATTCATGATGGCACGGAATGGGGTAATGTCGTTGGCTGTCGACTCCACGCCGGTGTCGATGCCGTCCAACAGCGAAATGTAGCGCACTCTCTTTTCCGGGAAGTACCGCTCCATATAATGGCCGGTCATGATATAATCACGGCCCAGACGGGACAGGTCCTTGGTGATGACCATGTTGACCTTCTTGGCTTCGATGTCACCGATCATGCGCTGAAAATCAGGCCGCTCAAAGCTGGTTCCGCTCCATCCGTCATCGACATAGGTATCGTAGACAGAAAGGCGATGCTGCTGAACAAATTCATTGAGCAGAGATTTCTGGTTGGTTACGCTCTGGGATGGCCCTTCGGTCTCATCCTCCTTCGATAAACGGATGTACAATGCGACATGGTAATCCATCGGGTTGCTTATTTCTAAGTACATAGGTTCCTCCTTGAAATATGCGACCACTCATCGAAAATATTGTACAACAGGTTTTTCGGGCGTCGCAAGGATGCGGATAAGATAAAGCCGAAACGACTCCTCCAACAATTCATCAAGGCTCTTCTCGGACTCGGTATATATGCAGTGTACAATGGGCAACGTTTTTTTCATGTATTCCACCCCCTTTGTTCATGATATGTAAAAGGACAGCCTTTCTTGCTTGTCCCTGTTTCGAATCCAAGACCATTCCCCAAAATCGTGTAGATGCACAATTTTCGGGAACAAAAAAGCGGCCTGCCGTAAAACAGGTCGCTTTCGGATTCTGTATGTTATGCTGGAATTCAGTACAGAACATCTGCTGATCGATGAGAGCTGTGATTTTTCTTCCAGCAGGATGTCGTCCTTCGAACCCCTGATCCATGGATTTCACATCGGCGCTGTTGTACTGCTAAAGTGCAAGGCTCAGCATCAGTGCTTTATCCACATTCAGCATTTCATTCGTAGAGATTTTCCCCAAATACCCCAAAACCCTGTCCTTATCTATGGTGCGCAGCTGCTCCAGTCTTTCCTAAAAAAAGGGTACAAAAAAGGACGGCACAAAGTTGTGTCGTCTTTTAGGAAAGGCTATTCGGTTTTAATGGTCTATTAAGCTGCCTAGCTGGCACCATTTAGAAACAATGGAGGTTGGTTTGCCCTCTCTCAGGCATTTTTCCAGCTCTTCCTTGTATACCTGTGCAGCACATTTATCGCCGTTTCTCTGGAAATCACAATAATTAAAGGGAATATATAGCTCTCCAAACCTTTTTCTGTATTCAATTTTTAATTCTAATACATTGTGCTCTCTCATATATGCGGAATCGACTTTTGCTACAACCACTTTATTTCTCCTCACCAGGAAGTTCATGTTCCTCCCTCCTGCAATCTTATCTGGAGTTCCATGACCTCTTCTGCTCTTTCAGGAGAAACTTCACTATCTACTTCATACATAATCTCATGATCTCCCGGATATGGAATTAGATGCGATCTCTCCCCAAGCCATATTTCAGGAGGAATAGAAAAACTATCCGGAAATGCGTCACAGCTGCCAACCGTTTTTAAATGCACACAACACGTGCAAATCGGACTAAAAAAATGCTGAAATGGGTCACCATCAAATGATACCATTTCTTCTTCATTTTCCTTATTCATCTTCTGCCTCCTCCCATGGAATAAAACGATAATCAAATCCAAGTTCTTCTGACATTTTTTGAACTGCTATATTGTGGTAGATTGCTGCGAAGTTACCCATTGGCATCTTCTCTTTCCGGGTAGAGTTCGTTGTCTTTTATGAGTTGAATAAAACCTCTCTCATAGGCACGTCTGGCTTGGTTCAAACTCATATGATTCGCACAATCCTCCTCGTCAGGATTGTCCAGTTGTCGGTTCCTTTCGGCTCTTACGAATTGCCTTCTTCGTAGTCCGAATCAGTTCAAGAAATGCTTGAAGTTCCGCCGAATCACAATCATTCCGTTCTTCGGCAATTTTCTTGTTGTATGTGTGCTTCGCCTGAGCCATTTTCGCTAAAATAAACTGCAATATTTATTTCAGCTTTTCGAGAATCTCATCTGCGCTCATACCATTTACCAACAGCTTCTTCAGTACCGCTTCGGCCTCTGCCTTTTTTGCTTCTTCGGCTATTTTCTGATCCGCTTTGGCTTTCTTCTCTTCGAGCTTGGCTACTTCTTTCTCGGCAGATTTTAAAGCTGCACGTTTTTCTTTTAGACTAGATTTTTTCTCTTCGATATCGTTCTGGATTGCTTCTATTTCAGTGGTCAAGGTTGTGATATTAGACCGCTTCTCAGCAATCTGGGCTGCAACGTCAAATTTAGGGCGATTTTTGCTTCCTTTTGTTCTGGCCATTGATGTATCCTTCTTTCTGTATATAACTTAATTTAAGTATAACACCGTATGGACATGAAAGCAATATCATTATTTTCTCTTGCAATCTAAATATTTCATCAAAAATTGAATACGCCGGTTTCGAATCATGATAAAGTGCAGTTTCATTATGCAATCGACCAGCAAAATTCTTTTCCATGATAGATTTTCTGAATAAGAGTTTCTTTTTGAGCACCATATTTAGACAAAATAACCGATGGAATACGAAAACTTTTTAGAGGATACTTCAAGGAGGCACTCGATCTCGTATGCCTGCTCCTTGATGATTTCTTCCGGACTTGTTGGTTCCGCATTTTTCCGGGGTCGCCCTTTCTTCTTCGGAAGTGTTTCGGCTTCTCTTCGAGCTTGCTCATGATTATACCGTGTGACCCAATTTACGATCTGCTTCTTTTCCAGCCCCAATGGCTTTGCTATTTCTCCAAAAGAGGGTAAAATTCCACTCAACACGGAATCTTACCCTCTTCTTATTTTCTAATCATCACACGAATATGTAGGTTTGTCAAACATATTGGACAGTGAACTCTGCAGGAGAAAGCCAGTGGAGGGGTCTCATAGGTAAGTTGTTGGAGCGGCGGTTGTGGGCGGAAAGCTGCTTTGAAAAGTCGTCCAAGGAGTAGAAAGCGGCTTCCAGGCATTCTGCGTTCATCGTCGATGATATAACCAAAGACACCTACTGCACCACTCAGGCCGGAAAATTTGAACCGTTCAAAGCGACAATCAATGCCACAAAGTATGGTCATTATTCTTTACTCTGTGGCATTTGATTTTTGGTTCTCAATTATATCACGGGAAAATCACACGATTCACTTCGTTTTTTTACATAGGACTTATTGAATTGCACAAATGTAAACAAACAGCACTAATCGTCATCATCTGAATCTCTATCATCCGACTCAAAATCATCGTCCGAATCTCTATCATCCGGCTTAAAATCATCGTTTGAATCTCCATCATCCGGCTCAAAATCATCGTCTGAATCTCTATCATCCGGTTTAAAATCATCGTCCGAATCTCTATCATCCGGCTCAAAATCATCATGGTCAAATTCGTCGTCCGGATCCAAATCATCATGCAGATCGTCAAAGAAATCACCGACATAATCTGCAAAATCCCTGATGTCGATTCCCTCCTGCGCCAAATAGTTTACCAAATCCTCCATAGAAAATCCGGCAAGCTGAGAGTAGTCCAAATTCGGGTTTTCCGCAACCAGATACTGCAACAAAGCAGCCTTACCAATTGAGATTCCATATTTTTCTGCTAAATTTTCCATTTGGTCATCCGCATCGATCCTCTGATTGAAAACGGTTCCCGAACCTACCAAAGAGGTCAAGCAGGTTTGAATTTCGTTTGATAGCTGAGTTTGCAAAGCCAACGCTTTTTCCTTATTCCTGCCATCAACAGACAGCAGCACGGTATCTTTGGTTTCGTTAAGATAGCCATGCTTCCACATGGAACCAAGCAATGCATTAACTGCAACATCCAGTTTCGAATTTTTCAGGTTCATATCGTCCAAAACAATTTCACCATCAGAATTGTTTGCTGTTGCAGAAATGACTTTATCATTGCAATTGACTTGCAGGGTGATGCTTGGATTTACATCCAGATAAACGGTTGTATCGACCCGAATACTGACCATATAAAACGACAGCAAGCAAACGACGAAGCAAGCGGCAATGGATGCGCCCCATTTCCAAATCCCATGGACACTATGTTTTTGAGATGCCGTTCCATCCAGACACCATTCATCACCGGACGCTTTTTCTATCGGCTGTTCCCATATTTGTTTGGCAAGATCAGGCGTGAGGGAATTTATTGCTTTATTTAAATGGCTATATAAAAAAGAATCGATTATTTTCATAGCTTGTTCTCCAATTCTCTACGCAATTTTTTGATACTCCGGTTGTATTTTGACAGAACTGTTGACAATGGCATATTCAAAAGCCTGCTGAGCTCTCGATGTTTCAGTCCTGAAACAGCGTGCAGCATCACAATTTGACATTCTTCCCGTGATAAAATGCGAAATGCTGTTTCCAAAACAAGCCTATCCTCAAGATCCTCGATTTGGCTGCAATCAGGAGTTTCCTTTATTTCATCAAACGGGATGATAGAGTCGTGCTTGCGCTGGCGGAATTTCATCATACAGATATTTCTGGCAATGGTAAGGATCCATGCCATGGGCTTCCCTTGGGAACTGTAAAAATGGGCTGCGGAACGAATTTTCAGGTAAGTTTCCTGCATAACATCTTCGGCATCCTCCCGATTGCGCATCAGAGATAAAGCATAAGAAAAGATGGCATTACTGGATTGCTGATATAGCTCGAAAAAAGCGTCTTTTTCCCCTAAAGCAATTCGTTCAAAAAGCTTTTCGTCTATTTGACTGATTTCATGTTCTTTGGGCTTATCATAAGCCACAGTAGCAAATATCAACATGATTTTTTACTTTAATTAAGATATGATGTAATCCATTTTCTTTTCCTTTTTAATTATAATTCATTTTTATCATGCTGCACAAGCCCCGAAACGATAGAAAGGTTGCCGTTTCTGCAACGAAGCTCGTCTATAAATTCTTTTTCCTGATTCACATCCCGCATCTCTATACGATAAGAAAGCTCATACATTGTACCCATGTTCGTCGTCTTCACACGTTCTAACCTTGCGCTTCTGGTATATGCCTGGAACAGATCGTCGAAAATACCAGTGTAGTTCAAGTCTTCCGGAATCGTAATGCGAAGCTGTCTTTCTTTTGAATTGTCCCATCCAAAATGAGATTTTTCCAGAACAAGGAAAGCTGTGCCAACAACCAATGTGATAATTGCTGCGAGTGAAAGGAATCCCATGCCCGCCGCAAGGCCCACCGCCATAGCAAAGAAAATAAAACCGATTTCTTTCGCACTGCCAGGTGCGCTTCGGAAACGAACCAAGCCGAAAGCACCCAATACCGCTACGGAAGCGCCCAGATTTCCATTGACGATCATAATAACAGAGGTCACCAAAAGCGGCATTACCGCAAGAATCACGGAAAAGCTACCCATATGTACGCCTGAGCACTTATAGATCAGCGCAATCGCAATCCCCAAAATCAGTGCAGATGCCATGGCTGCTGCAACTGCCGCAATAGAAAATGTACCTGCGTGAAAAATACTGTTTAACATACCTTTTTCCTCCTAATTTCTTCCCAGTTTTCTTCCGCATGGAGCATAACCTGTTCCAAATCAAAAGCCTGATGTTCCTTTTTATAGATATTTCCATATTTTGAAAACGAAACCGGATAAATCGAGAGTTCTGATAGAATTTGCGCAAACCACAGTGGTGTCGCTCCCATCACTTTACTTTCCATGAGATGATAGCCCTCGGGAAGAAGTAGCTCTCCGAAATCTCCTTCTTCCAGGGATATTTTGAATCTCCTGCTCCGGATATTTTGATCAAAGGTTACACGGAAATCGTGGTCCTCTTTACCGAAAAGTGCAATGCGGTCGTATGCCAAATAAATGCCCCTTTCAAGAGGATACCTTTTCAAGAAAAAATCAATTTCGTGTACAATTTGCCCATCGATATTAGGGTGAATCCCGTGCTCTACATAATCATAGGCTTCCTTGAGCGTCAACTGAATTCTGCGCTTGTTGACCACTTTTTTGTATTTTTTCTTAATTTCCAAGAAAACCTTGGTATCTAAGGTCGGTATCCCATAACTGCGCAGCCTGAGCTTTTCTTTATAGGCAGGCTTTTCAATGGAGCGGCGAATAAGCAGGCAATCCGGTGTGTCATAATAAATATTGCAAATCGTTGTCAGACCATAATCATCCACCTGCATATATGGAGCTAATCGGTAGCGCAAAGTTCGGTAGACAGAGTCTGTCATCAAATATTTTTTCTCATAGCGATTAAAAACAGTCTGTACCATTTTCTTTTCCTCTTCATATAATCAAGTGTTTTTTATTGAAAATTCAAGATTTTTCAACCTTTCATATCTCAGTGAATAAGCCACAGCTCCTATCTCGTTAATTTTTGAGAGATTTCCATGTGGTTTCCGTTACTGATGACGGTTACATTTCCATCCTTTGTCTGGAAAATTTGAACATGATATCGTTTCAGCAGTTCCAGCGTCTGGGTCTGCACCGGATTCTTTTCTGATGAGCAAATCACCGCATATTTGGGAGACACGACTCCCAAAAGCTCTTCCAACGCTGTGTTGTATATCCCATGATGAGGAACCTTCAAAAGGTCACAGGTGTCAGCACTTCCAGAGGATATCCACTCTCGAATCCGTTTTTTCTCTGCATCCCCAGAGAGAAGAAACTTATTGTCTCCATGGGTAAGCGTCGTAATCAAAGAGAAATTGTTGTCTACTTCAACTGTGGAATCAGGAATCTCATAGGAAAGTGGAGGCTCGACCTTGACCATGGTATCTCCAAATTGAAATTCAATCGGTTCCGTCAAGAACTGCGGCTTTATCTTTTTTTATCTAAGGATGTCATAAAATCCAGATATTCGGTATGGCTTCCCTCATAGTCCGGAAGGAAAACCTGCGCTACATCCAACGACTCCACTAAAGTATCTGCTCCGCCTACATGATCTTGGTCATAATGGGTAATAATCAGCACATCCACCTTGAAAATTCCTTGGTTGGTTAAAAAGGAAACAACTTCCTCTCCATCATCTTCTTCACCGGCACCAATTACCATCGTTTTTTCTTGCGTCTGGGCAATGATAGCGTCTGCTTTTCCAACTTTCAGAAATGTAATTTTTAACGCATCCTTTTGTTCACTCTCCATATGAATATTTCCGGAAACAAAAAGTAGGGCTAAAATAGAGATGGCTAAGAGAAGGGCAATTGCAATCATTGATTTTTTACTGGACATTTCTCGTCCTCCTTTTTCTCTGTTCTATGAAAACAATGCACAAGATCTACATTTTATCGCACAGATTTCAAAAAATTTATTGGTGTGCTTTTTTGTGTTGGACGCCAAGACTGTTTCAGCCATAAAATTTCTGGTAAAAGCCAAAAAAAAGCGAAGGCAAATGCCTTCGCTTTTTTGCTTCTAAATATTTGGTTTCCCTCTCGGTTGTGCAGGCGGTTGATTCGGGGTATCATCCATAATCGCAGCGATTCTGGATATTCGGTATCAGGAAATGGCGACTTGACCGGTAAATGTCATGATACCGAACCAGAGCAGGAACGCGGCAAAAATGAAGAAACCGATTCCACCCAAAACAGACCTTCGCGGTCTGTTTTCCGTAATGCGTTCCGGCTTAGCCGGGTCATAGTATCCCATCACCTGCCGTCCCAGCTCCCGCTTGCTGGAAAGGGCCTGACGGCTCGAGTACCGATAGATCTTTCCATTCACTGTGTACTCATAGGTCGGAAGATAAACCGTCTCCCGGCGCAGCCGATCACTGCCGTCCTTTTGGTGCTCCCACCGTTCATCGGCTGATTCCTCGATCCATATCACCTTCATCATCGTGGTGCCTGTGTACCGCCGCATGTCATCCTCGTATTCCTTCTGTGCGCCTTTTCGACGACGGACACCAAGCCATGCCATCAGCACGGCCGCGAGGAGAAAGCCAATGCCCGCTGTGATATACTGCATATATCCTGCGGGCCATGCTACAAGCGCTACTGCAAGAATGAAACCGATCACGATAACTTTGATGCTCTTCATACATCCTCCTTCCTGTTGCCATGGGTAGAGATATCCTCTTATAATACCGGTGGTTGGTTCTGCACGGCATCCACAAACAGGAAGGTCAGCCCGATGTAGCCAATGCAGATTAGCGCCAGCAGCGCACAGAAGAAGGTGCATAGGAAATATGCGGTTTTGTTTTTGTGCAGATATTTGCGGCTCAGCACGATGCCGCCAGCAGCCAGCACCAACAGCACGACAGCAAGCCAAAGGGGCATATCACCCACCTCCTTGATCAGCTGCGGAATATGTCAATCAGATCCGTAAACCAGTTTAGCTCGCGGGCAAAGCGTTGGCGCAGCTGTTCTGGATTTTCATAGCCTTTGCCGATGTCGAAAAAGCCGCGTCCGCTGTGAACGGCAAGATACACCCTGCCGTCGGGGTTGAGATTCACAGCAAATTTACCGATGGAGGAATCTGCCAGTGCCAGAATCTGCTCCACCCGACCGGGAGTCAGGATGCGAAGGGCGGAGGCTTCCTCATCGCTTGTCAGATTGAAGCGCTTGTCGAAAACCTCGTTGCCTGTTTTGATGGTCTTGGCGCTGAACAGCTTATCCAGCCTTTCTCTCGGCCAGATGGTCAGCCATGTCGGAAATTCTTGTCCCAGCTCGCACAGCATCCACTGACCGGTGTAGACAGACTGCTCGTTCTTTTCCCACAGGCCCGTTTCCTCCCGCTGGACCTCGTCGACCTCCGTCAGCCTGACGGTACACAGCTCTGTAGTCAGGCCACGATATGTTCCCCGAACATACCCACTGCCGCTACAATGGGTGTGTCTGGGCAGGGGTATGTTCGTGTCCTCTGCGTCCAGAAGATGCGGCGTGGGGTTCATCTGCACGTTTTCAAGGGCAGCGCTTACGATGTCCGGTGCGATGGCATCAAAGGTTTGCTGGCTTGCCTTGTCCTTGGACTTGCCCTGCACCATCTGCCCCAAGCCAAGGATCACGCCGCCGATGACGACCAGCACAATGTTGCCGCCCAGAATGATGCCTGCAATGGCGACCACCCCGCCCAGCAGCGAAAGGAGCTTTCCTGCCAATCTTCCGCCTTTACTCTTGTTCAGCTGCTGCGACAGCTGTTCATCTGTTATCGTTCTGTTCTGTTCTTCCATGTTCTACTCCTTATTTTTCCGCACTGTCAAAGCGAAATGTCACGCCGGATTCATTCACCCACAGCGTGCCGCATTCCACAACCTCATCTTGAGTGTTCACAAATTCTCATGTCGCGTCATCGTAGATGCGCAGACACAGCTGCTCATCCTGATGCTCCCAAAGCACTACTGACTGATGGTAACGGTGGAGAGCTCCTCCTGAAAGACATAGCGCTCCTCTGCATCCCAGAGCCAGACCATCTGCGTACTTTCGCCGGGTGCATGGACAAAGCTGACGCATACATCGCTTTCCCCATCTCCGTTTATGTCATCAAAGGAAATGTCGTTGAAGGACTCCTTGGCATCCGAAATCGTCATAGGAAAAGCAACACTGTCAAACAAAATCTGATTCTGCTCATCTCTGTAAAAGGCTGCGCTGTTTTCATCAATGGTGACCAACACCTTCACACTTCCCTCGCCGGTATGGGTGATGGTGCCGCTGCCGACCACCATGTCGGTCGTGCGCCAGTCATCTCCCGCGACATCGTCAGAATTGCCGCAGGCGGCAAAACTCAAACACAGCGCCAGCGCCGATATCAGTGCAAGAACCTTTTTCATCCATTTTTCCTTTCCATGGCGTTATGCCATTTTCTGATAAAATTTAAACTCGTCACTCCAGCACATGGTATCTTCATCGATGGGGTCAAGCTCATAGACCACATCGTCGAACATAGTGGAGCTAGCAAGATACGGCACCTCGTCGTCATCGGAGGCCGTCTCAATGATACCGCAGTCCATCATGACCGGGTCACCGTCTCCGTCAGGTCGCTCCATCAGCTCCCAGTTGCCGTTTTCATCGATGACAATGATGCTGCGCGCGTCAATCTCGGCGTCCTGATACCAGGTGCCTGCCAGTGCCTCAAAGCCGGTATCCCCGATATTTTCGCCCGGAACATCTCCGGTCACCTTCGTAAAGGTGCCGAGCTCCGCCACATACAGCGCTCCAACCTCATCGAACCAACTACGGTAGGCGATGCCATCGTGTTCGTTGTAAAAATAATCATCGTCATACTCTGGAACGAACTGAATGAAGCCGCTGGCAGTTATCTCATCGTCGTCATCATACAGTGCAAAGCGCACCTCGTCTCCCTCATCGCTGGTAGCGACAATCAGTGTGCCGTCGTCCTCGCCCTTCCATACGCCGCCGTAGAGATAAAGGTCTGCCATCTGTTCGCTATCCTTGACCAAGCCCTCGATGGAATCTGGAACATCGTAAAAATTGTTGTCGCTGCCATCGTCGCCGTAGTCCTCGTTGGTCTCGCCGCAGGCGGCAAAACTCAGGCACAGCACCAGCGCCAATGCAAGAGACAGATATTGCTTCCAATGTTTCATTTTGTTCTTCTCCTTTTTTAGATTAATGGTGTCAATGCTCCTGCTCCGCCATAGACAATATTTCATCGTGGCTCAGCTCCACATCGCCGAAGCGGACAAAGATGCCATTGGTCACAGCGCTGTTCCAAACCCGTGTATCGGCAAGCGGGCGAAACCGAATCTTGTCCAGATACGGTTTCATGTCCAGTAGGAGCCGACTTCCTGACACAAAATCGACCTGTAAAATATAGTCGGGCAACGGAGTGACAGCCGTTAGATACCTTCGATTCAAGTGTGCGCCTCCTTTCCAAGAAAAAGAAAAATCCACCCTACAATGATATTGTACGATGGATTCTTTCGGATAACCATTAACCAAAAGTTAGTTTTTTTGTCGAAGCAGCTCGGCAAGTTGCTGATAGCGTATCATTAAGTTCGCAAAAGAGAATCAAAAATAGACAAGCCATTAGGGCTCCTGTAAAATGATCGTTGTCCAGAAAATCATCATGCAAAGGAGAGACCTTAATGGCTCACAAAAAGAATAACACAAATCTCACAGAATTGCTACTGCAATGTGTCACGCAACCGGATCCCATGCTGAGCATGCTGGAATGGCTCTGCACACAGCTCATGGAAGCTGAGGTGGATCAGCAGCTGGGCGCAGAGAAAAGTCAGCGCACAGACGGAAGAAGCGGATACCGCAGCGGATACCATCCTCGGCGTCTGGATACCCGCATGGGAACGATGTACCTCATGGTGCCCAAGGTTCGTCAGGGCGGTTATATCCCGTTCTTTGTCACGGAACGCAAGCGCAGTGAGGCTGCGCTCATTCAGGTCGTTCAAGAGGCATTTGTACAGGGCGTTTCCACTCGGAAAATGGAGAAGCTGGCACAGAGTCTCGGCATTGAAAATTTGTCCAGAAGTCAGGTCAGCGAGATGACCAAAGGACTCAACGAGCAGGTCAATGAGTTTCGGAATCGGCCTCTTTCCAATACTGTGTACCCCATTTTGTGGGTGGATGCACTGTATGAAAAGGTTCGTGTAGATGGCAGAATTGTCAGTATGGCAGTACTGATCGTGTGTGGTATGGATATCATTTCCCAGAGCTTTATTTCAGGATAAACAGAACGGGAGGCTATACTGCAACATAGCCTCCCTCCACAGAAACAAATATTAAACTTATTTAGTTAGATTCATAAATTGCCACTACAAAACACACTTACGCTATCTTTTACTGAATTGATACAAACTTCAATCCATTCTCGGTAAACTCTCGATATAGCTGAATCCGCTCTCCAAAGCGCTCTGCTGCCAGAGAAATCTCTGCCTGAGTAGGATGGGTGTTCATCATCTTCCAACGAAGCTCTTTTTCCGGGGATGCTGCATGATGTCCTGCATCCTTGCCTGTACGAAAGTGGGCAAGCATCTGCTCAGACAAAGCTCCGTTGCAGACATAGCTGCCGATCACCGTATTTTGCTGGGCTGCCAGATCAACACCTTTTTTCAGCGACTGATAGCCATGCTCGGAATCTGCATAAAAGGCCAATGTACAGAAAATACCCACAGTCCTTCCCTTCAGTTTTTCCAGAAAAGCGTGCATCTGTTCATTCGGCCCGCCTTTATCTACCCAGTAGCCCAACAGAAGAATATCCCCATCCAGTACCGGTTCTCCATCTTTCAGGTCATGGATCGATTTATCCACTCCAGTGAGAGAATGGTAAATCCCTTCTGCTACTTTGCGGGTGCACCCGCTCAAACTTGAATAAATAATCTGAACTTTCATTATATCTCTCCTTATCGCAGAGTCTGAAGATATTCTTCCACCCACTCCAGCATCTGATCTGCTCCTTCTATTCCCATCAGCGGCAGATGTGATGCAATCTGCGCCCCTCGAATAACCGGCATACTGATGCGAAAAATCGTATTATCCGCTGGACAGACACACCTGGAAGCATCATCAGCCAGAATCAGGCATCGATGTTTTTGGTGCAACATATCCAAACGCTCTTTTTCTCTGGAAGAAAAAACGACCTGTTCCGATGGCTTTCCGATCAGTTTGGAACTGTGTGTACACAGGCTGACTTCCACAGAAATCCCCAGCTCCTGCAAAAACCGTCCAATTCCGCATATCGTGTGGTATTCGCCCACCAGCACTGCCCTCGCCTGATCCTGTTTGAGCATCCGAACATACATCGGATACTGTGCTGCACCCTGTATCTTCTCGACCAGCTCCGATCGGAAGGCAGGTTCAATCGGGCAGCCAGTTCTATCCGCAATTTTCTCCAGCCAGTCCAAAGTCCCCTGATAACCATATGGACACCCTGTCACAATCGGTGTACCGAAGCGGCTTTTCAGGATTTTGGCTGCGGCAAGGCCCTCCTCGCGCAGTACCAAATTGAGTCTTGCTCCTCCCATTTGCTCCACTGCATCAATGCTGCTCTCACCGCACAGACAGGCTCCAATCTGAAAACCAAATGCCCGTTCCAGCAAGTATGTGAGCTGCCGGTAATCGGAAGCTGCCCGATACGATCCCATCGAAAATCCAAGCAGATTCACCTTATTTTCCTGCACCTCCGGGTTCTCCAGCGCAACCTCCTGCGCCAGCAGTTTTCCCGTTTCCATAACTCCGGCACAGTAATCTCCCCGGAATCCACCCTGATCAAAGGCAATCAGCCTTGCCCGGACACGCTCCTGCATATAGCTGCATACCCCTTTTATATCGGTACCGATTACCGCAGCAACCGAGGAAGCAACCACAAAAATCACTTTTGGAGCAAAATTCTGGTCAATCTCCAGAATTGCTTTTTCCAGTCGGGTGACATCCCCCATGACAACATCATCTTCACTCATATGGGTCGTAAACAGCCGGTTTTGCTGATTTTCACCCAGTTCATGAAACAGCCCGATGCTGAAGTGTGTGGTCCCTGCCGGTCCATATTCCAGTATAACACAGTTTTCCAGTGCCAGCAAACTCCACAGAATCCCCATCCGATCAGATGGAGTCGGTAAAAATCGTGTCAGACTCATCTCAGTCCCACCTCTTTTTGATATTGATGGGCTTCCTCTGTGGCATTCGCCAGCTGAGAAAGCATAAACTCGGTCACCTCAAATCCAAGCATGGAAGATGCTGCGTCACAGCGCACCACTGCCATTCCTTTTTTCCGCAGTCTGGCTGGATACTCATGTCCCAAATACAAATGCGGATGCAGTACATCATATAATGACTGCAGAGGAGCTATATTGGCACTTTTTGTCACATAAGGATTGGTTTTGGACAAGATTTCCTGCAGATAATCTTTTTCCTGTTCGGGCTCAATCTGTGCAGTCTGAATCAACTGCGGAATCATACCGATCTTGCACAGAAATGCATTCAATTCCAGACAGTGAAACGGAGTGTTTCCGTAAATATAGCCGATTCCAAATAATTTTTCTTTAACTTGTTCCACGCACTTCTGTGCTTTTTTGTAGTTTTCTTCCAGCTGCGGAGGCAATTCTCTCTGCAAGGCATCAAACAGCATCTGATAAGCTTCCCATATCCTTTGCGGATCGATAAAGCGTTCAAAGCGAATATAAGGGGTTCCAAACGCTTCTTTCATCTTTCGTGCCAGCGGCAGTGCGGTCTCATCCAGTACCAAATTGACTCCGGCGCTGGGGGCCTGAATAATCTCCTCCACACTGCATCCACACGGAAGCTGCATTCCAATCTTTATTCCGCTTTCTGTCAAAATGCGGTACAGCTCTGTTGTTTCGAAGCGTCCCGTCCGCTGTCCCAGAATATTAACCGTATTGTTTTTCTCCTGTGGTCGCATCATCTCAAAGCAGGCGCTCATCGTTCGTTCTATACCCGGCAGATGATTTTCGCATTTAAAATGTTCGGTATGCACCGACAAAAATGGAATCCCATATTGTTTGGTATACATCTGCGCCACGGCATCCATATCATCCCCGATAATTTCCACCACGCAGGTTGTCACAAGAAATACTGCCGGCGGTTGGTACTCCTCCATCAGTTCTGCCACTGCGGCATCCAGCTTTTCCTTGCAGCCAAATGTCACATCACGTGTGTCCAGTACCGCTGAAACGCACCGTCCCTGCACCCCGCCAAATTCTTCCGAATGCAAGGTCATATGTTTGGTATAGTAAGCACATTCGTCGGTACCAATTACCAGAAGCACTGCTTTCTGAATTCCTCTGACCGCCATCGCTGCCCCCATCAGGGGACAGTGTGTTCCCGGAAACATCGCATAAGTCAGCTGCTGAATATCTCTGGAGGAGGTGATACTCCCTAGTTTTTTCAGATCTGACATCGTCTGTTGTGCCTGTATCATCATTTTCTTCTGCCTTTCTTATATAATTTCCCGATAAGCGATCAATGGCTTTTCTCTACCCGGGATGCGGACGATCTGACAGTCTACATCGTACACATCCTTCATCATCTTTTGGGTAATCACTTCTTGCGGAGTTCCCTCGCAGTATTTTCTGCCGTTTTTCATCACAACAATTCTATCGCTGATCTCCAATGCCTGTCCCAAGTCATGCAGGACCATCACAACTCCTATTCCAGACTCACGGTTGAGCTTACGCACCAGATGCATAGTTTCCAGCTGATGTGAAATATCCAGGTAAGTGGTTGGTTCGTCTAGAAAAAGAATTTCTGGCTGTTGGCTGAGCACTGTTGCAATCCAGACCCGCTGCGATTCTCCGCCGGAACATTCCTGAATCAGCTTGTCCTGAAGGGAAGCTGTGCCGGTCACTTCCAGTGCCCAGTCGATCACCTTTTCATCTTCTCCGCTGTTCTTGCTGTACCACTTTTGATACGGCATCCTGCCATATCCCACCAGATCCCTCACCTTAAAATCAGGAGGTGCGGAATGTTTCTGCGGCAGGACACCCACATGTTGTGCCAGCTGTTTGGATTCAAGGCGGTTTAGATCCTGCTGATTGAACCAAACTGCCCCTTTCTGATATTTGAGTAAACGGGTCAATGCCTTCAAAACGGTGGATTTTCCTGAACCGTTAGGGCCCACAATGGTGGTGATTTCCCCTTTTTTGACCTGAATATCCATGTCTTGAACAGCAATATAATCGCCGTACCCAATCTGTAACTGTTCTGCTCTAATTTCCACTGACCTTTCCCTTCTTTCTCAGCAAATACAGGAAGAACGGGCCGCCGCAGACCGCCATTACAATTCCCACCGGAATCTCCATACCCGGAACGACCGTTCGTCCTACGGTATCGGCAGCCAGCAAAACCACAGCTCCCAAAACAACACTAACTGGCATCATCACCTTGTAATCCGAACCTACCAGTAATCTTGCAATATGTGGGACAACCAATCCGACAAAACCAATCATTCCTGCTACAGAAACGGTCGCCGCCGCCAAAAATGCTGCCACTGCAGACAGCAGCACCCGGTTCAGACTCACCTTGACGCCCAAACTCTTTGCCATTTCCTCTCCAAGCTGCAGAGCATTGGCACTTTTGATGCATAAAAAAGCCATCACTAATCCCGCCGAAGCATAGCAGGCCGCAATCTGTACTTGATGCCAGCCTCTGCCGGAAAGGCTTCCATTCATAAATGCCAAAACTCCCTCCAAGCTGTCTGAATTCATCAGCTGGAGCAGAGAGTTATACGCTCCCAAAACCGAGTTGATCGCAACACCGGACAGAATAATCCGCGTCGGGTCCACGCCGCCCTTCCATGCCATCGTATAAATCAGGACGCACGCCAAAGCCGCTCCTCCAAAGGCAAACAGTGGAACCGAAGCACTCAATTGTGGAAAAATCAGGAGTATGGTGGTAGCTGCTGTTCCTGCACCTGCCGAAACACCGATTGTACCCGGGTCTGCCAGTGGGTTTCTCATCACCGACTGCAGCAATGCTCCTGCTGCCGAAAGGGAGGAACCAATCAAAATTGCCAGAATAATGCGGGGCAAACGGAGATTGAGGACGATTGTTTTCACAGGAGAATCCTCCTGTGAAAACAATGCCTTCAGAATTTCCTGTATCGAATATCCTGCGCTGCCCACTGCCAATGATAAAACGCTGCACAATCCCAACAGAATCAACAGAACCAGCATCACACTGCTGACACGCAGCAGCGATATTTTCTGTTTTGTCTTCATGATTACTTCTCCGCTTGATGTTCTAAAATAAGATTAATAAATTCGTTCATGTTGTCCAACATTCCAATTCCTGTGCTGGCAATATAGCTGGACGGGAAATACAGAATATCTCCATTTGCAATCGCCGAAATGCTGTTCCAGCATTCCGGATTCTTTGCAAAATCCTCCTCCATCAACTTTTGATGTTCTTCTGCCTGTGTGCTTGCACCCACGCACAACACCAAATCCGGATGATAGGAAAGAGCCGTTTCCAGATCCAGCTGTGCCATAGATGTTCCACTATTCTCATACACATTTCCAAATCCCATCATCGCTGCCATCGAAGCAAGTGTGCCACTCTCGGTCTGAATATAGTGGTTTGGCGGGGAGGACTGCAGTACCATTACCTGCTTGCCCTTACAATCAGCCTGAACCTCCTCAAGTCTTTCTTCCAGCTTGACAAAACCCTGCATCAGGCTATCTGCCGCCTGCTGATCGGCCGCAAATGCATCTGCCAGCACCTGTGTCTGCGCCTTCACCGACTCATAAGGTACGGTATGTCCGGCATCGACATAGTAGATCGGAATACCCGCATCATCCAGTGCCTGTCCATATGCTTCCTGTGATGTATATCCCATCACAACAAGATCTGGTTCCAGTGCAATCACAGTTTCAATATCAAAATTGGAATTCATGGCAGTATTTAATTTTTCGGTTGCAGCATCCAACTCTTCCGGCCAGCTTGTCACGCCGCCCTCCGGAATTGCGATCATCTTAACCCCCAATTCATGCAAAGCAAGTACCGGTGCCTTGGTCATCACCACCACACGCTGCGGCATCTGTTCCAGTTGCAGTGGCTGGGTATATCCTTTTTCCTGCATATTTTGCGGATATTCGATGGTAACTCCCTGTGTTTCCTGTACCTGTTCTTCCTGAACCTGCGTTTCCTGCTGTACAGGTACAGCAGCGCTCTGACTGGATGTTTCCTGACGGCTGCATCCGCCCAGAACACAGACTGCCATACACATTGTCAATAAACCTATGATTTTTCTATTCATTCTGATTTTCCTCTCAATTTACAGCAAATTTTTCTTCCAGCATATCAATCAAACTATGAATACTTTGGATAATATGAACTCCTTTGGAGGTAACATACTCGTTTGAGAGCCAGATTACCTGATCGTTTTTTACCGCCTGCAGACTGCTCCAGATTTTTGGATTCTTTTCAAATTCCTCTGCATACACCGCTTGCAAATCTTCCGCACTCTGTGCAGTCGGCGAAATCGCAAACAAAATCTCCGGATTCACTTCCAGCAGGCTTTCCAGATCCAAAGGTGCTGTTCTGCTATCCTCAGAAAGTACCTGATCTGCCATATTTTCAAACGGGAGCATCGCTAAAATACTGCCGAGATAGCCTTTAGATGTCTGCTGATAGGATGGCGGTGCTCCAAACAAGATCATCATCTGCTTGCTATCCCATTTTTCCCGGAAGTCCGCCGCTCTTTGTTCTACCTCAGCAAAATCTGATTTCATTTTTTCCAGCTGTTCTTTCGTACCAAAAGATTCTGTCAGAGTAATTGCCTCTTCTTTTACCTCTTGATAAGTGATTGATGGTCCTTCACTGGTATAATAGACCGGGATACCTGCATCCTGAAACTGCTGGCCATAATCTTCTTTTAAGTGTACTCCCATAATTACCAGATCCGGCTGCATCGAAATCACCGATTCGCTGTCCAGATTACTCATCCCAGTAGAGATGACCGGTAGTTTTCTCACCCAGTCCGGATAATCGATCTGCACATGCGGTGATGTCACCGCTACCGGCTCTATTCCGCATGCGACCAGAACCTGCAGAGCTGAATTGGAAAGCACCACAATATCCTCTGGTTTTTCTTCCAGTACCAGGGCTTCCCCCTGCGATTCCTGCAGATAGCTCGGATAGCCAATCGAGAAGGTCTGCGCTTCTTTCTCCTGCTGTGTTTCCTCGGTTTGCTGTACCTCTGTTGTCTGTGCAGAGGTCTGTTCGACTGTTTGCGTTTTACTACACCCTGTCAAGGCTGCTATCATCAGGCAGGCTGCCAACAATATGGAACATCTTTTTTTCATGATTCTGTTTCCTTTCCCAATTGATTAAAATACATATTCTTCCGGGGATTCCTCGACAATATCCTTGCTCATGCTCAAAACACAGTCAGCCAGCTTTCGATACACCCCATGCATAGGAGAGGAGGAAAGCTGTTCAAAAACTGTTCCTCCTCCGGCTTCTGCCGTTTGAATATCCGCACTGCGCGGAATATAGGCAACCACCTGTGTTCCGATTTCCTCCACCGCCTGCTGAACAATTTCCTGTTCCCGTTCTATATTTTTGGCATTAAGGATCAGTCCACTGAGTTTTGCATAACCTCTTTTTCCAAAATTTCGGATTGCCTGCGCAATATTGTTTGCTGCATACAGTGCCATCATCTCTCCGGATGAAACAATGAATACCTCCCGGGCATATCCCTCCCGGATTGGCATGGCAAAACCACCGCAGACAACATCTCCCAGAACGTCATAGATGACCACATCAGGCTGATATACTCCAAATGCATTCAACTCCTCCAGCTTCTCAAATGCGGAGATAATTCCCCGCCCTGCACATCCGATTCCCGGTGTCGGCCCTCCTGACTCGACGCACAAAACACCTCCGAACCCTTCAAACACGATGTCATCCAGCTTCAGCTCATCGCCTTTTATTTTCAGCTGTTCCAGCACCGTCGGGATTCTTCTGCCGCCCATGATGGTCTTGGTCGAATCCGCCTTCGGGTCACATCCAATCTGCATGACTTTATATCCCATCCCCGACAGTGCCGCGGAGAGATTTGATGTTGTTGTGGATTTTCCAATTCCACCTTTACCGTAAATTGCTATCTTTCGCATTTCTGCTTTACCCTTTCTTTTTCCATGATTGACAAGGATGTTGTGTTGGATTATAATATTTTTCAGAGTTAGCATATGCAAACTCTTGACTTAGCCTATTATAGCACGCTTTATTTGAAAAAACTTTCAATATCTTTTGCTATATTTTCAAAATATTGTGTTTCAGAAGGAAGTGTAAAGCATGAATTTAGAAACATTGGAGTTGTTTTATAACCAAACGGAGATTTGTAAAGCACTACATCAGGAAAATTTCGATCAACTTCAGCAGCTGATTCGAGAGAAAGATCTCCAGTTGCATGATCTGTACGAAGAGAAACCCTTACTATACCAACGCCTTTTTCTGTCCTCACTAAACAAATCTCTATATTATTACTATTTGAACGTATTCGGACTTTCATTCAGCCAGGTATGCTACCAAAACTTTTCGCAGGCACACCCCCAGCACCCCCACAGCGATCTGGTTTGTGTTGCCTGCAAAATTTGCCATGCCTATCATCGTGCCTACATTTCTTCCGTATGCATCAATCCGCATGTCCGCCAAGCCTGCCAGTATATTCAGGAACATCTTTCCGAATCGCTGACACTGGAAATTGTTTCCCGGAATATTTTCGTCAGTCGGTGTTATCTGTGCCAACTTTTTCAGGAACATCTTCAACAAAGTTTTTCAGAATATCTCACCGAAAGCCGTATCAATTATGCAAAAAGGCTGCTTGTTTACTCCAAGCAGCCTTTAGAGGAAATTTCCCTACAGTGCGGGTACAACACCGCTTCTTATTTCTCTACTGTATTTAAGAAAAATACAGGATATTCTCCGAATCAGTTTCGAAAAGAATTTACAACTTCAAGGAAATCCATTGACACTATATAAAACACTATATCTCCAACTTCATCAAAAACCGAGCTAAATTTTACATCTACATACTCCTAATCTTTTAACAAAAACAATTAAATTATCAGGAGTAAGGTAGCAACTATGATAACTGCATCATGCTCTTTTTTGATATTTGATAAAGGTTAGGTCTTTTATCTGAGCAGCTCGGCAAGCTGCTTTCGTTTGGTTCGGGTATCGCCCTCGATATGGAGCTTGGAATAAATCTGATTCACATACTGCTTGACGCTCCCCTCGGAGAGATAGAGCTGTTCCGCAATCTCGCGGTTACTGAGGCGCTGCGCCATCAGCTCCACGATCTCAAATTCCCGCGGTGTCAGCACGTCGAAGGCTGTCGGACGAGTGCCGACTGCGTTTCGCGCTGTTGCCGCTTCGCCAAGCCCAATGATTTTTGAGATTAGGTCATTTTTTATCTCCCGTTCCAACAGAGACTTCAGGATATCATAGTTTTCTACAAACGGCATGACAAGACCGTCCGGCTCGGCGTCGGAAAGTGCCTTTTTCAGCCATACCTGTGCTTCTTCGATTTTTCCCAACTGCGCATAGGCTGCCGCCGTCTGGATGCGTAGGTGCAGTGCCACCAGCGCATAGTGCATGGCTTCGCAGACCGGCAACAGCTCTGCACTGTACCCCACCACCCGGGCATAAGCGCCTTGGGCAAGATAGACCTGATTTTCGATCATTTCCATCATGGGCTTACCCGGCGCAAGCATATTGATATCAGAGAGCCGGTGCTGCGAAAAAAGCTCCGGGATACTGTCCATTTCACCCTGCAGCGCATGGTAATAGGCACTGGTGGCGTTCCAAAGGTTGATCCATGAGGCGTCGTGATAGCGCAGCAGCGCCGCATAGCGTTCTTCAAAGGTATCATGCTGTTCTACATTGGTGTAAAGCGAGAGCCGCCATGACAGAAAGTCGCAGCAGAGTGCCATGTTGATCTGTCCGTTGTCTTTGACCTGTGCGTAGGCGCGCTCCAGCTCGATGTGCGCATCGATAAAATGCCCTTGGCAGAACAGCGCCTCTGCGCGCATGATGGTTTCCGCGCCCTGACCGTGGTTGTTCGTAACCTTATAGTAATGGGGCATACACTCGTCCATCTCGGCAAGCTCGCCCTCAAGTTCTCCCGGTGCGCGGTAGAACATCATCAGAACGGACGGCGAGCCAAAGGTCCAGCCACCGCTATTCTGGATGCTGATGGCAGGACGGGACATCTGCGCACTTGCGCTGCGGTGCAGGCGGCTCATGGCACTGATGTCGTTGTAGCAGAGGAAACTCAAAATGAGGTCGCATTCACCCAGCAGGTTGCCGCGTTCTTCTTCGGAAAGCTCCGGATGCTCCTCAATAGCGGACAGCAACAGTGCCTTCAGCTCCAGCATCTTCGGAATTTGACGCCATGTGAACATCCGCCGCATCAGCACCAGAATGGCAAAGGGGTTGGCTTTCAATGTCTCGGCGGGACATTTGTTCAATGCGTCCAGCACATCCTCCGGCTTCAGTGATGCCAGCAGGATGCCCGCGTCACCGCGAATGACCCGCAGCAGCGCATCGTAATTCTCACTTTTCCTATAGGCGGCGATGGCATGGAGATACTGTCTTTGGTTTTCATACCACTGCCCGAAGCGCTCCCAATAGAGTTTTTGTGTTTCCGCCGTCATCGCTAGGAAGCTGCGCTCGGCGCACTCCTTCATCATGTGGTGGAAGCGATAGGTTGTACCGTCCGGCAGGCGCGTGACAAAGGCATTCTGCTCGGTCAGCATAGAGAGAATCTGCACCGCATCCGCATCGCCTGTGACACACTGCGCCATTTCGACGGTAAATTCATCAGCAAGTCCCATGACTGCCAAAAACTCCCGCTGTTTTTCCGGCAGTGGATCGATCATGGCGGCGGTAAAGGTGGCGTAGATGTCAGAATCACGGCTGGGCAGCACGCCGCGCTCGTAGAGCGTTCGCAGATTCAGATAAACGGCAGAGAACCAACCCTCGCTGGAATAGAGGAGGCTTTCCACCTGCGCTTCGGAAAGCTTTGTCCCGCAGCGGTGGGCATAAATGGCAAGCTCCGTATGGTTCAGGCGCAGCTGTTCCATGCCAATCTGATAAACCTTTGCTCCCAGCCGCACCACCTCTGCCGCAGGCAGAAAACGATCCCGGCTTGCAACAATCAAATGTACATTCGAGGACAGTCGATTTGCCAGCATACAAAGGAAGAGCGAGGCGCGTCTGTCCGTCAACAGATGGAAATCGTCAATGAAAATGTAACAGGATGTTTCTCCCGCCAACGCATGGCAGAGGTCGTCCACCAGCAGTCCGCCGCCTGCCGCGTCCGTTGGGCAGGGATACTCCCGCAGAAAGGGGAAGCCTGCGCGGGCAAACGCCTCCTGTACACTCTTCCAGAAAATCGCAAGGTTATCGGAATATACGCTGATGCGGACGATATGCAGCGCCTCTGCTTTGGTGCGCTCTTCGAGATACCAGTTCACCGCCGTGGTTTTTCCATAGCCCATGGGCGCGACCACAGTCGTCATGGCACAGCGGGAAATCGGCCGCAAGCTCTCTTGCAGCCGCTCAGATATGTAAATGGTATTCAAATTCCATTTTGGTTTTAGCATAATGCATACCTCCGATGACTTGTTTTTGCAAAGTCTATATCTCAAACGGAACCACTGTAGATTTCAGCACTCTCGCCTCCGGCAAGCGCGGTAAATTGCGCTGTTCAGACGATTTTCAGCGTGGTGCAGGAAGAAGGAAAAGTGCGCAAGGTCTTTGCGATAGACGGCTTCACGTATGTAGTCCTTCAGCTCTATTTGCGGTTTCTGTTATCTGGCATAAAATTTCCTCACTTGCTTGTTCTATAAAATACAAAGCAGCTCAGATAGCTTGCTGATCTGATAATCCGCAATCCCTTCACCGAGCTCTGCACCTTGATATTTTGCAAGCCCGTTCTTAATCCAAACAGTTTTCATACCCAGTGCTTTGGCAGGGATCATATCATTGTCCAGCCGATCACCGACCATCACGCTTTTCTCGGCACAGCACCCTGCGATTTCAAATGCTCTTTCAAAAATTTTCTTGTTCGGTTTGGCATATCCGATTTCTGCGGATGCAGCAATCACGCCAAAGAACTTTCGTAAGCCCCAAAGCTCTAGGCGTTCGGCTGTTCCAGAACTCTGATTTGCGATAATCCCAAGTTGATACCCTTTACCACAGAGAGCAGCCAGTGTGTCGTGTGCATCTGAGTAGGGAACTTCATCTTCCAGGTGCCACGGCGTTTTCGTTAATCCAAAATGCTTGATCGCGGCAGAATTGCCATCAAGACCTTGCTTTGCAAAAGCAATACGGGCATTGTCAAATTCCTGAAAGGTGATACTGGTGCCGGAAATCATATCTCGTACCCGATGATCGTAGGCGGCTGCTTCATCAACGAGCGTCGAGCCGACGTCAAAGAAAATCCACTTGACCATGTGAAATCCCCTTTGCTTGTACTAGTTCATGTTCCAGCATATCTGCAAAGCGCTGTATCGGCACTGCAAGTGTTTCTGCATAGTCAAAGGTCAGTTTGTCCTCCTTATATTTCAGCGGATTTCTGCGAACCCTTAACGCATATTGCATTGCGTCTGCATCGGGGCAAAGATTATTTTCCAATGCCCATTCTGCGGCGGTGGTCTTTGCGATGATCCTGCCGGTGCGAAGGGTATAAATGCACCGTGCAATATCCAGCAGCCAGCCAAATGTGTAGAAGCTCCGCCCGGTGCTCTGTGCATATTGTCTGATTGTTTCATAGTGGTGTTTCACATCGGCATACAGCTCTTTGAAAGGGGGATAATTCAAGTTGTTTCTAATATCCGCCCCATACAAAAGAACGCCGCTCTCGACCAGCTCTGCCATGCAAAAGCTGTCAAACACATAACGGTCGGTAACTCTTTCTCTGCTGGTTCCCCAATATACGACCCGGTCAGATGCACCTGAGAGGAACGCATCTAACGTGAGCATACCGCCTTCAAAGGAACGGTAATAGAGGTTGCCCGGCTCATCTGCAAGCATCGCTTGCCGAAGTCCCACAAGCAATTGTGCCTGTCCCTCACTCATTTGGCTATCCGTCAGAACGAGAATATCAATATCACTCCATCCCAATTTGAAATCATCTAGGACGGATGAACCATACAAATAAATCGACGGCTTAACATCTGAAAGAATACTGCTGATTTCGCGAACCATCTTATCTATTGCACGTTGCACAACATTTCGCCTCCATTCATTCCGGTCTGTCCGAAGGAATAACTTGTTGACCGCTGTCCATATTGGACGCAAAAGACAACAAATTTTCCATCCAGCAAACCTCTCATTCGTCTGTGTGTACACATTATAGTACAGCAACAGCTCGGGTTTCAATAGAATTTTCGAAAGTCAACGCCTTAAAATTTCACGATAATTGACCATTTTAATTCTCCAATATATGATTTGTCACCTGCTGATTGCACATGTGTTAAGTCATTATATCGTGAATTCAAAAGGTTATCGCTGCGTTCCGGCAAAGTGTCGCTATTTCTCCGGCAAGATGTCGCTGAAAGTCCGTGCAGGCACCGCTATATGGGCGGTTTATGCATTTCTGTCAGCTGAGCCACCACATCCAGAAGTTTTGTGCGGTTGTCCACCTTCTCATGATCTTTCCCCATGAGTAGATGGATCTCTCCCAAATATTTATAATCAAATTTCAGCAGAGGACATACTTGCAGTAGCAATTCTGTGAGATTTGTGTTATTCTTTTTGTGAGCCATTAGGGTCTCTCCTTTGCATGATGATTTTCTGGACAACTATCATTTTACAGGAGCTCTAATGGCTTGTCTATTTCTGATTCTCTTTTGCGAACTTAATGATACGCTATCTTCCTGTTCAGCGCCAAAAAAACAAGTAAGCCGCATGATTAAACGGCTTACTTGTTTTTTCATGATGGGGTGACCCATAGTACTATGTTTGCAGCGTTCCTTTACATTCTCGGGACACAAGATACTGCATTTACCATATCCTGCGAAAGGTTGATAATTCCGCGCATCCCCATATAGGGTGCAAATTCATTGAGATCTGTTCTGTGGATGGTGGGCGTAAACATCGTAAAACCTTTGGAAATTTCTCGGAAATAGTCACAGTAAACTTCATGAGAGATCAGGAGATATGGCCTTTTCTCTTTCATCATAGAAATAAACTCCGCTTCCGATTTTTTCCGTTCTATGTTATTATCCTCACCTTTGAAATTACTGCTGTTTACAGCACAGATCCGATTAAGCATACATTCATTTTTTAAGAAACTCTGTAAACTGCTGACTTTATCATAGGTTCCATGGAGAACCACCGAAAAATCCTCGATCGGGCGAAGATGATTTTTTAGGTACATTGAAGCCCTTTTTGCCATTTGAAGTTCTTCCTGGTAAATAGGATTTTTCTCATAATCAACGCCGCATAGAACCCCTATTTTTTTCAAGAATGTTTGGCACTGTTGTACTCCATACGGGCAGGCAAGAATATACGGGGTTCCAAATCTTTGTTCCAGCGCTTGGGCAAGCGGTACCGCTTCCTGTCTGACGACCAGATTGAATTGTGCTGCTGCCAGATTTTTGAAAAGAACTCCCCCGTTTTCTGTATTGAGACACTCCAGTCCCATATAATCGGAGAGCATCCGTTTCAATTCTCGCCTGTCTGCTTTCCCATGAAAATCTGTCTGACTGATTCCTAACAGGTTATAGCTGCCTTTCCTTTTTTCATAATCAGGCAGCTCTGGAATAATCTGATCTGCCATCATCTTGCTGAACAGAATCCATCCATCAGACTCATCAGCGGTAAACGAGATATGGTCCATCGCCAATACCTTTTTAGCTGTTAGCTGAGATTGGAGCTTCTTGGCAACTGCGGATAAATCTGTTCCAATGATTTCCGTTACACAAGACGAAACCAAAATCATATAACTGGGATGCTTTCTCCGGTCTGCATCTATTGCAGCTTGCTCTAAAATTTTTGTGGTTCCCCAGATAATATCTTTTTCTTTAATGCCAGATGTAAATACATTATCAGAGCGGTCGGCCACCGCTTCCGAAAGGTAGTGCATCGTTCCTTCCGGTCCAAATTCTATGGCACATATCTCAGGAAACTGAGAAACAGCTTCTATCAATCCATACCGAATCGATTTATCTGGCAGTATCCTATAAACTTTCATATTCTCCCCCTACTACATACCCAGCAGTTTGTTGATGGCTTGCGTGATATACTGGAAACCGCACTGGATCGGCATAACAGGAAATCCAGATTGTATAACATTTCTGCTGATCAGTTCCTGCGCATTGATGGTTCCTCCCATAAAATAATCAGGATGGTATTCTTCCAGCTTGGAAATCACACTAGCAGAGTTCGCGTTTGCAATCACTTCGGGGTTACATGTTTTTTTCAGTTGCTCCAGATACCGGTCCTCTCTGTCGATAGCTGTGCCGATAAAAATACATTGGGGAACCATGCCAAGCTCCGTCATGAATTTTACTCCTTCAAAAGGATACAAAACGATATTGGAATAAAAGAATGTCTTTCCTGTCAGTTTTTCCTTGGCTTCGGTTTTTTTCTTTTCGATTTCATCCATATGTTCCTTGATAAAATTTTCCAGAGGAATTCCTGTTTTTGCGGAAAGATCCTGATAGGTTTTTGTGATCTTTTCTGTATCGAATTTACAGTCAAAAAGAAAATAATCGATGTCAAACTCCTTCTTCAGCCTCTGTGCTGTTTCGATGCCTGTTCCATCCACCACTATCGTAAATTCGACCTGCGAGATGGTTTGTATATCCTGCTCTGTACACTGAAATGGCATATTGCTTTGAATCATGTACCCATTCTCTACCAAAATCTTTACGGGCTCACAGGCCTCAGCTCCTGCAAATCTTGCACCCAATATCGCAAAGCTCTTTTCCTTCTTAGGCAAAGGCTGGACCCCATCCACAAGAGCTTCCAAAGTAAGCTCGATTCCTCGATAGTAGCTGAGTGTTTTGAAGTTTTCTGTTTTTATCAGCTTCACCTTACAGGGCATTTGCTTATTCAGTAATTTTGTGACTCCTTCTATATCCTCAGAAATCACTTCTATACTGCATGAGGTAACAACATAGATTGCAGTCGGATGATTTTCCTCATATTCTTCTTGAATCAGTTTTTTTAGCTGCTTCCCGATGCCGAAAACCAAATCACTGTCGGTAAGCTGCGCAGCGATCACCCTTGCTTGTGAGGGATGATCGATGGAAGTTGTCAAATATTGCTTTTGTGCAAAATAAACGCAGTCGTTTGTTCCAAGATAGATTACAGACACATGATCCACATATCTCAAAACAGAGCAAACTCCAAAAAGAGGACAATGCTTTCCCGGTGAAATCGCTCCACAAAGCTGTGGGATATCACTTCCTAAATGATATTCCTGTAAATTCATTCCTACTCTCCCATCCTTCTATCAGGATTATTCGATTCCTTTTGCCATGACCTTGGCCAGCTCTCGGTAAATGCTTGCCTGTTCACTGTCTGGGTAGAGGAAAGTAACAGTCTTATTTTGTTCCTCTGCCTGCTGAATTAGGTCACATCTTGGGATATTAGCTACAATAGGCACATTGATTTCTTCTGAAAATTCCGTCACAAGTTCTTGCTCTTTTGCAATATTTTTTCCGTTCAGAATCAAGCCCCCGATTTTCAAATCAGAAGTCTCCTGAAAGCCTCTGGCTGCTTCAATAATATTATTCGCAGCGTAGATAGACATCTTTTCTCCGCTGGTAACAACATACACTTCGTCCGCATAGCCATCCCGTAACGGCATTGCAAAGCCTCCGCACACAACATCTCCGAGAACATCATAGATTACAATATCTGGCTGATATACCTCATACGCATCCAGCTCATTCAATTCTTCAAAAGCGGTGACGATTCCCTTACCTGCACAGCCCTTGCCCGGAGTAGGTCCGCCAGCTTCTGCACAAATTACGCCGTTGTCCCCGATAAACACAATATCCTCCAAGCTTGTCTCCTCACCTTTTTCCATAATTGTATGCAGTATCGTCGGGATTCTTCTGCCTCCCTGAAGATTTCCGGTAGAATCGGACTTCGGGTCGCATCCAATCTGCATGACCTTATATCCCATCCCTGCCAATGCACAGGAGACATTGGAGACTGTTGTAGATTTTCCAATTCCTCCCTTTCCATAAACTGCAATTTTTTTCATCTTTTTACCCATTGCTCTTTAAGCTCCTTTCGGGCTGATAATACCGTGTATGTTGATCATGCTCACTGTACAAAGAATCCATTTTTACCCGGAATACTTCTGCAAAGGCTTCCTCGCTGAAAACTTCCTCCGCAGTTCCATACTTATATCCGTGGCTTTTCTTCATCATATAGATTTTATCCGAATATCGAATGGCCTGATTGATATCGTGCAGCACCATCACAATAGTAAGTCCATGTTCCCGATTCAGCTTTCTGACCAGCTCCAAAACTTCAAGCTGATAGGAAATATCCAGATAGGTGGTTGGCTCATCTAAAAGAATAATCTCAGGGTCCTGCGCCACGCACATCGCAATCCATGCCATCTGACTTTCACCGCCGGACAGAGTGCTCATCAGTCGTTTTTTCAGGTGCTTGATTCCGGTATTTTCCAAGGCTTCCTCCACCTTTTGATAATCGAGCTGGGTCAGCCTGTTTCCAAATTTTGTATGCGGGTATCTTCCATATTGAACCAGCTGCTCTACCGTCATATCTCCGGCTGCTGTTTTTTTCTGTGGCAGAACCGCCATGATTTTGGCCAACTCCTTGGTATCATAGCTGTGGATTTCCTTTCCCAGTAAGGAAACTTTACCGGATGAGGGTTTATAAATTCTGGAAATCACCTTCAACAGAGTGCTCTTTCCGCATCCGTTTGGACCAACAATGGTAAGGATTTCTCCTTTTTCACAGTTCACATTGATATGGTCGATAATATTGGTCTCTCCAATCGATAACGATACATCTTCTACACTTAACATAATTCCTTCTCCTGTCTACATTTTTTCTTGTTTTCTCAATAAATATAAGAAGAAAGGCGCACCAATGGCCGAAAGGATAACTCCTACCGGCATCTCCTTCGGAGCGATAATCACTCGAGAGAGTGTATCGCAGAGAACCAGAGCGGTAGCTCCATTGATTGCACAGGCCGGAAGAAGATATCTGTAATCGCTTCCCATAACCATTCTAGTCATGTGCGGGATGCACAGACCGATAAATCCTATCATGCCCGCTACGCTTACAGAGCAGGCTGCCAAAAGTGAAGACAGAACAATCAGAATCATCCTCACCTGCTCGACCTTGACTCCCAATCCGGTGGCTACCTCATCTCCCATTCCCAGAATATTGATTTTGGAGGAAAAAAGGAAGCTCAGAACAAGGGCTACCAATGCATAAGGTAAAATCAAAAATACATGATCCCATGTTCGTGCGGAAAGGCTGCCCACATTAAATCCTACCATACCAGCCAGCGCGTCTGGGAACATCGTTGTAAGGACAGAATGAACAGCACTGATTACGGAACCCACTGCAACACCAGAAAGAATAAATCTAGTCGGATTTACACCGCCCTTCCATGCCATAGTGTAAATCAACAAGGTTGTTGCCAGTGCGCCAATGAACGCAGCAATCGGCACTAATCTGTATGCAGACGGAGCAAAAATAAATAGCGCAAAAGTTACCAGAGAGGCACCGTTAGTAACACCTAAAATCGATGGCGATGCCATTGGGTTTCTGGTGATTCCCTGCATAATACATCCGGATACACCAAGACACATTCCTACAATGCAGGCAATCACTGACCGAGGCAGTCGAACCTCCGCAATAATCAGATGATGCTTTGTCTCTGTTTCATGAAAAAGAACATGTATAATCTCATTTAGTGGCAGCTTCACAGCGCCAAACACCATACTTGCAAAAAAACTGACAACAAGCAAAATGAAAAATATCCAAATCAAGCCTACCTTTTTTGCTCCAGAAGCTCCTTCTCTCGCTGACATTGTAAAATCTCCCCATTCTAGAAAAAGGATAGATGTATCACTGTATCATCTATCCTTTTCATTTACTACTTTATTTTATTTTATTTTGTAAATAGTGCAAGCGTTAGTCAGCAAATACTTCAGGATAAATGAGCTTTGCAAGATTTGCATATGCTTCACCATATCTGTGGTTTGGTTTGTTCATATACAACTCGGTCGGCATATGGTGGTATCTTCCCTCTTTTACTGCGGTCAGTTCACCCCACAGTGGATCAGAACCAAGGATTTCTGCTGCTTTCGCTGCATCGCCGCCGCCAAAGGAAATAATGTACTGCGGATCCATTTCGATGATTGCTTCCATGCTCATAATATAGTTATCGCCTTCTTCGCCATCTTTAAAGCCAAGATTGATGGCTCCAAGATCCTGAAGCATGCTACCAAGGGTGCTGTTGAAGTTCATGACATGGGTACCCTTTGTCGCATTTGGCATCAGAAGAAGAACTTCTGCCGGTTTTGCAGAAGAAACCTTCTTGGTGATGTCTGCAATAATTTCAGCGTTCTTGCCTGCCAGCTCATCATAGAGGTCAGGTCTGTTATTGAGCTTTGTGAAGATGTCCATTACTTCAAGATAGCCATCAAAGTTTTTATATGCAAGGCTGATGTAGTCGATTCCGTTTTCTTCAAAAACAGGAATCATATCCATGTTACCCTTATTGCCTGCGGTAAGAATGACTAAATCTGGATCATATTCCAGGATTTTTTCCAAGCTGACATCAGCTGCTGTACCGATTACATCAGCATCCTTTACATTTTCGGGAACCGGCATGGATTTCTCTACTCTTGCGACCAAAGAACCGCCGCTGGATGCCCACAGGTCTACAAAGCTTTCATAAACGCAAACTACTCTTTCCGGATTGCATTTGATTGTCTGCTCTTTTCCGTTGGAATCGGTAAAAGTTACAGATTCCAATTTTGCTTCTTCTGCTGCTTCCGGTTTGGTTTCTTCTTTTTTCTCAGAAGTTTCTTTTGTTTCGGGAGCAGTTTCTTCTGCCGCAACCTCTGTGGTGGCTTCTTCCTTTTTCGGTTCAGCAGTTTCACTGCCGCAGCCTGCGAATACACTCGCACACATCAGCATTGTCAGAAAGACAGTAATTATCTTCTTCATTTTTTGACCTCCTCAGTAAATAAAAAAAGCATTGAGTTTTTAACTCAATGCATACAAAACAGAACCGAAACAATCCTTGTTTCAGTGCAACATGGGTGACTCCTGTATGCGAAAAGCCTGCTAAAATAGCATTACTCTCATACTGGTGTATTCTGACTCGATCTCATCGCATCATGCAAACCTTCCCGATTTCTCAGTGGCGACATTTTAATACTGTCTAACGCATTTTGCTAAACCATTACAGCAACGCACTTGTGCAGGAATCTAACCTGACTTCCTTAAACCAATATGAAATACCCTTATTCATTTTCATCTAGTATACTATACCATAATCTTGATTATGTCAACAACAAATTGCAAATATTTTATTTGATTTTGTAGAACTACAATACATATTGGACAAAAGAATAAAAAAGATATGAGGAATAGGGTCTCATGGGTTATAGTTAAGTTACCACACCAAACCAGCCCGAAAGGAGACCATATCCCTCATGAGTGAGAGTATAACACAAGACATGGCATATCGGTAATCCCTAATGAAGTATGCAGAGAAATATGGCGTCTTAGGGTAGAGTAAGCCAGCTCTATAGAATCACACTGCATGTGAAGTATGTCTACAATCCTATTACACTTCAACTCTAACCATTTGTTATCCCTTATGATGAAATCGGATTATTTATAAAGAGTTCATTACATCTAATAGTTTCTGGTAATCATTTACACATTCATACTTCACTTGACCACTTGACATCTCGCTAAATAGTTTCTTAGCGCAATCTATTTTTGCCTGCTCAATCGGTCTAAGATTCAAGCTATCCATAGTACCCTTCGTTTCAGCAACAAAGAAAATGTGTTTTACTGTACCCTCATAGAAAGCAATCGCCCAGTCTGGAGAATAGTTTCCTACCGGCGTAGGAATATGAAATCCTTTCGGAAGTTTTGCATAGACACAAACCTCTTGTGCAGCATCCAAATCTTCCACAAAACGACGTTCTATGCTCTTTTCGGCGGAACCATCTGTAAACACATAGTCCTGAACTGCCTTATTTGCTCGGAATGCCTTATCAAAGGTCTGGGCACTCTTTTCTGCCGTAAAGATAGTGCTGTCATATTCACCCTCTATCTGATTGTAAGAAATATGTTCAACAATCATTGTGGCTTTCTGCTCTTTAATAAGCTTAATTACCTTGGATATAAACTCTTCCGGATTGTTCTTAAACATATAGAGTTTATCTGCTCGTAAGCCTTTCAAAATAGTAGCTACTGTTTTACGGGTCAGGACCGTAGTCCGTTTTATTTTCTGATGCTGCTGTTCCGTATTTTGTTTTACGGTTTCATTTGTTCTAACAATTACATCCGAATCCAACAGTTTAAGAGATGTCTTAAAGCAAGATAGGTATATGAATTTCTTAGGATCTGAATCAGCTTCCATTTTGAACCTGACAGAAAGATAAGAAGCATCTTGTTGAATGATAACCCCTTCTCCAAACTTACTATGGTGTACTTTTTTCCCAATCAAATCCATAACAAGCTAATCCTTTCATTAATTATCGCATTCGTGAGTAGCAGAATCTATTTTAACCACTTTTGCAAAATCCAATTCCCTTCCTCTTCCTCCAAATACACTACAAATTCCTTGTTTCTTGCAGCATATTACGCACCTGCATCAGGGAAAAGCCCAGCTTATTTTCTCCCTGCCATTGATCAACAAGGAAGCGCCGGTCATCATCGATTGAAAGACCGATTCCCCAAACTCTATCAGATTCTGAACAGTCAGCCAGAATGGAGCTACCGGTATTTAACAGCTCTTCTCGAAGTCCGTCGTTTTGGGCAAACTTCGCCACCAGACCCTGATAAGCAATCAATTGGCACTGACCGTTCCATATCTTTTTGTTGTAATTTTTGACAGAAGCTCCGATTTGTTTGATTGCTGTGGTATCATCGGTCAATAAAATTCGATTTCGGGCAACACTGTCCTCAAACAGAATCGCTTTTCGATACATCATGTACTGCTCGACAGAGGTAAACCGGATTCCCTGAAAGGAAAAATCGGAATGATAATGATTGCTGAGATAGCCATTTTCTTTATCTGCATTATGGAAACAAACAAAATCCTGTTGCGTTTGATTTTTGATTCTTGCATAATAGTCGTCCAGACGCAACAGACAAGCATGGATAATCTTCTGCTTATACTCTATCGTTAAACCAGCTCGGATATTGGGGACAAAGCTCAACAGTTCATGTTGCTTATCATACACAAAAAAATCACTGTTGAGCAATGCCTTGACCGGGTTAGTTTTTATATTGGAAATAATTTGCTCGATGGTACAATTCAGGTTGCTGTATATTGAGTTTGATCTTTCTGCAATCAGGCCAAAGGACAATCTGTTCCTATAATATTGAATGAACTCATGTGCCGCATCTTGGATTGTGATTACACCATCATGCTGGACCAAAGCCATAATCAGCACCGGCTTATAGGAATATGACATATTTGTTTTGTGACAATATTCCACTAGCTGTTCCAATCTGTTATTCATCGAACAAGCACATCCTTTCTATTCCTAAAAACAATACTCACTGTTAATCGGAGTTCTTTCTTCCTGTCTGATTGATCCGTGTGCCACTTTCATTCTTCGATTTGATTTGAGAAAATTCAACAATTTATCACATCCATTGTACTCCAAACCTTGCGAAAAAGCAATCTATACTGACTCTCACTATACAGGATTTTAACTTCCCTACTATGGAAAACACAAACCAGCAGCAAGCAGTGTCAACCTGTACAGGTTCACTCATTTTCTCGATTTTCCCTCTGGGTCAATCTTCGCAAATTTGCTTGTTGGGGCAACATCCCCAAGCCCCTTTGAACGGTATCTGCGATACCGGCTGCTCGTTCATTCTGAACGCTTGATAATTTTTCTGTATGGAAAATAAAAAAAGAATGCCACAACTGCTACTCCATTTTCGGAGCAACAGCCGTGGCATTTCTTATTAGCGGACAGTTTTCTTCTCCTGTTCCTGCTCTTTCTGTCTGTCGATATTCAAAATCGTTTCAACCGTCCGTTTGGCAATCAGCAGTTCTTCTTTCTCTTTTCTGATCTGACGGTACTCAGCGTAGTCTTGCTTTTTCTGGACTGCCAGCTGATGAAACTCCTCATACAACGATTGCATAGACGGGAGCTTTGTAATCTGCAATTCATCAAAGGCTTGCTTCGCCGCTTTATGAATTGTGATTTCCTGACGGTGTTCTTCAAAGAATTTTTTGCTATATCCAGACTTGCGGTACTCGATATAGATTTGCCTTGTGTTGCGATAATTTTTGATGTGCTGCTGCAACGCCTGAACCTCAACCATTCGTTTCTCTGCGGCCTTGATAGAATCAGAAA